>Ga0224555_1002628_pt1 | contig 20486 bp, 15 predicted proteins | sample 714S23034metaG_FD_180687 | JGI IMG/M metagenome (GOLD analysis project Ga0224555, IMG submission 180687) | Peat soil microbial communities from Stordalen Mire, Sweden - 717 S2 30-34 | ecosystem: Environmental > Terrestrial > Soil > Wetlands > Peat | place: Sweden: Norrbotten County, Stordalen...
GGGGCATATCCGGCGACTTGTCGTGGAAGATCGCCGTCAGATTCGAATCCTCGCCATAGAAATAAATCACGTCAGCGCCAAAGTGTCCCTGCTGCAGCAGGTAGCTGGTGCGTCCCAGATAATTCACCCATGGCCCTGCCTCGTCAGCCCACGTGTCATTGCGATTGAACCATTGCCCGAATGGCCCCAGCGTTAGTCCCGGCTTCTTGTCGACGAGCGGCTGGTGGGCCGACTCGTGGATGCAGAAGCGGTTGATGCCGTTGAGAAACTCCTGATCCGCTGTCGGCTTCAGCGTCGCCGGCGACCACGCCCACGGAGCCGCCGCTGCCGTCATCGACTCCGCCGCAGCCAGATTCTGGCCGTAGATGTGTGCCACCGAGGCCGACTCGCGATCGTCCGCGTTGTAGCCATACTGCTCGTGATTCACCCCCGGCGATTGCGTCCACATGGCGCTCATCGGGACCTCATTGAACTTCTTCACCTCCATCCCGTCGGCCACAAACGCGCGCCCGTCTTCATGCGACTCGCCGTAGTGGCCCATGTGCCACTCGTGGATCACCTGCTCCAGCATGCCGTAGTGCTCGTCGGCGATCAGGTCTGCGATCGTCTTCCGCAGATCCCACAGGAACTGGTCGCTTGCCTCTGCGCTCTGCACCAACTCTCCGCTCAGCACCGGCATCCAGGGGATTGGATCGTAGCCTCGGCGCTTGCGGAACTGCACGATCATGTCGTCGGTCCAGTTCTGCGATCCCGCTTCCCAGCTGTCGTTGACGATGTAGCGAATCCCGCGCTGTCCCATCATCTCCGGCCCCACTGTCTGCTTGTAGCTGTCCAGATACTTCTCCATGTACTGCCGGACATCCTTGCCGTTCAGCTTGTCCACTTCCAGTCCCGTCGCCTCCGCCGTCGCCGGATGGTTCGTGATCCCGAGCAGGCTGTATCCAAATCGCAACACGGCCCAGTGCCCTGGCGGCGGCGTCCAGTCCAGCGTTCCGTCCGGCCGCATCTTCGACGTCAGATCGATGACGTCCGCCTTCTTCACCGCATCGTCTGGCCCCACCGGAGGCGTGGCAAAGCCATACAGATCCGGCTCCGGCACAAACGCCGCCTTCTCCTCGAAGTGACTGACCCGCGCTCCTGGGTGCAGCACCAGTTCCGCAATCTCATAGTTCTTTGGCGCGGGCGGAAGATTGAGCCCCAACGACGATGGGTCGATCCCCTCGGCCCAGGCGGGCCGCGGCGGAGGCGGCGTCCGCAGAAACGTGACCCGAAAATATTTCGCGGTCACAGCGGGAAACGAAACGGTCAGTTCCGGAGACTCTCCGGCCGCAAGCTTCGCGATGGTTCGCCAGTTCTCTCCGTCATCGCTCGCCTCGAGAGCTTTGTCCGGCGCGCCAATTCCCGTAATCATGGACACGATGCGGTTGGGGTCCTGGGTCACGATCGTGACCGCACGGATGGTTGCCGGTTCAGCGAATGCGTACTGGATCCACGCCTTCTGCCCCTCGGCGGGTATGGGCAACTCAGTCGCCTTCTCCAGGTTGCCGTCGGTCAGCAGCGCCGTGTCCGGCGAGCCCCCACTGAAGGTCATGGTCGGATGCAGGCTCTCCGTGCTCACGTCGCTTTCCGGCCGGCGATAGGCCACCACAACCGAGTCGGCGTAAAACTGCGGCGCTGGTTTTCCCCCTTCCGGCCCGCGCAGCGCATCGCGAATCCCAATGTCCTGAAACGCGCCGGTGTTGGCGGGCGGATGTGCCAGCGCGCCGTTGAAGGGCTGCCCGCCTTCAACCTCGGTCACGCTCCACACATATTTCTTCATGCCTTCGGAGGGAGGAACCCAGGGGCCGCCCGACTCGCTCCAGCCGGGCGAACCTGCGATCGCCATCTCCATCCCGAACTTATTGCCGGTCTCAATCGCGTATCGAAACGCGTCCTTCCATTCCGGCGTCATATAGGCCAGGCGTTGGGGAACGACCTGGGGCGTCTGCAGCGCAGCATCGAAGTTCTGAAAGCCGGCGATCCCCACGCGGTGCATCCAGTCGAGGTCGAGCTGGATGCCTTCCTTCGTGATATTCCCATTCATCCAGTGCCACCACACGCGCGGGCGGGCGCTGGCAGGCGGATTTTCAAATCCGTTTTTGAGCGAATCGGGCGAGTTCTGGGCGGGAGCTGCAGGAATGCAGGCCCCTAGAATCAGGGTTCCCGCTAAAGCAAATCGCAAAGGACGTCCCATCTTTGTTCCTTTCGGCCACCAGGCGCTGAGGGTCGTTTTCGTATCGACCTTCAAATGCGGAAAACACCTTATCATGGCCGCGATTCTAAAGGGAAATAAATTCCCATTGGAACTTTCGCAAGTCGCGCTTATGCGGTGGGGGGCCCGCGATGGTTGGAAAGGCGCCGGGGTCAGGCTGCCAGGCGTGAGCCAGTGAAACGGGCTTCATGCAAGGGAAGAATCTTAAGAACCTGGCTCCTGGGTTCTGCCACGACCAGGTTTTCAGAACCGGCATATAGCAATTCGCGGCGCCTTCGCGTTCGATGATCGAATCCGCCACGCAACGTAGCGCTCACCGGAGAGCCGGTGCGACAATGAGCCCTGAACAGACGGGCCTGTAGCTCAATGGTTAGAGCAGGGGACTCATAATCCCTTGGTTGGGGGTTCAAATCCCTCCGGGCCCACTACCAGCTTTGCCGGATGTACCGCGACGAAAGGAAGTCCGGGAAGAATTGCCCCGAACGCCGACACCGGCTGCGCACTGCAGCGGTTGCAGTACGGCAATCCTTCCGGCAGCGCGCCGCAGCGGATGCCTATGCCCCCATGGCTTCGGGGAACCCGAGCGTCGACGTCTCTTCCGCTCTGAGCATTTCATGCAGATTGCTCTGACTGGCAGGCATGGACGGCGCCCCATCGGGAACCGGCTACAGCAGAGGCCTGTCCATTCCGTCTGCTTGGCTCGACAGGGCCAGTTCCACGCTGGGGTCGGTCAGTTGCCGTGCCGCCCGGCTGGATGCGCGCTGCAAACTGCTCTCCTGCTCGCACATGCTTAACAGCAGCTCCTTCATGGCAGCGAGCTCGGCGCGGAGTTCGGCCCGCAACTTTCTCTGGCTCTCCCGCAACATCCGCGCCGTCTCCATTTCGGCGGACAGCGAAGCCCGGGCACACAAAGCCGGAGCCTTCTCCCGGGATCGCTCGCTTATCGTGCAGCGCATCGCCACCCAGGCATCCAGGTCGGAAGACCGGGCCAGAATCGCTTTCTTGTTGGATCCATGGGGACGACGAACCGGGAGGCCGAAATCCATCTCCCATCGCTGGACGGTTCTCACTCCCTTGCCCATGTAGCGGGCGATCTCTTTCCAGCTGGTCAGAACGGCGGCATTAGCGGCGGAACCAACACTTGTCATCGAGCCTCATCCCCCTCGCAATGGCAGAAACTCCACGCCCGCTTTCGATGCGGGTAGCCGTTCTGGTGTTTTCTGCTGGCGGTCAGAATCCTGAATGCTGGTTTTGCCGGGGCGCTGTGCGAGCAGCGTTTACTTCTAGTTAACACAGTAGACCCCGGAGTGCCGCCGTGTATACCGCCAAACAGGGAAATCCAAATCCAGCCTGCGGCCCCCCGGATCAGGCCCCGGAACGGTCACTCCGCGCGCAGCGCCTGGCTCGGATCCACGGCTGCCGCCCGCCGCGCCGGAACCCAGCTCGACCCTACCGCCACGATCGCCAGCAGCGCCGCCGTCGCCAACAGCGTCCCCGGATCCCAGGCCTTCAGCCCGTAGAGCAGGCTCGCGATCAGCTTACCCAGCGCCAGAGCGGCGCCCAGTCCAGCCGCAACGCCGATCGCCGTCATCCACAGCGCCTCGCGCAGCACCATCCCCTGCACCTGTGCCGCCCGCGCCCCCAGCGCCATCCTGATCCCGATCTCGTTCGTTCTCCGCGACACCGCGTACGCCATCAGCCCATAGATCCCGATGCACGCCAGCACCAGCGCGAGAATGCCAAAAGCCGCCGTCAGATCGGCGAACATGTGCTCGTTGGTCAGCAGTTCGGCGATCTGCTCCTGCTGTGTTCGCACATCCACTAGTGGCAGATTCGGATCGACAGACGCCACCGCCCTTCGCAGCGACGGCGTGATCGCCACCCGCGACGTCCGCGTTCGTACAGCAAAGGTCATCCCCCAGTCCATGAAAGCCGCCTGGCGGTAGTCAATATAAAAGGTGGGCGGAGGGTCGGTGCGCAGATCGGCATAGCGCGTATCGGCGCAAACCCCGACGATCTGATACACAAGCTTGCGTCCTGACATATCCGAAGTCGTGAAGGTCCTGCCCATCGGGTTCCGCTGAGGAAAGAATTTGCGGGCCAGCGCCTGGTTGACGATCGCCACACGCGGCGCGGTTTCTGTATCCCGGTTGCTGAAGCTTCGTCCGGCCAGAATCGGAATCCGGAACGTCGCAAAATAGCCGCTGCCTACGACGCTGTCGAACGCCACGCTCTCCTCACCCTTCACCGGCTTATCGCCTTCCGGAACGAAATCGTCGTCGTCGTAGCTGTTCGATAGCGGCACGACGGTGGTCGGCGTTACCGACTCCACCCCCGGCACCGCGGCCAGGCGCGATTCCACTTGCTGGAACAACTCGCCTTGTTTCGCGCCGGTGTATTCCGATTCGGGCGGCCTCACTTCAAACAGCACCAGATTCCGCGCATCGAACCCAGGATCGACGTGGTTCAGGTTCAACACAGTCCGCAGAAACACGCCCGCCACTACGACCAGCAGTGTGGATAGCGCTACCTGGAATCCCACCACCGCCTTGCCCGCAAATCCTCGCCGCCGCCGTGTCGTCGTCTGGGCCGCATCCTTCAGGGCGCTGCTCACCTGCGCACGCGTCGCCTGCAGCGCCGGCCCCACGCCGAACAGAATCCCGGTCACCAGCGACAATGCCACGTTGAACCCAAAAACGCCCCAGTCCAGGCTTCCACGCAGCACCGTGGGATCGGTTGGGCTCGAAAGCATCCCGACGATCGCACGCCTCCCGAAGTATCCCACCGCCAGCCCGGCCAATCCCCCCAGCAGTGCCAGCAACAGGCTCTCCGTCATCACCTGGCGCAGGATGCGCGTCCGCCCGGCGCCCAGCGCCATGCGCACGCTCATCTCCTTCTGTCGCGCGCTGGACCGCGCCAGCATCAGGTTCGCCATATTCGCGCACGCCAACAGCACCACCAGGCCGACCAGGCCCATCAGCAGCAGCAGCGGCTGCTTCAGATTGCGGCTCGCTTCGTTCATTCCCCGGCTGCCATCTTTGAGCATCAGATCCGGGACCGATTCGCCCGCCTTTACCGTCATGGTCGCGTGCACCGCACTCTTCAGCGCCACATCGAGCGCCGCCTGCGCCCGCCCTTCGTCCACTCCAGGCTTGGCGCGCGCCATGATCTGCATCCACCACACTTTGTCGCTGGTCAGAAGCGAGGGCTCGTTGCGGTACGGGAACACCTCCGGCTGCACGCTGAACGGCATAAAAAGTTCCGGAGAACTCTGCGTCCCTTTCGCCCCCGTGAATCCCGGCGGATTGACTCCGACAATGGTCACGTTCACCAGGTTCACCAGAATCGTCTTCCCGATCACCGCCGGCGACCGGTTGAAGCGTGCTGCCCAGTAGCCGTCGCTGATCACCGCGACCGGCGACGCGCCCGGCTTGTCGTCGTCGGAAGGTTCAATCGGCCTGCCCAGCTGCGGATGCACGCCCATCTGCTCGTAGAAATTCCCCGAGACCAGATCGGCCTGGACCACCTCCGCTTCACCTTCCGCCGTCACGTTCACTCGCCCAAGATTCTTGAAGGCGAACAGGTCCTCCAGAGCGTGATTCTGTTTCCGCAAAATCTGGTAAACCGGATACGGAAACGAAGTGCTGGTCACCGGCCCATTCGGCATCGATTCGTAGTCGCCCCAGGTGCTGTGCACCACACTGTTGTGCGGCGCCCGCCACGCGAACAGCCGCAGCTCCCCCGGATGCGGCACGTCCAGCCGGTCCAGCAACGCCGACTTCGCGATCGAAAAGATGGCCGTGTTCGCTCCGATCCCCAGCGCCAGCGACCCAATCGCCACCGCCGCAAATCCCGGGCTCTTCCGCAGCATCCGCAGCGCGTACGCCATGTCCCGCCGCAGATTCTCAACCCACAGCACTCCCTCTCGCATCCGCATGCTCTCCCGCACCTGGGTCACCCCGCCAAAATCCCGCAGCGCCGCCTTCCATGCCTCATCCGCCGGCATCCCGCGCCGCTGGTTTTCTTCCGCAGCCATCTCCAGATGCGCCCGCAGCTCCTCGTCCAGCTCACCGTCGAGCCTTCTCCGCCGAAACATCGCCGCAATGCGGCCCCATGCCGTCTTCAATCCGCTCATACGCACTGCCCGCTCCCTGCTTGCTCCCTGTTGCAAGCTGCTTACTCTCTTAAAGCCTCCACAGGATTCACCGACGCCGCTGCCAGCGCGGGTCGCAACGTCGCGATCGCCACCGTTACCAGCAACGCCGCAACCGACAACGCAAACACCGCCGGATCGTTCGGGCGCACCCCATAAAGCTGGCTGCGCAGTAATTGCGTCAGTCCCAGGGATGCGACCACTCCTGCGGCCAGCCCGACCGCCGCGGGAATCACCGCACGCCGAACAAACAACAGCGCAATCTCCCGTCGAGTCGCGCCCAGCGCCATCCGCACGCCAATCTCCTGCGTCCGCTGCGCCACGAAAAACGCCACCACGCCATAGATACCCACGCAGGCCAGCAGCAGCGCGATCCCCGCGAATGACGCCACGACGGCCATGTTCAGCCGCGGCTGGGCGACTGCCTTGTTCAGCAACTCGTCCATGGTCGCCACGTTCCCGATCGCCTGCTGCGGGTCCACAGCATGGACCTGTTCCCGGATTGCGCGCACCAGTTGCGCCGGATCGCCGTGCGATCGCACCACAAAATACCGGCCCACAACACCACCGTTCCCATCGGCTGGCCAGTACACCTCCGGCCCCGGTGGGTTCGCGATCGCTCCCGCCGTCCCACGCAGATTCGCGATCACGCCAACAATCTCGTGCGGCTTGCCGCCCACCAGCAGATGCCGTCCGAGCGGATTCCCGCCCGCCAGATACTCACGTACCAGCTCCTGATTCACCAGCACCGGAATGTTCTTCTCCAGCGAATCCTGCACCGTCAGCGCGCGCCCCGCGAGCAGAGGCGTCTCCATCGCACCCAGCAGGTTCCCGCCAATATTCCGATCCTCTGCATTGATCGCCGGCTTGTTCGCAATCCGCGGCAGCCAATCCGCATCGAAATTGCTGCGCAAGTGCCAGTCCACTGTCGGCAGCGCATCCATCTGCCCTGCCGCCTGAACCCCTGGCAGCGCTTCGATCCGCTGCTGCACGTCGGAAAAGAAACTCCGAATCGCCGGATCCTTCGTATCCCACGGCAGACGCAGCGAAAACGTCAGCACATGCTCCGGCGCAAATCCCAGCGGATTCTTCACCAGGTGCCACAACGACTCGGCCAGCAGCGACGCCCCAATCACCAGGATCAGCGAAAGCCCCACCTGCACCGACACCAGCGCGCCGCGAACCGTGTGTCCAGCCCCGCCCAGCCGCGCCTCCCCCTGCTTCATCGCCGTGTTCAGTTCCACACGCCGGCTCTCCAGCACCGGCGCAATGCCAAACGCGATCCCGGTCGCCAGTGCGATCAGCAGCGCCACCAGCACCACCGGCCAGTTCATCTCCACCGTCCCCGGCACACCGAGCCTGCCCGGCAGCTTCGCAGCCACACCACGCACCAGCGCAAAGGCTGCCGCAACGCCGATGCCGCCGCCCACCAGGCCGAGCACCGCGCTTTCCGTCAGAAATTGCATCGTTATCCGCTGCCCTGACGCTCCCAGCGCCCGCCGCAGCGCCACTTCCCGCTGCCGCGCGCTCGCGCGCGACAACATCAGGTTGGCCACGTTGATGCACGCAATCAGCAGCAGTAGCGCCGACGCCACCATCAGCGCCAGCAGCGCCGGCCGCATCGCACCATAGCGATCCTCGCGCAAAGTCTGGCTCGTGAACCCCCACATCCCGTCGCTCTGCCGATGCTCCCGCCGCAGTTGCTCTCCGATACGATCCAGATCCGCCTGCGCCGTCTCCCCCGTCACGCCGGCGCGCAGCCGCCCGAACACATTAATGAACCGCGTCCCCTCACCGCGATAACTGTTCCAGCCCTGCGCGGCAAATTGCGCATCGTGCCAAAGGTCGATCCCCGTTGGCATATCGGCGTCCGCCGGCATCACTCCGACAATGGTCACCGGCCTCCCATCCAGCCGGATTGGCCGCTCGATCACTCCCGGATCGCCGCCAAAAATCTTCTGCCATCCGCTGTAGCTCAGCACCGCCGTCTCCGGCGCCTTCGGCTCATCGTCGCGCGCGTCGTACCCACGTCCCAGCAGCGGCTTCACGCCCAGTACATCCCACAGATCCGCATTCGTTCCCGCGGCCTGTACGGACATCGGCAGCCGGTTCCCGGCGATCATCGTGGACTGATCGAAGAAGAAGAACCCCAGGCTCTCAAACGACCGGTTCCGCGCCTGCACGTCGAAGAAGCGCGGCACGCTCATCAGCCCGCCCGTCGACTGCCCCTGCGTCCGCACATCGTGCAGAGCCACAATCCGCTCCGCCTCCGGATAAGGCAGCGCCCGCACCAGCGTTGAGTACACCAGCGTGAACACGGCTGTTGTCGCCCCAATCCCCAGCGCCAGCGTCAGCACCACCACCAGCGCAAACCCCGGCGACTTCCTCATCTGCCGCAGCGCATACCCGGCATCGCGCCGCAGGTTTTCGAACCACAACAGTCCTTCACGCTCTCGCATGCTCTCCCGCACCTGCGTCACCCCGCCAAAATCCCGCAGCGCCGCCTTCCATGCCTCATCCGCCGGCATCCCGCGTCGCTGATTTTCTTCCGCAGCCATCTCCAGATGCGCCCGCAGCTCCTCATCCAGCTCTGCATCGAGCCTGCGCCGACGAAACATCGCCCCGATCCGACTGATCACCGTCCGCATCGAACGTCCTCCGTGCCCAGCCCAGCTCTCAACTCACAACTCACAGCTCACAACTCACAACTCACAACTCACCGCCTCTAACTACCGGCCGTCTTTAAAAACCGCGCCATCGTCGCCGCCACCCGCTCCCAGCTCTCCGTCTCGGTCTCGATCTGCGCCTTACCCGCCTTCGTCAGCGAGTAGTACCGCGCCTTTCGCCCGTTCTCGCTCGCTCCCCACTCCGCCCGGATCCATCCCCGTTGCCGAAGCCGCTGCAGCGCCGGGTAGATTGTGCCCTGATTCAGCCGCAGCGCCTGCTCGCTGATCTGTTCGATCCGCCGTGCAATCCCATACCCGTGCTGCGGACCCATTGCCTCCAGCGTCTTCAGCACCATCAGGTCCAGAGTGCCCTGCAGCATCTGCCCGCCCGCCTCACCTGCACTGGGGCGGAGAATGTCCGGCCTGTCGTCTCCCACAGTTCCTCCTGTTGGATTTCTACAGATACTCCCGACTCCAGTTGAATGTCAACAGGAATCCAGATTCCTGGCCCAAAGATATTCAGGATGTGTCGTGGGAAGGCCGCCTCCTCCTCTTCTCCAGCCCTGGGCCTTTCCCGCGCTCCCGGCGGCGCTTCTTGACGCGGGTACAGGTCCCATCCTGGAATGTCCTTTGTGGAAAATTAATGTCCGATTCCTGTACTCTGATAGTTGCCCATCGTGGGTCGGTTTGGAGGTGTAGTTCTTTGGCGGAGGTTCGCATTCAGGAAGGCGAGCCGCTTGAAAATGCATTGCGCCGGTTTAAGCGCAAGGTTCAGCAGGAAGACATCATTAAAGAAGTGAAACGTCATTCCTTCTATCTGAAGCCTGGCGAAAAGCGTCGCGTAAAAGAGGCGCTGGCACGCAAGCGGAATCGCAAAAAGGCTCGTAAAGAGCAGGACTAAACACCCAAACCGGTCTGTCCAGGTCCCCAGAGCCGACAGATCTGAGCCTTCGCCGGCAGTCGATGCCGGCGGGGGCGGAGACCAGGCCTCATCAGCGCACCGCTCGCGCCGTTGGGTTGGCAGACCGGCAGCATCTCTTCTGATCTGACTCCGTTTCCCACTGACGGAGGGTTTTCGGCGTTTTGCCGGTGTTGTTCTTCGCCGCCAGTTCAACCGCGGCCGGCAGTTCGAGATGGATCCGCACAGGGATGTCGAACCCTGCCCGGGTCGCTGCACTCGCAGCTGCCACACGGGCTCCTATCCAATTAGGAGCACCGCGCCGGGCTCTCACCGGCGTGTCGCAGCAAGCCAGTGTCTGCCTCGGCAGCCGCTGGGCGACCCGGACACGCTATCCGTTTGGCGTGATTCCGCGGGTGCTTCAGGCAAAGGCGAGGGAAGCGGGATGGATTTCGTCGACAAGATTCTCAAGTGCGCCGACTGCGGAAGCGACTTCGTTTTCACGGCTGGCGAGCAGCTGTTCTTTTTCGACAAGCAGTTCAAGAACGATCCGAAACGCTGCAAGCAGTGCAAGGCCAAACGGGCTTCCGGCTCCAGTTCCGTGCGCCCGGAAACGCGCACCGTCTGCTCTGAATGCGGAACGGAGACCACCGTTCCCTTCAAGCCCACCCAGGGGCGCCCGGTTCTCTGCCGCAGTTGCTTCCAGCAGAAGCGGACCATGAGCCAGGCCAGCTAGCTTCCCGAACCGCCCCGCGATTCGGCCCGGCCATCGTTCCTGATTGCTCCTGCGCCTATCGTGTGCCGAACCTCGGCGCATGGATCTCCGGCGCCCGCCAACATCGGCTCCTGCCCATCGATGCACAGCAGCGCACATCAGAGCCTGCCTGCCCGCTCATCGAACCCGCCACAAAAGGAAACGGCGGACCGCAATCGCCGCCCGCCGTTCCAGATCTCTAAACCCTAAACTCTAAACTCTATTTCGCGACCGCCGGCCGTGCCCTCGGCTTCCTGGCCGCATCCTGCGCCACCACCGGCTCGACCTTCTTCCCCGTCTCCTTGCTCTTCTTGTCCTCGTGCGCCACCAGCATTGCCTCGATCTGCCGCAGCAGATCCTGCGTGTTCATCGGCTTCACCAGAACCTTATCCGTATCTGAAGTCGTCACCCACTCCGCATCCTTGGGTGGATACGCCGTCAGCATCGCCACCGCGGGCCGGTTCGACGCTTTTTTTGCCGCTGCCGCCACTTCTTCGCCCGCCGTCTCGCTCTCCATCCGCAGATCGGTGATCACCATGTGGTACTCGTTCGACTTCAGCTTCTGCTTCGCTTCCCGCGCCGACGCCGCCGTCGTCACCTCAAACCCGCTGATTTCGAGCACTGCTTTCAAAGTCAGGAGAATTGCAACGTCGTCATCGACCAAAAGAATGCGTCTCTTCATAAAAACTCCTGGGTCCCACCGCTGGATCGTACACGAAACAGAGTGACAAAAGCTTCAGGGAAGGGCTCGCCGCCGGCGCGCTCCGCCAGCGTCCTCCTTCCCCATTGATACACTGAGCAACGTGGCAGAATATCACGTTGAAAACTTCGGCTGCCGCGCCAGCCGCGCCGACGGCGAGGCCATTGCCGCCAACTTGCGCCACAACGGACTCGCGCCTGCCGGCCAGCCCTCGACCGCCGATGTCGTCATTGTAAATACCTGCAGTGTCACCGCGGAAGCCGACCGCCAGGCCCGCGCGTACCTCCGCCGCGTCCGCCGCCAGAACCCCGCCGCTCGCGTCATCGTCACCGGCTGCTACGCCCAGCGCGCTCCCGACGAACTGGCCGCTCTGCCTGAAGTCGACGCCGTCATCGGTAACAGCCACAAAGCTCTTGTTCCCGAAATAGCGCTCAAACTCGCCCGTGAAAACAGCTCTGTCATCCTGAGCGAGCCTTCCGAATTTGTTGCGTCCGCTTTTGGACGCAACAATCAACCTAGCCGCGAGTCGAATGGACCTGCATTTCTTCCGCTTTCATCCATCCTCCACGACGACGCCTTCGCCCACACTGAACTGGCGACGCTCCCCTTCGCGCCCGACGCACACCAAACCCGCCCCAACCTCAAAGTGCAGGATGGTTGCGGCAATCGCTGCTCCTTCTGCATCATCCCCACCACCCGCGGACACTCGCGCTCCGTCCCTCTCGCCACCTGCCTCGACAACGTTCGCCGCTTCGTCGACAACGATGGCAAAGAACTCGTCTTGTCGGGCATCAACCTCGGCCGCTGGGGCCGCGACCTCCAGCCCGCCCAGCGCTTCGAAGACCTAGTTGCCGCAATCCTGACCGAGACCTCCCTCCCGCGCCTCCGCCTCAGCTCCATCGAGCCCATGGACTGGTCGACGGATCTGCTCGCCCTCTACCGCGATTTCGCTGCGGACGATCGGAGCCCGGAGCCCGGTGCCCGGAGCCCTCGTCTCTGTCGCCACACTCACCTCCCGCTCCAGTCCGGCTCCGACACCATCCTGCGCCGCATGTATCGCCGCTATCGCCCCTGGCACTACGCCGAGAAACTCGCCGACATCCGCGCGCTCCTCCTCGACGCAGCCATCGGCGCCGACGTCATGATCGGTTTCCCCGGCGAAACCGACGCGCTCTTCCAGGAAAGCTACGACTTCATCGCCGCACAGCCCTTCACCTATCTCCATCTCTTTCCCTTCTCCGCGCGCCCCGGCACGCCTGCCTGGGAACTCCACCGCCAGAACCCCGTCCCCGCCCGCGCCGTCCAGCAACGCATGGCCGCCCTCCGCGATCTCATCGCCGAAAAGTCTCGCGTGTTCCGCTCCAGATTCATCGGCCGCACGCTCTCCGCCGTCACCATCGGCGACGACACCGAAAACCCAGGCCTCAACCCAACCACCGAAGCCGTCACCGACAACTTCCTCAAACTCACCCTCGACGCAGCCCTGCCCGCCAATCGCCTCGTCGCTGCACGCATTACCGCACTGTGGGACGACGGCCTCCGCGGCGCGCCCATCGCCTAACGCCTCTGCTTATACTGGCTCGGTCCTCAGGCGAACCCAGTTCCATTACGCCGTCTGAATTTCGGAGGTATCCGCATGCGTGCGCGCAAACTCGCCCTCTCCTGCCTCGCCACTGTCCTGATCACCGCGACGACCGCCCGTGCGCAGAACAAGTATTTCCAGAACTGGCCCGAGAACGCTGACCCCCACTCCATCGGCGACCGCGTCGCGCTGCATTTTCTCTCCAGCCCGCACATGACCCCCATCGTCTATCCCGAGGTCTGCGCCTGGTACGGCGCGCTCAAATACGCTGAGGCCACCGGCAACACTGCGCTCGAATCCGAACTCCAGAATCGCTACACCGCGCTCCTCTCGCCGCAGTTCAGCAGTCTCATCCCCGACCGCGAGCACGTTGACTACGAAATCTTCGGAATCGTTCCCCTGCAGATCTCAATCGAGACGAAGGACCACGCCGCGCAGCAGGCCGGTCTTCGCTTCGCCGATCGCCAGTGGGCCAATCCCACGCCCGACGGCCTTTCCGGCGAAACCCGTTTCTGGATCGACGACATGTACATGCTCACCATCCTGCAGCTCGAGGCGTACCGCGCCACCAACGACCACAAGTATCTCGACCGCGATGCCAACGAGATGGTCACCTACCTGCGCAAGCTGCAGCAGCCGAACGGCCTCTTCTACCACGCGCCCGACGTGCCCTTCTTCTGGGGACGCGGCGACGGATGGGTCGCCGTTGGCATGACCGAGATGCTCCTCTCCCTCCCCGACGATCACCCGCAGCGCGCGGAAATTCTCGCCGGCTATCGCAAAATGATGGCCGAGCTAATCAAGAATCAGAATCCCGACGGCATGTGGCGCCAGCTCATCGACCACCCCGAAGCCTGGGAAGAAACTTCCTCGACAGGCATGTTCACCTTCGCCCTCATCGAGGGCGTCCGCCACGGCTGGCTCGAGGAAGAAACCTACGGCCCCGCCGCGCGCAAAGGCTGGATCGGCCTCGCCAGCTTTGTCGATCAAAATGCCGACGTCACCAATGTCTGCGCCGGCACCAATAAAAAGGACAGCCTCGAGTACTACCTCGACCGCCCGCGCCGCACTGGCGACTTCCACGGCCAGGCGCCCGTCTTGTGGGCCGCACGCGCACTGCTAGAAAAGTAGGACCCGCCAGCTCCCACGCTGGACGTGGTTGCCGGGGCGTGTACTTGCAACCCCGCAACCCTGCAACCTTGCAACCTCGCAACCTCGCAACCTCGCAACCCTGCAACCTTGCAACCCATTTGCCCCGGCCACCGCCCAAAAAACGCCGGACGGCCAGGTTCACCCCACAGCAAGAAGCTAGCTCCACCTGCCATAGGACCATCAACCAAATTGCCTCGTGCTGCACACGAAAGTACCTCCCAGGGAGCCTCGGCGGACCCTTTTGGAACAGAACCGAAAACCAGCTCTGAGCGAATCGCCACATGGCCGACGAACCAGGTCAGCTCCATTCGCTACACCCGCATTGCCTGCGGACCATCCGCCCGGCGAAGATGGTCGCCATGTACGAGAACCTTTCCGAGCTGCTCGACAGCGTGCCCCGGCACACCCGCTCCTGGTTTAAGACTCTTGCGAACCGCCCCGTCCGCGCGACCGCCTCCTCCGATCAACTGCGCGAAACCCTCGGCGGCCCGCTGCCTTTAGAAGGCACCGCGCCCGAAGCCGTCATCGAAGCGATCGCCAACGCCGGCGCCACCGGCACCGTCGCCTCCGCCGGACCACGCTACTTCGGCTTCGTCGTTGGTGGCACCCTTCCCGCCGCGCTCGCAGCGGACTGGCTCGTCTCAACGTGGGATCAGAACGCAGGTATCTTCGCCCTCTCGCCTCTCGCCTCCACCATCGAGCAGATCACAGGCTCCTGGCTGCGCGAAATCGCAGGCCTTCCTTCAACCATGAGCTTCGGCTTCGTCACCGGCGGCCACATGGCCAACTTCACTTCGCTCGCCTGTGCGCGCCACAGCGTCCTGCGCAAAGCCGGTTGGGACGTCGAAGCCAACGGCCTCTTCGGAGCACCGCCGGTCGAGGTCTTCGTCAACGAAGAGTCGCACTACACCATCTTCATCGCGCTTCGCTTGCTCGGCCTCGGCGCCAACCGCGTCCGCAAAATACCCGCCGACGACCAGGGCCGCATGCGCGCCGATCTTCTCGCCGCCGCTCTGCGCGAAACTTCAGGGCCCTCGATCGTCTGCGCCCAGGCCGGCAACGTCAACACCGGCGCCTTTGATCCGCTCCCCGCCATCGCCGACGCGGCGAAAGAACGTGGTGCCTGGCTCCACGTCGATGGAGCCTTCGGACTCTGGGCAGCCGCCTCGCCGCAGCACGCGCACCTCGTCCACGGCATCGAGCGCGCCGACTCCGTCGCCAGCGACGCGCACAAATGGCTCAACGTCCCCTACGACTGCGGCGTCATCTTCTGCGCCGACGAAGCCGCGCACCGCAGCGCCATGTCCCTTGCCGCGGCGTATATCGTTGCCACCAGCACCGAGCGCGATCCCCATGAATTCGTCCCCGAAGAATCCCGCCGCGCCCGCGCCATCCCCGTCTACGCCGCACTCCGCTCGCTCGGCCGCCGCGGTCTTGCCGAAATGATCGAGCGCAACTGCCGCCAGGCCCTTCGCTTCGGCGAAGCCCTTCGCGCCGCCGGTTTCGACGTCCTCAACGACGTCGTCCTCAATCAGGTTCTGGTTTCTTTCGGAACGCCCGAGCAAACCCAGGCCACCATCGCCGCCATTCAGCAGGACGGCACCTGCTGGTGCAGTGGCACGGTCTGGAAAGGCCGCACCGCCATGCGCATCAGTGTCAGCAACTGGTCGACGACCGATGAAGATGTAGAGAGAAGTATCGAAGCGATCGTCCGCTGCTCGCGCACCATCGCACGCTGACCGCTACGCGCTATACGCTGATGCCGCGCGCCCATGGCGCACGGGCATTATTGAATCGGCAGCTGCAGATCCTGCCCATCGGCCGCCGTCGCCGGCCGGCTCGCAAACTCCCGCTCCAGCCGCTCGTTCACGCCCGCCTGCGCATATTCCGACGCGACGCGAATCCCGTTCATGATCGCGCGGTCATTCGACGACCCGTGTCCGATAATCGCCACCCCGCGCACCCCCAGCAGCGGCGCTCCGCCGTACTCTGACGGATCCAGTCGTCTGCGGAACGCATTGAACGCCCGCCGTGACAGCAACGCGCCCACCTGTGCCGTCACCGTCTGCGTCAACGACGCCTTCAGCATCTCGCGCACCAGCCGGCTCAGCCCCTCTGACGTCTTCAGCGCGACGTTCCCCACAAATCCGTCGCACACGATTACGTCACAGTTGCCGTTATAAATATCCCGGCCCTCGACGTTCCCGATGAAATTGATTGGCAGCTTGCGCACCAGCAGCGTCGCCTCGCGCGTCAGGTCGTTGCCCTTGCCCTCTTCTTCGCCAACCGACAAAATGCCCACCCGCGGCTTGGGGATCCGCAGCACGCTGCGTGCGTACAACTCACCCATCACAGCGAACTGCTCCAGGTTTTGCGGCTTGCAGTCGACATTCGCGCCCACATCCAGCAAAATGCACGGCGACCCCGACAGCGTCGGCACCACAATCGCCAGCGCTGGCCGATCCACGCCAGGTAGCGCACCCAGCGTCATCTTCGCGGTTGCCATACCCGCACCGGTGTTGCCCGCGGTAAAGAATCCCGCCGCGCGCTTCTCCTTCACCATCTTCAGCCCGATGCGCATCGAGCTGTTGCGCTTGGTCCGCACCGCCTGCGCCGCCTTCTCGTCCATACTGATGTACTCATCGGCGTGGACGATCGTGATCGGCAGACGTCGGGCCCCGTACGCGCCATCCAGATGTTCGCGCAGCAGCGGTTCCGGCCCCACCAGGTGCACGCGCACTGGCAGATTGCGCGCCGCAAGTATCGCGCCTCGTATCTCAGGTTCCGGAGCTTTGTCCGAGCCCATGGCGTCGAGAGCGATGTCGATGAGCATCGAGTGCCGGGTTACTTGGCTTCCTTCACTTCCAGAACTTCGCGCCCCTTGTAGTAGCCGCACTTGGGGCAGGCGCGATGCGGAAGCTTCCGCTCATGGCAGTTCGGACACTCCGACAAAGATTGGGAGGTCAGTGCGTCATGCGCGCGCCGTTTTGACGTGCGGGCCTTCGAGTGGCGCCGCTTTGGATTCGGCATTGCAGATTCCTTTCACTCCCGGCAGAGACTTCCGGGCAAAAAACTTCAGCGTTCGACTAATGCGTCTCTTTCGTCTCCGGGCTCAGCCGGCTGCGCAAATCCGAAAGCGCCGGCCACCGTTCTTCGGCCGGTCGAGCCTCACAGGTGCAGGCTCCCTCATTCAGATTGCGTCCGCAGCGGGGGCAAAGTCCCTTGCAGTCCGCGCTGCAAAGTGTTCTTACCGGGAGACTTAACAGCACCTGCTCCCGCAGAACATCCTCCAGCGTCAGACCGCCTTCCTGATAATACCCGATTTCAGTCTCCGGCACGACCAGCGCCCGCTCCGGCGGACCCGCGTCGACACCCAGGGGCCGAAACAACAGATCGAAATCCCCTTGCAGCTCGTGCCGCACCGGTTCCAGGCACCGCGCGCACGGAGCCTCGAAGGTCCCCGTCCACTTCGCGCGCACGCGTATGTCCGGCACCACTTCCTTCGGCCCGCGATGTTCCTTGATCAGCTCCGCCTGCCCCTCGACCGCAAGGTCTGAGGTCTGCGTCGCTTCCTCTCCGTAATCGATCGCGCCCGGAGAAAATTTCAGATCGAAAAGTACCGGCTCTCGTTCCAGATCGAGCAGGGTGATCAGCATGGATGGCATCCTTCGCCGTGGGGACTACTTTAAAGGTTACGAGGAATGGATAGAGGGGTCAATCCCGGATCGGATTGCAGAGGTGGGAGTTCGCTGGTTCCGGGAGTCGACGAGTACCTGGGTAGAGCGGCTTGCGCCACGACACAAGCAGCTATCGACTTCGCATCCGGCTTCGAAAGAATTCGCTTGACATCGATTAGAAATCCATGCTATCTAAATAGCAATCGCTCAGTGCCTGCGGGCTACTCCGCTTTGCCTGGTGCGACCTAAATAAACTATAGAAAAGAGCTAAATATGGAAACGAAGAAGATATTCCAAGTAGAAGAGTCCGTGCGCGGCGCATTGGAAGCGTTGCCCGCAATCCTCCGTTCAAATCCATCCAATCCTTTCCTCCAGCAACTTGCTGAAGCGCGTGACATTCTCGCGCCGACTGGTTACCAGCCCGTTGTTGAACTTCATGAGAAGGGCCGCAGGAAGCGCCGCACCGCCTCCGCGGATAATTGGACTCCCGAATCTGGGGAGGTTCTTATTTCCTTCAGGAAAGACGACTCCCCGCGCCAGATGTCCAGCCATCCCGGAGAAAACCCTGCACCAACAGTTCGCACTCCCCATGGCCGCACCGATGCTCCCGCTTCCCCGCCAGAGGCTGCAACAGTCCGCGCTCAATCCTCATCCGCTTCGGCATATGCGAGCTCTCCTGAGCCCCAGGAAAAAGAACTCTGTCGTGCGCTGGAGGAAGTTGAGCGCCAGGGACGGGCATTTATCGCGTTACGGTGGTTTCGCGAAAATGTGCTGCCAGCAACAGGCTTCGCGTGGGCTGCGGATCCCGCCCAGCGTCAGTCTGTGCTGTCCTCGGCTATTGCGAAAGGACTGATTATAACTAGCCGTATTCCAAATCCACGTTCTTCGTTTCCAACAACAGCCATACGACTGAACCGCGCATCCCCGACGCCCCAGCACCAGGGGCGGCGCTATTCGCCCTTGCAGATTCAAGGCGAATCGCTTTCCTCAACTATTCTGCGTGATCGAGGAACCTATTGACCTGGTACTTCCTGGAGTCGAGCGCATTCGCAAAGCTCTTTATTTTCGAACAAGGCTCGGAGCCGTTGATCCAATTGTTGGAAAAAGTCGATGACCCTCAGAAGCTCGTTTCAGCACTAGCCTCCCTTGAGGTGCGATCGGCTATCCGACGGCGTCAGCGGGAGGGGGACATCCCGCCTGCTGATGCCGACCTCGCTCTCGAGAACGTCCGCTTCGAAAGCCTGCGAATTGTTGAACAGCCAGTCAGCCCAGCCGTCATCGATGTTGCGAAACTAGTCCTGGACTCTCATCCGTTGCGTGCCATGGACGCCCTGCACCTCGCAACCTGCATCGTTATGCGCGACACCCTCCAGATATCGGATATTTGCTTTGTCAGTGCTGATGACGCTCTGCTTAAGGCAGCTGATCTGGAAAAATTTCCAACTCTTAATCCTCTGGCGATCTGATCGCCGCATCCGCCCTCAGGCCTTCAGCGGCGGCCCAACCCACTGCATCCCAAACCGCGCAAAGTCCGCTGGATTCTGCAGAGGCTTGCCCAGCTTCTCCTGCTCGTGGAAGAAATCCTCCATCTGCCCCGCCGGCGTAAACGCGATCAGCATCCGCGCCGGCTTCTCGCCCACCGGCAAAAATGTATGCGGCACTCCGCGCGGTCCCAGCACCGAATCGCCAGTTTTCAATTCCACCCGCTGCTCGGCCAGCTGGAGCAGAACCCTGCCCTCCATCACGTAGAAGTACTCCTCCTGTGCATGGTGCAGATGCAGCGGAGGTCCGCCCCCCTGAAGGTGTTCGTGTTCGATCAGGAACAGCCCGCCCGCCGTCTCGCGCGGCAGCACTTTGAACGTCATTGTGCTGTAACCCAGGCCATGATGTTCACCCAGCCGGTCCTGCTCGGCGGGCACCACATGTGCCTGCGGTGCGGAATCCCCAATCAGGCCGGCCCAACCCGCTCGCTCCAGCCAACTCAGGGGAAACACCGCTGCGGTCGACTGCAGAAAACTGCGTCGCTTCATGTCTGCATCCTCTTTCGCCTAAAAGATGGGGGGACGATTGGCGGGAAGTGTAGCACGTCGCTGTCTGCTCTTTCTGCGTTACCAGTCGGTGCCGAGCTTCACTCCATGCTCTTCTCAAACACCAGCGATGTTTTCACCTGCCGATACCCATCGCGCACATAAAACCGGTGCGCATCCTCGCGCTTGATCTGCGACCGCACCCGCACGCGACCCAACCCCTGCTCTCGCGCCCACCGCTCCACCTCTTCGCAAAGCCGCTTGCCCACGCCCACGCCCCGCGCCGTCTCCCGCACCACCAGCCCGCCGATCACCACCGTGTCTTCCGCCTGCAGATGCCGCTCCACCGCCGCATCGATCCAACCCACCAGTTCGGCCTCAAGCATCGCCGCGAACCCCACGCGACCCTCCGAGCGCGCCATCGTTTCAAGGCGTCCCCGCAACTCCTCAATCGTTCCCGGGTATCCGAGCTGCCCGCATAGCTCCATCACCGCCGCGGCATCCTCCGCCGCCAACCGCCGCACAATGAACTTGTCGGGATCTACCGCTGCGCGCATACCGCCATTATCTATCGCTGCCCCTCCAGCGCCATCACCGCATACGCCGTCGCCGCATCCGTCATGAAC
>Ga0224555_1002629_pt1 | contig 20481 bp, 15 predicted proteins | sample 714S23034metaG_FD_180687 | JGI IMG/M metagenome (GOLD analysis project Ga0224555, IMG submission 180687) | Peat soil microbial communities from Stordalen Mire, Sweden - 717 S2 30-34 | ecosystem: Environmental > Terrestrial > Soil > Wetlands > Peat | place: Sweden: Norrbotten County, Stordalen...
GCGCAGGGGTCAGACTGAGCAGCCATGCCCTGGACTTGCTGAAGCGCCATCCCCCCCTGATTCACGGCCTGTGTCAGCGTCTGGTAGTTAATCAGGAAGATCCCGAGCGAAAAGATCGCCAACAGGATCGCCAGCAAAGCCGGCAACACCAAGGCAAGCTCCACCAACGATTGTCCTTTGTCGCCGTAGCGAAGTCTTGCGCGAAGCCCATTAGCAAGGGACAGGGAGATAGCGCCCGCAGTGCGTGACACAGCGGCCTGTCCGCGCAGATCGTTCACCCTTTTCATTGTGTACTCCCCTCCATTGTCGTTCACAAATGCCCCGTTGGATAACAAATATTACGCCATGGAACCTGACTTATTACACCAAAGTACCGTAAAATTTGTAGGGCACCCCAACAGCACCTAGCCTTTCACCTTGCGCAGTTGCTCCAGGAATTGCTCCAATTCCTTCTGATCCGCCCCGGTCGCCATTGGATTCAGCCCTTTGTGCCCGGCCGGGGTATCGTGGGGGATGAACTGGAGCCCGACGCCGTCGTTGCCCCAGCGAACCGCCCTGGAATGAACCGCGATCGAATGTCCGGAACCTTCCTGACCGCTGTCAGTTTCTTGCAGCGTCATCAGAATCAGGGTACCCGGATACCAACGCTCCTCCGTCACCACATACAATCCGGTCGAGCTGATGTCCTTGATGCTGTGTGCCTTGGGAGCAGCTCCTGTCCAGTAATACGCAGCCAGGCCGGGAACTCCCCCCCTCGGAGCTTTTCTCAGTTCCGGAGCCTTTCTCGGATCCGGAGACCACCAGCGCTCCAGCCAACTCTTCGGCGGCTTCACGTCCCTCATCCCCGGCTCAATCAGGTCCATCTCATACGTCTGCTCGGACCTGGGCCGGTCATTGCTGGAGCGGTCCTCCAATTCCACCACGCCGGGACCACCGCTCCAAAGCGGCTGTCCCCTCAAGAGAACGGCGTTTTGAACTTTGCCGGAACCGCCTGAGCTCGAGAACTTCTCCAGGCGTCCCTGCATCTCCTCGGCCAGGCAGAGCACCAGTTGATCGCCCCGTTGGCTCTGCGACGAATAGATCGAATGGATTGGCAGCGCCAAAACGCTTGAGGCCCGCGCACTCGATGGACTGACATGAAATGTCGGAAATGACTCAACCACATCATTGACCCGGCAATCCTCGTCCAGGTAAATAAGATCCAGCGGGGCCAGCATATCCGTATCCGGTATTCCCCGGAACGGCACCATCCAGAGGCCCTCGCCCGACCTCAAAGTCAGTTTCTTGAACAGAACCTTGAGGTCCGCGCACGCTAGGTCGGTGGCAGCGACTTCCAGACCGAGAAAGCATTCGCGAGTCTGGTTATATGCGCAAAGTTTTCGTGATTCCATGGAACCTCCGGCCCTCGGCGGGAACCCGTCAATCTGGCGCTATCCCAGAGTCCCCGCCGTTATAGCATTTGCCGAATTGGTGTAGAGTGAGCCGCAACTGCCGAGTAGCTTTTCCTCAACCGGGCCCTCGGCGACAGGTCTTCGTCGCTGGGGTGGAAGTAAAAGCCACCTTTCACCAATCTCGCCACTCCACGTAAATTCGGGAAATGCTCTAATTCAACCTCACCGCCAAAAACACTCATGCAAGTCCTTTCTCGTTGGGCATTGAACCATGTCCGAAACCTGCTTCGCCTGTCGCGGAGAAGGCTATGGCATCGGCCTGAGAACTGTGCAAGGACAAACACGTCTCGCCCGCTGCCGGGTACGAGACGGAGACACTCAGCGCCGAAACAACCGGGGCCCCCGCCATAGAAGAGAAATATTCGAGTTGGCCAGCGAACTCGCGCAGTTTCACCGTGCCACCGGCCCACTCGCAAAGCGCCTGCCGTTACTTGGTCCGCGTACGGCGACGCTGAATCAAGACGATCAGGATGACGACAACCATCACACCGGCAACAATCCGAATGATCATGGTACTGTCCATGTAATTCCTCTTTCTTAAAGCAACATGCTTGTTGCGCTCCTCTGCCTGAGTCAGACACAAGCCGCGTCGGGAGCTGAAGTGGGAAAATCACCGATCCCAAACAACTGCGGACCGGCCAGCTAGGCGAGCCTTTGCGGCGCCGCTAAAAAAGTTTGCGACCCACGCTACTTGGTCCGCGTGCGGCGACGCTGGATCAAGACAATCAGGATGACGACAACCAGCACACCGGCAACAATCCGAATGATCGTGGTACTGTCCATAGCAATTCCTCCTTCCCTCATTGATTGAAAACTTTGAGCGACTCCATAATGGAGATCATCGCGGGGCCGAGAACCACCACAAAAAGCGAGGGAAAGATAAAAAATACAAGCGGAAAAATCAGCTTGATGGTCGTCTTCGCCGCCGCCTCTTCCACAGCCTGAACACGCTGCGTTCTGAGAGTGTCGCTGTGAACCCGCAATGTCTTGGCGATGCTGGTTCCAAACGCTTCCGCCTGAACCAGCATGGAAACAAGATTGCGCACGCAGTCAACGCCAGTGCGTTCCGCCAGATGCTTCCAGGCGTCGCCGCGAGGGCGTCCGGCGCGTTGCTCCAACACCACAATGCTCAATTCATCGCACAGTTCCGGCTGGGCTTGTTTCAATTCCACCGAGGTGCGTGACGTCGCCTGGTCCATGCTCAGTCCGGCCTCGATGCAGATCACCAGCAGATCAAGCACATCCGGCAGGCCGCGCCGAATCTTGCCCTGGCGTGTCTTAATTCGCCTTCCCAGCCAGAAATCCGGCATCAGAAAGCCCAGGCCAAGACACAAGGTAATTACGAAAAACGGGCTGAAGCGGATCAGTCCGGAAACCAGGGTCAGAACGCAAAGAAGAAGAGGAACCAATACTTTGGAGCCATAGAAGATTTTGACCGCTGACTCATCACGGTAGCCGGCGCGCTGCAGGCGCGTGGTGACGATGGAGACCTCGGCCGCGCTCTTCGGCAAAACATTCTCGAAGTGCTCAACCACGCCGCCGATCGAAAGGCCTGTCTGTTGGATGGTGCTCATCAGGGATTTCTGTTTGGGCTGCTGCGGGTTGATCGCCTCGGAGATACGCTGAAGCATCTCTTCGCGATAGAACAGGAGCAGTCCTCCGCTCACAATCAGCAGAAAAACGACACAAAAAGTAAAAATCGCAAATCCCATAGATCCCCCTCAAACGTCCATGTTGACGATGTTGCGAATGATCAAACCGCCAATCACAATCATGATGCCAGCCGACCAGAGAAGCTTGATGCCAAGTGGATTCTTCCACAGGATGCTCATCATTTCAGGGTTTACGAAATACAGCGCTACTCCCAACACTACAGGAAGAAGAGTGAGCACCCAGCCTGTCATGCGCCCCTGGGCTGTGTGGACCCCAACCTGCCGCTTGAGGCGAAAGCGCTCCCGGATGACGTGCGCGGTCTTGTCCAGAACCTCGGCAAGGTTTCCCCCGCTCTCCTTCTGGATTATGATCGCGGTTGCGAAAATGCGGAGGTCCTGGAGGGGGACGCGGTTGATCAGGTTGTCCAGAGCGGTCTTCAGTTCAAGGCCGTAGTTCTGCTCGTCAAAACACGCCCTGAATTCACAGCCGATCGGGTCGGCGCATTCACGAGCCACTGAGCCGATTGCGGCAACGAGGCTGTGTCCGGCGCGAAGAGCGCTCACCATCAAATCCAGCGCCTCCGGCAGGCCCTTCTGAAACAGGTTTAGGCGCTTGTTGCGCTTATAAAGCACAAATAAAAAGGGCGCGGAGCCCATCAGCAAGCCGACCGGCAAAGCCATGAGAACGGAATCCAGGCGCAGGTAAGCCAGATAAGCCGGGACCGCAAAGCACAACCCGATACCGGCAAGCAGGCCTCCCGTGCTCCATTTGAGATCGGCCTGATAGAGCAGGGCCTGGAGCCGCGCCGCCAGCTCGAGCTGATCCAGCCTCCGATTGAGCCAGGGGATGGTGCTGAACAGTTCGCTCTTGCGAAGATTGACAAGCGCTTCGCGATCTTCCTGCCTGTCTGTGGCCAGGGCCGAGTCCAGCGTGGCATGCACCTGCTTGGCCTGCTCAGAGGCACGGCTGCTAACGGCAACCAGCACCAAAGCGATGACCGAGAACACACCCAGGAATGTCAAACCGATGATCAATCCCATAACTGTTGCCCTCCTTTCCGCCTAATTGACCGGAGTTTCGCGCTCGAACAGGACCGGCGGCAGGACGATACCCGAAATGCGAAGCCGTTCAAGGAACCGGGGACGGATGCGAGTCGGCAGGAATACGCCGATGACCTTGCCGTCAGGCCCAATTCCTTTCTTCTCGAAGGTGAATATCTCTTGCATGCTGATGACGCTCTCTTCCATGCCGGTGATCTCGGCTACGCTGGTCACCTTGCGCGTTCCATCGCTCATGCGCGTGGCCTGCACGACGATCGTAATGGCGGATGCTATCTGCTGACGAACCGATTTCTCGGGCAGGTTCATATTGCTCATTGCGACCATCGATTCGAGCCTGGAAATGGCATCGCGCGCCGTGTTGGCGTGAATCGTGGTCATCGAACCTTCATGTCCCGTATTCATGGCCTGCAGCATGTCAAAGGCTTCTTCTCCGCGCACCTCGCCCATAATAATGCGGTCGGGGCGCATGCGCAGGCAGTTGATCAGCAGTTGGCGCTGGCGAATCGCCCCCTGCCCTTCAATGTTCGGCGGACGGGTTTCCAGGCGCACGATGTTCTCCTGCGCCAGGCGCAGTTCGGCGGCGTCTTCGATGGTGACAATGCGCTCATTACGCGGAATGTACTGTGACAGAATGTTCAGAAAGGTAGTTTTGCCGGCGCCGGTGCCGCCGGAGATGAGGATGCTGATCCTGGCTTTCACCGCGGAGGAAAGCACCTCCATCATCTCCGCCGAAACGCTCTTCAACTGAACTAGCTGATTGGCGGCTAATGGGCCTGTTCCGAAGCGGCGAATGGACAGTGAAGGTCCATCCAGCGCCAGCGGCGGAATAATGGCATTGACGCGGGAGCCATCGGGCAAGCGCGCATCGACCATCGGCGAGGACTCATCCACGCGGCGGCCCACGCGCGACACGATACGGTCGATGATCTGCAACAGGTGGTGATCGTCACGGAAGGTCGTATCCACCCTTTGCAGCAGCCCGCCCTTCTCAATGAACACATGATCCTTGTCATTGACCAGGATGTCTGAAATCTTCGCATCCCTCAGCAGGGGCTCCAGCGGGCCAAGGCCGAAAACCTCATCGAGCAGATCCGCCTGTATCTTTTCCTGCTCGTCGAAGTTCAGGGGCACCCGCTGGTCGGCAATAATCTCCTTTACAATGCCGGCTACCGCCTGGCGCGCCTGACTCGAGTTGACACGCGACAGTTTCTCCAGATCCAGCTTGGAGATCAGGGTCCTGTGTATTTCCGCCTTGTACTTTTCCAGGTTCAGAAGTTCCACGTTCCTCCTCCCACTGTGACAGAATGCTCGTCCGCTCGGCCATCATTGCAAACAGGTGCCCATGACCAAAAGACGGGAAGGAGCCAGAAGGCTCGTCACCCGCCCAGAGTGAAGGTCACGCTCACCGTGGTTTCGACTTCCACCGGCTCTCCATCGAGCAGGTAGGGCCTGTAACGCCAGGTTCTCACGGCATCCAGCGCGGGCTGCCGCAGCATGGTCGGTCCGTTGACAACACGAAGATTTGTGATCAATCCGGCCTTGGAAATCGTGGCTTGAATCACCACCGTGCCTGATACCCGGGCTTCCTTGGCAATCTGCGGATAAACCGGCGCGGTCTTCTGGATCAGCAAACCGCCGGCGACGCCTGCCGAAATGTTCATCACCCTGGGAGCTGCAACTTTCACGTTGGGCCCATTCCGCTCACTGAAAACGCTGCCCCCCGCGCCGCTGCCCAGGCCTTCCATGCCAGCCCCAAAACCCGAAGAGGGCGGCGGTTCCTTCCCGGCCAGCATCTTGAGGTCAGTCGGAATCCGCGAAGGCGCGTTGAGTTGACTGTTCATCACATCCGACCGTGAGCGCAGCGTACGGTCCGGCCCTGTGGCCGCTGGCACCGCAGCCGTCGTGGCCGCTGGTAAATTCGTTGGTGCCGGCAACACCACGTTCGTCGTCGTCGGTTGCGCAACAACCGGAGGCTTCGGTATAACCTGCCCCGGCCGCAACCGGGTATAGCCCAGCGCACCGAGAATAAGCAGAACCGCAACAGAACCGATAGCGGCAAACGTCAACATCCCCTTACGCCTGCCCTTGCCATTGTCCTCGCGCTCGGCCTTCTGCTTCTCAACTGCCACCTTCACGCCATCGGACTTGCGTGGCTGAAAAAGCTTCTCAACATCCTCGTAGGCCGCTGCCGGTCTGCTCGATCCGGCGTTATGCGGCCGACCCGCCACGGGTGACACGACGACGCGCGCCGTCGCGTGCCTGGCTGGCTGAACTGCGGGAGCTTCCCCGCTATCCCACTCGCTGAAATCAGCGGGAAGCGTTGCGGGTTGCGCCTTCTCTATTTCTTCTGGAGGTACCATTGTCCATCGGCTCCCTTCACATAGGTAGCGCCTTTGTAAGTACGCGTTTCACCTTCGCCCTGCTCGTTGGGTGTGTCGCCTGGTTGCGTCTCCTGCTTCGCGCCGGAGAGGTCAGAGCGGTCTTCGTTGGAATCAGCCATTGCAGGCATCAGCGATGCGATGTTAGGCAGCCCCTCCACCACCAGTGAAATAGAGCTTTGCGCCGTGGTATAGTCCGCGGCGTCCGTTGGGGTGAAGGTTACTGAGAGTATATGCGTTCCCGCTGCAATCACGGTACCCCCGGCGGGAGTATAGGCGAATGTTCCTGGAATCAATGACGTGGCATTGAGTTGAGTGGCGCTGAGAGCGGTGCCGTAGGAAATCGCCTCCGGGGTCGGCCAGGTGACGATGGGCGTGGCCTTGGTGACAGTGAGCGATACGGTGGCCTGCGCCGTTGTGTTGTCCGCGCTGTCTTTCGGCGTGAAAACCACCGAAAGAGTATGGGTTCCCGCCGAAAGCATTTCTCCCAGAGCGGGAGTGTAGGCGAAGCTTCCCGTCACCGATGCCGTAGCGTTCAGTTGGGTGGCGTTGAGCGGAGTGCCGTAGGAGATTGCCGCGGGCGTCACCCAGGTGATGGCAGGCTTTGCCTTGGTGACTGTGAGCGACACGGAAGCCTGCGCCGCGGGAAAATTGGCGTCTGTCGGAGTAAAGGTTACCGAGAGCGTATGCGTCCCCGTTGCCAGCACCTCTGGCGCGGCAGGAGCGTAGACGAATTTTCCCGGAAGCGAAGCCGTCGCATTCAGTTGGGCGGCGCTGAGCGCCACTCCGTGGGCGATGGAGGCCGGCGCCGGCCACGTGATCATGGTCGGCTTTGCCTTGGCGACCGTAAGCGACACCGTAGCCTGCACCGCGGCATAGTCTGTGGTATCGGTCGGAGTGAAGGTTGCCGTGAGCGTATGCGTCCCCGCCGCCAGCACCTCGCCCGCCGCGGGAGCATAGGAGAATTTTCCCGAAACCGACGCGCTGGCATTGAGCTGAGTCGCGCTGAGCGGGGTACCGTAGGCGATAGGAACAAGGGCCGGCCATGTTACTACAGGCGTCGCCTTGGCCACCGTAAGCGACACGGCAGCCTGCGCCACGGTGTAGTCCAAGGCGTCCGCCGGGGTGAAGGTCACCGAAGGCGTATGCGTCCCTGCCGCCAGCACGGCGCCTACGGCGGGAATATATACGAACTTTCCCTGAACCGGTGACGTGGCATTCAGTTGACTGGCGCCCAGCGGGGTGCCGTAAACAATCGGGGCAGGAGTCGGCCACGTGAGGGCTGGCGTCACCCTGGTGACACTGAGCGATACCTCTGCCTGGGCCGAAGCGTAGTCCGTCGCGTCCGTCGGAGTGAAGGTTGCCGAAAGCGTATGCGTTCCCGTCGCCAGCACCGTGGTTGCGGCAGGAGTGTAGACGAACTTTCCAGGAACCGATGCCGTGGCATTCAGTTGACTGACGCCCAGCGGGGTGCCGTAGGCAATTGAAGCAGGCGTCGGCCATGTGATATCTGTCTTTGCCTTGGAGACTGTAAACGGCACGGCGGCCTGCGCCGTGGTGTAGCCTGAACCGTCTGTCGGAGTGAAGATGGCCGTCAGCGTATGCACTCCTGCTGCCAGCATGGCGCCTTCTGCGGGGGTATAAACGAACCTTCCCGGAACCGATGCAACGGCATTCAGCTGAGTCATGCTGAGCGCGGCGCCGTAAGTAATCGGGGCAGGCGTCGGCCACGCAATGGCTGGCGTTGCTTTAGTCACAGTGAGTGTCGCGGAGGCCCGCGCCGTGGTGTAGGCCGACGTGTCCGCAGGCGTGAAGATTACCGACAGCGTATGCACTCCCGCGGCGAGCATCTCGCCTGCCCCAGGGGCGTATACGAATTTCCCCGGAACCGATGACATGGCGCTGAGCTCACTTGCGCCGAGCGCGCAGCCATAAGCAATAGGAGTGGGCGTCGACCATGCGATGCCAGGCGTGCTCTGAATCACTCTTACTTCAGGCGCTGCCTCTGGCGCCCTCTCTGCTGGCGTTCTCTCTGCCTGCGTTTTCTCCAGCCGCCATTCCCCATCCGGGCCCTTTACATAGGTGGCGCCTTTGTAGACGCGTGTTTCCGGCCCAACCTGTGGCTTGGCGGCGCTGACACTCGGAGTTTCTTTCAGGTGCCATTCGCCGTCCGCGCCCTTCACATAGGTGGCGCCCTTATAAGCACGTGTTTCAGGCTCAACCTGCTGGCTCGGGGTGCTGGCGATCTGCCGCGTTTCCTGCTTCGTCTCCGCACGAACCGTGCGATCCGGTTTGTCGATTGGTGTGACCTGTTTCTGCGTTCCCGCCGTTAGCACGCGGCCCGCCGGAGCGGCAGGGGCGGCCTTCTCGGGAATCTTCGCCTTGGCCTCAGGCTTGGCGAAGGCATTGTCCGGGCCGGAGCCCAGCCCTAGCTGCGTCAGCGACGACTCATCCCTCGGGGCAGACGCCTTCGATGAAAAGCCTCTGCTGAAGCTCTTGAGACTGAAGCCTGTCCTCTTCTCCGGGATCGCCGGCAGGCCGCAAGCGGTCCGGGCCATCTGTCGAATCAGCCGGGATATGGGCGAGTCTTCCAGCGCCAGCGGAATCGCGGTGGTCTGCATACGCTGCACGGCGCTGAAGTCGTTGGGAATCTTCCACTGCGCCGGCCGGGTGAGCGCCTTTGTAATTTGGTCTTCGGCAACGCCCATGGTGCGAGGCTCAAACCGGTTGAGTACGATCTCCAGTTTGGGAATCCCGGTCGAGAAGAACTGCGTGATCAGCCGATTTGAGTTGCGCAGTCCGGCGATGCCGGCCTGGATGACCAGATAGACCGTCGAGCCGTCTTTGAACAGGCTCGTCCCCATCAAATCCAGCCTGGAACCCATATCGACAACCACGTTCTCGAAGTCCTGCCGCGCGACTGCGACCAGCCTGTCGATGGCGTCAGTGGAGGCCTCATACGTGGGAAACTTGCCGGGCGCCGCCAGCACGGAGACTCCCGAACTATGCTTGACCAGCAACTTCGAGAGAAAGCTCGAATCCAGCCGCGCGGAATTCTGAAGTGCATTGATCGTCGAGTATTCGGCAACCACCCCCAGATTGAGTCCGGCGTCTCCCAGCGGGAGATCGAGATCGATCAACAAAGTGCTTTGGCCCGACTCCTTAGCCAGGGATACCGCAAAATTGCAGGCCAGCGTGGTCGCTCCGTCGCCGCCCTTGGCGCCGAGAAATACCAGCAACTTTCCGCTCACCTTCTTCGGAAGCCGCATGGCCGGACGCCGGGCAGAGGCCCGAACCAGAGCTTCCGCCATCGTACTCTGGGCGAAGGGCAAGGTGAGAAACTCTCTGGCGCCCGCGCGCATACAGTGGACCAGAAGCTCCGAATCAGCCTTCACTGAATAGACCATCACCGTCGCCGTACCTTTGGCGCAGATGCTCTCTACCAGTTCCAGGGCGTATTCGGGGTTGCTGTCCAGGTCAATGATGATGACGTCGTAATGCTGCTCCAGCAGCTTTGGCACATCGTCCAGGCTAGGAGGATACGAAGAGAACTCACGGATTTCGCCCCCCTGGCAACCGGCCAGTGCAGTAGCCGCCGCCTTGCGGCGCTCTTCGTCCGGGCCGATCAGCGCAATCGACAGCATATCGCCGCCCAGAGAGTCCGGATACTGATCATCGAGATAGTGAGAAGAGTCTGGATTCACGGGATTGTTGCCCCCTTCCGCTTGTGACTTTCCTCGCGGGTTTGACGAAAATTGGTAAGACGATTGCCAGTTGGACATGATACCTAGCTCCAAATCCTCAACGTGCAAAAAAGGACAACAGCGTTCCAATGGCGATGGCCGGAGCGTAAGGCATCCTGCGCTTCAGCGGATTGGCCAGAGTCAGCTCCGGATCGCGCTTCATTCCGCGCTGCTTCAACCCAAAAACAAGATCGCTCGCGCCGGTGAACAACTCCTTGAAAAACCCGCCAAACGCGGCCCAGCACAGCACCATAATTCCTCCTGCCATGCCGGCGTACACCATTGCGAAAAACAATTGCATCGGACCTATCCAGGCCCCCAGCGCGGCGCACAGCTTCAGGTCCCCCCCTCCCATGCCGCCCAGCCAGAACAAAAAACCGAAAACCAGAAGGCCAAGACCCAGACCCGCAAAGCTCTGGCCAAGACCATGCCACCCAAAGCCGTGAATGTTCCCCTGCCAGTCGGGACGCCAAGGGGAAACCACAATCCCTGCCAGTAGAAACGGAATTACCAGCCAGTTAGGGATGCGGCCACTGCGCAGATCCGTGAACGTAGCCACACAGAGCACGAACAGCGTTGGCCACCATGCAATCGAGTGCATTTCCCCATATTCCTTCCCCCCAACCTCCGGGAAACCGCTTTATAGCAATTCCATGACCATTTATTGCAATTGTCGCGCCAAACCGAAAAAACTCAAAAACCGCCCGAAATCATAGAGTTGACAACCTCTGTCCAGGCGGGTGTACACGGATGTTTACGGAGATGCGCCGTAGAGTGAAGCGGGTCGTATACACCCTCCAGATGCTCAGCGCAGGAACCTCCTGCGCCGCATTTCGGAACCGCGTGCAAGTGCGCAGAGGGAAAAAGGATACAGTCCAGAGACCTTTCCCAAGCGCGCTGAACATTTAGTACCTAAAATCCGTGTTACTATCGACACCTCCATGATACACTAAAGTGACGTGAATATGGCTCGACTGAATCCGCGATCAGCGGCACAGTTTTCGCTTCGTCCTCGTTGTAAATGAGCTCCAGCGGTGCCAACTGATTGAAAATGAAAGGCATGTTTCTTATGTCGAATCAGGCCCGCTTTTTAAGCCGGACAGACAAATTCGCTGGACAGCTCGTAGGCTTGTAACCTCTCGCTGGTTGAGGTACCTAAAATGGTCCGCTTTGGACAAAAGAGTACTAAAATGCTCTCGACACGGCCATCACCCGACGGTAAGATGAGGGGCAAAGTCGGTAACTGTCTATTGCAGGTTGTTTGGTTATCGTCGGCTGGGGAGTTTTCAAGGTGGCATGATCCCGGCGCCAGATAGCTTTCAGCGTCGTTGCCGCGCCTTGAAAGGAATGATCGCAACTCCTCCGCTTCCCCCCTGGAGCCGATTAAATAGCTGGCGGTTTGGCGCTGGCGATTTGGCAACTGGCGGTTTGGCCGCCGGTGATTTGACAGCTAATTGTTGAGAACGGGCCTAGTGATGATCAAGATCGGATTGTATTCGGAAGACCGCACGCTTCATACGCTGCTTTCCTCAGCCCTCGGCAAGGAATTCGAGATCCTGCTCGAGCCGGATGAGGATGGGATGAATCTGCTCCGCGCGGCCGGCGATTGCGATGTCATGGTTCTGGATCTGCATTCAAATCATGATTCGCTGCAAGAGCGAATTGGCTGCACCCAGCGCTTGATTGCAACCAAGGTTCCCGCCGTGGTCATGGCCGACGATGGCCTTCGTTCAACCGCGTTTGAACTGGTTCGGACAGGGGCCTTCGGCTACTGCCGCAGACCGCCCTCGATTCGTGACCTCAAGACCATGCTCAGCCGGGCGTTCGAGAACTCCACGCTCAGGCAGCAACTGCAGACAGTGCAGCAGCAGTTGGAGGTGCCCGGCACTTGCGACCGGATGATCGGTTCCAGTCCCCGGATGCAGCGGGTTTATCAACTGGTGCATCGCGTTACCAACCTCAATGCCTCAGTGCTGGTCACCGGCGAAAGCGGAACCGGTAAGGAACTGATTGCCCGCGCCATTCACAATCTGGGCTCCCGCGCCGATCGGCCGTTTGTCGCCGTTTCCTGCGGTGCCATCCCTGAAACTCTCATCGAGGCCGAGTTGTTCGGCCACGAAAAGGGCGCCTTCACCGGTACGGTGGGTTCGCGCGAAGGCTACTTCGAGCAGGCAGCCGACGGCACGCTGTTCCTGGATGAGATCGGCGATCTGAGCCTGTTCACGCAGGTCAAGCTGCTGCGCGTACTCCAGCAGATGGAATTCTGCCGCCTGGGAAGCAACAAACTCATCCCCTTGCGGGCACGCCTGATCTTCGCCACACACCAGGACTTGGGAAAATTGGTGGCCGATGGAAGATTCCGCCAGGATCTTTTCTACCGCATTAACGTCATGCGGATTGATGCGCCGCCGCTTCAGGAGCGCACCGAAGACATCCCGTGGATTGCCCGGCATTTCCTGCGCCAGTATGGGCAACTATTTCAAAAGCCGATGGAGGATATCGAACGCGATGCGTTGACTCTGCTCCAGAGTTACCAGTGGCCCGGCAATGTGCGCGAACTGGAAAACGTGATGCAGAGGGCCATCATCCTCGCCCCCGGAAATACTGTTCGCGCGGAAGATTTGAGTTTGAACACCGAGGAGGCCGACGTTGACTCCGGCGATATCGGCGATATCAGTGACATCGTCGATATCGGCGATTACCATCCCGCCGGCTCCTTCGAGCGGCAACTCCGTGACTATAAGGTCAAACTGGCCGAAGCCGCTGTTCGTGAGAACAATGGGAATAAGACACTGGCTGCCCGCAGCTTGTGCATCTCCAGGGCTTATTTGCATCGCTTGATCAGGCTTGGCGAACCCGACACGGCCTTTGATCAGAACCTTCGGGATGTGGAGTCTGCTTGAGCACGGCATCTCCGGTTGCAGGCCGCAAGGCTCACCTCGCGCTCTATCGAATTCTGCATAAGAGCTTCTCGTTTCCCGTCATGCTGGCAGGCCTCCTCGCCGTACTTGCCGTGCTGACCGTTCGGTCGCGTTTTGACGACTCGGATATGTGGTGGCACCTCAAGATGGGTGAAATCATATGGACTACGCACACCATCCCTCTTGCAGATATCTTTTCTTACACAACTAACCATCAATCCTCGATACCGCAGGAATGGCTCGCGCAAGTGACCATTTACGGCGCCTGGAAATGGGCTGGATTTTCAGGCCTGATGTTCTGGCTGTGCTTGCTCACCGCCGTCGTCCTCATCGCCGGATATGGTCTTTGCTCGCTCTACTCCGGAAATGCCAAAGTGGCTTTTCTGGGAGCAATGATTATTTGGCTCTTTTCGACTGTTGGCTTTGCCGTTCGACCGCAGATGATTGGCTACCTATTGCTGATCGCGGAGCTTGTGCTCATCCACCTTGGGCGCACTCGCGATCCGCGCTGGTTCTTCTCGCTGCCCATCCTGTTTGCGCTTTGGATCAACTGCCATGCGTCTTTCATCCTTGGAATTATCCTGGCAGCCGTCATTCTCTTCACTTCCCTTTTCAGCTTTCAGGCAGGCTGCCTGACGGCACAACGTTGGAATCCGCGCGCCCGGCGCATGATGGCGTTTTCGCTGCTGCTTTCGTTGGCGGCGCTGTTCTTGAATCCGGTCGGCATCCGGCAGATTCTCTACCCCATCGATACACTCCTGCATCAGCCCCTCAATCTCAGCAGCGTGAACGAGTGGGCGCCGCTCAACATGACCGAGGAACGCGGCGTGGCGCTGCTGGCCGTCCTGCTATGCATCTTTCTTCTGGTTGCCGTCCGCAGATCCGAGTTGTTCTTCGATGAGTTGCTCTTGCTGGCGATTGGCACTTGGATGGCCGTCAGCCATATGCGGATGCTCTTCCTGTTTGGCATATTGGCCGCGCCAATTCTCTCGCGCCAGCTCTCAACTTCCTGGGAGGGATACGACGCGGAGTCGGATCGCATCTGGCCCAACGCCGTCATGATCGGCGCTTCACTACTGGCGATTTTCCTCGCCTTCCCCGGAATCCGGAATCTGGAAGAGCAGGTCGAGAATCAGAGTCCGCAAAAGGCAGTCGAATTTATTAAAGCCAACCACATCTCAGGGCCCATGTTGAATGATTATGCTTCGGGAGGCTACCTGATATGGGCGGCGCCGGAGTACCCGGTGTTCATCGATGGCCGAGCTGATATCTACGAGTGGTCCGGAGTCCTCGGCGAATTTGGGAGATGGGCGACGCTCCAAAGCGACCCCAATGCGCTTCTTCAGAAGTACAGGATTGGCTTCTGCCTCCTGAACCGCCAATCTCCGATGGCTCGCGTCTTGCCGCTCTTGCATGAGTGGAAGATGGTCTATGCGGACAATAACTCCGAGATCTTCGTGAGAACCGCGCCACTTTAAGTATGAGAGTTATATTCGGGCGGCCCGGCAATCACCAGCCCGCTGTTCTGCCGTCCGTGAATATACCAGCAGCACCAGTTCGTTTCATGCACTTGACTGTCGGCAGGCGCAATCAAATCTCTGTAGGTCACCTTTCCGTACAGAAAGACTCTTTCTTCCCAGGTCTCGATGCGCCTGTACCTTTCCTCCGAGTCGCAAAGTCCTCTCACATCATCCCGGCAGAAAGGCTCTATGGGCGTGGATTCACCCGGAAGCAAAATGATTGGGGTGAGCGGTGCATCCGTTTTCTGCTCCTTGTATTCGGGGGTACTGGGAAGGTGCTTCTCGTCGATGGCAATCTTGCTCCCATTCGTGGTTGCGATGATCCTGGCGGGAGTGCGCCCGCGGTTCGTGGCCATCACTGTAAAACTGTTTTCCGCGCTCCTGGATGGCTCCACGGTCATCAGAACCCAGGGCCTTTCTGAATGGATAAGAGCCTGGGCATTCAACAAGGCCGCCTGGGCGCTGGCGGCAGCGGCCTCTGCGGCGGTTTCCGCATAGCCCGTTTGGCGGTCAATCTTTTTCAGCAGAGAAAGCGCCAGCAGGATGCCGACGTATCCCAATATGGCCAGCACCACTGTGGCCGCCCACGTGATTTTGTCGTGCAAGGCCCAGGCCAATGGCGTGGGAGGCGGATTGGCAACCGTGATGTGCTGCACTGGTTCATTGCGGGCGCCGCTTTCGCTATCGATATTTGGCGCTGGGCTGGAGGTCACTGGTGCAGTGGTTGTGGAGGGGGTCGAAACGGGCGGAGTCTGCCGATTTGCGCCGGCGCGGCTGTTTGCCTGAGCATCGGCCGCCGTGTGTGCCTGCATGAGAGTCAGCAGCACCACTGTGATCGCCAAGCCCTTGAGGTTCATGGGGCAAATGTATCACATGCCCCTCTGGAAATTCTGCGCCCGGCGGCCGCTTGCACCTCTGACGGCAATCAGCTACGGCTCCACATCCACGCCCCGCCGGAAGGACACGTATCCCTTGATCTTGCGTGCGGTCGGCTTGGGGTCAGGGTAGTACCACGCCGCGTCCAGGTTATCCTCTCCGTCAACCACCAGCGTCATGTAGCGTGCCTGCCCCTTTACGGGGTCGAGAGAGGTCGTCGTGCTGGGGCGAAAATACTCCCGTTTAAGGCTGGCTTCAGGAAAGTACACGTTGCCATCAACGGTCACCGTCTTCTCACTCTCGGCAACGACTTTGCCATTCCAGATTGCTCGTGCCATAGGTTCCCGGTCACATCCGTTTCTACCCTCTTTCGGCCTCAAAAGCGGCTCCTGCGAGAGTAACGGATACGACAATAGCAGAGATTACCCGCCATGGCGAGTCCCCCGCGTTCGGAAAACCCGGAAGGCCTATTTGGCCTCGGCGATTGTGTCTATGTGAACGCTCTTCTTGCCCTCGTCCGTCGTGGCCGTGATGGTCACATGGTCGCCGTAGAATGCCTTCACCGCATCGGGGTTGTCAATGGTCCAGACCGCCTTCATGGCCTCGTCCACAAACACCGGGGCCGCGCCGCCCTCAATGCACTTTTTCACGCACTCTTTTCCTGTCCCGGTATGCTTGGCGCCGCACATCGAGTCGGAGACCCAGCCGTTGATCTTGGTGGAGTTGCCAGCGCCGATCGCAACCGCGGTCAGGCCAAAGACAACTATCAGCAGGGAGACAACACGATTCATAGAAACCTCCAGGGGAATTGGGGTTCTCGAACAATTATTATCTTGCTCCCGCGCACCGAAATTCGGCAAGCATGATCTATCAGGGCTTCGGCGGGTAAGAATACTGGCCGTGCGCCTCTTGCCGTGCGGGCATGCTTTTGCGCCGGGCTTCCACGTTCTTGAGCACCGCCTCATAGCGCTGGGACGCGGCTGAAAACCGGCTCACCAGCTCGGCCGTCTTCATCAGGAATCCCGGATTCTTCTCCCGGATCCCTTCCAGAATGTGCGAAAACTTGGCCAGCATGAAAAATCCTTCGGCGTTGCAGTCCACAAACAGCTCCGCCGAAACCGCCCCGTGCAGCACCATCGCCGCAGCCATCTCCCAATAAGTGAGCACCTGGCGCAGCCATGCGTTGTGCGAGTCGGCGGGGTTTTCCGCCACGGCAAAAAACTCCTCGGCTGTGGCCGGCCAGAATTCGCCCGTCATCCACGCGCGCGCCTGGCGCATCACCGTTTCGGTGCGCAATTCATAGAGCCTGAGAATAATTTCGGCATCCGCCGGGGTTGCAAGCATCCGTTCCATTTATGAGTCTCTCCGTTGCTTCATTCTATTGGATGCGGGCGGAGAAGGCAGCGAGTCAGTAAACCAGCGAAAGACGAGCTTTTCCGGTGATTTTCAGAGGCCAAATCTCACGATGCGGGAGAATTTTAGCTTTGCGCCTTCCAAGCGGTATTGATTCCAAACGGGTTATAAATAATCTGCAAGGTTTCAAGGGAAATTTATACCCCCATGGGGTATAGGGGGGTAGGGGTACCTCGCTCAGGGGTCAGGGGTCAGGGGTCAGGGATCAGGGGTCAGGCAAAGCAACGCGCCTCTGGTTGTTGGTCATCTGATGATTGTGCGGCAACGGAGGGTAATTTTCGGCAAGGACAGATCAGGAGTGACGATCCTTCCCATGTCCGAAAATCCGGACATGGGGCACCCGGTGCCTCGCAACCCTTTAGGCCAGTCTTTGGGCAATGGTCTCGTCCAGAATTTCGCGGACGGTCAACGGAATAATCACGATGTGTTCGCGCCGGAAGAATTGGTCTATCTCGCGCAAGGCGTCGCTGCTGAAGTCGAAGCTGACAAAGAAGCCCTTCTTGCGCTTCGTCCGCATCATGGCCGCTTCAAATTTATCGATGTCTGGACGGCCTGTCTTGTCCATCTGCTTTACCTGGATGGGATACCAGTCATCCATGAAATCAAGTTGCCCGGCTTCCTTGCCGGCGGCGGTTGGCTCGGAGCCGATGGGATAGATGCGCCCGTCAATGCCCATGTCGCCGACCTGCGTCTTGTTGGGAATACCGCCCAGAGCGATGACCGCCCAATTCTCGAACTCGAAGGGCGGGATGGTGCGGAGCTGCTTTTCCGTCCACGGCAGATCGCGGACGACGAAGCCTTTTCCGTGCAGCCAGTAGTTTTCGTCCTCTTTCATACGGCAGACATCCCGCAGACGCTTGGCCATTACACGACAGGCTGTGGGAGAGATGTCGATCCCGATCCATTGGCGGTTGAGGGTTTGCGCGGCGACCAATGCGGTTCCGCAACCGCAGAAGGCATCGAGGACGATGTCGTTTTCGTTCGACGAGGACTTAATGATCCGCTCAAGAAGCGGAAGAGGTTTCTGCGTTGGATAACCGAGGCGCTCCCTCGATCCTCCGGCAAGCGGAGAAATGTCTCCCCACCAACTCTGCAAAGCTACTCCGGGTAATTCGTCCAAAAAGACGATTCGGCATCGTTTTCTCGGTAGGCCGTCCTTGCGCAAGAGGACCCTCCCGTGACTGTTGGGAACTTCGGTCTGGGGAGCGTTCCACAACTCCATCATCCCTTCGCGGTTTGTCCGCCACCGTGCGGTTGTTCCTTTGAAGTCGAATTCTTCCATCTTGTTTTGGGGATCGAGCATGTTCTCGCCCTTAAAGAACCGCCCTGATGGAAGCTCCTGCCATTCGGCGTCTACGTACTCTTTTGTGTAGGCCGTGTATTGAGGATTCCATGTGAATCCTTCCTTCGTTTGGGCGTAGAAGAGGATCGTATCGTGAATGTTTCCGTACCGGTGCGGGTCGTTGTGCGCGCTCGTTCTTTTCCACACGATCTCGTTTTGGAAGTTATTTTCGCCAAGAATCTGATCGAGCATCACCTTGACGTAATGGCTGGCGTGCCAATCGCAGTGATAGTAGAAGCTGCCGGTCTTTTTGAGAACGCGCGCCAGCTCGACGCAACGGGGCCGCATGAACTCGATGTAGGCCTGCGTGGACTCGTGGCGATCATCAAAGGACCGCTTCTCTTTCGTCTCGCCCCAGAAGACCTCGTAATTCCGATTGGAATTGAATGGAGGATCAATGTAGATGAGGTCGATGCAGGCGTCGGGCAGCTTCTTGAGCTGCTCCAGATTGTCGCCGCAGTAGATGACGCGCGTATCGAGAAGCGATGAGGGCTTAGCCATTGGTACCAACAGCTTACAACCTTTTGGCGCGGCGGGTGTCCCCGGTTTCGATTTTGAAGCGGATCCGGCACCTGATGATAAGCGCCGGTACTTGTGTCACGCGCTCTGCAATACCTTCTTGCCGCCCTTCTTCGCGGCCTTCTTTGCCGCAGGCTCCGCAGCCACCGTCTCCACCACCGGCCCATGTGTTTCGGCCGTCGGCGTCGCCGGCGCATCCCCAATCCTCTTAGAGTAGCCGCACGCCACGGCGCTTTCCACTACCGCAGCAGCGCCTTTCTTCGCCCGCTTCTTTGGCGCGACCTCTTCCTCAGCCGCCTTCTTCTTGTTCGGACATTCCAGATAGATGCCCGAGCGCAGCGTCTTCTCCACTAGATACGGGCTGCCGCACTCCGGACACCTCTGCGCCACCGGCTTGTTATTCGAAGTGAAGTCGCACTTCGGATAGTTGGTGCAGCCCCAGAAAATGTTGCCACGTCGCGCCTTGCGTTCGGCCAGGTCGCCCACGCCGCACTTGGGGCATTTCATCCCTTCAATCAGGTTCTGCTTCACGTATTTGCACTTGGGATAGCCCGAGCAGGAGACAAACTCGCCATAACTTCCCTGGCGCAGCACCAGAGGCTTGCCGCACTGCGGGCAATCCTCGCCCGTAGGCTTGGGCGCGGCCACCTTCTGCTGTTGCTTGCTGCTGAGCTTGCGGAAGGTCTTGCACGGAGGGTCCTCGTTGAATCCCGGACACGACATGAACATTCCGAACGGCCCGCGCCTGAGCACCATCACACGCCCGCAGTTATCGCAATACTCCTCTTGCTCGACGGCCTCCTGCCCCTCGGGCGTGCTCATGTCCGGCTTGCCCGCCGTGTTTTCCTTCGTAAATGTGCAGCTCGACTTATCCTTTTTGTTATAGGCCGAACAGGCAAAGAAACTGCCGAACTTTCCCCACTTCAGTAGCAGCGGCGAACCGCACAGGTCGCACTTTTCGTCTGTCTTCTTCTCCATGCGCTTGATGTCGCGCATATTCTTGCCGGCATCCTTGAGCTCATCCTCAAAGTAGCCATAGAAGCCGTTGAGCAGGGTGGTCCACTTTTCCGTGCCCTCTTCGATCTCATCCAACTCACTTTCGAGTTTGGCTGTGTAAGCAATATCGAAGATATACGGAAAGCTCTCCACCAAAAGGTCGCAAACCACCATCCCGATCTCGGTCGGATAAAAACGCCCGCTGATCTTGGTCGCGTACTCGCGGTCCTGGATGGTGTTGATAATCGACGCATACGTTGAAGGCCGCCCGATGCCCCGCTCCTCGAGTTCTTTTACGAGCGAAGCTTCGTTGTAGCGCGGAGGCGGCTGCGTGAAGTGCTGCTCGCTATCCAGCTTTTCCAATTCCAGCCGCTTCACGTTATCCAGGTTAGGCAGCTTGTTGGCTGATTCGTCGTCGTCTTCCTTCTTGTCTTCCAAAACCTCGTAGACCTTCAGGAATCCGTCAAAGCGCACCACCGATCCGCTCAGCCGGAAGTCATACGTCTTTCCTGTCGTCGCGCTGACCGCGGCAATCTTCGCCGTGGTCACATCAAAAATCGCTGGAGTCATCTGCGAAGCCACAAACCGCTGCCAGATGAGCCTGTAGA
>Ga0224555_1002632_pt1 | contig 20467 bp, 17 predicted proteins | sample 714S23034metaG_FD_180687 | JGI IMG/M metagenome (GOLD analysis project Ga0224555, IMG submission 180687) | Peat soil microbial communities from Stordalen Mire, Sweden - 717 S2 30-34 | ecosystem: Environmental > Terrestrial > Soil > Wetlands > Peat | place: Sweden: Norrbotten County, Stordalen...
AACCCCCATGCCCAAGCTCTCCATTCGCGACATCGATCTGGCCAACAAGCGGGTCTTCATCCGCGTCGATTTCAATGTGCCGCTCACTGAAGACGGCTCCGCCATCACCGACGACACCCGCATCGTGGCCACGCTGCCCACCATCGAATACGCCCTCAGGCACAAGGCCAAGGTCATCCTCGCCTCCCACCTCGGCCGTCCCAAAGGCAAACCGAATCCCAAATATTCGCTGCGCCCGGTAGTCGACCGTCTCCGCGAGCTGCTCGACAAAGCCCTCGGCGAATCCGTCAACGTAGCCTTCGCCCCCGACTGCATCGGCGAAGTCGCCTCCGAGCTCTCCCGCAAGCTCGAGTCCGGCCAGGTTCTGCTCTTGGAAAACCTCCGCTACCACCCCCAAGAGGAAGCCAACGATCCGGTCTTCTCCAAGGCCCTCGCCTCGCTGGCCGACGTCTACGTCAACGACGCCTTCGGCTCCGCCCATCGCGCCCACGCCTCCACGGAAGGCATCACCCATTACCTCAAGCCCGCCGTAGCCGGCCTGCTAATGGAAAAGGAGATCACCTACCTCGGCAAAGCCCTCGAATCGCCCGAAAAGCCCTTCGTAGCCATCATTGGCGGCTCAAAGATCTCCGGCAAAATCGACGTCATCAGCAACCTCCTCGACAAAGTCGATACGCTGGTCATCGTCGGCGGCATGGCCTATACCTTTGACCGCGCCCTCGGCGTCTCCACCGGCAAGTCCCTGGTTGAAGAGGACAAGATCGATATGGCCAAAGCCGCTCTCGCCAAGGCCAAAGCCAAAGGCGTCCAGCTTCTGCTCCCCGTCGATAACGTCCTAGCCGACAGCTTCGCCGCCGACGCCAAAACCCAGCTCTGGGACTCCACAGTCAACTTCCCTGCCGACTGGCAGGGTCTGGACATCGGCCCCAAATCCATCGCCGCCATTGAAGCGATAGTTGCGAAGGCCCGCACCACCGTCTGGAACGGCCCCGCCGGCGTCTTCGAGTTCCCAAAATTCGCCGTAGGCACCAACGCCATCGCCAAAGCCGTAGCCGCCAACAAATCCGCCATCTCCATCATCGGCGGCGGCGACTCGGTCTCCGCCATCAACCAGGCCGGCGTAGCCGACCAGATCACCCACATCAGCACCGGCGGCGGCGCCAGCCTCGAGTTCTTAGAAGGCAAAAAACTCCCCGGCGTAGAAGCGCTAACGGACAAGTAAGCACCTGCGGTGCGGCAGCCGCTCGTCTCCGCTCGCAAGGGCCGGTGCCCCATCCATGACGCGTACTTTGCGGCATGGGTGGGATACCACAAAAAATTCCGTCCCCGCATCCATCCTCCTTAAATACTGTCATCCTGAGCGAAGCGCAGCGAAGTCGAAGGATCTGCGGTTGCTTTTGCAGTTGCTTTTATTTTTCTCCCCCCTCGACAACACCCACGTTTTTTGCTCTGATCGCAATAGAAGAATTCCGCTCTCCCGAAGGAGAAAGTAAGTGTCCCATTACACACGAGTCCTTTCAAAAGACGAAGAGTTTCCACCCCTCGATGAACTCGCGCAGTTCATTCGCGCCGAGCACCCTCAGTTCAAACTGACCATCGAAGAAGGAACAGAGGAGGAATGGGAGAGCCTGCTTCTCTCCGGAACCGACGACCTTGAGGTCGCGGTCATCGAGCGCATTCCGGTCTTCGATGGTTCACTCGGCCAGGATGAGATTGCCGAATTCATCGACGATATACAGGATCGCCAGCCGGAAAGCGGTGTCGTATGGCTGGCCGAATACCTGGGCGAAGTCAGAACGATCTACGCGTTCCAGCACCTGCAAGGAGACGATACCGAAGAAGGCAGCAACGTGCTCCATGCACTGCGCTCAAAAATATGGGAGCGCGGCGATTCCATCATTCAGGCCGATCTCGAAGGATTCACCAATGAGGATGGCTACCACATCGTCTGGCAATTCTCTGACTCCGTCACGGGCCCATGGAACATGGGCATTCTGCAGGACGGAACCTGGTATCACTTCGAAATGGATCTGGGCGACCCCGAGCATCGAGCCGCCTTCCTGAGCGGCGAAATCCCGTCCGATTTATCTGCAATTCGCCTGGCCGTCCGGCGGGACTGACGTTTATCGGTGTTTGTGCGTTTGTGTGTTTGTGCGTCTATCTGTTTATATGTATACTAGAGGCGGAGAACCTTATGTCCACCACCACCACCCGCTGGAACCTAGTCGTCCCCAAGGAACTCGACAAATCCCTTCGCCAGTTCCTCGCCCATGAGGGTAGAGGCAAAAAGGGCGAGCTCTCCCGCTTTGTCGCCGAGGCGGTCAATAAGCACATCTTCGACACCGCGCTACAGGCGGTCCATGAGCACAACGCCAATGTCCCCTTTGAAGAGATTGAAGCCGCCGTTGAAGAGTCTCTTGCCTGGGCGCGGGCACGAATGCGGAAACGCTGATGCTTGTCCTGCTCGACAGCAACATCTATTTCAGCGCGCTGATTTCACCCCGGAATCTGCCTGCGCGCATCGTCCATGCCTGGAGGAATGGCAGGTTTTATTTGCTCACCTGCCAGCAGCAGATCGATGAGATTCGCGCGTCGAGCCGCAACCCCAAGTTCAGCGCTTTGTTTCAACCTCATCAAATCGGCACGATGCTCAACCACCTCTACTGCGCGACTGTCTGGCCGGTTCCGCTGCCACGCAAGCATGAGGCAGCCGATCCGGCCGACAGTTATCTGCTCGATCTGATCGAAGCGGCGCAGCCAGACTATGCTGTCACGGGAGACAAAAGATCAGGTCTCCTGCAGCTCGGCAAGCTGGGCCGGACGAAGATTCTCAGTGCGACAGCGTTTTCCTCGCAAGTGCTGCACTTGTAAATCTCTCCCCTGGCTGCTCCAACCTGATTCCGGCGTTTTGCTCTCCGGTCCTCAAGCCCCCGCATCCATCCCCACAAAGTTCCCCCGTCTCGCCATCTCCAGCAGCGCCCCATCCGCGGTAACCAGCGTAGCCCCCAAATGCCGCGCCGTAGCCACCAGAATCCGATCCGCCGGATCGGCGTGCATCTCAAACGGCAGCCGCGTACTCTCGACCGCAATCTCCGGCTCCAGCGGAACCAATCTCACTCCCGGCTTAGCCAGCGCAACGCGAATCCATTGCATCACTTCGGCGCTAAGCTGCAGCCGGCCCTTGCTCACCAACAGCGCAATCTCCCACGGCGTGATAGCACTGACCGCAATCCGATTCTCCCATCCAGCTCTGTTCAGCACCTCGGCGGCCTGCGCTCCCAGCTGCGGAGCCTCCTCGACCATCCAGATAAGCGTGTGCGTGTCGACAAGCAGAAGGCGCGATCCGCTCCTCTCCGAAGCTGTCATTTCATCGCATCCCATTCAACATCGGTCGGGGAGATGATATCGCCCATCCACAGTACGCTGCCCTTCATCGACCCGACGATATTCTTCTCCGCCGGCATCGGCACCACCTGCGCCACCGGCTTCCCGTGCTTGGTAATCACCAGCGTCTCCCGCGTTTCCGCAACTTCGTCCAGTAGTTTCAGGCACTTAGACTTGAACTCCCCAGCAGCAATTGTGGCTGGCATCGCAATTCCTCCCATAGTCACTGACTATAGTCATATTATAGCAAAACGCCCCATTCAACCAAGCCAATTCCCGCCACGAATCCCCGTTTGCAGATAATTAGCCGGGTGCCCCATCCATGACGCGTTCCTTGCGGCATGGGTGGGAGACCACAAATCCCGTTTGCAGATAATTAGCCTCCATTGGCGCACAATGGAAATCAAGGAAGAAATGAGAAACCACACCACGCCGCCCGCCTGCAGTAATATCAATCATCCACCGGCGTCGCCAGCCCGCTCAGGAATGAAAACCGCCGCCAGCTATGCCACCGCTAACCCGCCAACTTGCTTGTCCCCGGCGTCAAGCGGGAGCCAAATCGCTACTTTTGTTCTAGCAAACTTTTCTCTTTTGCTTTCTTCAACTTACAGAAAATTCTGTTGCACTTGGAATTTGAATGTACCCACCCCCCCGGGGGTCCCTACTCCACTTGTTCGCCTTTTTTAGTACTTAACCCTAATAGAATCAATAAATCAACCACTTCCGCCGTGTTCCAAAATTGTAAAAAAAATGTCAAAATTCAGAGCATTTTGGTTCAAATTCCGTCAAAATCTCGCCCTGTGCTGCTCATCACTCTCCGCCCAAATCCCATCGACTAAAATCGACTAGAGGAACCCGAAAAAATGTCTCGTAAAGCCCTGATCGCCGCCAATTGGAAGATGTACAAAACCCCTGCTGAAGCCAAGGCCTTCGTCGACGCCTTTTTACCCCTCGTTGCCGGCCACACCCGCGACGAGATCGCACTCTTTCCCTCGCCTGTTCTCCTGCCCACCGTGATTGCAGCCGCCAAAGGTTCCAATGTCCTGGTCGGCGCGCAGAATATCCATTTTGCCGAGGAAGGCGCCTATACCGGCGAAACCTCCGTCGGCCAGCTTCAGGCCGTGGGTGGAACGCACACTCTCATCGGCCACTCCGAGCGCCGCCAGTACTTTGCCGAGACCGACGAGATCGTCAACAAGAAGCTCCACACCGCGCTCAAGCACGGAGTCGTTCCCGTGATCTGCGTCGGCGAAGTTCTTGCCGAGCGCGAAGCCGGCAAAACCGCTCACATCCTCAAGACCCAGATCACTGGAGCCTTTGCCGGCATCACCGCCGAGGCTGCCGGGCCGATTGTGATTGCCTACGAGCCGGTGTGGGCCATCGGCACCGGCAAGACCGCCACCCCGGAGATCGCCGTGGACGCGCACAAGATTATCCGCGCTGAAGTGGCCAAGCTGTTGGGTCCGGCCGTTGCCTCGGCCATCCGCATCCTCTACGGCGGCAGCGTCAAGCCCGACAACGCCACTGCTCTCCTCGGCCAGGAAGAGATTGACGGCGCACTGGTCGGCGGAGCCAGCCTCAAGCCCGACTCCTTCACCGCCATAGTCAAGTATTAATCGCTCACAGAAACTGGGTGCCCCAGGTGCCTCGCCTTTGGGCACCTGGGATACCAGATTCGTCTGAATCCAGGTTCGCGGCTCAACGTATGATGGCTCATGGCCTCGCGCGATTTATACATTGATCGCCTCCGTTCTGTGGTGACCGCACTGGTCATCCTGCACCACACTGCAATCACCTACGGAGCCATCGGTGGCTGGTTCTGGCACGAGCTCACCCCCTCAGACGCACCCTCAAGCCATCTGCTCATCCTCTTCTGCACCACGAACCAGGCCTATTTCATGGGCTTCTTTTTCCTGCTGGCCGGCTATTTCACGCCTGCCTCGCTGGAGAGAAAAGGTTATGCGCGCTTCATCTACGACCGCTTCCTGCGTCTCGGCCTGCCTCTGCTCGCGTTCGGCCTAATCCTGGGCCCGCTGACCGCAGGCATTGTAGCGATGGCGCAGGGCGACGGCTTCTGGCCCACCATCGTTCAGCTCTGGCAGCGCAAGGAGTTCATAAACGGCCCGCTCTGGTTCGCGCAGGCTCTCTTGATCTTCAGCCTCGCCTATTGCGCCTGGAGAGCGCTTGCCGGCTCCCCGCTCGCTCAGGCTCAGCGCCCGCCCAAGCCGGTTCCTGCTGGCCGCTGGTGGCTCCTGAGCGCCCTCGGCGTCGGAGCAGCCGCACTGGCCATACGCCAGTTCGTTCCCACGGGTGTGAACGTCTGCGGCCTGCAACTTGGCTACTTCGCCACGTATATCTTTCTCTTCTCCATAGGCATTGCCGCATGGCGCTACGATTGGCTGCTGCAGCTCAACTGGAAGAATGCGCGGGCGGGAGTCATAGCTCTGGTGATCGCATGGCCGCTCATGCCGTTGGGCAGCATCATTGCCCTCGCGCTGAACGGAGCCGGAAAGTCCAACTTTTCCAGCGGGCTATCCTGGACCGCAATTCTCTATGCCCTCTGGGAACCGTTCGTTGCCTGGGGCCTGATCGCCGTCTGGCTACTGCTCTTCCGCGAGCGAATGAACCAGCCTTCAGCCCTCTGGGCGTGGCTCAACCGTCGCGCCTACGCGGTCTATATCATCCATCCGCCAGTCCTGGTGAGCATCAGCCTGCTTTTGCATGGCTGGATCGCGCCGGCATTGGTTAAATTCGCGGTTGTCGGTCTTCTGGCCTGCACAGCCACCTGGCTATTAGCTGACCCGCTTGTCTGCCTGCCGGGAATTCGGCGCGTGGTTTAGACCTCAATCCACCGCTCATGGCTCTGTTACTCGCCTAAAACGAACCCCTGCTGCCGCCGCACAACTCCACCGCGTGCCCCAACGCTTTCGTAACGCGATTGGCCACATCCCCATCGAAAAAGAAGAAGTAGAATTCCGCATTCTCCTTCCCTTTTACAATCAAGTCGAAAACGGGCGGATCGACCTTCGCGTTCCAGGTGGTGTGTCCGGCGGCCACATCATTCTTGTTCTGACGCTCGTCGCCCGTGATCAGAGTCAGGTCCTGCACATCGTGAAGGTTGAACGAAGAGTCGCTATCGGAGATTTGCTTGCCATCGCGGATGATGGTGTAGTGATAGGCAATGGTGCAGGCCGACGCATCGGCAACCACTTTGCCGGCCTCGAAGATAAACTTGTAGTCCCAATTCGTATTGTCGGCGCTGTCGTGATAGTTAGTCGTCCAACTCATCTTGCCTTGTTCGTTCAGCCTGGCCTGGAGCAACTGCATCGTTACCGCCAGGGACGGCCCGCTTGCGGCGGGTTTGTACGCGGGCGCAGTGCTCTGCTGTGCCGACGCTGTCATGAAAGAAACTCCGCAGGCCAGTATTGCTGTAATCCAGAACTTCATTTTCATGCTTCTATCCCTTCCAGGGCGTTATCGGATTTGTTATTTAGAACTTCAAGTGCCTATTTCAACCGGGAAAACGGTCAGCCGATAGTCCAGCCGGCTTTCCCAATTCCCGGCAGTGAAGACAAAGATTTTGCCCGGCGTTTGAAACTTGGGGCATACCTGCGGAGTATAGTAGCCGGAAGGTTGAGAATCATAGGAAAAAATGCGGGTCCACGGACCCCAGGGTTGCGGCGAATCATAGAAATCCCAAACCGTATGCATCTTAGCCCCGGCCATCTTTCCACCACCGGCGGGATAATACCAGCCAATCATGAAATACCTTTGGTGAGCATGCAGATAAACTGGGCCACCCATGCCAAATTTACGTTCTCCTTCAAGCACCGGTTTGGCATCGTCCATATTTTTCGACCAGGAGGTTTTCAGCACGCCGTTTCCACCTGTGAAGTACTCCCAATCGGAGCCGTTCAGCAAGCCAATTTTATGCCGCTCCACCCGGCCCAGCACCACGTCGTCTCCGCAATCCCAAAAGCCATTGTTTGAAAGTGCGTAGATGTAGTCGCCGACGTTGGCCTTACTCGATCCTTCATGGCCAAATTCAATAAAGTAAGGCGTGGCAAAACGACTCCCGGGAAATATGGGGGACTGATAGTTCTCTTCCGCCGGTCGCGTCCACGTTTTTCCGTAGTCGGTACTTTTGATGATGCTGGCGTTATGTGCCGGCTGTCTCCGGTAAGGGTCTCCGCTGGTTTCTCCATACTCGTGCCGGGCGACAACCCAATACAATGCGCCGTCAATAAAGGTGCAGCCGCTGGATTTCCAAGTGCATCCGTCCGGGCCTTTTTTCCCCGCTTCTCCATAATCCTGCATCGGATTCACTGTTATCCCGCCCAGGTGCAAGGGGTCGCTTCCATCGATGCGATTGAAACTTATGTTTTCATGGGGCTGTTTGTGAAACCCTCCCGTATCGTTCGAAGGCGAATAGAGATTATCGTCGTCAGCCCAGGCCGCAACCCAGGTATCGCCGCTATTATCCTCCACTGGAACAGGCGTTCCTATACCCAAAACGCGCAGGCGCCGGCTTTGCGCACCCGATATAAATGCCGGAAGCAATCCTGCCGCTTTTACCTTGAGCGACGCCGATAACGCCGCCGCCAACGAACCACTAATCAGATCTCGCCTTTTCATTTCTTCCCGTTCTAACTAAGTGCTGACAAGCTGACTCGCTGACTTGCTGACCCGCTGACCCGCAACAATCACCGCGGAATATCCCGGTGCACAGCCTTCGCCTGGTAACCAGACTTCCTGAGCCTCTTGCTCATCTCCTCAGCCATCATCACGCTGCGATGCTGTCCGCCGGTGCAGCCAAAGCCCACCGTCAGGTAGCTCTTTCCTTCTTCCACATAATGCGGAAGCAGATAAAGCATCAGCTCGGTCACGCGTTCAAGAAATTCTTTGCTCTGCGGAAACCCGCGCACGTAGGCCGCCACCTTAGGATCCCGGCCGGTGAGCTTGCGAAACTCCGGCACAAAATGCGGATTGGGCAGGAAGCGCACATCGAAGACCATATCCGCGTCCAGCGGCACTCCATTCTTGAAGCCGAAGCTGAGGCAGCTGACCAGCAGTTGCTTCCTCTGATCCTGCTGGCCAAAGCGTGCCTGTATATGGGCGCGCAACTCGTGCACGTTGAAGTTCGAGGTATCGATCAGCGTATCCGCAAGATTGCGCACCGGGTCCAGCAGTTGCCGCTCCTCCGCAATCGAGCGCCACACTGTCTCCGTCCCGCGCAGCGGATGCGGCCGCCGGGTCTCCGAGTAGCGCCGCACCAGCACCGCGTCCTGCGCGTCCAGAAAGACCACTCGCGTGGGCAACAGCTTCTTTACCCGCTTGAGAATATCCGGAAGCTGATCCAGGGTTTGCCCTTCGCGCACATCCACTACGATCACGGCGCGTTCAATCTCGTCGGACTTCCTCACCAGGCCGGCAAAATCCGGCAGCAACTCCAGCGGCAAATTGTCCACGGCATGATAGCCCAGATCCTCAAAATCCTTGAGCGCAGAAGCTTTCCCGGCGCCGGAGATTCCGGTCACGATTACCAGTTCCTTGTCCGGTTTGGATTGGCCCGGCCCGGCAGTTTTGCCTCGCTTGCCGTCTCTGGCAACTCGCTTGCCGTCTCTGGCAACCGCTCGCGCTTGCTCTGTTCGGGGCGACGGCTTCGAGGTCGTCATGCGCCCATCCTACACCGCGGGACCCGGTTCAGCCACCGGGAGCGGCCGCCCGGTACCCTGTTCGATCAGCTTCGTCGCCCGGTCCGGTTCCAGCGCATACGAGAGCAGCGGGCCCTGGCCCAATTCGCAACTCATGCGGCACAGCGCATCCAGTTGCGCAGCCGTCTCTATCCCCTGCGCAACCACCTGCATGCCCAGCGTGTGGCCCAGGTGAATCAGCGACTCCAGCACCGCCTGCTGGCGGCCTGCCAAGACTGCGGCCGCGGTCAGTTCTGGAGCCAGCTTCACCACGTCGATGGGCATTCGCACCAGGTGGCTGAGAGGCGCAAAGCTGGAGCCGAAGTTGCCCACCGCCAGGCGCACATTGCAGTCCACCATGCGCTGCAGAATGGCTACCGCCGTATCCGGGTTCTCGCTCAGCGTACTCTCAGCAATCTCAAACAACAGCCTCGACGCATCCACCGCGTTCGCGTCCAGCGCCTTTTTTAACTGCAAAATCAAATCGGGATGATAGAACTGCCGGTGAGTCAGATTGATGCTCACAAGCAGCTCTTCCTTCGGCAACTCATCGCTCCAGACCCGCAACTGCCTGCATACTGTATCGATCGTCTCCCGGCCGAGAGTGATGGAAAGCCCGGTGTTTTCCGCCACGCGCATCAGGTCGAAGAACGTATCGGCAGTGCCGTCAAGCCGCCGCCAGCGCAGCACTGACTCAAACCCCTCCAGCTTGCCGTTCGCGAGACGATAGATGGGCTGATACCAGACCTCGAACTGCCGGTTATCCAGCACCTGGCGCAACTCCTGCTCCCGCTCCTTGTGGCTGGTAATGTGCACTTCCAGGCGCTTGTCGAAGATTTCCATGCGACCGCCGCCCTCCTGCTTGGCGCGGTACATGGCGAAGTCCGCGTCCCGGATGAGCATCTCGGGTGTGGTATGCTCAGGCCCTGCCAGCGCCATGCCGATGCTGGCGCTTACCTGGACGAGCTGGCCGAAAATTTCAAACGGCCGCTCCATCTCGCGCAGGATGCGGCTGGCTACTACATTCAGATCGCCGGCTTCCAGAATATTCTCCACCAAAACGGCAAACTCGTCGCCGCCCAGGCGGCAAGCTGAGTCCTGCGGACGCAGCGACGCGCGCAGCCGGTCAGCTGCCGCAATCAGCAGCACATCGCCCGCCGCGTGGCCCTGCGTGTCGTTGATCTCCTTGAAGCGGTCCATGTCCATAAAAAGCACGCCGCAGCTCTGATCCCGCCGCCGCGACCGGCGCGAAAGCGCCAGGGTCAGCCGATCGAGAAAAAGCGCGCGATTCGGCAATCCCGTCAGCATGTCGTGCAAGGCATCGTGCTGCAATTTGGCTTCAGTCTGCTTGCGATCGCCAATGTCTCTGAAGGTGAGTACATAGCCGATCCTCGCGCCATCGACCATCAACGGCCCGGCCTGCATCACCACATCCACCAACGCGCCATTTTTGTTCACGCGCACCGTCTCGATGGTCGCGCGCCCATACTGATCGAGTGCCTGTTCCAGCATCTCCTGTTCGTGCCGCCGCGTATCCGGCACAATCAGTTCCGGCAGGATGGCGCCGCTGGCCTCTTCAGCCGAGTAACCGAACATGCGCGTAAATGCCGGATTGGTGTAGAGCACATGGTCTTCGTGCACGATCACAACGGCCTCAGGGATGCTGGACAGCACATCCTCCATCAGCCTCGACTTCGGCGCCCGCTCCCGTCCGCTGGGATGGGCGACGATCACCGCCTCGCGCAGATCCGCATTCACAATGCGGTAGGTGCCTTCGACCGGCAACAGGCGGCCACTTCTGGCCGGCAGCGTGGCGCGGAACGGATTGCCCGGCTTGCTTTCTACGGGCATAATCTGCGGCTCGCCCGGAATAGGAACCAATCCCCACAAAACATCCACCACCGGCTGCGGTACCCACTCACCATCAGCCAGGCCAAGCATCTGGCGCGCCTGCAGATTGGCAAATACAATCCTGCCTTCACGCTCCAGAAAAACCAGCACCGGTAACGCGTCGAGAATCTCCCGCTGCTGCGCGGAGTCCGAGTTTTCCGGAAGATTCAAGCTCATAGTCTCCCAGCGATTTGCCGCAATCGCCAACCTTGCAAAATTTTCCTCTGGCCCATTTCCCGTCTCTACATTTGATGGGTCTATTCCAAAATCGTATGCCGCATCGAGGCTGGTCTCAATCCCCTAAAGCGGTTACCGTATGCCACCTAGGTCCTTGCTGGCTCCCACCTGCATGCTAACTCCCACGGCTCACATCGAATGTGGAATTTCTAATGTGAGTTAGGGGACTTCAACAAGTTCCATCTGCCCGTCGCGGCGGCGATGAAGCACAAACATATCTCCCGCCGAGTTATGAAAGATCAGCAGGTCGCGGTCGCGAAATTCAGCCTCTTTCACTGCTTCCTCAATCGTCATGGGCCGCAACGCTATGGCTTCTGCGCTCTTGAGTATGTGCGGTTCAACAACCGTTGCGCGGCTTGGATAGGAGTGCACGGCGATTGAAGCTCGGGCCTTCCCGCGCGCAGGCTTGCTCTCCCCTGCCGCAGCTTCTGCACGGACCTTGGGCCTGGCCACCGGGGGCGCGGTGAGCGCCTTCTCTTCCTTGGGCAAACGCTTGCCTTCCATCCTACGGTCCCTGTATTTGCGCGCCTGGTTTACGGCGTGATCGATCGCCTGCCGTAGCGCCGCGTCCAGTGTAGCGCCCTTGCCCGTAGCCGCAATCGTCTGCTGCCGAGCCTGCACGGTCAGCTCCACGATCTGCACGTGCCTCTGCGCGCCGGTGGTTACGCTGGCGCGCACGCTCTTGCCCAGAATCCGGGTTATGTCTTCCAACCCTTCCTCGGCCTGCGTTCGCAACGCTTTGGATATCTTTCCCTGTCTAGCCGTAAACTCCACTTTCATGGTCAACCTCCGCGTTTCAGTCTTCCAGAGATCAGGGGTCAGAGATCAGAGATCAGTGCGAATAGCAATTTTCTATCCGTCCAGTATTCCTGCCAACGATACAATTGACCCCTGATCTCTGATCCCTGACCCCTGATCTCTGATCTCTGACAACTGTCTTATCTGTCTCTCCGCCGCCTCTGGTGCGTGGAGGGAATATTCATATCCTCGCGGTACTTGGCAACTGTGCGGCGGGTCAGTTGAATGCCTTGTGCCCCCAGCATTGCGGCAAGCTGGTCGTCGGTCAGTGGATGGCTTGCATCCTCCTCCTCGATCAGCTTGCGCACCTTGCGCTTGAGCACCAGTAAAGGCGTATCCGCGCCCTCCGGCCCATTCGACCCCTCGGAAAAGAAGAAGCGCAGCTCGATAACCCCTTGCGGAGTATGCGCATATTTATTTGAAACCGCGCGGCTCACCGTCGAGGGATGAACCCCGATCTCCTCTGCCACTTCCTTGATCATCATCGGCCGCAGAGCCTCAACTCCCTTATCGAGAAACTCCTGCTGGCGGCGCACAATCACTTCGCAGGTGCGCAGAATCGTGCTTTTCCTCTGCGCAATGTTGCGCATCAGTTGCAGCGCGGAGCGGAATCGCTCTTTCACGTAATCCTTTACCTCTTTGTCGGTGCCTTCCGACGCCAGCATCCGCCGGTAGCGCGTGCTCAGGCGCAGGCTGGGCAGATTTTCCTCGTTCATTGAAACAATCCACTCGCCGCCTCGCTTGATGAACACTACATCGGGCTCGATCAGCCGCGTCTGCTCGCGGTTATACAACCGGCCGGGCCTGGGATCGAGGGTGCGGATGAACTCCACGCCGGATTGCGCCTCAGCGGGAGTAACCTGTGCAGCTCGCGCCAGGTCTTTCACGTCCCGCTTTTGCAGCAGTTGCAAGTGATGATCCACTATCAGCGCCGCCACTTCCATGCTGCGGCGCCGCTCCTCAAGCCGCTCTTCGGCCTCGGCGCGAAAGCTGCGATGCGGGTCCTCTTCAGGCTCAGCATCCCGCTGCGCATACAAATGGCTGAACTCCTGCTGCTGCGCCGCAATCTGCAGCAGAAGGCACTCGCGCAGGTCTCTGGCTCCCACTCCCACCGGGTCAAGCTGCTGCACCTGCTCAATGCCGCACTTCAGCAGCGCAAGAGCCGCACCCAATTCAGCATCATCATGCCTGGGCGCTAAATGGCCATTCTCCGGTTGGTTCTCCTGCTGCTGCTCTTCAGGGGACTGGAGGAAGGCCGCGGCCAGCTCTTCTATGCCGGCGGCCAGGTAACCGTCTTCGTCCAGATTGCCGATCACGAACTCCGCCGCCTCGCGCAGCTCCGATTCCAGCGTCAGAACTCCCAACTGCCACGCCAGATGATCGGCGAGAGTCGTTGGCTGGGAAAGAAAGTTTTCAAACGAGGGCTTCTCGCTGTCTTCATACTCCGGCTGTGTGCGGTAGCCGGGGTCGAGATATTCCTGGAAGTACGATCCAAAATCGACCTCTTCGAAGGAGTCCTTGGGCGGCGCAGGCGGCTCTTCCACACCGCGCTCCAGCCGTTCCTCGCGGCCCGCGACCTCATCCAGCATCGGAACCGTTTCGTCAATCTCCTCCAGGACGGGGTTTTCCACCATCTCGGCATCGATCATCTCCTTCAGTTCCAGCTTATTGAGCGCAAGAACGCTCACCATCTGCATCAGGCCCGGGGTCAGGACCTGGCGTTGCGCGACTCTGAGGCTCAGATTGGGTTGCAACAGCGCCATAAATGGGACTCATTCCCTGTTGGGACTCGTGCACTCAATGTAAGTGTAATCTTGTCGGAAAAAGGATCATGGGGAAATTGACCCAAACCGAGCCAATCGTTCCGGATCAGGCAACATTCAATCCGGGAATCTATCCCCGGAAAAATCTGCGCCACCTGGTACCTTTGGCCCATTGACAAATACTCAACTTCGTTAACCGCCCTTCACCCCAGCGAGTAACCCTCGCCCAGATAAAGCCTCCGTACGTCCACATTGTTGCCCAGTTCATGCGGAGTCCCGGCGAAAATGATGCGCCCCTCGGCGATGATGTACGCCCGGTCGGTCACGCTCAGCGTCTCGCGCACGTTGTGGTCGGTTACTAGCACGCCGATGCCGCTGGCCTTCAAATCGAAGATAATCTTCTGCAACTCCAGCACTGCAATGGGGTCGATGCCGCTGAAAGGCTCGTCCAGCAGAATGAAGTTGGGCTGGATGCACAGCGAGCGCGCAATCTCCACCCGCCGCCTTTCGCCGCCCGACAGAGCATAACCCAGCGTGGTGCGTATGTGGCCCAGGTTAAGCTGATTCACCAGCCGCTCGGCCCTGGTCCGCCGCTCCCGGTTGCCCAGCGGCTGCGCCTCCAGCACCGCCAGAATATTCTCCTCCACGGTCAGCTTGCGGAAGACCGAGGGCTCCTGCGGCAGATAGCTGATGCCGAAGTTGCGCGCTCGCAGGTACATCGGCACCCGCGTGATCTCAGTATCGTCCACCATCACCCGCCCGGTGCTGGGCTCGATCAGTCCCACGATGATATAAAAGCAGGTCGTTTTGCCGGCGCCATTCGGCCCCAGCAGCCCCACCACCTCACCGCGGCTTATCCGCAGGTCGACTGCGCGGACCACCTGCCGTCCTTTGTATGACTTGCCGATTCCCTCAGCGATTAGTGTTTCCATCTGCTCTTTTGGCTCGCTTCCGCCTATTATTTCGGCGCCGTGGTCTCAGTTGTAGTCTTACGTCCGCCGCCTTCCACGCTGACGCTATCATCGCGGCTATGAAATATCAATGCCTCCCCGCTCACCGTTCCCCGCTCGGGATCGCTCATCCTGGGCGGCGTGGCTGCGGTTCCGGTCAGCACATATTCCCCGGTCTCGCCGGTATAAACCAACTGCTCCCCGGTTCCGTGCCGTCCCTCGGAATTGAGCTTCACGTTGCCCCTGGCCGTCATGCGGTCCACCCGCGCCGCGCCGCCATCCTTGCCGGCGTGATTGTCCGCGGGCAGCAGCAGGAGTTCAACTTCATTCGAGACCGAGGTTGCCGTTCCTGTCTCGGCCTCCACCGTACCCATTACGCCGCTGCGCATCACCGCCTTATGCTCGGCATCAGAATACTTCAGGTCGCCCCCGCGCACCCGGACCACCGAAGGCGCGGACTGTTTCCCGTTCCTATCCTTGCCCGAATCATTCCCCGCAGAATTGGCCGTTTCCGGCCCGCCGGTGCTCAACAGTACCACCTTCACCGGCTCAGCCGTATCCGTGCTTCGCGCCACCATCGTCTGCCGTATCCGGTTCAGCACAATCACCGGCGCCGTCACCGAGTTTGCCTGCTGCCAAAGCCGCGCATGACCCCTGAAAGTAGCCTCGCCGGTGGCCTGGTGCAGTTGCGCCTCGGCCGAAACCACGTGCGAAGGTCCCTTCCCGCCAAAACTTCCCATGCCGGAAGCGCCCTTGCCCTGATCTCCGCCCTGAGCCGAGCCGGTATCCACATAAGTCGCCTTCACGTTCCCGTGCGCAAACGCGTCTCCCGAGTCGTGAGATACGTCCACCTTATCCGCCGTCAGTTCGAAGCCGCCATTTACCACGCGCGGGCTCAGCGTCAGATGCAGCCACTCTCCCGTGCCCTCATAGACGGCTCGGCCCGCCGTAGCCCGCAACGGCGCCTCCGCCTGCCCGCCCGGCTTAGCCGCAGGAATCTGCGTCAGCACCACATGCCCATCCAGCACCGCCGACTGCACCTGTGTAGCCCCGCCTTGCCCGCTCTTTGCCCCGCCCTTTGTCTCGCCGGCGGGAGCAAAATGAGCCTGTAGCCGGTCGCCTGTCGAGGTCTGCCGGGTTCCCGTGGCCGTGGTCTCATCAATACTGGCGTGGCCCACACCGGTCATTGCGGTCAATACCGAACCGGGCCCCAACTCGCCCGTCACCTCATCTGCCGCCAGCCGGGAGGGCACAACCGCTCCCTTGCCGTGCTGGCTCTCGCCCGTCACCACCACTCCCTGCGTCCCATGAATCGTGGCCGGTTCCGCCTGACCCTTCCCGTTATCGCGGAAATCCACGTCGGCCACCGGCGACGCCCAAGTCCGGCTCACCCGCATCGGGCCTGCCCCGGCCTCAAGCTCGCTCAGGTCTTCGCTGTGCATCTTCACGCCCCGCTCCATGTGCGCGTGGCGCAGTTGGCCCTTGGCCGTAAAGTCGAGCTCCGCGCTAGGCGAGGTCCCATGCACCTGCCGGCTATGGCTCCCATTCCGGCTCGCCGAGTCCATCTTCACCCCGCCCTCCAGATGAGCGTGACGGGGCTGGTTGTGTTCATTGAAGTCCATTGACCCGGTAGGCGCTGCAACGTGCCCGCCGGCCTGGGTCGTCAGCGTGAACCCGTTCATCGCGTCCAGCCGCACCGCCGACCCATCCTGGCGAAAGAGAATATTCGCGTCGGCTGCCGTCACTTCCTCGCTCCGGTAATCGGCCGTGGCCGCATGCATCCTGCACAGCATATCGCCGCGCTCGAACTCCGCGTGCTGGGCATGCACCACCACCGGCTCTCCACCGTGCTCGGTCTTCATCTCCACCGCGCGATCCAGCACCAGGTGGCCCTGCTGGGAGTCGAACGTGGCTCCCATCGAGATGCCGCTTCCCTGCACCGAGGAAAATTCCACATGCTGATCGGTCGTCGCCACTCCGGTCTTTTCGTCGAAGGTAACCCCGCTGGTCATTACGTGAATCTCTCCACGCGCAGCTGCGTCGGCCGCCGTGCCCAGCGTGCCGCTCTTGGCTTTATCGCCCGCCACGCGGCCCGCCTTTGCCTTGGGCGCAATCGCAGGCGCCACTCCCGGCCGCATCACCGTAATCTCCACCGGCCCGGCGGCTGTTGCCTTACTCGTCTCCGGGTCATATTCAAACTCACCGCCCTCGATCCGGTCCACGCTGCTGCCGTCCGCACCATAAAGCTCGACTTTTACGTCGTGCAGCATGATATGGTTGCCCTGCTTCAATTGCACCGCCTTCGTCGCGTGCAGCTTGAAGAGCGTATGCCCGCCGTGAGACTGCGTATACGTCACCCCGTTGGACTCCTGCTGAATTTCAATGCCCAGGCGCTTGGGCAGATCGCGCCGGTTGAAGGGATTCTTCCACTTGGCCACGGCCAGAAACACCAGCAGAGCAGCCAGCAGCAGAACCCCCGCCGCCAGCACCAGCATCCTCATTCGTTCAATGGTGAATCGTGCGCTCAGTTTCTCACCCCGAGCCTTGCCGCCAGCCGCTGCGCAAGACTTTCGCCCAGCTCGCTCCACAAAAGCCGTGCCGTAGCCCCGGAATCCTTCTTCACAGCCGCGGTCAGCTCCACCAGTTGGCGCACATTCTCTGCCACATGCCGTGCCGCATCCGAATCCAGTTCCAGGTCTTCTTCAAGAAACGGCGCATCCGAGCCAAAATCCACGCGGATGTGCCCATCCTGCTCGTATGCCCCTTCGTCGAAGAGCGGCCCATAGCCCGTAACCCGCACCAGCCTTGGCTCCCGCGCCCAGCGCGCATCTAACAATACACTGTCATCCTGAGCGGACCCTGAGCGAAGCGAAGGGGAAGTCGAAGGACCTGCATTTCCACTCTCAAGCTCCCACAAACTCCATCCGATCTGAAACTCATAGGCATAATCGTCGTGCAGCAACTCCAGCGCCTCTTCCACGGCAAATCGCGGCTCTGCCCCTCTTTCGCCCCAGCCGTAGACCCGCTGAAAAACCGGCGACTCGCTCCAGCTCACCGGCCACACCGTCGATGCGTAGACCCGCGGCTCCCCGCCGTGCGCTTTGAACGCACCCAAAACCGCCGTCAGCTTGTCGGCAAGCGAGGCAATGCGCAGGTTGGGGTACCACAAGCTCAGATAAAGCGTGTCGGCCATCTCTATTGATTGTAGACGCGCGAAACCGGGGTTTCGATGACCTCGCCGCTCCCGAGTTATACTTTTCGCCATGCGGAAATCTGATCTAAGATTCGTTCTCGCCGCCCTTCTTTCGCTGGCCGCGCTCTCCGGCTCCGCGCAGCAATCTTCAACCGATGGAAAACAGCAGTATGCCGCCCTTGGCGCCTGCAAGCTCGTCAGCGGCAAGCAGATCGCCGGCTGCTTCATCGGCTATCGCACCTGGGGCAAGCTCAACGCGCAACGCTCCAATGCCATCCTCTTTCCCACCTGGTTCTCCGGCAGGAGCAGCAACATTGCGCCGTCGGTCGGCGCGGACAGCCTGGTCGATCCATCCAAATATTTCCTCATCGTCGTCGATGCTCTGGGAGACGGCGTCTCCTCGTCGCCCTCAACCTCGACCACCCAGCACGGTCCTCAGTTCCCCGCCATCACTACGCAGGATATGGTCAACGCCGAGTACCGCCTGGTGATCGAAGCCCTGAATATCTATCATCTGCATGCGGTCATGGGCATCTCCATGGGCGGAATGCAGACCTTCGAGTGGATGGTCGATTATCCCGATTTCATTGACCTGGCCATTCCCATCGTCGGCTCCCCGCGCCTCACCGGCTACGACCTGCTGCTCTGGTACAACGAGGAAAGCGCGCTCAAATCCGATCCCGCCTGGCAGCGCGGCCACTATACAAAATCGCCGCCGCTGGGCGCGGTGCAGGCCATCCACCAGATGAACCTGACCACTCCAGCTAACTACGCCCGCGCCCATCCCCCGGACAAGTTTTTCGCCGACTATGTCGAATACCTGACCAAGGGCGTGCTCCCCTTCGACGCCAACGACTGGCTAGCCCAACTGGACGCCATGATCCATCACGACGTAGCACACGGCGGCAAGATGGAGGACGCGGCCAAACGCGTAAAAGCAAAAGTGCTGGTAGTAGCCGCCGCACAGGATCACATGGTCAATCCGAAACCCGCGCTGGACTTCGCAGCCCTGATAGGCGCAAAGACCCTGGTCCTCGACTCAGATTGCGGCCATCTCTCCAACACCTGCAAGGCCGACGTAATGAATCCAGCAGTACGCGCATTTCTGGATGGGAAATAAACGTGCGTAGCTTATCTAAATAATGAAACTGGGTGCCCCAGGTCTCGCTTTTGAGACCTGGGATACCACAACACTCAATCAGTCCATCGGAAAAAACTACCCAGTAACAATCTCACTGAAGTCCGCAATCCCCGAGAACCCGCGCAGCACCTCATCGATCAGTCCCAAATGCGCCCCGCGCACCGCCGCATCCGGATCGAGCACCATCACCTTATCGAAGAACGCATCCACCACCGGCCGCAGCGTAGCGATTAAAGCCAGCGCCTCGCCGTATGCCCGCTCCTGGCGCAGCTTAGCCACGCGCGGAGCCAGGCCCGCAGCCGCATCCACAAGCTGCTGCGCTTCCGTCGAAAGCTTCACGTCCTTCGCCGACCCAAGCGCAAATCCTTTCTCCTCGGCCTGCCGCAGAATATTCTTGATCCGCTTGAACGCCGCCGAAATCGCGGCGAAATCCTCTGACTCGCGCGCTTCCGTCAGCGCCTCAGCCCGCGCAATCGCATCGCGCACATTGTCAGCCCCGACAGCCAGCACAGCATTTACCACGTCGTAAGCAAACCCGCGCACGTCCTTCAGATAGAAATTCAGCCGCTCGCGCAGAAACGCAGCAACCTGCTCCGATTCGGCGCCGCTGGCAGCAATCACATCGCTCAGCGTCAGCGACATCCCCGACTCGGCAAGGATGTTGATAATGATGTTGCCTGCGCGGCGAAGAGCAAAGGGATCCTTGGAACCAGTGGGAATACTCCCAATGCTGAACATGGCGGTAATGGTATGAATGCGGTCAGCGAGGCCGAGGATTTGGGCCTCAATTGTGAGCGGAGCATCGTAGATGTACTGGTCGTAAATCGCCTCAGCGATTTTGTCTCCCAGCCCCTGTGCCCGCGCATATAGCCCGCCAATCCTGCCTTGTAGTTCTGTAAACTCCTTCACCAGCTCAGTGGTCAGGTCGGTTTTGGCCAGCTCTACCGCCTTCAACAACGCAGCCTCATCGAACGCAACGCCCGCAGTCTTCACTTTCGCCGCCAGTGCCCGCGCCACGGCCAGATTCTGCTCAGTCTTCCAGTGATAGCTGCCAAGTTCCTTCTGGAAAGTGACGTTCTTCAGGCTCTCCACACGCTCCACCAGCGGCGTCTTCTGATCGAAGTCCCAGAAGAACCGCGCATCCTTGAACCGCGCCTTGAGCACCCGCGCGTTTCCATGCCGGATAATCGCCCGTCCCTCGTCGTTCACTTCGGTATTCAGCACCGCCAGGAAATGCGGCGCCAGCTTGCCGTCCGCACTCTCCACAGCAAAGTACTTCTGGTGGTCGCGCATCACCGTCACCAGCACCTCTTCCGGCAGCGCCAGATACTCGGCCTCAAAGTTGCCCAGCACCACGCTCGGCCACTCGGTCAGATGCACCACAATCTCAATCAGCCCCGCATCCTCACGCCAGCGTG
>Ga0224555_1002634_pt1 | contig 20438 bp, 27 predicted proteins | sample 714S23034metaG_FD_180687 | JGI IMG/M metagenome (GOLD analysis project Ga0224555, IMG submission 180687) | Peat soil microbial communities from Stordalen Mire, Sweden - 717 S2 30-34 | ecosystem: Environmental > Terrestrial > Soil > Wetlands > Peat | place: Sweden: Norrbotten County, Stordalen...
TCCGAAAAAGTTGCTGGATTGGGCCGGATTGCCGAAGCCGCGCATGAGATCGCCGGCACGGAGCCGAAATGGAGAAAAGGTTTTCATTGGTGATTTTTGGAATTGAACAAACGCGCTTGCTCGGATTCTGCGGCACGGCGGGCGCGGTCTGCCTCGGCCTGTTCCTTGCTGATTCGGTCGCCGTCGAGTCCGGCGTGAGGGGCTTAACTCGAATCCTCCCCAAGATTGGAAAGGCAGCGCGCAACGCGAAGGCCAGCGCGAGCGGAAAAGGAGTCCACCAGCGCTTGCCCTTTGGCGCGGGCCCGGGCTGGCGGGAGGCCCAGCCGCAACAAAAATGCCCGCCAGAACATTTTTGGCGTTTCGATCGGGTGGGGTGTTTAATATCCCGCGTTCTCACAACAACGGGTCGTTGATTGGCAAGAAATGTGTAGTGCCACTCCCGTATGACGCCCCATATTATTCTAATGCTAACAATAAGCCAGGTTGAACGAAGTGCCAAAGAAATTGGTCCGAATGGAAATGGGGACGCGCCGGCCCATTCAGTATTCACGCAGGAAGCGGCCTTTGGGTATCCGAGAGATTTTCTTGAGAATCAGTTTGTTTACCTCGTGATTTCTCCGCGGGCCAGAGGGTTGTCTATCGGGGTCAACGTGAACCCGATGGTGAACTGCACCTTCCAATGCTTATACTGCGAGATTGATCGCGCCCAGCCTGCACGCGTCCCACACTTTGATGTTGAGAGAATGGCCGCCGAACTGCGTGGGACTTTTGGATTGGCGTACTCGGGTGGTCTGCGGCAACGGCCGCGTTACACCAGGGTGCCGGATGATTTGCTGCAAGTGCGCCATGTGGCCTTGAGCGGAGACGGCGAACCCACCTTGGCGAGCCATTTTGTCGAGGCAATGCAAGCAATAGTCCACATTCGCGGCATTGGCGGATTCCCATTTTTTAAAATCGTGGTTGTTACCAATTCAACCGCGCTGGATCGGCCAGAGGTCGAACACGGATTACAGTCCCTCCTGCGAACGGACGAGATTTGGGCAAAACTGGATGGAGGCACACAGGATTATCTGAACAGGCTAAACGGCGCGACGACCCCGCTGGAAAAAATCATGAGCAATATCCTGTTGGTAGCCCGTCAACGTCCCGTGGTTATTCAGAGCCTGTTTCCCGCAATCAATGGCGAGCCTCCGCCTGCGCGTGAAATCAAGCAATACGCGCTGCGATTGAAGGAACTGAAAGAGGCGGGGGCAGAGATTTCTCTCGTGCAAATTTATTCCGCGACGCGGCCGATGGCCAGGACGGGATGCAGTCATCTGCCATTGAAATCGCTTTCGCAGATCGCGAAAATGGTCCGCCGAGTGGCCGGACTGCGAGCGGAAATCTTTTGAGCCATAGAGGGCAACCTGGATGCGCTCAACTCCGGGGCGGGCGCGTTGCACCGCAAAAAGCAATAGCCAGACAATATCCCAAGCCGTCCGGTTTCGTGCTGGGCGGTTACGGTATTGCAGTCCCCGTGCCACGGCGGCGCGAAGCTTATGAAGGCTTCTGGCTCTGGTCGGGGCGCGGGGCCGCGTTGTTCCGACTTATGGCGGCCGGGTGAGACGCGGGCCGTCGCCTGGTGGTTGGCGGGCAGGCGTAAGGCCAGCGGCTTGCCCAGATGGCAGAGGTCAGGCTGATGTTGGGGGTGTCGTGAGGGCGGAAGTTTCGACAAGGCCCTGATGCGAGGCCTGCCGGCTGAGGGGACTTGGCGAAAGCTTACGCGCTCACGGCGCCGGGGCTGCCTGTCTTCGGCGATTGGAGACGGTGAAACGGCGCGGCATGGAAGCGCGGGCCGGTGGAGAGGTTCACCGGGCGCCGCTGGAATGGAGCGGAGTGGAACCGGCTTGAATTGGCGAAGTCAGGCCCGTCCGTCGCCGATGTGTCGGTGGAAGCGGCTTCCGGCGACGCATCGGCGGTCGTGGTTTCGGGGGACTTTACAGGGCAAATCCGGCAACTGGCTCCCGCCTTTGCGAGGCACTTGGTGCCGGGATTGTCAGGGAGGAAATCTGTCTCTCCCGCTTTTTCCTTCGGGAGAAACAGGAAAGGCCTGGTGATTACTACTTTTTGTTGCCGGCCTGCTTAACGGACACCGCCTCCTTTTTCTTCTGGGCGGCGCTGTCGGCCTTGGATTTTTGCTGCGTGGATTTCTTCTGGTTGGATTTCGGAGATTTGTCACCCATAATATTACTTTTGTTCTTCGCGTTGATTGGCCTGCGGCATAATTAGTTTCGCCTCAGGCAGATCATTGTAATGCCCGTGACGGTCATTGTAAAGCCACGTCGTCCAATCGGGCTTATCTTCTGCGGAGATTCCACCCGTGCGAAGCTCTGACTCCTGACAAGGGCGAGCATCGAGCATCTTCTTTTGGGCGCATGGGTGTCTTTTGTCTTTGGGATCATGGGTAAGGGGGTTCCGCCGACACTCGCGCGCCTTGAGGACGTTCCATTGCCCTGACGCCAGCAATGCGCGATCAGCGAGCTACCCCTCGATGAAGACAGCGGGCGTCGGCCCAGAACCCATCGATCTGGGGCAGTTGGGGAATGGCGGTCAAAGGGTGCTCTTCGGGGACATTGATGCCGATCCGTGCCTTCGGGAAGGGGCTGCGAGCGGCCGCGGCGATTTCTGCCAATTGGAAGCATGGCATCTGGTGGTTGATCGGGAAGAAGCCCCTCCCGCCCGCCTGCACGCAGACATTTACGTTGTGCAGCGCTTGCTCCTGATCTCTGGGGTGAATGACGGGAGTGAGGAACCTCATGGCTGCATGACTTCGCCACGCATGAATGCCAGCCACTGTGCCCTCTTCTGCGGTGTGATAAAGCGTGCGACGCACGCTCCGTTGGAGTGGACGGCGTAGCGATACTTGGGCTGGTCCTGCTCCTCGCGGAGTTGGAATTCAGGAAGATGGAAATTCTGGTGGCGCCACAATTCTCGCTGGCCGTTGGCCTCGATGAGGCGGATGATGCACCTGGTCAGAATAGCGCCTCCACCCCTGCTGGAACGCAAGGCCAGCAAAATAGGAACACGCACGGGCCCCATGCTGCGGCCGATGAAACCGGTCACGTCGTTCTCCTCCAACCAGCAGCGCCCGACAGTCTGGTCGCCGAAGAAGAGGCGCAGCTTCTTGTGGTGCAGGCGCGCGTATTCCAAGTGGGCCGCCACGGAGGGGGGCGTTCCCGGATCAAACCATGTTTGCTCGTTGAGATCGGGCCGAGCCGAGTAGCGCCTGATTAGACCCTGGTATTCCGCATACTGATCGAGGGTTCCCTTTTGCTTGGGGTCCGGCTTGGTCGTGCCCAGCAAGCCGGCCATCTGGGCGGCATCATCAAAGCAGTTGTTGAAGCCCAAGCAGGAGCAGCCTCCTGTGTGCTCGATGACAAATAATTCCTGGCTCGGATTGATGGTTACCTTCATATGATCTTTTGCTCCAAGGGGTCGCAAAGGCGGCCTCTTACTCGCTGGTTCCCTGGGAGAATATCTCTTCCGAGTTTGGCTTGAATTCGACGTAAAAGGTGATTTTCTTGGAGGGTCCCTGCCCCTGCTCGACGAAGACTGGGCGCCGGAATGTGCCGCTGCCATCGAACTCCCACCCGCCGCACTCAGCCACCTCGAAGTCGAAGTCGTAGGCTTCGAAGGCGCATTGAGCAGCAAAACGGCGGCGGGCGTCGAGGCCGCCACCATGGTTGTAAAAATGGAGTTCTTCGAGTTGAATCCGCCACTTGAGGTGCGCCAGAAGAATGTCGTCCACGAGGGTCTCGGCGACTGCATCGTATCCTATTGGAATATCCCCCCTCTCCCCTGGGTGCTTCCTGCTAGCGGGGTGGATTTTGCATCCACAAACTTCCCATCCTTCGATGGCTTTCTGGCCGGGAATGGTTGGCGGAGTCTCCTTTGCGCAAAGTGCGTAGCAGACACCATCCAGCGTGAAGTCATATCCGGTGGCCGCTTTTTCGTTGGGTTTTTCGATGCGCTTGAAATCGATGTTTAACTTCCGCGCAATAATAGCAAGTTTATTGAAAAAGTTGTTCATGCTTTTAACATAGTACATAGTTTGGCTGCATATTGTGCCGAGCGACATGATGCAGCAGCCTCTTTATAGTGCGCCGTGGTGGAAGTATCGGCAGCAAATGATATAATTGCGGCATGGTGTTATCGATTTACACGGACGGATCCTGTTGCCCTAATCCAGGTGAAATGAAGATTGGCGTAATTGCCATGCGTGGCCCTGCGCCTGTTCATTCCATTTCCAGGAGCATGGGGGTGGGGACAAGCAATCAGGCCGAATTGCTGGCCATCCGCGAAGCACTTTCCTGGGCGTCCCCTGCTGAGGAAATTGTGCTGAATGTGGACAGCAGGTACGCCATCGGGGTGATCAGCAAGAACTGGATGGTCTCGAAGAACCTGGAGTTGGTTCACGAAATTCAAAGGCTGTTTCGGTCGTTTCCGCGCATTCGCATGGTCAAAGTCCGCGGCCATGCCGGGGTACTTGGAAACGAGATGGCCGATGCTTTGGCAGGCTGATCAGGAAACCATGGCCAATTTGCCGCGGAAGGATTCTTAAGCTTCCGAAGATCTCTGATGTTTTCCTCCACAGCCCCGCGCTGGTGCCCCGCGCTGCGCTGGAGGAGCGTTCTGAGGGCCGTTGCCAAACGCAAAAGATCAGCGATAGGGGTGGCTCGTTCGCCCCCTGTTCCGGTTGCTTCGGAAGAAGGCCGTCTGCTGCTGCTTGTTCAGCCAGGCGAGGAACTTCTGGAAGCGCGGATCGGCCAGTATCTTCTCCACCGAATTGGCCTCATCCCGAAGCTGGTTGTGCGACCACGTCTTGTGGATGAAATCCTCGCAGGTCTGGCAAGCGGGGACTGTCTCAGTCCCGCCCTTGCACTTCGGTACGACATGGTGCCCGCGCGTCTTCACATGCCGGCGGCAGAATACGCACTGGCTCTTGTCGAGAGGCCCCTCCTCGCCGGCATTAGCTTGGCTTTTTGAGTCATCGCTCTGCATTTGCGTTTCTTTCAGTATATTGAGTTGCGCTGAATTTTCCAACCCGTTACGGTTTCATCGTGAACGCGCGCGACTTTCTGGTAATGGTTGATGCAACGCTGGTCTGGTTCTCAGCGAAGCAGGTCCAGGATCCGTTGAGGTTCGCACACAAGTTGAGGAAGCAGTCTGATCCCGTCTCCGCTCTTCTGTGGCAGAAACTGCCGGAGCTGGACCAGATAGCCCTAAGGCCAGATGCCAGCTCGCGGTCATCCCGCCGTGTCGTGGTCAAGGCTCTCAACAGCGCCATCGGGGGAGAATGCATTTACGAAACAGATCGCTTCCAAGGCATCGAACTGCGGCCCCAGACGATAGACCTCCAAAAGCAGGGTTCACCATCCCCCAACCTGGCCCGCCTCAACCGATTGCTCCTCGAAGACGCTTATCCGCGGGATTTAATGAGGACTCTCAAGACCGAACAGGCGGCATGCCACCGTTGCCACGCGTGCTGGTGTTGCTACGAGCCAACCTATGTTGACGAGCGCGAAGTCGATTACATGCTTGAAGCCCTCACCCCGGAGCAGATCGACGAGGTCACCAAAAGTACCGCGCAATGGTTGCAGCGCGCGCTTCCCCTGCTGCCCCAAGACCAGCCCAATGCCCTGGTGTGGCGGTGCCTCGAAGCCCCTTGCCCTTTCTTAAAAGACGGACGATGCAGGATCTACGCTCGGCGCCCATTCAGCTGCAGGACTTTTTTCGCGCTCAATGACCCGGACAACTGTAAGATGCCGGCTCGCGCCCGTCAGCTCTTCACCAAGTTTGGTGATGTGCAAATTTACAAGCTCTCGCGGCCGTTCATTCTTGCGGCGGATGAGGTGAACCTGGATCACTTGGGAGCTTTTCTTGCGCGAAAGCTTCTGCAGGTGGAGGTGCAGAGCGGTTCCAAGAAAATCTTGCCTGCGGAGGCGATCGCAGAAATGAAGAGTCAGGCAATAGAGGCAGAGGAGGCAGAAGACACGGAAGAGTTGAACGCCGGACGGTGTATCCCTGCTGCCGAATATGAACTCAGGTACCGCAGTTTAAAAGCCGTGTAAATAGCGGATTTGCAGTAACTTATGAGAACGCGCGCAAGCCGCATGCCGAAACCCCATTTACCCCATAAGCAGCCTGGAAATAGTGATATTTTGGCCGTTGACATTTTCTTTACTTCACCCAAACTCGCTCTCCATGAACATTTTAATGAGCATAACTCCGAAGGAGCTTCGAAGAGCAGCCAACGTTCAGGAAAAGATTAATTCGCTAGAAGCCGAGCTGGACTCGCTCGCAGCGGAGGGATCCGAACCCGTTAAGGTCAAACACAGGGTCAAGCATAGGGGCAAACGCGAGGTCCCGCGTAAACAGAAACGCACGTTGAGTGCAGCGACGCGTGCAAAAATAGCTGCCGCTGCGAGGGCGCGTTGGGCAAAAGCTCGGCGGGCTGGGCGAAACAAACTGTAAACATGAAAAACCAAGAAAATTATGAGTAATATACTTAGCAATCTCTCACCAAAATCACTCAGGCGAGCAGCTGATATCCAAGAGAAAATTCTGGATTTGAAGGGGGAGCTTTCCTCCATCCTGGGTGCGACCGAGGCGACGGAAACTCCCAGACCTCGGCGGAAGATGAGTGCTGCCGGGCGCAGGCGGATTGCGGCTGCTCAGCGAGCGAGGTGGGCGAGAATCAAAGCCGGCCGCAGCGGCAGTTCCGAAGCCCCGGAGGCTCCGGCCCGCAGGCGTAAGATGAGCCCGTCTGCTCGCGCCCGCATTGCTACAGCTCAGAGAGCCCGCTGGGCGAGGGTCCACGCCAAGGCCGGCAAGCCGGAAAAGGCCACAAAGCGCAGGATAAGTGCCGCGGGCCGCAAGCGCATTGCCGCTGGCGCACGGGCGAGGTGGGCTGCGGTGCGTGCAGCAAAAGCTGCCCAAAAAGCGTAATCAACTGGCAGAGAGGCGTCCGCCGAGAGCCGGTAGACTCATGGCGGAGAGTTGGCGAGAGGGCGGCACATTTGTGGCCGCCCCTTTTTTTGCCCAGGGGTCGTCCGCTTACATGAAGCTCAGTGCTTTTTGAAGATCAGGCAGGCGTAGCGCCCGCCAAACCTTGCGTTGAGTTCAACCGCATCCCGCACCGGAAACGACCGGGCCTCGCTGCTTGTTTTGGATCCCCACCCCGTTCCGTCATCGCCCGCAGCCGGCAGAACCCGACATGCACCAGCCCCGCCATCTCCTCCGCCCCCCTGCGGCAACCACGTCGGCATCATCGGTCTGAAGCGTGACCAGGTCCTTGCCACTGGATGAGATGACCCCCATCCCCGCAATCACAACTCTGCGCTCTGATAAGTCGGCACTCATCTTTTTTGGGAGCGTTGAAGTTTTGCAGCCTCTGGCTGTTGTCCGGCAATCCTTGTGAACCAGAACTTATTGGGCCAGAGCCAGCGCCATAGCTGAACCGTGACGAAGGTCCAAAAAGAGCAAACCGGTACGGCCAACAGCACGAACAGGATTAGCGTTGTGGCGCTTTGCTGAGGCGGCGCGGCTTGGACTGGTCCGCCAAAATGTGAAATAAGGTTTGGAGCAGCGATAAACACCATTAGGCCGAGAGCGGCAGTCAAGAAAAGAGCCCAAAGCACAATGCAAAACGGGGCCATGAGGACGGCCGCGATCTTGGCCACAAGCCTTAATATATGCTGCTTCATAGGTGCTGCTTATCAATTCCTTGCAAGGATCTTCAAGAAACCTGGAATATCGCCTTCGTTTTGGTGTTGACCAAGCGGAACTGCATATCCCTCCAGAATGGTCGGTCTGCAATATCTCGGACAGCTTGGCGTGCCTGCGGCTCGGTTTCGTAAGTGCCGTGCCTCGTCCACATCTTCCAAAACTTGTAGAGCATCCCAGGCCGCGGAGTCTTCCAGCAGCACTCGATTTTCCAGTGCTTCTTGACGCGCCGTTTGCGGTAGGGCTTGCGCTCCAACAGCCCTTCCTCCGACTCCTCGATCTCTGTTCCTGTTGCATTCATATTGTTTCAAGTCCCTACGGCGCTGGCAAGGTTGGCAGCCACTCGCACATGTCGCGCAAGAACTTGTCTCGGTCCTGCGCGTAAAGATAATCACCGTATGGCCGGCGGATCTGGTGGTGGCGGTTGTGCTTGTGCCTCTGGCGGGGGTACTTCGCATTCAAAATTTCACGGTAACGTTTGATATCGCCCCTCTGGATTTCCTTCCGACAGCGCATGGCCGGAGTTCCCGATTGTGGCTTCGAAATGTGGTCTCCGCCCAAGAGGGGAAGCCCTGCCTCACATAGTGGGCACGCCAAGTCGGGCCTGCTTCTCCTTGTACTCATTGTCTGATGGTTGGCTGTTTTCTGTTTCTCGGCTTTCTGGGCTATGCTCTTCAGATCCTTTAACATCGATGAAAAGCTGCCATCCTGAGCGAACACTCTTCTCTCCACAGTATAGGCCGTGAAGCTGCGGGTGCCGCGTGATTCGATCGTCAGCCGTTGTCCCATCCACTGGAGCCGGCACACCCCAGGCTGAATCTTCTGCAGCGTTATCCCTGCTCTTACGATCTCGCGCATGGCGGCACCACTCCAATTTTGCCGTGTGGGCGACTAAAACACTTGATGAAAACCACGTCGGGCTTGTCAGAGTCGTACAGGGGGACGGTCGCGGCCGTTGGTTTTGCTGCGTTTGCTGGCGAGCCGCGCGCCCGAAGTCATCTTGGAAATTCGGCTGAACATCTTCCCGTAAGGCGTGTGCCCGATCCATCGGTCACAGCTGTCCCTGTTCAACTGCTGCTGCCTGTACCAAATGGGCTTCGGCTTGTGCATCCATCGGAGCCGGTCGCAGTAAGAGGACGCGATCACAAACAGGTCGTGGAATTCTTCGATCGCCGCTCCCGTCTGGCGGTGGTTGTTGGCCTCTCCCCAACCAGCAAAGCGCTTCCTTGAGGCCTGGAGAAACTTGGCCCGCGTCTCAAAGAAAATCTCACTCATGCCTCAGTTTACTGCACTTCGGCGAGATCTGCCACTGGAAGTGTTGCGGCATCTTCGGCGACAGGTCCTGCCTCGGCGGCCAGCTTTATGTCGTTTTTGGCCTGCACATGCTCGATGAGCTTCTGGTAGATGGGCAGGTTGCGAACCCGTTGGGCGTGTTCCTGCAGCCGGCGCTCAGCGTAGCGGCTCACTTCCTCCAGCAGGTCGCAGGTACCGGAGAAGGCCGTTACCGACGTGAATGCCCCCTCCACCTTGACTGGAGTTATCGACAGGTAATAGCCCCGCTTGCGCGAGCTTCCTGAAAAGTAGCTTATTCCTCCCTGGTCGAAGTAGACGTCGGCGCGGAGGACCTTGTTGGGTTCGGTGGTCGGGAACGTTTCGACAGTGATTCGGCGGTTGCTCATGCCTTTTGTTTGGCAGGTTTGCCAAGTGCTGACTTGAGAACCTCAGAGGCTCCGTGCTCCCATTCTACACTGAGCGTCGCAAATAATTGCGCATAATGCCCTGTTGGAATCGGCGCAAAAGCTGGTGGATGCGCAAAAACTTATGACGCTGCGCATGGCATCTTTCCCTATTTCTGCAAACCTCTTGCGTCGTCTTGCGAAATAGTATCCGCAGGTGTTCCCAATGTGTCTGGCCGGATCACCCTTGGAGCAACAGACTGTGAAGGAACGGCATAAATTTTGCCTAAATCGAATCGGGCGCAAACTTGAAGAGCCTCAGCAGGTTGTCCGTCTCTGCCTCAAACAATGTCCAGGCCACATCCAGCAATTCCGGGGATTTGTCGTAAAGCATGTTTGGGTCAAGATCGCCCAGGCGGACCCTGTCCAGGCCATCGGCGTTGCGAAAGAGTCTGACAGCCAGGCTGTCGTCATCCGCCGGCATACGGCAATGCCTGGCCACCATATCGGCAACCAGCGCGAAGTCCTTGGCTCCCATGTCCCCGAGCAGCTTTCTCCACTTGGGTAACTGTTCCTCGACGGCCATCTCGCCGTGGACATGGCATGTACCATCATGCCGCCTGGACAAATCGTGTATAAAGGCCGCTGCGAGCAGCTCCTGGGTGATTTCTGGGCGATGCCTCTTGCCGATGATCCACGCGTGAATTAAGACCCGGGCTACTTGTGCTGTCCCATGTATGCTGCTCTCATGCGTGAAGTACTCCTTCCTGGGCTGGAGAGCTTTCAGCCATGGATTGAGGCAAGGGTCATCGTGCTTGCCAGTGACAGGCGTCTGTATTTTGCGAATCTCAAACTTGGAATTTTACTTCGTCCTTACCTGCCACCACCCGCCGGAGTTAAGAAATCGCTTGCTGTCCAACTGTAGCGCCGCCAGCAGATCGCGAACTCCCGAGAGGCCCAGGGCGCCCGCCAGCGCCTTGGCCTTCATGGGGCCGTTGGCCTTGAGCTGCTGAAACGCCTTCTCTCGAAGTTGCGCAGCTTCGTCACTTACATTCTGATCTTCCATAATCTGTGCTTCGTATTTCCCATAGCGAAAACGGATAATTGGCAGCAGGCTGAACTACGCCCGGCTGAAGTTAGGTTAAGACTCCTGTAGTGTGTTATATTCATCTGATTCTTTCTGGGTTGGAAACCCCGCCCTTTAGGGCGGGGTAAGTTGAATCTATCCTTTCCGGCTGAGTATCACATTCACCCAGCCTTCTGTCTGCTTGTCGCCTCTCTTCGCCGCTTCACTCAACGGGCGCGGCTTGACGTCGTCCAGCTTGTCGCCGAGCGTCCGCCCCCATCGGCCAAGCCTGTAGCTGCGCAGCGCAGCCGCCTGCTCCTCGGCCTCCTTGCGCTGCGGCGATCCTTCCGGCCAGCACTTCGACAGCGCGGTGCGGTCTTGCTCCGCCCAGACGAACGCCAGCCGGGTAAGCTTGCTGATTTTCACATCGCCTCCTTGCTGTTGAGTTTGTTGCGCTCCAGCCGCCGGGCCTCCCGCTCGGCCACCGCGTCAGAGCAGTGGACGGCGACCAAGACTCCCGCCTCGCGGAGGATTTTGGCAATTTCCTGATAGGCGTACTCCGTCTGCTCCTCCATCTCGTTGCCATAGAGAGCAGCCTTCTCGATGCGCCCATCCTCGGGGGCGATCACGTCGTGTAACAGTTTTTCGGCAGTGGCTTCATCCACGGGACGGCCGTTGATTTCCATGACGCTGCGAACATCTTCAGATGTGATTTCAAATGCTGCGCTCATGACTTTTGCTTGCTTTGGTTTCAAAGTGTAGGGGCGATGATGCGCGCATTGCAAGCGCCGCTTTCGAGCGTGACGCCTTTGCGTCCTCCCCTGCGTCACGTTTGCGCAGGTGCTCCCCAACAGTGGCTGTAGACATTTTGCCCGCGAAACCGCTGATTTTAACGCTTTGGCATCCGGCCAATATAGGAACGGTCATACTCTCACCGGATGACGAAATTTGTTTGGCAAAAGTTGCTGATGATTTGGTCAGCCCTCTCCTTGTCTCCGAGAAATGGGTAGGCGCCCGCAAGTCTCGCCGACAGTGCGGGAGAGCCTGTTTCGAGGATGACGCGAGCCAGGTCGTCCACGGATTTCACCGCACGAAGGGCAATTTCAGCGTTCAGGGGCCGCCCTCGTGAACACTCACCCGGCACAGGCCTGCGGATTGTCCATGCTCACGATTGCCAAGGTGCCGGACATTCCCCACCAAGAGCCGTTCAAAGTGCAGGGGAAGCAGGTTATCTGCACCTGATCAGCCAAGCAGAACCCCGCCCAAGCCTATCCGCACGCCAAAATGGTCAAGTGTTGGGCACGGCGGGCCACGATGGCCGGTTGTCACAATCAGTGAGGCGCCGTGGGCGGTGCTGCCCCTGATCGGCTCACAGGCGACTTCCCCTGAACCACGCGGGCCGCCCCGTCACTCCGGGTTCACCACCGCGGCGCGGTAATAAGAATCGTCATGCGGTTGCTTCCATCCATCCGTCGGCGCGGGCAGCTCGGTTCGATGCTTCGACCACATCTCGTTCACGAATGGATCCCAGCATTGCCCTTGGCGAGACCAATCGTGATCGTGATCCCGGCCGGTGGACGCTTTGATGGTTTTGACGAATTCAGAGTCGTCCTCGTACATCCAGCGGTCCACGTAGTCAAAGAAGGGGGCATGATTCCAGAACTTCTCGGCCCGCAGCAGGCGGAGGGCGAGCGCCTGGGCGACCCACCCGACGCTGGTGCAACAGCGGCGATAGGACTCGCTGGTGTTCTGTCCATCCTTCCACTGCGAGGGCGGCATGTGCTCGTATGGGCCCCATGGCTCGGTGCGCGCCAGGTTTCGACCGCGCCCGGTGGCCTCGTCAATTCCCGAGTGGCCGGCAAAAACCACCTTCGCGCCGGTCCAGCAATCGCCGTAGGCCGTCTGTTCGTCCTCGCCAAAGCTCGCCTTGGGAAACGACTTGTTGATGTTGGCCAATTCGTCGTCACCGAGCAAAATCCCCGCGAAAACGATGGGAAGCTTGCGCCCGCTGCCATGCCCTCCCCAACCGGTCCAGCCAGGGTGGCCTGCGCGAATCATGCCCCCCCAATCGATTCCGATCTGCACATAATTGACCAGGAGCGGCTCTTTTCGCTCCGGCTTGAGATCGGTGCATAACAAAAGCGCCGAAAGCCCGGCGACCCGCCCGTATTCAAGCCCATACTGCGGCATGTTCTCCACCGGTTCCTCAAATCCGAAAAAGCAGGTTCCCACCCACGGACGCTGCGTAAACCGAATGAAACGGTCAATGTTTGGCAAACTCCGGGTCGCGGCGGACATGGGCAGCAACTCGCGCTTCAAATCGCGCGCCAGGTAAATTCTCTGGCTGCGGTCGCAGAAAGCCGGGCGAAAGGCGTCCGGCGGCTGCGGCGCGCCCAGGCAGGTCAGCACCGCCGCCGTGCGAACCGGGCTGCTATCCTCCACGCCGCGCTCGATCTTGTTCCGCAACTGCGCGTGAAGATTCAACCCTTTGGGCATGCTGATCGCCGAGACCAGGCAATCGCCGGGCCTCATCTTCGCCGGGAGTTTTTGGATCAACGACGGATCCCACCAGTTGCGCACCCCGCTGTCGTAGGCCACTTTCATTCGCGCCGGCGGATTGACCATGAAACCGTTGCGAACACGCTGCCCTTCCGGCCGTTCCTTGTCGATATGGTCCAGTTCGCGCGGCGGTATCTCCGCGCCATAAAGCGGTTTGGGATCGATCATGGTCACCGTGACCGGTCCCACCACATACCAGTCGCCGTTCACAAATTGCCCGACCCGCGCCGGGGCGTTGAACTGCCAGGTAATCCCGTACTGCGAGACGCTCTCCTTCAACGGAAGCTCCTCGAGATTGGGTGTCCTGGGCGCCCGGTTTTTCGAGTAAATCACCGGCGGCGGCAACGCCACCGCAAACTCCGCCACCGCTTTGTCGTCGTACGGATCGGCTTCGGCCGCCACGATCAAATGCGCCGGACCGCCCAAAACCACGGAAACGTCGTCCACCCAAATCGTCTGGCCGTTTTCCCGTCCGCTGTCGCCCCAAATCTCCAAGGCGCCAAAGCCCTTGAGGTTTGCCTTGTCGAGCGACGGCCCGACTTCCTTGTCGTTATGGAAAATGCGAATGCCCGCCTCCGGATCAAAGTCAAAAGTCCATTTGTGCCATCCGGACGGCGCTCGATTGACCCCCAGCCAGAACAACTGCTCCAGCCAGTCCTTCCCGTCGCCCGCCGTAGCCGTGTAGCCTTCATCGCCCGCCAGATAGCTGGCGTGGAGAATACCAGCCGCGATCAGCCGTCCGTCGCTCTGGACCAAGCCCCACCGCGGACCGACGCGTGTCGCCTTGCCGTCCGCCGGTTTCGATCCGTCGTCGTAAACCCACATCTCGACCTTGCCGGAGCCGTCTTCCGCACGGAGCTTGAGCAGCGCCGAGCCGCCCGGTCCAATTCTCAGCGAGCCGCCCGCGCTCTGGCGGTCCTTCGTCAAGTCAATCCCCGCGTCCCCGGCGACAATCCAACCCGTCAAGGCGTCCGCTGTGTTGAAGTCGTATTTGGCAACCGCGCCGGGTGCCGCGACTTCTTGTGCCCCAGCGGGAGCGACAACCGCAACCGCGGCCAGCAGAAGAGCGACAAGCCAGCGGTTGCCGCCCGGTTCCCGCGGTGGTGGGTGGATCATGAAATCATTAAAGGCCAGCCCGGTCTTCCATTCAAGCTCCTTGCTCACCCCATCAGCCAATTGGAGCCTGCGAAGCGATCATCGAAGTTGAATCACCGCGACGCTTTCGCCTTCAAGCAGGATCGCCGCAGATTTGTTTTCCCATTTCACTGCCGTGCCCGAAACGAGATCACGGCTGGTTTCGGAGGGTGTGTCATCCGTCGTGATCGTTGCCACATGCCGCTCCGCGCTGTCATTGAAAACAGTCAGATAGTTCTCGCCGAACCGCTCGACATGAATGGTTTCCTCGCTCGCCCGGGCACGCGTGACCGGCTCCCAGCCGGCCTCGGCCACAAGTTTGCAAAGCGGGACAAATTTTCTGAACAGCGTCCGGTCGCGCTCGAAAACCTCGGGCCGCTCGAAATAAGGGCCGGTCGCCGCGTTCGCGCTGAAAAAACCGGGAAACATTCCGTAGGCGAGACAACGCTGCATGTATTTCTCCACCCGCTCGTGCGGCAGCCTGGTGAATTCCGTGTTCATCAAAAAGCAATACGGTTTGCCGCGACAGAGCGCCCGGCGATACAGCAATTCCTCGTCGCTCATGGGCCGCCATTGGCCGCCGGGATTCCAGTCTGTCTCCGTTCCCATCACATCGAGATTCGGCGCCAGCCAGCAGAGACTCGAGGGCGTGCCGTTGGCCATCATCAGCTTGTTCATCCCGTGAACATCGCGCGCGATGCCGCGCACATACTCAAAGGCAATCAGCCCGCGATAGATGGCCGGCCTCTGGGAGTCGGGCGAAAAGGTCAGCGGCGTCTCCGCGGCTGCGAAATGGTCGCGGCGGAAATCGAGAATATCCGTCACGTACGCCTCGCTCGAATCGACGTATTCGCCGTCGAGATCGGTTTTCCGCTTTGGACCATAAAGTTTTTCGCGCAATGATGCATTCCACTTGATTTTGAAATCGGTGACTTCGCCCGGGATGCCCGGCATCGAATTCATGCTCCACACCGCGCCGTCGCACCACGGTTCGTTGAGCATCCGCGCGGGCGGCCGGCCCGCATCATCGTTAAATCCGCTTGTCACAAAAGCCTGCGCGCTGGCATCGCCATTTTCAGCGAGCCGTTTCGCCACGGCCATCGCTGCGTCCATCGTGCGGGGAATGTCCTTCGGCATCCGCATCCACCATGTCATCGGCTCCGTGTAGCGAAACGTCGTGATGCCGTGCTCGGCGTCCCATCTTGTTTCATCGTCGCCTTCCTTGAATTTGAAACCGAAGTCCTGCCAGTTCGTCAGCGAGCTGATCTTCGCGAACGGCATCCAGATGCCCTGTTCCGGCGTGCGGCAGCGGAAATCATCGGGAAACAGTTCGTAATATTTTGCCAGCGCCGCCCGAAATTCCCACGCCGCATCGAATGTGAATTTGCAAAATCGCATTTGTGCTTTCGGCTTTTCCGGTGTCAGGCCGATGTCGTATGCCAGAAATAGTTCGTGTGTTCCCGTGTTGAAGCCGGCGCGAAAAAAGGCCGGATAATTCATGTCGATTCCGATTCCGAGACCGTGCGTGCCTTCCGCAATCGCGGCGAACGGATAACGCGACAGCCGCCCCATTCCCGCGGACTGCGGATGGGCAACGACATATTCGCGATGCGCTGTTGCCGTTTCGGTGTGTCGCGGATCAGCCAGCCATTTCCAGTCATCGCCGCTGACGGGAATCGAATAAACCAGCGTGATCGCACGGTCCTTTCCCCCCATATCAGTCAAGGTGACGTCGAAAGCATCCCCACTGCGTTTGCTTTCAAGATTCACCCCGAGCGCCTCGCGCTCGATGTGGACGAAATCCGAACCGGCCGCGACATCGCGAATCTGAAAGCCTTCGACCAGATTTGAAGCCGGGGACACCGCCACGGTGTCGAACACACACGATCCCGCTGGCGAGGCAACCGTGTGAAGCTCCGGGTCGCGAAACGAAGCCCGCCCGGAATGTCCGCGCAGCAGGAGATAAAACGAAACCGACTTCACCGGCTTCTCCGGCAGCACCATGACTTCGCGCCGCTCAAAATCATGCGTGCCCGTGGCAAAGTTCGCGGTTTGCCCCCACAACGGCGTGCCGTCGGCATATTGCAAATCGAGGTAGAGGGAATAATCGCTGTCTCGGCCGCCGCTCACGCCCCGGGCCTGGCTCCACACGGACGCGACAATCGGCTGCGGAGCTTTTTGATTCAATTCGACGTGCTGCCAAACACCGCGCCGTCCCGCGGCCGTTCCGTTGTCGCAAACGAAAACATCGTTAGTTTGGGCGAAGCCGGTTTCGTACGTCTGCCAAGCCGATGCTTTCAGGATGTTCGTGCCCGGATGCCGCCCGTCGAGGATGTATTTGATGACAGCGCCATCCGCATTTTCGCGCGCATTGGCGGCAAGTCCGCAAGCGGCAAACAACAGCGCAGCTATGAGACGGATCGGAAGCATTGAATGCGGGCTAATCATGCATGGCTTTATCCTTCATTCCGATTGAGAGATCAAATACGAACCTGCCTTTTGGGCCGGGCGTCAAAGGCGCTGCGATCAGGAGATTTTCCGTTCCGTTCCGGGCAGAGAGGTTCATTCGCTCCCATCCTGAGGCAAAAATCGGATATTGTTGTTGACTTCCATGCCGGGAGTTCTGGAATCAGGGCGGGCCCGGGTGTGAAATCGCACCTGCGCTTGTATCCCCATCCAATTTCTGCTTCACTGCCCTCATGCATTGGCGGTGGTTAACATACACGGCGTGGTTGGCGTTCGCCTTCACAGTTCCCGTTCCAGCCGCGACTTACGAAGTGGCGCAACTCAACCCGCGGGCCAGCGACGACGGCGACGGGACCCCAGAACGCCCGTGGAAAACCATCACCAAGGCGGCCGGGAAGGCCGGGCCAGGCGACACAGTGGTGATTCGCGACGGCGTCTACCGGGAACAGGTGGTCGTCAAGCAAAACGGCACAGCCCAGGCGCCCATTCTTTTCGAGGCCGCTCCGGGTGCCCAGGTGGTGCTGACCGGGGCCGACCAGCTGGCCGGCTGGCAGAAAGCCGGGGGCGCGCAGCCCATTTACCGTGTTCCCTGGACGCACCGGTTCATCGGCTGGTCCACGAACATGACGCACCCGGATGACGCCTATCACCATCTCATCGGCCGGTGCGAACAGGTGGCGATTGATGGCTACCTGCTTCGCCAGGTGCTGGAAGCGGATCAACTGGCTCCCGGCACGTTCTTTGCGGACATTCCCAACCAGACTCTCCAGGTCTGGGATCTTGGAAATCGGGACCTGAACAAAGTGTTGGTCGAGGCGTCGGTTCGACAGGAAGCTTTCCGAATGGAAGGCGACTACGTGCAGGCGCGGGGCTGCGCTTCCGATTTGCCGCCAACATGGCGCAGCATGGCGCGGTAGTGCTGGCGGGCCGGCATGACCTGCTGGAGGACTGCACCATGGAAGACATGAACAGCAGCGGGGCGACCTTTTCCGCGGAACACCTGGAGGTCCGGCGGTGTGTCTTCCGGGACAATGGCCAGATGGGGTTTGGCGCCAATGGCGCCCACGACCTGCTGTTCACGGAATGCCTGGTCGAGAACAACAACACCAAAGGCTTCAACCGGGGTTGGGAGGCTGGCGGCGACAAGTTGGTGTTGTGCCGCGACGCCGTCCTGGAGCGAAGCCGATTCCTCCGCAATCGCGGTCATGGCATCTGGTTCGATATTGGCAACGAACACTGCGTCGTGCGCCAGTGCCTCATCGCCGACAACGAGGACTGCGGGATTTTCGACGAGATTTCCTACGGTCTGCAAGCTCACGACAACGTGATCGCCGGCAACGGATATGCCGCGACTGCCGGGGGCTGGGGCGCACAGGCCGGCATTTCGCTTTCCAGCAGCCCTGAAAGCGTGATCGAGCGGAACCTGATTCTGGGAAACCGGGAAGGCTTCAACTTTCGCGAGCAAACACGCACCACCCCGCGGATCGGCGGGAAGGCGGAGGAGCCGGTCTGGAATCATGATGAGACCATCAGCCGGAACATTATCGCTTTTAACCGTGATGCCCAGATTTGGGGCTGGTTCGACATGAAGGATGACCGCCACTGGCCGGCCAAAGCCATGCAACACCCTGCTGATCAAGGCGGCGACATGCCCAAGCCGGGCGATATGGCGGGTCCTTACGCGGCAAAGAATCGCGATGGCCAGCCCGAGGGCCTCACTTTGGAAAAGCTGCGGATCAGCTTTGTGGAAAACGTTTATTTTGCCGGGGCCGGGCAGGGTTGGTTCGAGTGGGGTGTAACCTGGGGGCGACACAAGAGCTATCCGAAGCTGGGCGACTTTCAAGCCGACCTCGGCATAGAAAAAGGCAGTCGCGTGTTGGACCCGGGTTTTGTCAATCTGAACGCGCTGGATTGCCGCCTCAAACCCGAGGTGATGGCGGCCTTGAGCCAGAGCTATCCAAAGGAGCCTATGCCTGGAGTGATTTTGGGTGAGCAGCGGTGACCCTGGAACAATTGAAATTTACTCTGCAAAAAGGCCGTTTTTGGGGAGTTAGAACAGGCCGGGCTTGAGGTGATTTCGGCGGAGGCAATTACTCAAATGCCCGACCGACTGAGAACGCCTGACCGACGAAATGGCCGATTCCGTAATAAGCCTGCGTGTCCGGAGCAAACACCAGTGGTTTGACCTTGGTGATTTCAAGCAAGCCGCCCTTTGCCATCACGCTCTCTTCTGCTTTCACATCCATGACCTCGCCGACGAACTGCGTGTGCAGTCCAAGCTCGATGACGTGGGCCAGTTTGCATTCCACGATCAGAGGGAACTCCTTGACATACGGGGCATCCACCAGTTCGCTTCTCACCGGCGTCAACTTCGTGGCCGCCAGCTTGTCCCCGCTTCTGCCGGAAACCAACCCGAAGTAATCGGCCTGTTGGACGTGATCCTCTGACGGGATGCTGATGGTGAAAGCCTTCCGCGCCAGAATATTGCCGTGAGTGTATGTGGCCTTGCGCAGGGACACCGCGACGCAAGGGGGTTGGGAGCAGCAGATGCCGCCCCAGGAGGCGGTCATCACGTTCGGCTTGCCCTCTTTGTCGTAGGTTCCCACCACAAACACCGGCGTCGGGTAAACAAGGGTTTTTGCGCCCAAAGATTTTTTCATAGACGACATCATTTTAAGCTGAACTCACACAGCATCCAAGCCCGAAGAGAACCGCGAAAGCCTGCGCTGCGTCGTCGACTTTGCCGTCTCGGCGCTCAACACGCCGGGGTGGAAGGCTGAATTGAAAATCCCTGCTGGAATGACGGCTATCGGGCCGATCATTGTGGGTGTGCCCGCCGGCGAAGCACCGCCCGCACCTCGCAAGCAGCCGGAAATTGTTACCTGGAAATGGCGCCGACGGGGATGCCGTTGTGGCAAAAATCCTTACGCTTATCTCGGGTTTGCCGTCTGATCGAGCCGGGGCCGGTTGGGATGGTCACAACCGTCAGCGGCGAGCGGGCGAATATCATGCCTATCTGTTATTGTTTTCTGGCGCGGCGGAGATAGCGGTCGAGGCGCTTTTCGAAGCCGCCCGGTTTTTCGCCATAAACTTTTTCGCCAAGTTTGAACGCGCGTTTTTGACGTTTGGCCCGTTTGAGGGAAATCCGGTTGGCCAGCCGGTTGAAATCGCTGGCAGGATTAGACCGGTGCTCCTTGTCCAAGGCGCGCAACACCATAAACAAGTCCTGGTCGTCTCCCAGCGCTACGGTCAGGATGTCGCTGCAGCGGATCATCTTGGAAAGTTCGCCCGACCCAAGGTTCTTGATCAACTCCAGACCATAGCCAAGCGATTTCGTTTTCTTGCGCCAAGCGTGCAAATGGCCGGGTGTGGGAGATTTGCGAGCGGTTTTGAAGGCTTCGCGCCCCTGCTTGTAGATGCGTTTGAGGCCGGAGGCGAGGTCTTCAGCAGTGGCCTTCCGCAAAGGCCAGGAGGCGAGGCTTTGCCGGGAAACGTCCAGCAGCGCGCGCACCGTTTTGCGCAGGGCCGGGATGCGGCGGATGAAGGAGGACTGCTGGCGCAGCAATTGGCGGCGGATGTGATCACCGGCGGGGCTGGCTGCGGCCTTGAGTTTGCCCAGTGTGCGCAATTGGACATGGACGTCCCGCAGCGGCGAGATTCTCCGGCAGGTGGCGGCGATGTGACGGTTTTCGGCGCGGAAGAGTTTCTTCGGAAAAGCCACGCGCAAAGAGCGCAACAAAGCTCGCAGCCGTTTGAGGGCCTTGCGGGCGTTA
>Ga0224555_1002635_pt1 | contig 20434 bp, 17 predicted proteins | sample 714S23034metaG_FD_180687 | JGI IMG/M metagenome (GOLD analysis project Ga0224555, IMG submission 180687) | Peat soil microbial communities from Stordalen Mire, Sweden - 717 S2 30-34 | ecosystem: Environmental > Terrestrial > Soil > Wetlands > Peat | place: Sweden: Norrbotten County, Stordalen...
TGCTGATCCACGTCGGCGCATTCAATATCAGTCTCATCCTGCGGAAGATGTTGGGTGCGGGGACGCCGCGAGAGCTGAAAAACCGGGCTGTAAGCTTTGTTTTGCGCCTTTTTGAGTGGCTTACCTGCCACGATCTACCGGTGGGCGCGGTAAAATCCAGCAACGCCCCGATCCTCACCCGGTACAGCCCCTCCCACTCAATCAGACCGGCATTTTCACCTCACTTGGAATTCAGTTACTTGCACCACGGGCTGCTAAGGTGCAGTTGATGTACAGGCACGTAGTCTGGCACCGTCTTTTGGCTCGCGTGTTTTAGTACGTTGCGTAGAGGGGCTTGGAAAAGGTTTCCGCCGTTCCAGTAGTGAACTGCGACATCTCCACCCTTCTGCAGGAACTGGCTACGGTCAACATAGTAGACAAAACCGGCGAGGTTCTTAAGGTGACCCATCACCACCTGGCGCAGTCGCGGGTCGTCGAGAAAGAAGACAACCATGTGGAGATATTTTTCTGACGCAAGGATCGAGTTCAGTTTGGCATAACGAGTGGCGCTTTGCTGGGACCGCTCATACTCAACTGCGAACCGAACAGTACCAGTCGATAGGAGTAGCTCACCTACCGAGTCGTAGTCTTTTGCAAGACCGTTCTGGCCGATGAAGCTGTTATCCGATCTCACTTCGAAATCAGAGAGCCAATATTTGGTCTTGAACTCACTCTGGAACTGAAGCATGATTCTGTTTAGTCCGAGAAAGTGGTGCACGCTTGCCGGGTCTTTGAACGCATTGGTGTCGCAAAGCAGCGCATCGCCATCTGCGCGGATATGCCTCATGCCCCGATCGGTTGTTGCGTAGGCGATCGCTTTGGTACCGATGCCAACCTTACGGCTGATAGCCAGATCCAATTGCTGCAACCGCCGGAGTAGTTTGTAGGTCTGACCGGATTCCTCCGTCCAACAAATTCCGTGCGAGTTAGCAATGAGCCTTACCATCTCAGGCGTGCACCATCCATACGAGTTGACGATCCTGAGAACTTGATATTCGCGGCCGGTCAGACCGATGGCTTTGTTTGCTTTGTACCTGCGTCTCGGCTTTGCCGTAGCCAAGTCCTGAGAAGTGACTTTGTCTCCCGCCCGAGCTGCTGCTGAATCCCGAGAGCGGTGCGCGAGAGGAAGTCCAGCTGGCGCCACGATGACGTCTCGATATTCGGGTACGTGACCGTTCATGAGCCCCATACTTCTTTCATTTAGCGCCTGTTCCATTTTTGAATGACCTCCACGCAATGCACATCAAAGGCGAAACCGATCTTCCCTTCGTACAAGACGTGCGCGCTTCCGTCGCTGCTTCGAGTGCTGCCACTGTATTTCCCAGGTGCCATCCTCGGTTCTGATAGAAGCCTTGTTAGGCATCAGCACCAAAGTTTCCTGTTGACCTTTCGTTGCGCTCGCACAGACGACTTCAACCCCGGCGCTTTTCCAGTTGGATCGGAAGTCGATCCGGCCACAGGTCACGCTCCGGACCACTACCAAACACGCATCAACCTCCGTCGCTGAACTGACGGCGCGACGAAACAGCAATCGTTTGACTCCATTGAAGAGTTCGAGTCCGTTCGTCAGAGCATTGACTCCAAGTAGATCGGATGGCATCGTCGCGCGAGGGAAACCCGCTAAGTTGAATCGGACACTCCCCACAACATTCCAACATTGGCGATACTTCTTGCTGTTGGAACCGCGCGGCATGGAGGTGGTATTGAGGAAAGTTGACTTGGCCGGCGCGTAGCATCCGTCCACGTCATAGCGAATACCATTCCACCAGTCGGAGCCGAGCTCAAGGCAATGGACGATCAAAACGCACGCCCTGGAAGCCCACGGCTACTGCTTGGGATGAAATTCATCTTGCTATTTCCCCTCGTACTGGAACAGGTTGTCTTGCAGCTGCTGATTCTTGACCCGAATGCGACGACTCACTTGCTGCTCAGCTTCCATCTGACGGACATGATCTTCCTTCTTGATGTACAAGTCCTCGCCAATTTTGTAGACGGAGGCCTCTCCAGGTGTGCTTTGTTTCTCAACAATCGCCGTGCTCTGAGTTCCGGAGTCAAGAATGATTGCTGCTTCTTCCACACCATCGAGTGAAGGAGCTTGACCGACTCCGACTGCACCGTCGATCCCCGCTACCAGTTCCGCTGCGGACGCGGTAGCGTCGTTGAGAAGGTCGTATTTAGCGACAAGTTCGTTGTGCTTTTGAATGGCAAACCTGGCACGATCGAGAGCAGTGTTGCGCTGACCAATCAGAACTGCCGCGGCGTGAACAAAGCATTCCTGCCTTTTTGCCCAGAGGTCAACGTACCACCAGTGGTAGAGAGCGCCTGACACTAAGAGGAGAATCGAGACCACACCGAACCACCAAATGGAGTTGGCGATCGTGTATTGAACAATGGTGTCCTGCCATCCATTGAAGATCGCTCCGTAATTGCGATTGGCGGGATTGACCTTCTGCCGCATTGCATCCTGCATGGAGAGCTTCGTGTCAGTTGGATGGGACTGCTGTGGGTCATCGCGGTTGGCGCCCGTCGCGACCTGGGCCTGGCGAGAAGGGCGAGACCATTGATGTGCTGGAAGTTGTGGATACGCTGCCGTGGCAACGACCAGCAAGACGACACTCACGATCGCTAACCGCGTACTATTTCTTAACATTCGACTGTCTCCTGTTGCCGGTACCAGTACTTGGCTTTGGCAATTCCTCACTCGTTAGCTGCAGGTTCAATGCAACCGAATCCCGCTTGGAAGTCTTCAGTACGGGCAACCACTGCGGCGCTGTGTCCAATTCCGCGTGGTTACATGCACGGACATGAAGGTGTTTTACGATGAGGGCCATCGCGTGCTCGGGCAGCAGAGCCATCATCTGCCCTGTGGGCAACACTCTGATTTGCTCGTCGGACACACGGGTCTCTTTCACTTCCTGACGCGTTCCTGTTCCCTCATCGAGGTAGGCGTGATCTAGAGAGCTCCCTTTCTCGACACGGTAAGAGATCCGCTGAGTAGATACCGTAGCGGAGGCTTTTAGGAACGCCTCGGCCGTGCTGTTGTCAGAGATTCGCATCATGAACTTCGAGCCGGGCGCAGAAGCAATATCTGATGAAAAAGCGGGACTCACATCCATCGCCAGCAGCTCGATACTCTGGAACGAAAACAGAAAGGCTGCGTTAGCCTGTCGGGCAGTGTGAATAATTTCCTTGAAGCCCTTGTAGGCGTACATTCCAAATTCGTCCATCACAATCGACAGGAAGGGGTGTTGGACATTCAGCGTGTAGTCGTTGTAGCGGGAGGCGATCAAGAATTGCAGATTACGCATCATGATCCTACCCAACCCTTTGATCGGCTGACTATCAGTTCCGAGGTTCATGCTGATGATCAGAATCTGTTTCTTCTCTACTACCTCTTCGAACGTAATCAAATCCTCCGCGGAGCCAGTGATGAGGGCGAGAGTATCACCAACAAACGGCATCATGCTATTGAGTAGTCCACGGATCTGCTTGAGCCAGTCCTTGTCCTGGTAGTTGCCTTTGAGGGTTATTACGTTTAGAAGAAACGAATTCTTCTTGTGCATGGGGATGTCGGGGTCTGCCATCACGCGATCGCGGAGACTCGCAATGAGTTGGGTCATCAATTGCTGGTTTTGGCACGCAATCAGGATGTCGAGGAACGTGAATTGCTTACCTGTATGCTCAAGAATTGCGGTGATGGCATTCAAGAATGCGCGCTGGTGTTCGGAAAAGAACTGGTCGTTGGTCTCAGAAGCACCGAGCGAATCGAAGATCGTTCCTACGCGTTGTTGGATGTGACCATCAGCGGTGTAGAACGGATTGAACTTTGCGGAGATCTCAGGATTGGATGGGTCGATGACTCGCACGTCCCCTCCTCTGCCGGCGGCGTACGCTAGGTTCCAGATCTTTAGGACGAGCTCCTTGTCACCTTTCCCATCAAAGTAGATGACCGGGTAGCCCCGACGAATGTCCTGCTCGATGATGTTGAGGATGAAAGTGGTTTTTCCTGATCCGCTCTGACCTGGTAGATTGCCTTGAAGCGCGCGCTGCTCGGGCGTCCAATAGACCGGGGTCTTGTCATTTTCGTATCCCAACAACGTAGTGCATTGCTCTTCCGCATCTCCAAATGCCTTCCTATCGAGCGCAAGCGGAACATGCAGGTAAGGCCTGGGCCACTGTTTTTCGAGTTTCCGGGGAAGCCCCAAGTGGTAACTGACAACGGTTGTCAGGTAGATGAACGGCAGAACTACCCATAGCAGAAGGACAATAGCCTGTGGGAGTGAAAGCATGAGTCCGGTAGTTATGACCCAAACTAACCCTGCCAGCATGAACAACGCTAGCCAGTACAGGATAATCATTGAGTTGCTGTGTTCTTCTTGCGGTGATCGCTTGCGGGCCTTCGGCTCCATGTTGCTCCTTGTCAGTTGTGCGGTGATGTTTATCTCGACAGGATCAGGGCCAGCAAGCCAAGTGCGGCTGCACCTGAGCACATCAGAAAGGCCGTTACTTCGATGCGAAGAGGAAACGCCTTAGTGCCGGCCGGTGCATCCGGGCGTCGAAAGTGGGTATCGAGGAATGTACGAGCGTCGGTTTTCGTGTAGATCCCGTACATCTTCGTAAACTGCGATCGCACCAGGTCAACATGCGTTGCGGTGGAGGCCCTTAGAAACAGAGGGAGCCAGTGGCGCGGCTTGTTGCAAATCGCGCGTATCCAAGCTTCCGCTTCAATCTCAGTAGCAGGCGTCGGGTCATTTTCTGTGTCGAGACTAAAGTCTGGAAGGGTTCCGACGACGGCCAGCGCGTACGGCTGGGTTTCCTCCGGACCTGCCTGGGGCAAGTTGGTGTAGACCTCGATAGTGTCCGATTCAAATACTGCGCGCTTAGAAGATGGCAACTGCATCGATAGACGTCCCTTGGTCGTTCGGAAAAGTAAGCATGAAGATGGCAGGAGTAACGAGAGGCTTGGTGATAGCAACCACCCAACTCATAATGGAGTCGGGCGGCATATCCGTTATCTTCAGCGTTGACCCATGAGTGGCCAGCGGTGTCTTTTTATATGCCCTGAACGTTTCGAGTTCTTTGGGTCCAAGCTGGTGATACGTTTTCCGATAAGCTAGGTCAGCTCCAAAGGCAGGATCGAGTTGCATCACGGTAGGATTTTGCAGCCGATAGACATGCTTCGCCTTATTCGTTGCGGAAAGTCGCACATAGTAGTTGGTGGCGTCCTCGCTTACATCGTCGAACGAGATGACAACAGTCCTCGACTTGTTCAGCCTGTCGAGGACAGACGAGGCGTCGATCTTCCGCAGGTTCATCAGAATGCTCATAGAAGTTCGCACGCGATCTCTCGCTACATTGCCTGGATCGGCGGGCGGCGGCGGCGGCGGCGGCGGTGGCGGCGCGCTCTCTTTCAGAAGCCACGACATTCCGTCCGGAGCCGCGGCGGCCGTGATCTCGTAGAGATACGTCGTTCTCTGGGTGAAAACGACCATGTTGGTGTCGACGCCGGCTTTGTCGGGTTCAATCAAGACGCTGTTTCCGTGCCATTCGACATGAACCTGCGCCGACCCAAGGGCCACATTTTCTACTAATTCAGGGACTTGAACCACCGACACGTGCCCAAGCGCAGTTGCTATCAGTTCAACGTGAGTTTGGGCATGGAGCGCAGTCGGAGCCACGAATATCGCAACAGCGGCGTAGCTCAATGTCCGACGGAGAGTAAAAGAACAGATGCTCATACGTCGGATCGTAGAAGAGTGCCAAGGATAGCGTAAGGGCCCCAGAGATCAAAAGCACATGATGACAAAAAAAGACGCCTCCAAACCTCATCCATTGTTGCCGGATGAGGTTCAGAAGCGCCTAATGACTAAGCAGCGAGCATGTTGAAGTAATCGAGGTATTCATCAGCCTCGGTCATAACAACAGGAACTTCGCAGCTAACCCTTTTCCAGTTACGAACAGTGCGGGTGGCCCCATCCGCTGTCGTTTCCTGCTTCTCTATCCTTTGGTAGAGTGGCTTCCAGGTTTTATCAGGATTGACCTGAATCAGCTGATCTCCAGTCGAGTTCAGGACCATCATGTAATCTTCTACAGTCTCATCTACGAGCACCCGTTCTCCGCCCGTCTGTGCCGCGACCGCATCCGCAAACTGCTGTGGAAAGGCGTGATACAGAATTGAGCCCTTGCCAGTGCCACCGCTGATCACATGATGCAGTGCTGCAGCCCATACCATTTGATCGTCTGAGGCTTTTCCGTTCCCCCAGACACCGATGCACCGACGGACGGCCGAAGTAAGAACCCGGTGAGTCCGTGTGGCTTCTACGAATGAGGCTTCGGCTTCACGAAGACGGGCATACGCGACCATAATTTCGATCTTGTCTTTACCCTTCCGTGCCTCCTTTACCTCTGTTTTGGCGGCATCAAGTGCAGTCTTTTTTAGCTGCAGCCAGGTAAAGCCTTGAGACATTGTTGAACCGAAGAATTCGTTGATTCTCCGGCATTCAAAGAGCACTAATTTAGAAGGAGTTTTCTTGCTGTTAAGGAGCCCATCAAATAGACCAGAGAAATTAGCGATCGGCAGTGCTTCGCCGATTACCTCCATCAGATCCGTGTACAGGACGTTGTACATCCTGGCGACAACATCTGAGTCGCTAAGTGGCTGTACAAAACGAGGAAGGTGATCAACCGACATCAACTTCTTGTCGATATCCAACCAAGCCGCTTTGCCAACCTGTTCGAGTATCTGCTGTACCAACTTCATGTCGGCATGCGTGTTGTGTTTGAGGGAGTCGATTTCATTCTGTAATTCAGGAACCAACAGGCGTGAAAGATTGAGCCTGCCTGCTGCGACCGCTGATGACATCGCATTCGTGATAGACCCTACTTCGTTGCCCATCGCTTTGAAGGAGATGGAGCAAAGGTTCATCATTGAGCTGCGCTGCCGTTTCGCTTTCGTCTTCTCCACTGCCTGCTCCCACTCCGACATTCCGAAGCGGTAGTCAACAAACATGGGGTACTCTTTGGACGTGATGACAGCTACGCAATCGCCATCGTAGTCGCCACCAACGGTTTTGGCCCGTTCTGCATGAAGCGTGTAGGTTCCGTGCAGAGCCAGCTGTGTTGCGTGAATGTTTTCAGCAAGGGTACGCGACAAACCTTGATTTTCCACCAGGCAGTTGATCGCAGCTTCAGGCGAAAGGTTATTCATCGGAAGCAGGTCTTCGGCCATACGGACAGGGTAACGGACGCATAGATTACGGTCACCAGGCAGATCGGAAATAGAGGAATCGTAAGGAATCCAATCGGATCCCGAAAACAACTGACCATCTTCTACTGCGAGGTATCCATCATCGATGAGCATCCGGCCTGGCATCTTCATACCGCCGCCTGTGAGAATTTTGTACGCCCACTGAGCGAGCAGCTTTTTGATGCCTTCGTGGATGTGAGGATGGCGTGACATCATGCCATCACGGTCAGAAGCAAGACAACCTTCGACGACGCGGAAGTAACCCGTATCGCTATTGTCGCCACCAATCATCTCCAACAGTTCCTTGTGCTCTTCGGTATCAAATCCGTCCTTCAAGGATTTGATTTCCTTCCGGCACTTCTCGATAATCTCGTTTTCGATTACCGACCAGGAAGCATGTTGGAGTACCGTATAGGACCCTTTGTACGTTGTATCTGTACGAGACACATCGCGCACTCCGAGAACCACAGGTATTTCGATTACGGTGCCTACGAGTTCCGGCCGGCTCGGCTTAATTGCCGATTCGGGAAGAACAATGTCTGCGTCGACATCGGGATGGTGAGCAGTTTCTGTGGTCATCATTTTTGCTGTCCCTTTAGCCTGGAATACCTCAACTTTAGAGGCTAGCCGAAACTGAGGAACTTCTGTGTCGGTGAGGTTGAGGAGCTTGAAAATCGACTCGGAAAACCACGCCCGGCTATCGTTTGTGCCGAGTTGATGATCATTGACGATTCTCACACGTACAACCTTTTCGATTAGAGCCTTATCGCATTCGGATACGAGGATCCCGAAATACGCTATGGCTGCTTCTGCCCAATTTTGGTACTGAACACTAAGGTCGCGACGCGACGATTGCTCAACGAAGTAAAACTTTCCATCCTTGGCACCACCCGTTCCTCCAGCGAGGCAGTAACGGCGGCCATCCCAATCAACAGAGGCCATGGTGTTTTTGACCCGTATTTCCTCTTCTTCCGACATTCTGTCTGGGACTCTAACTTGAGCCAGTTGAATACCGGGGAAGAGGCGTCCTGCGACCATTCTTGTCGAGTACGGCGAGTTCAGCTTAGTGCCGTTGTTCGATGCTTCCTTCTTCTGGTCATGGACTTGTCCATCACGTCCAATGCGAAGCATGAGAATGCCGGGGTCCACTTCTCCTACATACAGATTGGTTTCACCGGGCAAGAGCGAAATTGCATAGCGTTGCCCGTTGAACATGAATCTGTTGATGGATTTGTGAATCAGCTTTTTCTGCTTGTTGTCTGCGGGGGTTGGTACTGAAACGATTACCAACTCTACCCCTTGCTCGTAGCGGTCCTGCCATTGTGGGCCAAGCACGCTGAGTGGGGTTACATCGAGGGTCTCGCGGATCGAACCATCAGATTCGATCGAAAGATAGATTAGCTTTTTTGACATGGTGTTCTCCAAAACAAAAAGGAGATCCATGTATCTCGCCGCTTAGCCAGATACAGGTTCTCCTTGAGTAAGGCCAACCAGTACTGGTTAGCGGTTGCACAATACCCTCGTTGATCGCGGAGGGAGCGAATAAAAACTGTGGAATCAGATAGATTCATCTGTAAACCGACAGCCCTTATAAACTTGTGAACCGAACCGAACCGACGTCACCAACCATTCAATTACGTCGCTGTGAAACACCATAGCCCCTTCGAGATCATTTAGCAATGGGCAGGGAGGGGACAGACTTTATATCGCCTATCCCCCATGCTTACAGTTACGCTGCCTTATTAGCTTCGCGCTCGTCGACGGTAGTCGTCAGAGTGACGGAACCACCATTGATAACGACTGCGACCTTGCACTTCTGGAGCTTGTAGTAGTCGGAGTTGCCACGATAAGCGGCCAGAATGGCGTCGCCCTCACTGGAAAACTTCTGTGTGAGGTTGGGTAGTCCGTCCTTCTCATCTTTTCCGATCGCGAAGATGAAGTCGGATGAGTTCTGTTGTTTCGAACTTCTTTTGTTCTTACGTTCTGCGGTAGCTTCCCTAGCCGGCTTGCCCGGAGCCAATGGCGCTGGCTGAACTGGTGTTGATTGCATTAAGTGGCTTGGCTGTCCATCAATCATAGGTATTACCATCCTTCAAGAGTTGCTGTTTGCGGTCCTCAAGTGCTTGGCCGAAGATTGAATGTGGAACGAGACTTGTAACTATGAATAATCCTTTCGGGTGCTGTCTTCTTCACTGGCACGTTCTTTGACGAAAGTCCTTTGGCGATCTTGTTATGGTGCGTTACTGTCGGCGCTAATCTGCTGAGTATGGAACTCAGCGACGATCAGGCCACTCGGTGTGTCTACAGACCGCACTCCCTCCACTAAACGAATCGTGTACGCCTCAGCGAGCTTCTGATACATCTCCCGTCCATCAATGACCCGAGAAACTTTGCGGGTCGCATAAATGTGCCAGGTGAGCGGGTCAGAAGCGTCAGACTGAGAAGACGTAATCGTGACGAACGACCGAGTGTGCTGGTCTTGGAGCTGTCCGACCGTATTATCGTCCTGCATCTGCGATAGAGAGCTTTGTTTCAGGTTCGACGTCATCATGCTCAACGCCGCGGCCCAATTTTCCCCCAGTGTGTGTTCGTCATAACCCATATAGCTATTCACGAACGTTTGGACAAAATGCTGCCTATCTAAAGGGGAAGGAGCCTCTTGTACCTTCACGTTTTGAAGAGCCTGCGGAGATGATCCGCCCTCGCCATCAGGAGAGATCACACTTGCGGTGCCATCCGCTGCAACGCGGATTACAGTGGGGGGTTTTACGCGGGTCACGATCACGCCGCCTGCGAGGGCAACTACGGCGAGACTGAGACACCCGGCCACGATAGCCATTCTGTTGGCATAGGCCCGCAGCGCCCCATCGGCTTCATAGAAATGTGGTGACTTCGACATAGATCCTAGCTTTCCTGCCATTGATGCCTTCCTCGGTAATACATCTCTCGTGTAACCACATAGCAGCGACGACGATCGCTGCTATGTGGTTGTTATGACTTGAATCCTTTCGGACGATAATGAGTTACGGAACGACTGTTTCCTTGTTCGGGCGATGCCGGCGGGGGCGAGGACGCTCCCGACCCAGAACCGCCGCTACTGCCTGAGCCACTGGAGTGAGACGACGTCGATCCATCAGTACTTGAGCCTCCCCCGCCGCCACCAAGCGCCCCGGCAGCCTTACCTGCTGCTTTACCCGCAGCCTGGATGCCCCCCGCGGCGGCTGCTGGAGCGCCCGCCACAACCAGGGCGGCCTTAATTGCTCCCATAGCTGTCTTTCCGAAATCACCGGAAATCAGATGGCTGGCGATGAAGGGAAGAGCCAGCATAAAGACCAGATAGACGACCGCAATCACGATTCCCTGGATGAGGTTCCAGGAGGCTGCATACGGCGCAGAGGTTTGTATATTTTGGGAGGTCACGGGGCTTGTTAATATAGTCATTGACCCGGCCAGGACTGCCATTATCGAATAAAGGATCGGCCATGCCGCCCATTCGGCTAGGGATTTCATATAGTGCTTAGCAAACGAACTTGTCGCATTGCTTGGCAAGAGCGCAATCAACAACGGGCCAATTGCGAACAGAATGAGGCCCCACGCGGTGTAAATGACAGAGAAAACTATCATGAAGACGTAGTAGCAAACTCCTACTACTGCCCAAAGTGCTGAGATCATCAGGGGAATGATGGCCATGCCGAGAAAGCTAATTGACCACGACGGGGTAGCTCCCCCGTTTGAGTAATATGTCTGCGATAGTGACGACATGAAGTCAGTGGCACTGATATGAGTGGCGACGGCCGAAAAGCCGTTCGCTACATCAGTGAAGAAAACTTGCCAGTACTGGATGATGAGAGCACACGCCACATACTTCACGAGGCTGACGATTAAGTCGCGAGGCTGGCCTCCTCGCGCAAACCCTTCGTAGACGCTGAGAAGAAACATTGTAGCTAGAATGGCGAAGGCTAGTGTCTGAATACCGCCTAACATTGTTGCGCCAATCGAACCCAATTCCTGGTTGAACGCTACGGTAAAGAAGAAATTGCCCATGGTTTTACATGGCTCCAGACTGGTTCGGGGTTTGACTAGCAATCAATTTCTTCGTCTGTTGTCCGTCGTACGCTGTATTGGCGGAATCGAGCCTCAATAGTTGCGCAAAGCCACCTTGCGTATACGCTGTGGCCTGTAGATTCCACGCTGCAGCCTGAGCCGCAATGAGCGACGCGGAGCCTGGGGAGGAGGTTGTCAAGCCCTGCATGAGCTGTTTCGCGAGGAGCTGCTCCTGATTCGCAATCGCATCCAATTCGATTGCCTTCTTCAGCGAGGCTTGGGCTTGCGCATCGGACATATCGACAGCCATGCGAGAGTGGGGAGTCATAGAGGTTGAGGCCGGGAGCGCGCCATAGACTGCACCATAACTGCCTGAGATGGACCCCATGCTCCCCGTATTCCCACCCAGCAACTGGTTTTCAAGTGTCATGCTTTGCGGCAAGGTGGCGCTGTTCACGGGCGTACCAATCACTGACTGGATGCTACCGATCTCTGACACCATTCCGGTTGCTTGTGCTAGAGCATTTACGATCGACGACGGCGGGTAAACCACTTGCTGTTGGTATAACTGCTGCTGTTGTGAACTCGTCGCAGCGATCGTCAGCGCCGGCGCCTCACTCTGACTCATGATCGAGTTCATCTGCGCGAGAGTTTGAAGAATAATGGCGAGCTCTCCCATGTCCGTTTGTCCATGGGCTGGGAGTACAAGAAGAATTCCTGCACCCACTATGGCAGCCCCAGCGAGAGCCCAAACAGATCGGCGATTAACAGTAGCTTTCATTAGACAGTCTCCTTACGGAATAAATACTGCGGTGTTGGAATTCGTTTGGCTAGATACAATTTGCTTGGCATGTGCCATCTTTGTTGCGGTTTGAAGTGCCCGCTGGCGGAGCATAGCTGCCAGTAGGTGATGTTGAATGGACTGAGAATGGAGTTGCATTACGGCGGACTGTGCTATCAGCATGTCCGCTGTCCCTGGAGCCGCGTTCGTAGCGGCGCTTATAGCCTGTGCGGAAGCAGAAAGCAAAGTGACTTGAGCTTGGTCTGACCGGTTGGCCAACGCCAATGCCTCGTTAGCCGTCGCGTCCGACATATCAAGCCGATTTGCCCTCGCAGGAGAGAGCGACGTGGAGCTAGGTTGCGCTCCATAGACGGTCATATACTGCGGATGAATCGACGAGGAAGAAGTGCTAGACATGGAATTTTCAAGGGCGATGGTTTGCGGCAACGACGCGCTGTGAACCGAAATTCCGTTGTACATAGACATCGCTGTGTTGTAGATCTGCGATAGGGAGCTCAATGCCAAGGATGTTGTGTGCAGTTGTATGACCGGTGCTACGACTACTCCGTTGTAGGCGACCTGAGATGCCTGGCTTGCTGCGAGAGACTGCGATTGAGTAGCCAACATCGTAGCCACTGTCAGAATCTCAGTGAAAATTGAGAGCACGCCAGCTCTCGCTGTGCCTGTCCCGACAAAGAGCATGGCGCTAAGTAGGACAGTAGATGCAGCCATTACACGAAGCCCGCGGGTCCTGCGAGGTCTAAGTTCAACCACGTCGTCCGGCGGCGCGGCTAGAGCAGCGGCGGCGGCGCGGCGGCGTGTAGTTGCAGAACGAACTCTATTACTCCGAGGACCCCGACTTGTGAAGCTACGCGATATCACGATAGTGTTCCCCCTTGGGTTGAATCAGCTCCGGAATGATTGTCAAACTGTCGTCCTCAGCTACCCGCTTTGGCTTTAGGTTGCCACTTCCGCTATCTGTTCCGAGCGCCAGCACATACTCAGGCTCCGGTAGTGCGCGAGCGCGGTCTACCTCTCCAGAGATCTCCTCTGGTAACTCATCTTCGTTAGCCATGCCATTCGGATACCGGGCGGCAAGCAGTCGAATGGCTGCGCCGAACTCCATGTCTGCATGGGTACTCAGCCACCAGACTCGTACCTTCCTATCTCGCGGATAAGAAGTGGCGAGCCAATATTCGGTCGGAACGAGCTCGACATAGATGCTGTGGGTGCTCGACGACTGCTCTCCTACGGAAAGAACAAACTCGCTTCTCTTTCCCTTCTCTGTCATGCCAAGGTTTTTGATACGCTCCACCGCAGCCGGAGAGAGATGCAGAAATTCCTCCAACACCCCCACGTTGCCTTTTTGGCGACCGATCATCCGCAGGGCCGTCGTTGTCAGAATTGCAGCTCCGATTCGGTTCGGCCTGTCCAGAGTGCCTGTGAAATCTTCTACTGCCTGGCTAATGCCCCATACGCATGCCCCGCGCTTGCGAGCTGTGCGGAATAGTTGTTCTACTACTGGCACCAGGCTTTCAGACTGAAGCAGCGACCAGCACTCGTCGAGAACCGTGATGCAAGTAGTATTGCCTTCAGCTCGTTTGGTCGTTGTGTAAGCAATGACTAAACTCATGGCCGTTTCAAGTTTGGGATCGTCCTTGAGCTTCTCTACATTGAAGTAAAGCCAAGCAACACTCATATCAACAGTGGTCTGGCGATCGAAGAGGTTCGCGTAGATGCCATCATCACACCACGTCCTTAGCTTGACGGCCGCGATATGAGCTTCACGTTCAACAACTGCTTCCTTATTCTTGTCGATGAAGTATTGAAGACCGTCGCGAACGTCACTTAGGGTGGGGATCGGGAATTTTCGATGTGCGGCGCGAGCATAAGCGTCCCTAATGCAGAGCTCGATGACGTTGTTCAAAATCTCGACATCGCTTTGGGCCGACTCGCCAATCATGTGCCGAATCAGATTGACGAGAAATGACCGATGGTCGTTGTTCAGTTGCGTCTGTCCCGGCTCGAAGTCAAATGGATTGATTGTCCACATCGAGTCAAGCGACATCGTGACCATTCGGCCACCCATATACCGAACAGTCTGCGCGTAGCTATCGCCCCGTTCGAGAATCGATACCTTCACGTCCTGTCTGCCGGCCGCAAGGAGCATCATTTGGACCAGCATGCTTTTACCGGTACCGGAAGTTGCTGCGATGATCGCGTTAGCATTCTCCAGTGCAGGATCAAACATAGAGAAAGGCATGAGCTGCCGATACGGTGTGGGGAACAACATCATAGGGGTACGCGGCGTGCCACTGTATGGCATCTCGACGGGAGAAAGGTCAGCAGCGTGAGAGGTTAGGACTTCCATCTCGCGAAGGTCACTGTCGGCTTGTCCTGGCAACGACCCGAAGAGCAACCGCCTTTGAGCCCCACCCGATTCCGCCAAGCCGGTGGCTCCATCCATCCGGCTGATGACGTGCATGATGTGTTCCCGACGATCGGCGATCTCTTGCTCAGCATCTTCGAATTGCTTGGCCGTGGCATAGGGAAGGGAAGTACGAAACGAGATCGATACGGAGACATTGCAGGCCTTGGTGGCACTGCTCATAATACGGGCCTGAATTGCACCGAGATCCCCTGCAGCTACTTGTGCGCTTATATCTAGCCGAAAATTGCCCCGCACATCAGTTTGCGCTGCGAGCATCTTCTTGTGCCGGCGCTTGTAGATCGCGAGGACCCTGCCTTGATTGGGAATGATGACGTTGGTACTGATGATGAGCGGGAACCCCAACGTTTGCAACTCGCGAATCAAGCCCGGCCAGGTCTGCTCCGGTAGTTCTTTCAACGTAATGACGCTCCAGAGTAGATCGTCGATGGAGACGTAACTTTCAGTCATCCCACTGATGCTGGCAGTCATTAGCTGTTCGCGCGCTGAGATGTATCGTTCTGAGAGAGGGTGACTGCGTAGCTTAGAACGAACGGGGCAAAATGGAGACAGTGTCGTCTGAATTTCGAGGAACATATCTTCGTGGGACATGCGTGTTGGAGAGAAGTCAGCAGCAGCCATGGAAGTCTCAACGCCGCGCAGGATTGATTCAAATTGGGCAAGAATAGCCTCATGCTGCGCACGCTCTCGCGTAACGCAGGCCTTCATGAACGGCGAGAAGGTTTGGTTCATCGGCTTGATGCTATTTCGAGCCCCGCCGCTTGTTGCCATCACCCGCCGGTGTACGTCCGGGTTCCAAGTGAAGTAGATTGCAAGACTACGTGTGAGAAAGTCGCCTTGATCTGCGCGCTTTGTCCAGCGGTCAACTCGTGATTCATCAAGAGCTACTGCGGCGTCAAATGATGTTCGGCGCTCCTTTTCATAGGCCTCCAGCGTGTCGCCGATCTGGTCGTTTACTTCATACCGGATTTGAATGCGCATGCTCTCTTCGGGACACGTGCGAATCATCGCATCGACCCGAGCTTTCAACTCATTCCGCTCATTGATCGACCCAAAGTAGGTGAGGGATCCTTTAAGCCTGTACCCAGCTACATAGGAACCGTCCATGCGTACAATCACATTGTCGAGGAATTCTCTGGCGTTCACGAGGGCGCATACAGACTTGTCTCCTTTCCCTAAGGGTGGTGCAGGGACATGGCTCGTGTCTTTCGGATCCTTTGGGTAGGCGTCGCTATCCTCAACGATGTACGGCTCTTTGATCTCTGTGTCGTGATCGAGCGCGCTGTAGGCATGCGGCTGTAAGTGCCAGGTCAAGACGTCCTTGAGATAGCCACGCGGCTTCCCGTACTTAAAAATCATCAACCCGGGTATTCCCACACCAAGAACTGATAAGAAGCAAAACCAGTTCATCGGGATACTAAACACTGTCATAGTTTTTGGGAAGACGAATTGACCAATAATGAGCGAAGAAACAGCTATGAGACCAAGCGCCAGAAGGTCTTCAATGTCCAGACCCAGCATTCGGATAGAGGTCTTCAAGTTGCGCGAAATCGGTGATGTTACAAGTTCCATTAGTGAATCCCCCCCGCTCCGGTGGTGACGAACCACTCGAGCAACCTAAGGCCCATTGAGACGCCAAGACACGCAATCGCCACAATGACGTGCCGACCCGTGTTTCCGCCAACGGACGTGAATTCGAAGCTTGAGTTAGAGACAGACAGGCCCGCTCGAATAATGTTGATGACGGCATACATGGGCATGATGACGTTCCCCGTCCAGTTCGTCATTGTCAGAAAGGAAACATAGAACTGGTCCTGGCCAGTTTGCTGCTTAGAGAAGTACTCCACCATCCTGATAAAACCAGATATAAGCAGGCAAGCCATCGTCGCAGTAAGGTACCGCTCGCCCGATTTAGCCTTGTGAGCCAGATTGTAGATACCAATGCAAAGCGTGATTCCCGCAGCCGCCGGCATAATAACGTTGCCGATGTACGAAGCCATGCTGGTTAAGGCTGTGTCGAAGGATGCTTGGATGAATACTGCGGCGACGTTAACCACGAGCGCCGCCCTTTCTTTGAAGAGGAGCTTGCTTCAAAAGGAATGGGCTCCTGATCCTACGACTATTGCCAGAGTAAAACAGACCAGTCACACTCCATAACCACTGGAGAGCACCGCCAAGCGCCCACACCCCGCCCGCCACTAGAACACCTACAGCAACGATAAGGAATATGCGAGGGCCGAGATGCGTGGTTCGCATGAGGCTGCCAAGAATGAGCAACCCGGCGCATTCACATAAAAGCACCACCCCGAGTAAGAAGCCACAACGGCCCGTACGTGCTGACCAGGCGAGAATGCTCTGAAACACTCCCCAAGCGAAGACAACAGCGCCAGCAGCGCAAAAGATGAATCCAGACAGCTCCGTGAGAAGCTGTGCTGTATCAGCGAATGGGAGGCGCGTCAGCCCGTAGATGGGCAACACCAACAGGGCGAGGATAGCCGAAGCAAAACGTACAACACGACGAAACAAGGACTTGTTCATAGCTATCCCCATGACTGCACCAAAATCCATATTCCCGAGAAACACATCATCGCGATGGATGTAATCGCTAGCTGGCCCCAGGGCTTTCCCCTAACAAAGTTGACGACCGCGCCAATGACACACAGAGCGCCTACAGCAGGACACACATTACTGCCCATCCAGTTCACTAAATTCATCAGACCATCGGCTGCGCCGAATTGATCTGAGCCGAGATTCCATGAACTAGCCAACGTCCAGAGTGCGTTTGTAGAGAGGACCAACAAGGCGGAGACGAGCGATGGAATCGGCGTCTTGTCTTCTGCACTATCAAGTAGTGCCTTGAGGACTAGAGCTCCGGCTACCAGTGGAACGATTTTGGCAAGAAGGTACTTATTTACGAAGTAGTCGAGAGACTTCTGTATTCCGGCCATGTAGGCCGACGTAGCAGACATTGCGGACGGAGCAGCCCACGTGACACCCATAGCCCCCATTAGTGAGGGAATGGCAGGAAGCGTGAGGAAGATCATCCCCCAAAACAGCCATTGAACGAAGCCACTACCTATCTCGAAATTAGCTCCTCCACCAGAACGGAAAGACACCGTAGCAGCGATGAAACATCCGAGTGCCATGTAGGGGCCAGCTCCGATGAGGAGCCCAAATAAGCTTGTGAGAAATGGGGGTACCACTGAGAGCTCCAGGACATAACAACTTGCAGATGTAAGAAGGAGTAAAAGAAAGGAAGAGGCGTCAGGCTTCGGCGCCCCTTCCTTCGCTGAATGAAGCTCAATGAACTCCGGCTTGGCCGGTATTCACGAAGAATTCGGCCAGGCGGGTTGCTTGCGACACGCCGAGCACACCAAGACCGGTGACTACCGACTTCAGCGCACCCTTGCCCTGGTGGTTGGCATAGACAGCGTGGAGGAAGAAGCCGCCAGCGGTCAGAGGACCAATCACGTTACTGACATAGTTAATAGCGGTTTCAACCGTACCTTCGATGCCCATCGCCGACTGGCCTTGTACGGCTTTGCCGAGGACAGGTGCATTCCCAGACTGTTGCGCGACCATCGCTGCCGGCATAAGAAAGAATGCGAGCAGCAAATGTGCTGCCATTACACCCATGTAGATTCTGATACCTAACGGGGCCTTCTTAGGGCGTTTTACTTGCATTTATGCGCTTCTCCAATTCCGCCCTGCCCGTTTTATGGGTGCATGACTGTGAATGAAGTGACTTTACTGCGGCGCCTAGCTTAGGGTAAGGGGCGTGGAGATATTTGTTTAGGCCAATCAAACATAAGCCATGCAATCCCAGGTCGACGTATTGTAGTGCCGCGAAATGGGACACATCGTCACTCCTAAGAGTTGACCTACAGATGTGAATTACTGGTCAATGCGCGTGATAGGCGGAACTCAAAGAGAAGGGAGGCGAGAGATGACAATTGTCACGCGTTTCATCAATGGTCTTCACGACCAAGCAAAATGGCTCACTCTGAGATCAGAGTGAGCCATATCGAATGCAATTATGATGTCTGGCTTTCGCCGATCAAAAATTATGTATTGCCATCTGAACCGCTGAGTGCATTGCAGACCAAGTTAGCGCCCTTCTTCCAGAAGTTGTACATACAGACGCAGATCAACAATGGGAATAGGGGGATGCATGCGACAACAAGGAGTCTCCTCCAAGGGACATAGCTGTAAAAGCCAGTCTTAGTTCTCTCCGGGAAAACAATAAAGAGATAAATCAATCCAGCTATCGCCAATAGGCGAAGGATCATCAGTGGTTCGTGAAACAACACATCAAGAAAATACATTTAGAACGACCATTGCCAATTCGACTATTTCGAGGTATTGGCGTTTCTGCTGATCATTCTAAACCTCGATTGAAAGGAAAGTTGCGTGGAAAAGTATTCGACAACTTCACATCACGGTTGGCGGCTTGAGCTTTGCTGGTGCAGTGAACGTAACCTCTACCTGCGTCCCTGCTGGAGCCGTGACGACCAAATGCTGACTCACACTCAATTGGCCTATCTGCGAGTCTGCTGCCTGTCCCATATTCTGCGCCCCCTGCGCCCGGATCATATCGCCCTCGCTCACGGTTCCAGTAACGTTACTATTGCCCGCGAAGAGCGCCGTGGTAGCTCCGAGACCGCTTAGTGCTGCGAGCAGAATCTGCTTTCCAATGTTCTTTCCGGTCACGATGCCTTTGAGCGCTCCCATCTGAGTATTCAAGCCGATTGCGCTGATAGGAACGTCCTCGCCGTTGGGCAGGTGCAGGGATGAGAACTTGATGTCCATAATGCCAGTCGAACTCGCTTGACCGATCATGCCGATGATCCGCGTACCCGCGGGGATGATCGTAATGCCGTGGCGCTGGTAGTTGTAATCAACTACCGCAATCACGGGAGCTTTCGTCGCCGTAGTTGCGACCGCCTCAAGGTGAGTAGCGATGTGATCGCCAGGTTGATAACCCAAATTGTTGATCGTTGGTTCTTCGTGTTCCGGCGCGAGATGTGCCGCTCCGGGCCCTTCCGCAGCCGTCAAAACAAACACCAACGATGGCTTTGCTACTTGGGAAAGCCTGGCAGAAGCTACATTACTGTTTTGAGCGCCCTGGCTGCTTTGTCCGTTGTTTGCTGCAAGGGCATAGGGCGGGGCTTCCCATAGTTTTGTTCCGCTAGTACCTGCTGGGGGAGGTTGGAACGACTGAACGGCACCAAGCGGCTGCTTGTCCGCTGTAGGCGACCGCGTGCCTTGTACTACGGATGGACTGACATTCGTTCCGGTGGACTGCTGCTGTTGCAGCTGATTTTGGTCAGTAGGCAGACTGTTCGGTGTGGCCGGCGTCGCACTCGCGGCTGTGGCGGCATTGGAGGCAGTTGTGGCGGCCGCGGTAGTAGTTGCGGGGGATTGTTTAGCGATGGGACGGTGAAACAATGCAGCAAAAAGGCCAATTGCCCCAAAACCTATAAGGGTGGCCACGATCGGAATCAAGTATTTCTTATTCAGAACCATTGCGGCCCCGGGCCTAATCTGAGGCTCAATCTCTCCTCCTGAGGGAGGAGCGTCTGTGGCTGCATATGCGGAACTGCTGTTGGGCTGCTCTACATTTTTCTCTTTGAATCTGAACTCGCGCATCGAGATGTCTCCTCTGTCTTAGCGGCCTGCAGGAACGAATGGAACAGGGAAATAAACTGCTGCGTCTACTTCACTGGCATTTGCAACCTGCAGCAGTAGATCTGGACAGTGCTGAGTTCGATTGATCATTCAAGCAGCCCTTTGTTCTGAACCCAAAGGAATATCTGGGCGAGTGTATTGGTTGATGATTTTCTTGAGAGTTGGGTCTATTTGCGAAGATGAGAAA
>Ga0224555_1002636_pt1 | contig 20430 bp, 19 predicted proteins | sample 714S23034metaG_FD_180687 | JGI IMG/M metagenome (GOLD analysis project Ga0224555, IMG submission 180687) | Peat soil microbial communities from Stordalen Mire, Sweden - 717 S2 30-34 | ecosystem: Environmental > Terrestrial > Soil > Wetlands > Peat | place: Sweden: Norrbotten County, Stordalen...
AAACACTCTGTCGCGGTAGAATCGGTCAAGCGAAAGCCTCCTCTGCTGCCATAAACACTGTCTTGTCAACATGTTTGTAGCACAAGAGGCTTTCGCTCTTTCAACGTTCAGGAATAATGCAGGTTAGTCTTAGGAGGGAATGCTTCCTTGAGGTGATACAATTCGTTGAGCAACTTGATCGGACGTTCCCTGGCTCCCAACATTCCCGTTCGCAAATGACATGCAGGATATGGCTAAGAAAGTATTGTTTTATCAGCCGGGCTGGTATCTGGCGTGGAATGGCATCGCTGAGGAGAATAACACTTTGCTGTCTCTATTTCGGCTGCAACAGGTTGCAAGCTATGCTGTCTTCGATGACGACGACAGGAATAAGTTGGTCCTTTATAATATGGTGCCTCGCGCAGCTATCTCCCCGCCTTTAGGAATCTCTGAATAAATCGAAGAAGGTAAGCCTGAGAACGTTCTGAAAGTGCGCGGCTGGCAGGGATGGGTTTTGCCCCATCCATTTATCTAACATCCCGGCGGCCTGGCCGCTGGCTTACCCCCCCGGCGCGCGCCGCCCACCCGACCCAAAAACTCGAACCGCAATCGATTATCCTGACCCTTGGAACCCCGCTCCCAACCTGACCATCTATCCCCCAGCCCCTGGGCGGCTGTGGCTGTCACCTTGTGCGGCGTCTGCGCCTTTCTCCAGCTTTATTGCACCCAGCCGCTTCTCCCGCTGCTCACGCGTCTCTTCCATGCCTCCAAAACCGGCGCCGGCATGACGGTCTCCGCCGCCACGCTCGGGGTGGCCCTCTCGGCTCCCGTCTTTGGCGCCCTCACTGAGCGGTTGGCCCGCAAGCGCGTCATCGTCGCCTCGATTGTCGGCATCGCCATCCCCACCTTGCTCGCCGCCACCTCCACTTCGCTCGCCCAGCTCATCTTCTGGCGCTTTTTGCAGGGCATCATGGTCCCCGGCATCGTCGCCGTCGTCATCACCTACATTGGCGAGGAGTGGTCCCCTGACCGCGTCGCCCTCATCATGAGCTTTTACGTCAGCGGAACCGCCCTCGGCGGTTTTATCGGCCGCATTTCCGCCGGGATTCTGGCCGATTGGTTCAGTTGGCGGGTCAGTTTCCTCGCCCTCGGCGCCGCCTCGCTCGCCGGAGCCGCCGCCGTCGCTGCCTGGCTGCCCCACGGCCGCCGCCGCCCCGCCCCGCCCGCCGGCCCAGCCACGCAACTCACCTTCTTCTACCAGGTCCAGGGACTTTTCCGCAGCCGCCGCCTCGTCGCCACCTTTGCCGTAGGCTTCAACGTCCTCTTCTCCCTCGTCGGCGTCTTCACCTGGATCACCTTCCACCTCAGCGCCGCCCCCTTTCTGCTCTCCACCACCGCCCTCAGTTCGCTCTTCTTCGTCTATTTGATCGGCCTCATCGTCACCCCCGCCGCCGGCTTCCTCATCACCCGCGTCGGCCTCCGCGCGGGCATCGCCGGCGCCATCTCCTGCTCCATGGCCGGCGTCCTGCTCACCCTCGCCCCATCCCTGCTCGTCGTCATTCTTGGCCTCACCCTGCTTTCCTCAGGCGTCTTCATCGCCCAGACTGCCTCCCAGAGCCATCTCCGCGTCGCCGCCCCACCCGGCGCCCGCGTCACCGCCGCCGGCCTCTACCTCACCTGCTATTACCTCGGCGGAACCGCCGCCGGCGTCGTTCCTGGGGCTTTCTGGGCCATTGGCAAGTGGCCTGCCTGCGTTGCCTTCATCGTCGTCATGCAAGCCGCGGCCCTCGCCATCGCCCTCATCGGCTGGCGCGCCCCCAAACCCGTCTGGCCCGCCCCGCAACAGAATCCATGAACCCCCACCCCGTCAACGCGAATCTAAATCCAAGTGTGCGCATTTCCCTTGCGCATACCTCGCGCGCCGTTCGCCCCCGGTATCGGACCCGCAAACCGGGGCGGTAAACTGCCGAACCTTTCCGGCCGACAAGCGCTAAGAACCCGCAAAGGAGCACGCTTTTGTCCGCACTGCAGTCCGCATCGCCGTCCCTCGCCGGCGCTACGCTCAACAACCCGCAACCCCTCCCCCAGGCGCGCTGGAAGCCCCGCGTCAATCCCTGGCTCATCGCCATGACCGTTGCCCTCGCCGCCTTCATGGAAGTCCTCGACACCTCCATCGCCAACGTCGCTCTGCCCCACATCGCCGGATCCCTCGGCGCCAGCATCAACGAGGGCACCTGGGTCCTCACCAGCTACCTGGTCGCCAACGCCATCGTCCTGCCCATGGGCGCATGGGCCTCCAGCGTCATGGGCCGCCGCAATTTCTTTCTGCTTTGCATCGTCATCTTTACCGTCGCCAGCTTCCTCTGCGGCGCCGCCCCAACCCTCCCTCTCCTGCTCATCTGCCGCATCGTCCAGGGAGCCGGCGGCGGCGGCATGCAGCCCATGGCCCAGGCCATCATGGCCGACTCCTTCGAGCCCCAGAAGCGCGGCCAGGCCTTTGCTCTCTACGGTCTCGTTGCCGTCCTCGCTCCCTCCATCGGACCCACCCTCGGCGGTTGGATCACCGACAATTTCTCCTGGCGCTGGATATTCTTCATCAACATCCCCGTCGGCATTCTCGCCTTCCTCCTGGTCAGCCGCTTGGTCGACGATCCGCCCTGGATCAAGGCCGACATCTCCAAGCTCCGCCACATGGACTATCTCGGCCTCAGCTTCCTCATCCTCGCCATGGGCGGACTCCAGATCATGCTCGACAAGGGCGAGGAGAACGACTGGTTCTCCTCCGGCTTCATCCGCCTCTTCGCCTTCCTGTTCATCTTCGGCATCGCGGGCCTGATCCTCTGGGAGTGGAATCACAAAAGCCCCCTCATCAACCTCAAGCTCTTCCGCTACAAGAACTTCGCCATCTGTTGCTTCCTCATGGCGCTGGTCGGCGGCGTGCTCAACGCCAACACCGTCCTCCAGCCCCAGTTCATGCAGCAACTGCTCGGCTGGACAGCCACCACCGCCGGCCTCGCTCTCACCGCCGGCGGCGTCGCCCTGCTCTTCGTCATGCCCATGGCAGGCTACGCCACCGGAAAGGTCTCCGCCCGCTGGCTGACGGTGGTGGGTTTCATCCTCTTTGTCGTCTCGTTCCGTTATGCGGCCATGGTCACCACCCTCGACATGACCTTTGCCTCCGCCTCCTGGCTGCGTGTCATCCAGATGCTCCCCATCCCCTTCTGCTTCATCTCCATCACCACTGCCGCCTATGTCGGCATGCCCAGGGAGCAGAGCAACCAGGTCGCCGGCCTCATCAACTTCGTCCGCAACATCGGCGGCAGCATCCTCATCGCCCTCACCAACTCCCAGGTCACCAGCCGCGCCACCTGGCACCAGCAGCACCTCCAGAACACCATGACCTCGGCCTCCATTGCCTTCCAGCAGCAGACCCAGGCACTCACCGGCTTTTTCGGCGCCGCCTTCGGCTCGCCCAACGGCAAAGGCATGGCCCTAGCCAGCATTTACAACCAGCTCAACATGCAAGCCCAGATGCAGGGCTACCAGGACGTCTACATGGAGCTCTCCTGGATGTCCGTCGGCCTCGTCGTGCTCGCCTTCCTGCTCAGCAAGAACAAACCCGGAGCGGCTCCCGCCGGCCCCACCGGAATGCACTAAGGAGCGGCTCCAGCTATCGGATCGAGGTGCCCCAGGTTTTAGCCGCCGCGGCGGGGGACCTGGGAAAGCACGGCCCACCCGCCCGGAACTGACAACTGACCACTGACAACTGACCGCTGCTAGAATTCCTGTGGAGCAGCCTTGATGAGCGTGATCGCCCTTTATCCCGGCACCTTTGACCCGCCGACCAACGGACATGTCGACCTGATCCAGCGCGGGGCGAAGCTTTTTGAGCACCTGACGGTGGGGATTCTCAACAATCCGGGCAAGAATCCGCTGTTTACGGTCGAGGAGCGGGTGGAGATGCTCAGGGAATCGACCAGCGCCCTGGACAACGTTTCGGTAGCCACATTTGACGGGCTCATGGTGGACTTTGCGCGGCATCTGGGGGCCAAGGCGGTTTTGCGCGGCATCCGGGCCATCTCCGACTACGAGCACGAGTTTCAGATGGCGCTGATGAACCGCCGCCTGGCCCCGGAGATCGAGACCGTCTTTCTGCAGCCGGCCGGGCGCTACTCATTTATCAGCTCGCGGATGTTGAAAGAAGTGTTCAGCTTTGGCGGCGACGTTACCGGACTGGTTCCACCCAACGTGCTCAAACGGCTGCGCGGGCGAATCAACACGAGCTAGGGGAGTCTCCGATCAAGTCCTTCTTTTGTGGCCGACATTCCCTCACGGGTACTGCTGGCGATATCCCGAATGAGTTTCCGCAGGTTACCGCGAAGCCGTTCTGCGGGAACTTCGCCTTTCAGTTCACGCGGAGTGCAGTTTGCATCGAGTGACGCTTAACTTCCGGTTAGTCCGTCATCCAGGCGTGATGAGCCTGAGAGCGCACGATTCTCCATTTCGATGCCGTTGCCACATCGCACAGGCTTGTTTCGCAATGCGGTCCTCCAAAAGATGACTGACGAGCGGACAGCCCGAAATTGGCGCGCAATGGCGCTTATCTTGTGCTCCTGGCTCATCGCCAAAGTCTTCTCGGATAATAACCGGCTTCGATCAGGCGGCGTATGCTTTCGACGGCGCGTGGATGGTCCTCGCGGTAGGTAACGCTAAACCATGAATCAAGCGTGCGCAAGACTTTCACCCGCGCCTGCCCGGCCACAAGCAATTCGTTCACCGTGCTGGGGATGTAGCATTCCGCCTCCAAGTCCGTGCCATTCAGTTGAAGAAACTTCTGAAAGTGCTCGCGCAGTTCACCAAACACCTGGGGAGTAAAGCCCCACATGTTCATCGAAACCACCTCGTTCCCCGCCAGCCTCGTCTCCTGGCCTTCTGCATCGGTGTTTCTGGCATGCCCGCCATCGCGTTCGATACTTTTCAGTTCAACAATGTTCTCAAGAAAGCCGTTGGCATTCACCTGGCACACCCCGCGCGCCACCGCGCCGAAGTCGGAGAGAGTATTGCGCAGAACGAATCCGACCACCGCATAGTCCGTTGTCCCGGACTGCAAGTGGCGGGCCAGCGCGCGGTAGCTCTCCGCTCCATAAAAATCATCGGAATTGATCACGGCAAAGGGCTCATGAATGGCGTTCGCGGCCATCAGAATGGCGTGCGTCGTGCCCCACGGCTTGGTGCGGCTGGCCGGCACGGGAAGTCCCGGCAGGAGCTTGCCGAGTGTCTGAAAGACGTATTCGACCGCGATGCGCTTGCTAAACCGCGCGCCGACCTTCTGATTGAACGGTTGCTCATTGTCTGGGCGGATGACGAACACGACCTTGCCGAACCCGGCACGGTGGGCGTCATAGATCGAATAGTCGATGATGGTTTCGCCATCGGGTCCAACCGGATCGAATTGTTTCGGGCCGCCGTAACGGCTGCCCATGCCGGCAGCCAGGATGAGAAGTGTTGGGGTGACCATTGGTTTCATCCTTTCCTGGGGTTTAGTCATGCGTGGTTTCTTTGGGCAGGCTGCCGGGCGCGAGCACTCCGAACAGGGCGAGATGGAAGTCATGTGCCTGTTGCACCCGAAGCACAATTATCGGGTGACCCTGGAGCTTTAGCTTCAAGCCATTTCTATGCCGTTCGAGGGTGCGGAGGTTCAGCTCGAAGGTCTTGAGGCGGACGTGATGTTCTGACAGAACAGCGGTTTCCATGGCAAGAAACCCCCAACTGCGGCGAAGCACGGAGCGGAGTGTAACCATGACTGCGCTTCCCGGGCACTCGCTTTGAACGGCAGAATTTTACCACTCCCGAGATGAATATGGGCATCTAACCCCGGCCTGCCCCAGGGCAATCGCATTTGAACCGTTGAGTTGTTTTGAAAGGGCACCCCTTCAGCCGCCATCATCCAGCTTGCTTTGAAAGGGCACGGCCGGGTACCCTCTGGGTGCCGTGCCGCAAAACAGCCAGAAATCTCCTGGGCTTTACAGGTTGCGGAAAAACTCGATCCGGAGGGAGGCGGGGGTTTCAACCCCCGCATAAGGCCAACCGGATCAACGCGTGGTTTAGCCCCGGAGGGACGCTTTTCGACGATTTCGCACGAAATCACGAGTTTTTTCGCAGCCTGTTTTGCGGTTGCCGGGAAATCTGTAAAGATGGAACTGCTATGACAGTTTCAGCTCCTTCTCAAGTGTTTGCCGATCGAATTGGCCGGATCGAAGTATCCGCGACCATGGCTGTGGCCGCCGAGGCCGCCAAGCTGCGCGCTCAAGGCGCTAACCTGGTGGATTTTGGCGCCGGAGAACCGCACTTTCCCACCCCGCGACACATCAAGGACGCGGCTATCGCGGCCATCGACGCCAACTTCACGCGCTATACCGTGGTTCCGGGGATTCCGGACGTGAGGAAGGCGATCGTGGAGCGCCACGCGACCGACTTCGGGTCGGATTACGGGCTGGACGAGGCCATCTTCACCACCGGCGGCAAGCTGGCGCTGTTCAACACCGTCCAGGTGCTGGTGGACCACGGCGACGAGGTGATCCTGCCGGTGCCCTATTGGGTGAGCTTCAAAGACATCATCCAGTACGCCGGCGGCAAGGTGGTGTTTCTGGAGACAAGCGAGGCGGAGAGCTTTCGCATCACGGCCGACGCCATCGAAAAGGCCATCACGGCGAAGACCAAGGCCATCATCCTGAACTCGCCGTCGAACCCGGCCGGTTCGGTGGTCTCCCAGGAGGATCTGGAGCGGATTGTCCAGCTGGCCCACGAACGCGGGATTTTCCTGCTTTTGGACGAGTGCTACGTGTACCTGAACTACGCCGGCAAGCCGGTCTCCGGCGGTTCGTTTACCTGGGCCAAGGAGCACCTGGTCGTTCTGGGCTCGCTATCCAAGACCTATTCCATGACCGGATGGCGGGCGGGGTTTGCGCTGGCCTCGAAGGCAGTGGTGGCTAACCTCAGCAAGCTGCAGTCGCAATCCACGTCGAATGCAGCCAGCATGGTGCAAAAGGCCGCGGTGGCGGCGCTGACCGGCTCGCAGGAGTGCGTGTGCGACTTTCGCGCCGAGTTTATGGAATTGCGGGACTATATGCTGGCCAAGGTGACGGAGATTCCCGGAATTACCTGCACCAGGCCGGAGGGGGCGTTCTACGTTTACCCGAATATCTCCGCGTTTCTGGGCAAGGGGGGCGTGCGCACGGCTACCGAGCTGGCCACGCGGCTGCTGCACGAGGCCCATGTGGTGACGGTGCCCGGCGAGGCGTTTGGGACCGGGGAGCACATCCGCATCTCCTACCCGGTGACGAGGCAGAACATCGACGAGGGGACGCGGCGGATGGGGGAATTCCTGGGGCGGCTGGCGTAGACACGCGGTCCGATGCACGGGGGCCCGGCGGCTTAACGAGGCCGCGGCGGTCACACGAGGTCCCGTGCGCGGGGCCCCGGCCGGCGATTTTGGCCGCGGCGATTGAAAATCCGCTGCTGACCCACCCGCCGGCTGAGCGGCCCTCCGGTAAAAAATGTATCGGAAATCACTGTGCAAACATGGCGTTTGTCGGGTAGGATGTCTCTTCAATGCCGAAGTCAATCGATTTTCGTCCCGTGATTCTCGCTGGAGGCAGCGGTACACGCTTCTGGCCCCGCTCCCGCCGAGCACGCGCCAAGCAGGTGCTGGCGCTGGACGGCGAGCGCTCCATGATTCAACAGACCGTGGAGCGCCTCAAGCCGCTCGCCAAGGTTGACAAGACGTGGGTCATCACCAACGAATATCTGGCCCACGAGATCGCCGATCAGTTGCCGGGTTTGCCCGCCGGACAGATCATCCAGGAACCCGTGGCCCGCAACACGGCGCCTGCTTGCGGACTGGCTGCATTCCTGATCGAGAGAAAGAATCCCGAGGCAGTGCTGGGAATTTTTCCCTCGGACCACGTGATCGCCGACGAACCGCGATTCCTGAAGGCGCTGCAAAAGGGCATCGCCTTGGCCGCCGCCGGCGACAACATGGTGGTGCTGGGCATTGAGCCAGTCCGCGCCGAGACCGGCTACGGCTACATCGAGACCGGGGACTACACCAGGGACGATTCCGCCCTGCATGTGCGCCGGTTCATCGAGAAGCCCAACCAGAACCGGGCCGAGGATTTTGTGGCAGCGGGCAATTACTTCTGGAACTCAGGGATGTTTTTGTGGTCGGCGCGCACGCTGGCCAATGCGGTGCGCGAACACCTGCCGGAGACCGCTCCGCTGCTGGAGGGCATTGCCGCGGCTTACGGCACGCCGGAATTCGAAGAGGTTTTTCACGCCCTCTATCCCAAGTGTGAAAACATTTCCGTGGACTATGCGGTGCTGGAGCCGCGGTCGGCCAAGGGCGAGCACCTTTCCCACCTCTATTGCCTGCCGGCGGAGTTCAGTTGGAACGATCTGGGCTCCTGGGCGTCGCTTTACGAGTACCAGATTGAGACCCGGCTGCTCGGGGACGCGGAGGGCAATGTGTCAGAGACCGGGGGCCACATGGCCATCGATGCAGGCAACAACTACATCTACAGCCCCAAAAAGTTTGTGGCGCTGGTGGGTGTGGAGAACCTGGTGATTGTGGATACCGAGGATGCGCTGCTGATCGCCCACCGCGATCACTCCCAGGATGTGGGAAAGATCGTCAAGGAACTTGGAATCACGGGACGCACGGAGCTGATCTGAGGTGACGGCATGGGTCTCATTTGGTATACAATGTATCTATGAGCGCTACCATCCCCAATGCGACTGCAATGATTCACGTACGCGTGGATCGGAAACTGAAAACCAAAGCGGCTAAGACTCTTGATGCGATGGGGCTAAGCCTTTCTGACGTTGTGCGCCTCCTGCTGAAGCGCATAGCTGTCGAACAGGCGCTTCCCTTCGAGGTACGGGTCCCTAACGCCGTTACCAGGGCAGCGATGGAAGAGGTCCGGCGCGGCGATCTACCTACGGCGTCCAGCGTTGCGGAATTGATGGATCAACTGAATGCGGAAGATTGATTGGACTCGCCAGTTCAAGAGGGATTACAGACGAGTGCAATCCATTCCAAGGTATCGAAGCGATCTTGAGACGGTGCTTCCTGCTGTATTGGACAAGTTGGTGGTTGATCGCGAGCTCGATCCGAAGTTGAAAGATCATTCCCTCACCGGCGAGATGGCCGGCTTTCGAGAGTGTCATTTGAGGCCGGATTTGCTTCTGGTCTATGCGAAAACCGATGATCCTCCCAGCCTGAAGTTAATGCGAATCGGTTCTCACAGTGAACTCTTCTGATTCAATAGATTCCCAGGTCTCAAACTCGAGACCTGGGGCGTCCGGCGACTGGGCTGAGAAGGATGAACTCGCCGGTTTGCGGAGCGGTCTCAGCTCAACTTCCTCACTCGCTTAACGGTTCGGACGACTTGTTCGTTCGGATCGTAAATTGGAACAATCTCGTCGTCCTCTCGACGCTTGTCCTTGGCCCACTTCCTGATAAGCTCCATGACATACGAAGAGCCCTCATCTACTGCCTTCTTCGCCGCGTAACCTGCTATAGCGCTGATCTCAACCTTGTGCTCTTGGATAAGCTGAACAATCAACCGAAGGGGTTCGGCCGCAGCATGGAGTTCTCCAATCAGGAGAGGGCCAACATCGGCACTCTCTGCCGTGAGCATTTCGATATATCCGACATCCACGGCTTTAACGGCACTATCCGCTGCAATGTATTCCTGGAGTTCCGCCTCCTCCTCGCAAGAAAACTGATAGCACTCGACTACGATGCGCGCCGGCCCTGAGACTGGCCTTCGGGGTGGCTGCATGAATGCAACATATCACCATTGCCGAATAGCACCTAACGGATAATTCTGTATCCAAAGAACTTTCAATGATTGAGCGGACTGCCCGGTGCCGGGTGCCCCAGGTCTCGCTTTTGAGACCCGGCAGCCGATTCCACGCTACAATCTTCCCATGAGCCGAAGCGCCCAGGAAATTCTCGAAGATGCCCGCCAATTGCCTCCCGATGAGGTGGACTGGCTGGTTGAGAGCCTTCTCATCAAGGAGCAGAGCGAGCAGCTGGCGGAGATTGAGGCCGCCTGGGACGGCGAGATCAAGCGCCGCCTCGACGAGATCGATTCCGGAGCCGTCAAGACAGTCCCGCTCGAGGATGTGCTTGCCCGCATGGACGCAAGGATCCTTGCCCGGCAGAGGGGATGAAGCGGGCGCACGTTCATCCCGAGGCCGAGGCAGAAGCTGACGCCGCGTTTGAATGGCACTGGGTGCGAAGCGAATCGGCCGCGTTGGGTTTTGATGCGGAACTGAGAGCTGCATTCGGTACCCTGGTGAAATTCCCGCAGATTTGCGCGCCCTATCTGCGAGGGACCCGTCGGGTCATGCTCAATCGGTACCCCTATTTCGTGGTCTTCCGCGAACTTCCACGCGAAATTCAGATCGTCGCCGCAGCCCACGCCAGGCGCCGACCCGGCTACCCGGCCAAGCGCCTTTAGCATGTAGTCTTTCCCGCGCCCTGACCGGCATATATTACCCTATTTTCAGGGAGCACGAAAACTCAACGATGCCTCATCCTCAAATCAAGTTCGGCACAGACGGCTGGCGTGCCGTGATTGCCGACGATTTCACCTTCGCCAATGTGCGCATTGCCGCCGAGGCCGTGGCAGCCTATGTACACTCCCGCAAAGGTACAGCGGAAGAAGACCCCGCCAGGGGTTTGTGCATCGGCTACGACACGCGCTTCGGCTCCAGGGCCTTTGCGCGCGCCTGCGCTGAAGTTGTGGCCGCCACCGGCATTCCGGTGCTGCTGGCCAACGATGTGACGCCCACCCCGGCGCTCAGCTTCGGCGTGCGCGAGCGCGCGGCGGCCGGCGGCATCATGATTACCTCCTCGCACAATCCGGCGCAATGGAACGGGGTCAAGTACAAAGCGTGGTACGGCGGGTCGGGCAAGCCCTCGATCATCGCCGAGATCGAGTCGCGCCTGGGCCAGGCCACCGCCCGTCCCGCGCAGCCCGCCGCAATCGAGGAGGTCGATTTCCTGCCCTCCTACCTCAAAGCCATTGAGAGCTTTACCAGCCTTGACGCGCTCGCAAAATCCGGCATGAAATTCACCATCGACTCGATGTATGGCGCCGGCCGCACCATCATTTCCGACATTTTTACCCGCATCGGCGTAGCCCACGTGCAGATTCGCGGCAACATCGACCCGCTCTTCCCCGGCATCAACCCCGAGCCCATCGAGCCGCACATCCGCGCCCTGGGCGAGGCGGTAGTGGCCAACGGCTGCCACGGCGGCCTTTGCACCGACGGCGATGCGGACCGCATTGGCGCCACAGATGAGCACGGCGAGTTCGTCGATCCGCACAAGATCTACTCCGTGCTATTGAGCTGGGTGCTGCGGCGCAAGGGCTGGCCCGGCGCCGTCACTCGCGCCTTCAACACCACCAAGATGCTGGACAGGATCTGCGCCAAGCACGGCCGCGAGCTGATCGAGCACGGCATCGGCTTCAAGTTTGTCTGCGACTACATGCTGGAGCGGGAGATCGTGATGGGCGGGGAGGAGTCGGGAGGCATCGGCTTCCAGCGCCACCTCCCCGAGCGCGACGGCCTGCTGAACTCGCTGCTGCTGGCCAACGTAATGGCCGAGGAAGGCAAGACACTGGGCCAGCTTGTGGCCGACCTGCAGGCCGAGTACGGCGAACACCAGTACGGCCGCATCGATCTGCACATTCCCGACAAGATCAAGAACGGCGCCATTGCACGGGCTCGCAATCTCAAGCCGGGCGACCCGGTCTTTGCCGGGATGCCGGTGCTGCGCCAGGAAAACCTGGACGGGGTGAAGTTCTACCTGGACAACCCCGAGGCCGCCACCAAGCCCAACGCCGCCGAGACCTGGCTGCTGCTGCGCGCCAGCGGCACCGAGCCGCTGATGCGCATCTACACCGAGTCGTGCTCGAAGGAGTCTGTTGCCAAACTGCTGGAGTCGGCGCGGGCGTTCGCGCTGGGCGAGTGAGGCCTTCAATTTCGTAGCAACTTTGGCGAAATGTTGCTCTAGTTCAGGAACAACAGGACGGCGCTGCCCGCAGGAATCCGGAGGCGCGGGATTCCATTCCTTACTGCAACGTGCTCGACCACCTTCGGTCTCCATTTTGCGTGTGCCTGGATCTCCGCGCCAGCCAGGGTCACTCCCTCGGTCGAGTCCAGCGCGGGCGCCTGCATTCTCCATGCCGTTGCGGATTGCACGTTGCGCGGCGCGCGGATCGATAAATCGATCGGCTTCAATTCATCCTTGTTGAAAACGGCCACCTTGAAGCCTCGTTTGTGTTTTGCGGCGTAAGCCGTCGCATTCACACCTTCCATGGCCCCATCCACGCGGAGCAAAGTGCCGCCGGCAAACTGATTTGCCAGCAACATGCCATAGAAGACCGGCGTGGCTTTCACTGCGCTTCCTGCTTCGCTGGAGATGGGCGTGTAGAAGCCGCTGCGCACCGTTTGCGGACCCTTCGACGCCTCCATGCCCGGCGTATGATCGCCCAGACCGGCGGTGAGAAAGGCGCTGCCGCCACCGTGCAGGTTGACACCGACGCATCCCAGGCTGGCCAGTTGCAGCATATAGTCCCCCGCCCACAGCCCGGCGGCAAAGGCGTTGCTCATGCCGGGCTTGCCGCCGCGATAGCAGGAGTTCCCCTCGGTCATCCGATACGCCCTTCCGCACGCACGCGCCGCAGCCTCAATCCGCCTGGTCTGGGCAGGAATGTCTGGATTGCCGCCGAGCAGCCGCTCAATCGTCACCCGCGGATCATCAGGCGGGCCCTCCGCATAGTAATGGCCGGTCAATGCCACCACCCGCGCATCAAACTCTGCCGGAAGCGCTGCCGCAAAGCGTGTCACCCAGGCGGAGGAAGCGCCGACGTCGGGTCCGCCGAGGCGAATTCCGGGCACTTTTGCGCCGATGGCCTCGGCAAAGCCCACCCATTCCTTCATGTATTCGGCAAAGCCCCAATCGGGCGGGCGCGTGCCGTTGTTCGCGTCGTGATAGAAATCGGGCTCGTTGCCGATCTGAAAAAACTCCAGGCGGCCGCCCACCGCCTGCGCCACATAAGCCGCTTCTGCCGCAGCCCTCCCCGGCGTGCTGTTGCCGAAGTTGAGACCGTAGATCAGCCGCCAACCCGTTGCTTGCAGAAAACCGGCCAGGGCATCGATCGCTTCCGGGGAGATGGCAAACAACCGGTGCGGCATCCAGTTGGCTGCGAGATTGCCCGCAGGCAAATGCAGCTTCGGTTCCGGCGTAGACGCGTTTGCCTTGAACCAGCAAAACTCGCTGGTATTGCCGCCGACGCGCAAGACTCCTTGCAGGCTCAGAAGACGGAAATACTCAACCAGATCGCGATTGGAAGCGGTGAAAAACTGAGGATCGGTCAATTGCGCCAGCTCATAGCTCAAGCCCGCATAGGTCAACGGGACCTGCGGCGCCCCCGGCTCTTCGCGTAGCGTCAACTCAGCGGAAACAGTCGGCAAAGACTGCGCCTTCGATAGGCTGCAACTGGCTGCAGCCACCGCGGCAGCGCTCGCCTGGAACAGGAAACGGCGTCGGTCCATGGAACGATCTCCTGCGCTTGATCTCAGGTCTTCGACGTGCGGGCTCAGGCCACCACCGCAATCCTGGCCCGCTTGCCCAGCCGGACGACGATGCGCGCGGGTAAGGCGGGCAGCGGAACGAGCGCATTGCCGGCTAATTCGCCGTCGAGCTTGACGGCGTTCTCGGCGATCTTGCGGTTGGCTTCGGCGCCCGATGCGGCAAGACCGAGCTGCACCAGCAGTTTGGGCAGGCGAATCTGGTTTAACTCGGGTCCGGCTACATCGGCATAAGCAATAGCAACTTCTTCGAGGTCTTCGGCGGTTTCCTTCTGCTGAAACATCTTTGCCCAGTTCTCGTCGGCGCTTTGGGCGGCGGCCTCGCCGTGAAAGCCCGCGGTAATCGTCCGCGCCAGACGCTTCTTGGCTTCCATCGGGTGAAGCGCGCCGGTGGCCACCTCAGCTTCGAGCGCGTCCACTTCGGACTGGCGGAGATCGGTGAGGAATACCCAGTACTTCCACATCAGCTCATCACTGATGCTCATCAGCTTGCCGTACATCTCGGCCGGCGGCTCGTTGATGCCGATGGCGTTGCCGAGCGATTTCGACATTTTCTGTACGCCGTCAAGACCCTCGAGAATGGGCGTCATGAGGATGATCTGCGGCTTCTGGCCGTAGTGGCGCTGCAGCTCGCGGCCGCATTGCAGATTGAACTTCTGGTCGGTGCCGCCCAGCTCCACATCACACTCGAGAGCTACCGAGTCGTAGCCCTGCATCACCGGGTAGAGAAGTTCGTGAAGGCTGATGGGCTGCTCGGCCTGGAAACGCTTGTGGAACTCGTCGCGCTCCAGCATCTGCGAGACGGTGAAGTGGGAGGTGACCCGGATGGTGCCCTCATAGCCCAGCTTGCCGAGCCATTCGGAGTTGTAGCGGACCTCGGTTGCCTGCTCGTCAAGGATTTTGAAGACCTGTTGCTTGTAGGTCTCGGCGTTCTCGTCAATTTGTTCTCGAGTCAGGGGCCTGCGAGTGACGTTCCGCCCGGTGGGGTCGCCGATGAGCGAGGTGAAGTCGCCCACGAGGAAGATGACCTGGTGGCCCAATTGCTGGAAATGGCGCAGCTTGCGCATCAGCACCGTGTGGCCCAGGTGCAGGTCGGGCGCGGTGGGGTCGAAGCCGGCTTTGACGCGCAGGGGGCGTCCGGTTTTGCGGCTCTCTTCCAGGCGCTCGCGCAGGTCGCTGATGCGGATGATCTCCGCCGCGCCCTTCTGAAGCAGGTCCATCTGTTGGTCTACGGGTAGAAACTTGCTCATGCCGTCTTTCAGTATAAAGTCGCGGACCTGGGGCGCCTCGGCTACGGCGTTTCCAGCGATGGTTCTCCTTTACTCGCCGCCGGCTTTCTCCGCCAGTGCCTTTTCCATGGCGGCCGGCAGCAGCGGCGATTGCACAGCCCTGGAGAGCTTGTCGGTCATCACCTGCAAGTGATAACCCATCACCGCCAGCGTCATGGCCGCGCCCACGCAATGGCGATAACGTGTAGCCACTGTGAGCAGAAACTTCCAATAACTCCAGCGCTGGCGGCCGAAGACTCCCTGGCGGACAATCGATGTGACAAAGGCGCGCGTATTGGCGCGCGTCAACCACTGCTGCCTCGACGACCGCTCTCCCGGCGCCCGCTTCCCAGACTTCGGATGCGTGCGGCTCAGGTAGAGCTTCACGCGCTCATAATAAGCCGCGCTGGAATATATCCTATTCAGCACCGAGCGGTAACCCTCCATCAGCCGCGCCGCATCCATGTTGGGAAGAAAGTTCAGCTTGTCCCCAGTGTTATCCCCGTGGCCCGCATCGAGAATCCGGCCCTCCTTGCCCAATCGCCGGAACAACTGCGTTCCCGGCATGGCCTGCAGCAGCCCCACCATGGCCAACGGGATGCCGCTCTTCTGGATAAACTCCACCATGCGGTCGAAGATATCGTCGCGATCGGTGTCGAAGCCCAGAATGAAACCGCCCATGACCTGCATTCCATAACTCTGAATGGTAGCCACGCTGTCAAGCAAACTGCGCCGCGTGTTCTGCAGCTTGTTAACGGCGATGAGGCCCGGCTCATCCGGCGTCTCGATCCCCAGAAAGACCGAAATAAATCCGGCATCCTTCATCATTTGCATCAGCTCAGGATCGTCGGCAAGGTTGAGCGAGGCTTCAGTGAGGAAGTCGAAGCTGGTCTTGTATTGGCTGCGCCATCGGGCGAGCGCCACGCATAACTCCTTGGCGCGCGCCTTGTTGCCGATGAAGTTGTCGTCGACGATAAACACCGCCTCGCGCCATCCCGCCGCGTATAACTGGTCCAGCTCGGCAAGTACCTGGGCAACGGCCTTGGTGCGCGGACGCCGGCCGTAGATCTCTATGATGTCGCAGAACTCGCAGTTGAAGGGGCAGCCGCGCGAGTATTGCACGGCCATGGTCGAGTAGCGGTTCATCTTGATCAGGCTCAGGTCGGGCAGCGGGCTGGTTGTCATCTCCGGCCGTTCGGCGGCTTGATAGACGGGCTTGGCCGTGCCTTGCTCCAGGTCCCGAGCCAAGCCGGCAATCAGCGCCTCGGCCTCGCCGATGACCACGTGGTCCGTCTTGAGCTCGGCCGCCGACAGGCTGCTGGCGATGGGGCCGCCGACGACGGTGCGCAGGCCGCGCGCGCGGCAGCGCTCCACGATGGCTGCCAGCGAGTCGCGCTGGATGTGCATGGCGCTCAGCATCACCACGTCGGCCCAGGCCAGGTCGCGGTCGCGGAGGCGCTCCACATTGGTGTCCACGAGGCGCTTTTTCCATGCCGCCGGAAGCAGGGTGGCCACCGTCATGAGCCCCAGCGGAGGCTGCGCCGCCCGCTTGCCCAGAAACTTGAGCGCATGTTTGAAGCTCCAGTAGGTTTCGGGGAATTCCGGATAGATCAACAGGGCGTTCATGGCTCACCTCTTCGCTGAAGCAGGGCATTGGGCGAGCATGGAGCGCGCGGCCTTGTCCTGTTCTGACGCCTGGTTCCTGTGACGCGTCTCCGCGCATCGGAAACCCATGCGGCTGCGCTCGAAACGGCGCACTGCTTCGAAAATAGATTGTTCTCCGAAGTGGACGGAAAGCTGTACAAAAGGGACCGTGTTTGCCGAAAATGGGACGCATTCGCGGCACAGGCACACACGTTTTGCCCCTAACCGCGCCCATGCCCACCTGCCACGGAAGCGCGGATTGCCTTAGACTGGAGGGATGGAAGAGTTCAGTCGTTTACAGCGCCTCCCCCCTTACGTTTTCAATATTACCGGAGAGATGAAGGTTTCCGCGCGTCGGCGCGGGGAAGACATTATCGACTTCGGGATGGGCAATCCCGATGGGGCTACCCCCAAGCACATTGTCGACAAGCTGTTAGAGGCGGCGGTGAAACCCAGCACCCACAGGTACTCGGTTTCGCGCGGGTTGCCGCGGCTGCGCCGGGCCATTACAAACTGGTACAAGGCGCGTTATAACGTGGATTTGGACCCTGAGACGGAGGCCATCGTCACCATCGGGTCCAAGGAGGGAATTGCGCACCTGTGCCTGGCCATCCTGGACTCGCGGGACACGGTTCTGGTGCCGAACCCGAGCTATCCCATTCATATATATGGGCCTGTGATCGCAGGGGCGCACGTGGTGAGCGTGCCGGTACACGACCGCGAACAGTTCCTGGCGCAGCTTGAGGACCTGATTCCGCGGATGGTGCCGCGGCCCAAGGCGCTGATCGTGAATTTTCCGTCGAATCCGACCACGCAATGCGTGGAGCTGCCATTCCTGGCGCGGCTGGTGGAGCTGGCGCGCGAGTATGGGTTCCATTTGATTCAGGACCTGGCCTATGCGGACATCGCCTTCGACGGGTACAAGCCGCCGAGCGTGCTGGAAGTGCCTGGAGCGAAAGAGGTTGCGGTGGAGTTTTTCACGCTGTCAAAGAGTTACAACATGCCGGGGTGGCGGGTGGGGTTCATGGTTGGCAACCCGGTGCTGGTGAGCGCGCTGGCGCGGCTGAAGAGCTACTTCGACTACGGGACCTTCACGCCGATCCAGGTGGCTTCAATTCAGGCGCTTGAGGGGCCGCAGGAGTGCGTAGGCGAGATCTGCGAGAACTACCGGAGCCGGCGCAACGTGCTGGTGGAGGGGCTGAACAAGGCGGGATGGCCGGTGGGGCTGCCGAAGGCTACGATGTTTGTGTGGGCGCAGATTCCGGAACGATACCGGAAAATGGGGTCGCTGGAGTTCTCAAAAGTCCTTTTAAGTGACGCTAAAGTGGCCGTTTCGCCGGGGATCGGGTTTGGAGACTACGGGGACGGACACGTGCGGTTCGCTCTGATCGAGAACGAAGAACGGACAAGGCAGGCGCTCAGGGGGATCAGGCAGATGCTGGCAAGAGGGTAGGTTTGCATCCATCCGGGGAGCTTTGAGCCACCATTTGGCCTTCAAACGACGGGGTCCAGGCCAGCGTTTGTCTTCACATCTTGCGTGACCGGACGGCCTCTTTGGCCTCGGCGTGACCGGAGGCAGGGACCTCGGGAACGTCTGCTTTGGCCACCCCGCCGATGTTCAGCTTCTTCCTCAGCTCCGCATCCATCTTGGTGAACAAGTCCTTATTTTCCTTGAGGAAAGCGCGAGTGTTCTCGCGTCCCTGGCCGATCCGTTCACCCGCATAGCTGTACCATGCGCCGGACTTCTCGACGATGTTGTTGGCCACGGCCAGGTCCAGAACGTCGCCTTCCTTGCTGATCCCCTCGCCGTAGAGAATGTCGAACTCCGCCTCGCGGAAGGGGGCAGCCACCTTGTTCTTGACGATCTTGACCTTGGTGCGCGAGCCGGTCACCACGTCGCCCTCCTTCACTGCGGCGATGCGGCGGATATCAACCCTTACGGAGGAGTAGAACTTGAGCGCCCGGCCGCCGGTGGTGGTCTCTGGGTTGCCGAACATGACGCCGATTTTTTCCCGTATCTGATTGATAAATATGAGTGCGGTGCGGGACTTGGAAACCGTGCCCGTGAGCTTGCGGAGGGCCTGGGACATGAGGCGCGCCTGCAGGCCCATGTGGGATTCGCCCATCTCGCCATCCAACTCCGCCTTCGGCACCAGAGCGGCTACCGAGTCCACTACCAGGACGTCAATGGCCCCGGAGCGGACCAGCGCCTCGGTAATCTCGAGGGCCTGCTCGCCGCTATCCGGTTGAGAAACCAACAGGTTGTCGATGTCCACGCCCAGCTTCTTGGCGTAGGCCGGGTCCAGGGCGTGCTCGGCATCGACAAATGCGGCCAGGCCGCCAAGCCGCTGCGCTTCAGCAATGACCTGCAAGGTAATGGTCGTCTTGCCCGAAGATTCCGGCCCAAAGACCTCAGTCACACGGCCGCGGGGAATGCCGCCTACGCCCAGCGCCGCGTCAAAGCTGATGGAGCCGGTGGAGATGACCGCAATGGGCACCAGCGCCTCCTTGGACCCAAGACGCACAATGGAACCTTTGCCAAACTGTTTTTCGATCTGTGCGAGGGCAATTTCTACGGCTTTGGCGCGGTCGTCGGCGATGGCCATTGGGAGGGCTCCTTAAGATGCTCACCTTGCGCGGGTTCCGCTTTCTCCGGAGGAAATAGCGCGGCGGCTTGAATTGGATTTCGTTGGGATTGTAGCAGGGCTAGACAGACATTGATAGGGGAAAATGGCGAAGAAATGGAGAAGATCGACTGCCCGACGCTAAGGTGTTGGAATGCCTTGGGTTAGGGTTGGTTACCAAAGCCGGGGGTCAGACCGTATAGGCGCCGATGCGGGTTTCGCGGCTGGTGAGGGCGTCCGAGGAGCGGTCAAGGGATTCGTATTCAAGGTCATGGGCTTTGCGGAAGGCGCGGAAGTCGTCTTCGCTGGTCCAGCGGTCGATGGTGAGGTAGGTCAAGGGGATATAGGCGTCGCGCAAGAGCTCTGTTCCCAGATAGTCAGGGGACGTTCGGAAGAGCTGGGCCCAGGCGCCCTGGGGTCCGTAGGCGGCCTCAAAGGCGGAAACCTTTTCCTCGGAGATCTCAAATTGCCAAACGACGACGAACATGCGCGGACTCGATTCTTTGTCTCAAGAATATGGTAACGCAGAAGATAGAGATCAGAGATCAGAGATCAGAGATCAGGGATCAGAGATCAGAGATCAGGGATCAGAGATCAGAGATCAGGGATCAGAGATCAGAGATCAGGGATCAGAGATCAGGGAACAGGGAGTAGGGAGTAGGGACCAGGGAGCAGGGATCGGCGGGGCAGCGAGCGATGCAGCGCACTGTGAAACTTTGTAGTGTTATAAGCGTACAAGCTGTGTAGTGCTATAAGCCTACGAAAAGAAGGAAAATGCCGGCCTTCAGGCCTACAAACGGAAGGGCCTCATGCGAAGCTCGAAAAACGTCCTATTCCATGGGTGCAAAAAACCGCAGAGGGTCCGGCTGGAACCGAACATAAAGCGCGTAAAACAGCTCAGAATTGATGGTTTTTGCCCCGTTTTCGATCGTTTTTGCCCCCCCTTTTTGGAGCCATATATACATAGTTCGGGTACAGATTGCCGTTCAGTCCAGGGCTCCGGTTTCCGGGTCGGGGATGCTCCGGAGCGTCATCGAGTCAGTCAATGGAAGGGCGTATGAGGACTCATCCGGCAGGGCCCGGATTTGGTACGACCGAGGGTCATATGGATGAGCGCTTTGGCCTGTTAACCGGCCAATCAGTGCCCATTTTCAGGTGTGGTCGTAAGAGGCGTTTCAATCCCGATCGTCATGTTCTTAACGACCAGTGACATTATGCGTCCCGATCAGGATTCCTGCTTCAGCCTG
>Ga0224555_1002637_pt1 | contig 20430 bp, 16 predicted proteins | sample 714S23034metaG_FD_180687 | JGI IMG/M metagenome (GOLD analysis project Ga0224555, IMG submission 180687) | Peat soil microbial communities from Stordalen Mire, Sweden - 717 S2 30-34 | ecosystem: Environmental > Terrestrial > Soil > Wetlands > Peat | place: Sweden: Norrbotten County, Stordalen...
CTTTAATTCGGAGGCAAAAAGGATCACGTTTTCATCGTTGTAAATATGCAACGGCTTTATGCCAAAGCGATCGCGCGCAATAAATACCTCTCCTTTCTGATGGTCATAAATGGCAAAAGCAAAAAAGCCATTTAAATGTTGTACACAGACTTTGCCAAGTTTAATGTAAAGGTTCAGCAGCACTTCAGTGTCTGAGCCGGAATGCATTTTTACATCGCCTAAAAACTGATGCCTTAACTCGCGGAAATTGAAAATCTCTCCATTAAAAATGATGGTAAAGGTTCCGGCTTCATTTTGCATGGGTTGGTTGCCTGCCGGTGAAACGTCAATGATTGAAAGCCTGGCATGGGCAAAACCAACCTGCGGAGAAAGGGCAGCGCTGTTTTGTGAATCGGGCCCCCTCTTTGAAAGGGTTTGTATAGCCTCCTTCAGAACACCTTGGTACCCGTGTTCAGCCTTTTTAGAAAAATAACCTGCAATGCCACACATATAGAATCCCGATTCATGCTTTAAGGCAAAGATGAAATAATCCTTTAACTTCGTGCAGCGATATGACCATCTTCGATGTTTTTCTGGTTCCCATTTATTTAAGTATATTTTATTTCTTTGCCCGCCGAACCGTAAGCGCCAACCGTCACGACCCCATTTACAAAGTTTATTATATCAAAGGGCTTAACTACAAGTTTTTTGGTGCTTTTTCGTTTGCCATGATCTACCTGTTTTATTATAAGGGTGGAGATACCATTGCTTATTATGAAGATGCCAGCCCCCTTATGAGGCTGCTTGTGATAGACCCTATCTGGTTTTTTAAATTCATTTTGGGTTTTTATAATCATTATCCCGAAATTCTTCTTGCCCAAACACGTTTAACTGCTACCTATTATCTTACCAAAGGCAGCGCAACCTTAACCACTTTGCGCATTGCTGCAATACTCAACATTTTCAGCTGTAATTCGTTCCTTGTTCTTACTTTCTTTTTTGCCTTTATATGTTACCATTTTATATGGCGGGTATTTAAATTAATGGTTTCGTTATATCCGGTGTTGCATAAACAGTTTTCTTATGCTTTTTTAATGATCCCCTCTGTTATTTTCTGGGGCTCCGGTATAGGTAAAGATACCATTATGCTGGGGGCCATTATGCTGTTTTTTACCACCTTTTATAACCTGGTTATCAAAAAACAATTCAAAATGTCAGATTTGCTTTTGTTTTTTATTTCGGCTTATATAACTGCACTCATCAGGGGTTTTATCCTGTTTACGCTTATTCCCTGCGTAATGATGATGGCTACCGTTTATTATCAAAAACAGATCAAAAGTTCCTTTATTCGATTTTTGATCGGACCCGTACTTATGTTAGGCGGTGGCGGGGCATCTTATTTTTTTGTAAAAAGCCTGGGCGATACAGTAGAATCGTATAAGATTGACCAGCTGGAAAAGAAAGCTGAGGGATTTCACAGCTGGCATACACACCTTGCACAAACGGAGGGGGGCTCCTCCTATAGCCTGGGTGGAGAGGTTTCCTATACCCCGGCCGGTATATTAAGGCAGGCCCCGATGGCTATGCTGATTTCACTTTTTGGCCCTTTTATATGGCAAATCCGGAGTCCGGTTATGGTTCTTTCGGGTATAGAGAGCCTGGTTTTCCTGTATTTTATACTGAAAATTATTTTTAACCGTAAAATATACAAAGTGGGGGGAATAATTTCAAGCGACCCCGTTCTTGCCTTCTCCATCCCTTTTATATTGATATTAGCTATAGCTATTGGAATGACCAGTTTTAATTATGGTGCATTGGTACGATATAAAACCCCCATTTTACCATTTTTTGCTACCACTATTATTTTGATTAATTATTATTACGATAAAGGAAAAGCTTAATGGCGGGGCGGGAAAAAACAAAGGTTCTGTTTATTGTTCAGCATCGGTTTAACCGCTCCCCGGGTCAGCGCTATCGTTGCGAGCAATATATTTCTTACCTGGAAAATAACGGGTTTGAGTGTGTTTACTCTCCTTTAATAGCTACTAAAGAAGAAGATAATGCGCTTTACAATTCGCAAAGCCTTTTTGATAAAGCCGCGATTTTTTTAAAAGGATTTTGGCGAAGACTACAGGACGTAAGGCGGGCACGCAACTTTGATATTATTTTTATTTACCGCGAAGCTTTTATGACCGGTTCTGTCTTTTTTGAGCGTCTCTTAAAAAAAAGCGGGGCCAGGATAATACTTGATTTTGATGATGCAATCTGGCTAAGTACCGTGTCGGAAGTAAACAGGTCGCTGCAGTGGTTAAAACGGCCCGGAAAGGTAAACGATATCATTGCGTTAAGTAACCTGGTAATAACCGGCAATTCGTACCTGGCCGGTTATGCACAGGCGTATAATAAAAACGTAGTTGTTTTTCCTTCTACTATCGACCTGGATTATTACCGGATACCCGCCAGCCCCCGAAAAACAAATGATACCATAATTATAGGATGGAGTGGGAGCCATACCACTATTGAGCATTTTGAAACTATTGTACCAGTACTTAAAAAGCTGAAAAATAAATTTGGCCCTCTTGTAAAGTTTGAAGTTTACGGCGATGCCAATTATAAAAATGCAGAATTGGAAATACAAGGCACCGCATGGAGCTTTGAATCGGAAGTGAGCACTATTGCCTCTTTTGACATAGGTATTATGCCCCTGCCCGATAATAACTGGAGCAAAGGCAAATGTGCTATGAAAGGCCTGCAATATATGGGACTTCAGGTTCCGGCGGTATTGGCCGGGGTTGGCATGAATACAGATGTTATTGAAGATGGGGTAAACGGTTTTTTAGCAAATAATGAAGATGAATGGCTGGCAAAACTTTCTTTATTGATTGAAAACCCCGCCTTGCGTGCTCAAATAGGAACGGCCGGACGAAAAACCATTGAACAAAGGTTTTCATCGCAAGGGCTAAGGGCGCGTTACCTTGATATTTTCAAAAATGTGTTGCCGGCATAATTACCACAGGGTTAATACTGGAAGGGTGTACGACAAATTTCCCTCTTGATGCTTTTGCATTGCTGTATTTTGCATTTTCCCTCTCTTTTTTTCAAAGAGAGGGATGTCCGTGGGACAGGGTGAGTTTGTATCGGCAAAGTTTGAAGGATGAAAAGGGAAATTTGTCGTACACCCCACTGTAATGGTTAAACTGCCGGTTAAGGCAATTTATTTATTTTTATAAAAGATAGAACTCAAAGCAGAATTTATGATAAACGTAACCAAATCATTTTTACCCCCCCTAGAAACTTACACCAAAATGCTGGAAGGTATTTGGAACAGGGCCCATTTAACCAACAACGGCCCGCTGCTTTTAGAGCTTGAAGAAAAGCTGAAAGAATATTTCGGGGCCAACCATTTTATTTTTTTGAACAACGGCACCTCTGCATTGCAGATAGCTATTAAAGGGCTGGGTATTACCGGCGAAGTAATTACTACGCCCTTTTCATATGTAGCTACCACTTCTTCAATTGTATGGGAGAACTGCGAACCGGTATTTGCCGATATAAACAAAGAAAGCCTGACCATTGATGCTTCGCTGATTGAGCCGCTTATTACAAAAAAGACCTCTGCAATTCTGGCTACCCATGTTTATGGTATACCCTGCAATATTGAAGCTATTGATAAAATAGCCAAAAAACATAACCTGAAAGTGATATACGATGCAGCTCATGCCTTTGGGGTAAATTATAAAGGCAGGCCGCTGGTAAATTACGGCGATGCATCAACGCTTAGTTTCCACGCCACTAAGTTGTTTCATACCACCGAAGGGGGGGGCATTGTGGCCAATGACGACCAGGTAGCCCACCGGTTTGGTTACATGCGCAATTTCGGGCATAAAGGGCAGGAGGATTTTTGGGGGGTAGGCATCAATGCCAAAAATTCGGAGTTTCATGCAGCCATGGGGCTGTGCGTATTTCCGTATGTTGAGGAGATTATTAAAAAACGGCGCGAGCTTTCAGAATTATATGATGAGCTGCTGCTGGGTAAAGGGCTTAAAATAACACGCCCCCTGATACCTGAAGGAACAGAGCCTAACTATGCCTACTATCCTGTGCTGTTTGAAAATGAAGGCGCTCTTTTAAGTGTGCGCGATTCGCTGAATGCCGAATATGTTTACCCGCGCAGGTATTTCTATCCAGGTTTATCTAACCTTAATTATGTAAAAAAATACGCGGTGCCGGTCAGTGACGAAACCAGCCACCGGGTACTTTGTTTACCCCTCTATTACGACCTTGAAAACGACCAGGTAAAACGGATTTGTCAGGTTATAACCCACGTATTGCGTTTTAAATCATAAGCAAAAAGTATAGTTTTACGGGCATTAAAAATCCGCGCCCTTACTGTAATTTTTTCATTTACAATAACAGGTTCGGTAATAATTAAAAATGGAGAAACTGAAGTTCGGCAAAGTATTGGTTATATCAGATAATCCGTTCCTTATCAAAGCCTTTCACCGGCTTTCATCTGGCTTTATGGGTTTAAGTGTTAGTTATGCCTGCTCTAAAAGTAATGCGGCATTGCAGGCTGATACAACTTTGCCTGTAAAGGTTGATGCCATAGAAGTTAAAAAACAATGGGAAAGTATTGTTTCGCAATACCACCTTGTTTTCTCATTACACTGCAAACAATTGTTCCCGGCAGAGATGGTAAGCAGGGTTAAATGCATTAATGTTCATCCGGGTTATAATCCTTACAACAGGGGCTGGTTTCCACAGGTATTTTCTATCCTTAATAAATTACCTGCCGGGGCTACCATACACGAGATAGATGAGAACCTTGACCATGGCCCCATCATAGCCCGGAGAGAAGTGAAAATAAACAGTTGGGATACCTCGGCCGATATTTACAACCGGGTGCAGCAGGTAGAAGTTGATTTGCTGGAAGAACACCTGCCGGCTATTTTACAAGGCTATTGCCAGACAAATTTACCCGAACAGGAAGGGAATATAAATTTGAAAAGGGACTTTAACGAGCTGTGTAATCTTGACCTGAACGAAACCGTTACTATGGGCGCCGCCATAGATAAATTAAGGGCTTTAACCCATGGCAATTATGCAAACGCATATTATACTGATGCCGAAACCGGTAAGCGGGTATTTGTAAAGATAATGCTTGAAAAAGAGGAATAGAACCATGTCGGCCACAGTCAACGTAAGCATTTGTATAATTACCTACAACCAGCAAAACTATATTGAGCGGGCCATTGAAAGCGCCTTAATGCAGCACGCGGGTTTTAGCTATGAAATTATAATCAGCGACGACTGTTCCACAGATAATACCAAAGATATTATTGCCCGATATGCTGCAAAGTACCCTGGGCTTATTAAAGCGTTTTATGCCGAAAACAACCTGGGCATGCTGCGCAACTGGGAAAAGGCGCTGAAGCTTTGTACCGGTAAATATATTGCCCTGCTTGAAGGGGATGATTTTTGGAACGACCCGCTTAAACTTCAAAAGCAATACGACATTCTTGAAAGCCATCCTGATTGTGTTATTTCATTTACGAATGCCACTATTGAGTACGAATCGGGCGAAAACGGTTATAAGCGGTACGTTGATAAAACAGGCGTTGTTTTTACTACCATCGATCTGTTGGAATACAATTTTATTCCTACCTGCTCGGTGCTGATGAGAAACCATATTTCAGATACTTTTTTCCCGCCGGCCTATTTCAAAAGTCCTTTTGCCGATTGGATTATACATATCCTGAATTCCCATTTCGGTAAAGTTCATTTCTTAAATGAATTTACCTGCACTTACCTGGTGCATGGTATGGGCGTATGGGGCGGTATTAAAAAAGAGAAGCAGCTGTTAAACAAGCTGAAAGCCATAGATTGCGTCGGCGAAATATTGACTGAAAAGGATTTACTGGTTATTATTGCAGCGAGCAGGAAGAAGGCCCTGCAAAATATTTGTCAGTACTATAAAGAACAGCGAAAGTTATCTGCCTATTTTAAATACCGGTTAAAATTAATTTTTCCCTGATGGTTCCCGAAGTGTCTGTCATAATTTGTTGCTATAACAGCGTTAGGCGGCTTCCTGTAACCATTCAGCATTTGTTCAACCAAAAAGACACCGGTTCAATTAACTGGGAGGTAATAATAGTTGATAATGCTTCCACCGATGGTACTTATGAATTTGCCATAAACCTGCTCAGTAAAGGCCAAATCAATTTCCAGGTAGTTAAAGAATTAAACCCCGGCCAGGCTGCGGCCAGGCTAAAGGGTTACCAGGTTTCTAAATATGAATACCTGCTTTATTGCGATGACGATAACCATCTTGGCGATAATTATGTTAGCCTGGCGTATAATGTTATCCGGGCAAATCCAAAAATTGGCATTTTAGGGGGAAACGGCAGGGCTGTTTTTGAAGGCACAGAACCGGCCTGGTTCCAAAAATATAGCCGCAACTTTGCGGTGGGCGAACAATCTTCATCCATCGAAGATTTTACCAAAGTGGCCGAAGTTTATGGCGCAGGTTCCGTTATGCGCAAGTCATTCTTAAACGCTCTTTTCAACTCTGGATTTAAAACCGTTTTGGTGGGTAGAACTGCCACGCAGCTTACCTCTGGTGACGATGTTGAGTTGTGTTACATGGCCAAACATTTCGGCTACGAAATCTGGTATCACCGCGGTTTAAAATTTGACCACCTGATGTCGAAGGGCAGAATGAGCTGGAATTATCTGAAAAATTTATACCGGGGGTTCGGGCGTACCAACATCTACACTCAGGCGTACCTGTACGTTGAACGCTATCATAAAGTTCCGGGAGAAAACCTGTCACTTCCTTTCTGGCTTGATGCGTTTATACATAAAGTCAGATATATTTTTAACTACTACCCCAAAGTAATGTGGAAGATGAACAGGGAAGGCGATGAGGAGGTGTTGAGGTTTATAGCCATGAAGGCCGAAGCACAGGAAATATGGCGGTTAAAGGGCAAATACATTGAATTATACAAATCCATTTACAGCTACCTGAACAGTTTAAACGGGCAATCAAAATAAGCCTTACTGTTACCGTATTATACCGGACAGAAAGACCACTTTATAGCATCATTTATTTGCGAAAAAACAAATGCTGCTTTACAATTCAGGCTAAACCCACTATCTTAGGGTTATAAATTTAAAAAATTGTAGCTTTGTAGGTCTATTCTATTAGCATCTATGGTTAGCGAAACAAAAAATATGTCAGGAGCCTGGAACAGGGCTCTCCGTTCACGTAGTTTCAGGAACCAGTTTTTTTTAACGCTACTGGTTTTTGCAGCCGTACTGATGCATAACTTTCATTACCTGCGCGTTTGGCAGGCCAGGGAGGGTTTGCAGATAAATGACTTGGTGCTAAACCAGTTGCCGCCACACGATTTTTCGCTGGAAATATTTTTGGTGGAGTATTGTACTATGCTAATGATAGTCATCATTACGGTTCAACATCCTGAGCGAGTTGTAACCGGGTTACAAATGTTCAGCCTGCTTATTCTGTTCCGTACTATGTGTATCTATTTTTTTCCGCTCGAGCCGCCCAGGGATATGATTCGTTTGGATGATCCCTTTGCTGCCTTCTTTTTACATTCGAAAGATACTTTTGTAACCAAAGACCTTTTCTTTTCAGGCCATATCTCTACTTTGTCATTGCTAATGCTTATTTGCGTTAATAAATATGTTAAGGCCTGGGCGCTGATGGCTACTATTATTGTAGGTACTTTAATTTTATGGCAACACGTGCATTATTCGCTCGATGTGGTTTTCGCCCCGTTAGCCTCTTTTATTTGCTATAAAGTAATCCTCTTTATACATCGCGAAAGACGGTATGGCATTGAGATGCAAAATCAGGAGCAATCAGCATAAGCCAGCTAATTTGCATACCGGTCTGGCCGCCCTGCAACGCGTCAAAATTTCACTTACAGATTATTGACTGAAGATGGGATATGGGAGTGAAAATCAGCGGATTTTTATATTTTAGTGGCCACAAATAAAACGGAGGGGTCGACCAAAACTTATGAATGGGGTTTATGTTTTAGCAAATGATAGTGTATATGAACATTTTGTCGCCTTTGTAAAAAGTTTCCGTAAACACAACCTCACGCTGCCGCTCACCGTAATTATGTTTGATGAGCGTGTAAGCCAGATACGCACCCTGTCAGCCCAATACAGCTTTAACCTCTGGGATCCACCGCAAGCCGGACAGATGTACGAAATCGGCTTAAAGTTTTATCCCGAAAATAAGGTTTGGCCCAAAATATTTAAAAAAATATGTTCGTTTTGGGGGCCCTATGAAACCTTCTTTTTCCTCGATGCTGACATTATTGTTTTTGAAGACCTTTCTCCCATTTTAGAAAAATTCCGAACTTCTGATAAGGACCTTCTGTATTTTGATGCTGAGCCTCAATGGGTTTATAAGGATACCGCCTTCAGGGAAAAAATGATACGTGATTTTGATACAAAACATATAGGCACAGGAACTTTTATCTCACGAAAGGAGGCACTTACAATGCAAAATATAACAGACGCATTAGCCGGTTTTGATCAATACCGGAATGAGTTTGTTGATGTGATAGAGCAGCCGTTTTTAAATTATTGCATAGATATTTACCGGTTTAAAAAAATAAGGATTAACGAATTGGACAATAAGTTCTCTTTTTCCTGCTGGTACGACCTCGAGACCCGGGAAGAAAACCATAAAATTTATTGGATATATAACAACATAAACATGGGCATAATGGTTGCCATGCATTGGGCCGGATGCGGGTTCAGTAATATTTACCTGCACCACTCATCTGTTCAGTTTTTAGAGGCCCGGCTTGCAGGCGAAGCCGCGGTTAATAAATACAATTACTTTCTGAATTTCTACCATCTGCGGCTAAGGGACATCCTGTTTAACCGCCAAAAATTAGTTCAGTTGTTTAAACTGGTTTTTTGATTATTCTTTTATTACCACTAACCAGCTTTTGCAATATGACCCCTCCAGGTAAATTATACAGCAATAAAACTACCTTCGATTTATTCTGTTTATCCCGCGGGTAACAAACCAGGTACCTAATAATTTCGGTATTCATTTTTGCCTTCTGCGCTGTAGCTAAGTAGTGGTAAATAAGTCGGTGCTGCAAGCTACGGAATATTTGCCTTTTAAACGCCGATGATATCTTCTCTTTCAGGCAGGGATTATCAAAAATCTTTTTCATGGCAACCACCTGCGGGTTTATCATATCCTTTTCTACGCTTTTGGTGTTCCCGCTATGAATAATAAAATCAATGGTTATTTCAGCAATCTGAACCACTGCATATTCCGAGGCTATCCGAGCAAACAGCTCTACGTCTTCGTTTATCCGTAGGGTGGTATCAAACTTTTGCTTTTTTAATATTGAGGTATGGATACACACCGTTGATGGCGCAATTTGATGGGCAATTACATATTCAATTGGGTTCCGGCCTTCAGGTGATGGGAAAATCACATCTTCACTGCGATCTGGAAATATCCATCTCATGCCCGTAAAGTAAAGGGCCTCCTTTGGGTCTGTCTCTGTCGTTTTTTTTAAAAGTTTTTCCAAATGAAACGGCAGCCACACATCGTCGCTGTCTAAAAAACAAATAAACTTGCCACTTGCCAGTTCTATTCCGTTGTTGCGCGCTGCACTTCTTTCCTGGTTATTTTGCCAAAAATATTTTATGCGGTCCTCATTAAAATTTTTTACCACTTCCTCAGTGTAGTCATTACTACCATCGTCAATAACCAATAACTCCCAATCGGGAAAGGACTGCCCGATAACTGATTGAATGGTCTTTCCAATCAAATGGGCCCGGTTATAAGTAGGAATAATTATGGAAAAATAGGGCACTGTCATTTCTGTTTTTTCATTGAAGTTGGTCTGGCTCACAAGCAACAGGCATTCAAATCTTTTATCGCAACAAAAATACCAATTACAACCCATAAACCCATCATGGCAGTACAATTCATGACTATACCGTTACAAATTTATGCTAAATACCGGATAACCTGCGCTATAACAGCACTGGTATTTAATACAATGGCCTGCCGCAATTAGAAAAATTTTGTAAGCAGGCTTCAAAATAATATTCATATTATTACTTCAACAATAGCTTAGTATGTCCATAATTAAACGCAGATTATTTAATTCCCTTATCGCTAACGATTTTATCTGGGCATGCCTTAAAAAGCCCATCTACTGATCCGACTCAATAAAATATTACCGGAGCGTGATTTGTTGGGAAAGAGATGTTTTGCCAATCGTTAATGAAGCAAAAATTATTTTCTCGGATTTAACGGTGCGCACAGGGCCTTTCAAAGGAATGAAGTACCCGGATTTTTTGGCTACCGGCAGTTCCATTTTTCCAAAACTACTTGGGTCATACGAAAAGGAGTTACACCCCTTGATTGATCAATTAATAAAAAAAGATTACACTGAAATTATTGATATCGGTTGTGCTGAAGGCTATTACGCTGTTGGGTTAGCTATGAAATTACCCCGGGCAAGGGTATATGCGTATGATACAGATGTTACTGCACAAAATGCATGCAGGTTAATGGCCAAAATTAATGGGGTTTCAGACAGGGTAAATATTGAGGCCACCTGCACGCCTGAAATTTTAAAAAAGATTAATCCCGCCATTAAAACACTTATAATTTCGGATTGTGAGGGTTATGAAAAACATCTTTTTACCGAAGGAAATATTGCAAGCCTGGCCCAAAGCGATGTTTTAATTGAGGCGCATGATTTTATAGATAAGAGTATAAGCACGTATCTTAAAACTCTTTTTTCCAAAACCCATAACCTTACATATATTGATAGTCTGTCTGATCATTTAAAGGTAATTAGATATGACTATGAGGAGCTTAAAGGAATGGACTATGTTCACAAAATTAATCTGTTAGGCGAAGGTCGGCCAGGAACTATGGAGTGGTTCTTTTTTACCCCCAAATAACAAAGGGTAAAATTTACCTGATTAAAGTAACATTTCCCTTAGCCGTTTTAATCGTGCTTTCGCCTATAAAGCGGTAGCTGCATTCCCAAACATAAACACCTACGTCTTGCTTCTGGCCTTTATAGGTGCCGTCCCAGCCAACGGTCCAGTCGGTGGTTTCGTAAATTTTTTCGCCCCAGCGGTTAAACACAACCAGGTCAATTTGGGCCAGGTTCTTATTCAACACATGGAAAACATCATTCTCCCCGTCTCCATTCGGCGAAAACCCTGTGGGTATTAGTAAGCCCAGTTCTGAAACAGCTACATTAAGCGAGTCTGAAAGTTTACACCCTGCGGGGTCGGTAACCGTAATGGTATATTCGGTAGTAGCAGAAGGATTTGCAGTAGGGTCAGCACAGGTAGTGCAGGTCAGATCTAAATCTGGGGTCCACTCAATAGCAGAACCCGAAACTGCGCCAATTACCGGTGCAAAAACGGTGCTCTGGCCTTGTATCAGGGCTACATCAGGCCCGGCAGAAAGCTGGAATTTTTTGTGGGCCAATGCAAACGGGTTCGGGTTAAAATCGCTTACGGCAGGTACCGTAACCGTGCTAAAACCTAAGCCGGTTGAGGTTGTGGCCGGGACAATATAGTTCCACTCATTATTCTTCCAGTGCGCTTCGTCTGTCCAGTCCCCATCGGTTGTAGCATTGTAATACATGGTCAGGTCGGCAGCAGCTGCACCACTGCCATTGTAAAGACGGTGGTAAAAGTTAGGATTAACCAGGCATAGGGTTTTATCCAGCGCTTCAACATTATAACCATCGTTAGTGGCATTGCCCTTAACCAGGCAAGCCCCAAAAGTATCGGTACCTGCTGCGGGAGAGATTGCAACCGGCCTGAAAATAGAAGGCCCGTTAACATACGAGGGTGACCCTACCGGGAAAACGTAGGACGATGCGGCAATGGTGACCCATGAAAGCCTGCCAGCGCCAACACTACTTACAAAACCGCTTGTCCAGGTAATAGCTGCTATGTTGGTATTGGTTACCAGCATCTGGTTAACATCGGTTGCCAGCTCAGCGCTGTTAAGGCTCAGAACTCCGGTGGTAATGGCATTAATACTTTGTTTCTTAACCGGCCCCACACTTAAATCCAGGTTATCGAAGGTAGTAACTGCCGTGCCGGTTATGTTTTGCGTTTGCTCGGAGCCATTTAGCATTACCAGGCTGTTGTTGCCACTGTAGGTATTGTCATTTATCCAGTCGCCGGCAACCTCAATCGTGTCACCATTTCCGGTAATGGGGGCATCATTCTGTAAAGGGCCTTGTATTACTATAGTGCCTTGGTTTGTAATTTGACCGCTGCCCGAACCTAATGCATTATAAACGCCGCTCGACCCACCATTCGTGTTTTGCGTTACAATCATGTAGCCGCCGTTCTGCACATAAATACCTGCCCCTTTATTATTAAACAATGCCGTTTGCGAAAACAACGCACTGCATATAAAAATGAAAAGGCTGAGAGGCACAAACTTCCTCATATCTGGCAATTTGCTTTAAGTGTTCTGAGTGTTAAAGTAACAATTTTTTATCAGGCATCAAGGTTTTAGAGGCAATTATTTGGCAAACGGTTGGCTGTATTGGGTGCTTACCATATTGTCGCTTTCCCAACAGCCGCCCCTTCCGTCCCCCTTAATGCTACTGTGTACACATCTTTCTCTTATTTTTCTAAGCGAAGCGAAAGAAAAATAAGAATGTCCCCCGCCGGCGGCTTGCCTATGCACACATCTTTTAGAGCAAAAAGAGAGGCCTTTTAATTCAATAATTTGGTCGGCTTTGCATAATGCTTAACCCCTTCCATCCCCGAAACGGGGAAACCAGGGCAAAACAGCCAACTCCAAGCGGTGACGACAAACCTTGTATCGGTTTTTGGCTTTGGTCTCCCCGTTTCGGGGACGGAAGGGGTTGAGACACGTAAATAAAACACACTTTTAGCTGAATAAAGAGAACAAATTTGCTTTAAACAGGATGTGTGCATAGACAAGACCCGGAAGGGGTGAGAGAAACCCCTTCCGGGCAGCGCGTTACGCGTAAATATGATCAATAACCGTTTTGTATTTTTCAAGTACCACCTTGCGTTTTATTTTGGTAGTAGGCGTTAGTTCACCGCCTTCAATGGTCCATTCTTTAGGCATCAGTTCAAATTTCTTAATGGTTTCCCACTGGCCAAAATTTTTATTCTTCTCATCAATAGCGCCTTTAAAAAGTTTAAGCACCTCGGGGTTCTTAACCATGTCATCGGGCGTGGTTGCGTGAACGCTGTTTTTAAGGCACCATTCTGAAAGGTTCAGAAAGTTGGGCACTATAAGCGCCGAAACAAAGTTGCGGTTTTCGCCCACGGCCATAATCTGCTCTATGTAAGGAATCTCCTTCATTTTGTTTTCAATCTGCTGAGGTGAAATGTATTTGCCACCCGAGGTTTTAAATAACTCTTTTACGCGGTCGGTAATTTTTAAATATTTACCGCCTTTGTAATCAACCCAGGTTCCAACGTCGCCTGTACGTAGCCAGCCATCAACCACAGTTTCAGCAGTCAGGTCGGGGCGTTTGTAATAGCCCATCATAATGTTGGGGCCTTTGGCCAGTATTTCTCCCTCTCCTTCGGCCATACCCTCGCGGTGTTCCAGTTGCACCGTTACATTTTCAATGGTCATACCCACGGTACCAAAGCATATTTTATTCAGGTCAAAAGGATTAACCGTAATAACAGGTGAGGATTCTGTTTGCCCGTAACCCTCCATAATGGGAATACCTGCGCAGGTAAATACCCGGGCCAGCAAAGGGTTAAGGGCCGCCGCACCTGCGCAAATACCTTCGCACTCGCCACCTAAGGCTTCGCGCCATTTAACGTAAATCAATTTGTCGTATACTGCCTTCTTCAGTTTGTCTGAAAAACTTAAAGGCTTTGCCAGGTCGTATTTCCTGGCAAACTCAAGCGCGTTGGCATACAAGTCTTTTTTCCAACCGGTAAGGTTTGCACCGGCACTTTCTAACCTGATATAAACTTTTTCGAGCAGGCGCGGTACTGTAGTAAAAAAATGAGGGTGTACCTCTTTTAAGTTGTCGAGGAGTGTTTCTACACTCTCGGCATAATAAACCGATACGCCGTGCATCATATATACATACACCACCACACGTTCGAAAATGTGGCATAAAGGCAAAAAGCTTAGCACCTGCCTGGATTCGTTCAGCGGCAATAAGGGCGATACCCCCTTAACATTGCTTACAATGTTGCGGTGCGAAAGCATAACCCCTTTAGGGTTACCGGTAGTGCCTGAGGTATAAATGATGGTAGCCAGCGTTTCTTCTTTAATAGAAGCTTTTATTTGCTCAACCTGTTTTATATCCCCCCCATCGGCGAGCGCTAAAAACTCGCTGAAATGTTTGCAGCCCTCTACTTTTTCGAAACTATAAATATCTTTTAGTGAAGGAACCTCGCTTTTAATATTCGATATTTTAGTAAACAGATTTTTATCGGATACAAAGGCATATTTTATTTCGGCATCATTAAAAATGAATTTGTACTCATGCTCGCTGATGGTTGGGTAAACCGGCACATTAACAGCGCCTATCTGTAACATACCAATATCGGTAATATTCCACTCGGGGCGGTTGTTAGATACGATGGCGATTTTATCATCGGGTTTAACGCCCAGCTTTAAAAGTGCCAGGCTTACTTTATTGGCCTGGTCAATAATTTGCTGCGTTGAATATTTGGTCCATTGGCCGTTTGCTTTTGACGCAAAAGCAACTTCCTGCGGATACTTTTCTTTTTGGTAATAGATAATGTCGAAGAGACGCGTAAAATCTTGCATAACCTGGGGCTTTAAGTTTTAGTTGGGATTGACAGTAAATATATGAAAACGTACAAAGTACCGTAAGGGGGTATCAGTTTTCCGCTTCACAAGCTTATATATTACCTACAGGCGGTGTGGCCAGCGATTTTCCTTTATGCATACCGCCAAAATTTACAACCAATTGCACGGTGTATGACCGCGGAGAATCGGGCCTGGCTACCCGAAATACAGTGTAGGTATTAAGCACGTTTTTTACTAAAAAGTTTAAGCCCAGGTTTTTATTAAACTGGTAACCTGTCCTGAGATCCCAGGTAGCTTGTCCTTTATTACGGGTTTGCTGCCTGTATTGATCTACCCCAGGTATAAAAACAGCAAATATGGGGTCAACCTGGGTCATGTAACCATAATACTGTAAAGATGAGCCTAAATGGATTTTTTTATACAAAATGAAATCAACGTCGGCTTTAAATTGCTGCGGATTCCTGTATTTAAGCATACCTGCAGTTTCCTTATTCCACGACTCATCATCAATGTAGGTTTTAAGTATGTAATGGGTAAAGGCATTTTTAAGGAACGTGCCTACATTGTTATTATACTGGTCGGCAGGGTCATTTAAATCTACTCCGTAAAAATAGGTATAGCCCATTAAAGTAACTACATCAACGTCAGGTGTTAGTTTTCCTTCACCGTATAGGGTAAGCTCCCAGCCAAAAATCCGGGCCTTGGCTATATTCTGCGATTGAAAGTATGGGGTAAGGGTAGTTGGGTTAAGGTTAAACACAAACTCAATCATATTTTTAAACTGGGTGTAAAATGCAGATGCATCCAGATATCCAAGCCAGTTTCCAATCTTTATACTTCGTTTATAACCCAGCTCTGTAGTATAACCGCGCTCTGGCAGCAGGGAGGTATTCGGGATTATTTCAACTCCCCCCAGGCTATACAGTATATACCTTTCAGCAATGCTGGGTTGCCTGAAAGCCTGCCCAAAGGATAATCGTAAATAATTATATTTTCTTATCTCAAAGCTGGCCCCCGCACTGAACACCGGGACCGTGGGATAAAACGCACTGTCTTCATGTATATATTCCTCGCGCACACCGGCATTCAATGTTAAAAACTTATAGTTAAGCTGAGCGCTTACAAAAGCGCCCCCATAGTCGCCTTCGTGTGTTCCCAAAACACCATCAACAACTTTATAATGTTCATTATCAGCCCCGGCTAACAGCCTCACAAGCTTTCCAAAATCATGTCGGAAATGATAATAAACGGCGTTAATCCAAAAACCGCTTACCCCACCTAAGTCTGACTGGCGGTAAATGCGGTAAAAAACTTTATGTTCATTTTGTTTTTTATCAATGTATTTAAATTTGGCGTCAATATACGCGTAGAACCAGCGCTCGTCGATATTAACTCCCGAAGCAGGAACATAAGGATGTCCGGCATCAACCCAATAAAATTGAAATCCATTGTTATCGTACAAAGTACTGGCTTCTAACTCCAGGGTCAATCGCTGAAGCTTGTGGGGATGCCAGCGCAGCTTGCCGCTAAACCGGGTGTAATAATCGTAATCGCCCTGCAGCCAGCTTTGCGAGCCTTTCAGCATACCGCTTGCTACCATTTCAAAGTCTCCGAATTTCTGACTATGCAGAAAGCTCATACCAGCAGTATTGGGGTTCTGGAAAAAATGCCCGCCCCTTTTCCACCATTGAAACGAATCAACCGGTGGCTTGCCAATGCCCTCATAAAAAAACGTAAAGCGGGTAGTAGGGGTATCGCGGGCATAGGCCGTGGTAATATTCATTACCCCATTAAGGGCAGATGCCCCGTATTGAACGCTTGAAGCGCCCTTTACCAACTCCATCTGCTCAACATTTTCTATAGGTACAAACGGCCATTTAATATCCTGGCGGTCGGCCGTCATTAAGGGAATTTCATCCACTACCAGCTCAACCCTGCTACCTGCACCATAAGCATAGCCACTGCCACCCCGCACACTTATTGATCCATCAAGCACGGTTACCCCAGGTATCTTGGTAACAGCATCTTCCATGTTGGTAATGTTATTGGATTCCAGCATGCGCGGTTTAATCACATCTACCGACTGAGTTATTTTTTGTATCTTTTCTCCAACCTTGTTTTCGGTAACAACTATGGTTTGCAACTCGTTGTCGCCCCCGCAAAGGGAAATATCTCTTGTTTTTAACTGACCCGGTTTAAGGTTGAGGTGAATGGTATCCTGTTTCATGCCGATATAGCTGATAACCAGGGTTACTTCACCGGGTTCTGTCTCTAATTTGAAACTGCCGCTAATATCTGTGGTAGTTCCGTTTGTGGGGGGCTGAAGCACGGTTGCCCCTTCAAGATACTCACCCGTACCGGCATCTCTAACGGTACCTTGTATAGTGGCCTTTTGAGAAAATAATGTATAACTAAGCGAAACACTGAATAAAACGATGAGAAAAAACTGACGCATGGGTAAACACTTTTCTTATCAATAACGGTCGCAATTTAAAGAAATATTTTACTGTACATGATCTTAGACGAAACGCATTGGTTAAAATTGTAAAACATGGTTAAATGTTAAATATGCATGCTGTAATAAAATTAACGGACACTTGATACCGGTAATATCAGACCTCTTTCATAATTCAACATTTCCCTCTCCTTCGGAGAGGGCCGCTCTGGGGTGAGGATTCAAAAAAAGCGAATTGTGAAAGAGGCCTATTATGAGGCACGGGTACTTTTAGAATAAAATTTCAAACCGGAACGAAAGGTTTGTCAACCTACCAACCTTTTTTAACTTGCAGGTTATTATGGAATTAGAAGACTTCATTAACAAATTTGCCGAATGCTTTAATCAAACCGGTGCTTCGGCATTTAAACCTGAAACAGAATTCAGAAAACTGGATGAATGGGGTTCCATGATGGCACTTATTGTTATTGCCATGATAGACGCAGATTTTGGCAAAACCATAACCAGCGAAGACCTTAAAAACGCCGGAACTATTGCCTCGCTTTTCGAAATTGTGAAAAACAAATAATGCATGGCTGTTTTTAGCGTGCCTAACATACAGATAAAAGGCATTTCGGCCACGGTTCCCAAACAGGTTGAAGATAACAATGACTTTGCATTGCTAACCGGGCCGGAAAGGGCACTATTTATAAAAACAGTGGGCATCAGATACCGCCATGTGGCCGCGGCCGGTGTTACTGCATCGGACCTGTGTTTAAGTGCTGCCGGAAAGCTGCTGGCTGATTTGGGCTGGGGCGCGGCAGATGTAAATGTGCTTGTTTTTGTTACCCAAACCCCTGATTACATTATACCCAACACGGCTTCGCTATTACAGGAGAAACTCGGTCTTTCCAGAAACTGCATTGCTTTTGATGTTAACCTCGGTTGTTCGGGTTATGTTTACGGATTATCAATTGTGGGTGGGTTATTGCAAAACATGCCGGGGGCAAAAGCCCTTTTACTGGTGGGCGATATTTCCACCGCTACTATTTCAATGCAGGATAAAAGTACCGCCCCGCTTTTTTCAGATGCGGGCACCGCTACTGCACTTGAATACAGTACCGATGGCATTATTCATTTTAACCTGCAAACCGATGGCAAAGAATTTGACGACATTATTATACCCGGAGGCGGATACCGGAACCCGTTAAACGAAACGTCCCTGGAATACACTGAATATGAGAAAGGAATAAGCAGGAACCAGCTGCAGATGAAACTGGATGGCATTAAGATATTCAACTTTGGCCTGAGGGAGGTAGCGCCCAATATTGAGAAGCTGCTGTTGGAAAAGGGAATAGAAAAAGATAGTATTGATTATTTTGTTTTTCACCAGGCTAATTTGCTGATGCTGGAAAGCATCCGCAAAAAGCTGAAAGCTGCACCTGAAAAGGTGCCATATAGCCTGTATGATTACGGTAATACCAGTTCTGCAACCATACCGGTTACAATTGTATCTGAATTGAGAGAGCAAATGGAATCGGGGAAAGTAAAATTGCTGCTTTCGGGTTTCGGCGTTGGATTATCCTGGGGAAGTGCTTATATTGAAACGAAAAATATTGTTTGCCCAAAAATGATTGAGATATAGTATGAGGTGGATCCCTGAATATTCGGTTGTAGTGCCCGTTTACAACAGCGAAAAAACGCTACGTGAACTGTGCGGCCGTATTGCAGCCACTTTTGAGAAAATGAGTGCTGATTTTGAGATTGTGCTGGTTAACGACAGCAGTTCTGACGGTAGTTGGGGAGTTATCAGGGAGATTAAAAATGAAGGGGCTAAGCATATAACCGCTATTAGTTTAAGAAAAAATTTTGGCCAGCATAAGGCCCTTTTATGCGGTTTTCAGTTTGCCAAAGGAGCGTATATTGTTACCATTGACGACGACCTTCAGTTTTTTCCGGAAGACATTGCTGTTTTGGTTGAAGAGGCCCAAAGGAGTAAGGCCGACATGGTTTACGGCTATTATAAAAGCGAACGCCAGCATTCTAATGTACGCAAAGTGGGGAGTGCCTTTATGGCCTTTATTTTCGAAAAATTCGGCAATACATCGGGCCAGGGCAGCAGCTTTAAATTGATACATCGCAGTGTTATTGATAAGATAAAAGATTACAACCACAGTTTTACTTTTTTAGATGAGATACTTTCATGGCATACAACATGCATTGGTTATGCAGAAGTGCATCACGCACCGAGGAGAGAGGGGCAGTCGGGTTATGGTTTTTTTAAGCTGGTACTGCTTTCGCTAAATCTTATTTTTGGCTACACCACCATCCCTTTAAGATTTATGACCTGGTTCGGGCTTACCTCGTTTTGGGTTTGCCTGGTTTTTGTTTGCTACTTTGTTTATTTAAGAATGAGCACCGGGGCGCCACTGGGCTTTACGGCACTGATAGTTTCGATATTTATGTCTACCGGTCTTATCCTTTTCAGCCTTGGCATTATTGGCGAGTACCTGAACCGGCTTTTTGCTTTACAACACAAAAAGCCACCTTACCTTATACGGGAAGTATTGAGATAGCTGCGCTTTTTTATTTTAGCGTAAGTTTATTCTATATCCGGGTGCAATCAAATTATCGCAGTATGCCAAATACAGGCCTCTCCCCGACTTCGCTTCGCTGGTCGACCCTCTCCATCGCAAGCGATAGAGAGGGAGAAGTTAATTCAGAGGGCGTAGTTTCCCTCTCTATTCGAAGAATGGAGAGGGTGACCGCACGAAGTGCCGGTCGGGAGAGGCCTGTATTTGGCTTGCTGGTTCAGTGTTCATACGCAAAAGCTTCTACCAGATGAAAATTACCCGTTACGGCGTTACGCTTGAAAGGCTCCTTCCCGAACATTCTGAAATGGTTCGCAACTGGCGTAACGACCGGAAGATATCGCAGTTTATGTTTTACAAAGGCGAAATAACTGAGGCCATGCAGCAGGAATGGTTTGCCTCAATTGATAACGAACAGAATTTCTTTTTTCTTATCAACTATAATTCGGCACCTGTCGGGCTTATTAATATTTCATCTATTGATTGGGAAAATAAAACCGCATACACCGGCCTGTTTATTTACGATGAAAAATTCTGGGCCAGCGATGTGCCTGTAATGGCTTCGTTAGCTATGCTGGATG
>Ga0224555_1002638_pt1 | contig 20427 bp, 19 predicted proteins | sample 714S23034metaG_FD_180687 | JGI IMG/M metagenome (GOLD analysis project Ga0224555, IMG submission 180687) | Peat soil microbial communities from Stordalen Mire, Sweden - 717 S2 30-34 | ecosystem: Environmental > Terrestrial > Soil > Wetlands > Peat | place: Sweden: Norrbotten County, Stordalen...
CTATGCGCCGGCGGAGAGCGGGAAATTCCACCGCCTGCGGGAATTGTGCGAGGAGATCGCCTCCAAGCAGGAGAAGGTGCTGGTCTTCACGCAATATCGTGAAATCACAGGACCGCTGGCGCGGCACCTGGCGTCGGTCTTTGGCCGGGACGGCCTGATTCTTCATGGCGGCACGCCCGTGGGCAAACGGAAGGAATTGGTGGAGGCGTTTCAACGCGACGGCGGCCCGCCCTTTTTTGTCCTCTCGCTCAAAGCCGGCGGCACCGGCCTGAACCTCACCGCCGCCACGCATGTCATTCACTTTGACCGCTGGTGGAATCCCGCCGTGGAGAATCAGGCCACCGACCGCGCCTTCCGGATCGGCCAAAAACGCAACGTGATGGTTCACAAGTTCACCTGCCGCGGCACGCTGGAGGAACGCATCCACGAAATCATTGCCGGCAAAACCGCGCTGGCCGAGGACATCTTGGGCGAAGGCGCCGAACGCTTGCTGACGGAAATGAACAATTCTGAATTGCTTCGATTTGTGGCGCTGGATATAAAAGCCGCCGCCGAAGATTAAGAATTTTTCGCGAACGCGGTTGAACATTTTTCCAAGAGAAAGAAATGAGTTGGAGTTACGGATGGCGACCTTATGTGTCGGTGGCCCAGCGGCGTGCCAATGCCGCGCGTGAGCTGGCAAAATTGGCCAGAAAAACCGGCAAAACTGCATTGCCGGTCGTGCTGGAAGGTCGCAAAATTGCCGGCACCTTTTGGGGAAAGGCCTGGTGCGACAATCTGGAGGCCTACAGCGATTATGCCAATCGCCTGCCGCGTGGCCGGTCTTATATTCGCAATGGCTCTGTCGTCGATCTGCAAATCAGCCAGGGCAAAGTAACCGCCCTGGTGTCCGGCTCGGAACTTTACAAAATTGAAATCAAGATCAAGCCTTTGGCGGCCAGCCTGTGGAAATCCATCCAAACCGAATGTGCGGGCAAAATTGATTCCCTGATTGAGCTCCTCCAGGGCAAACTTTCCTCGTCCGTTATGCAAATTGTGACCCGGCCCGAACGCGGACTGTTTCCAGCCCCCAAGGAGATCGACCTGGATTGTTCGTGCCCGGACTGGGCCGACTTGTGCAAACATGTTGCGGCCTCCCTTTACGGCGTTGGCGCACGGCTGGATCAGCGTCCCGAGCTGCTTTTCCTTCTGCGCGGGGTGGACCCGTCCGAATTGATCAGCCGCGCTTCCGCCGCCGAAGCCGTTCGCCAGGCGGTCCCCGCCGAGGGTGTCCCGCAGATGGCCGACAAAGAGTTGGCCGAGGTTTTTGGCATCGAATTGGCCGCCGCCGCGCCGGCTCCGGTCCAGCTCGATGGGCCAACCCCAGCCCCCGTGGTTGAGCCAAACCAGGCGCCCGTTGCAACGCCAATTCAAGAACCAAAAGTTAAGTCGCGCAGAAAGGCCGGCCGACGAATATCTTCCGCGGCCAGGGCGAAGCTTGCGGCAGCCGCGCGGGCCAGGTGGAAGAGATTAAAAGAGCAAGGCAAGCGAGACACTTACACTGCCCGGCCAAAAATGAGCGCGGCCACCAAAGCCAGAATCATCGCCAAAATTAAAGCCCGTTGGACTAAGGCCAAAGCAAAGACGGGCGTATCATCGAACTGGTGAAACGCGGAGCAAGCCTGTCGATTCAAGCCTCGGCCAGCCGTTAAGCGAACGGTCGTCCGTGGAAATCCAGGCCAGGGAAACAGGGCAAGACTTTCTTGCGCGCGTTCACCATAGCGGCTATGTTCATGCTTGCGTGAAAACAGCGATTTCCGTGAACAGACTGAATCTAACCGGCGTCGCCTTGCAGAAAGCACTGGGGCAACGGTTGCGCGATCTGCTTGCCAGCGTGGCTTGGCTAAAGAACTGGGAAGTGGCTCAAGGGCCGGCTGCGCCTGAGCAGGGCTGCGACTTCAAAGCGACCCTGCCTCTGTCCAACGGCAGGACTGCGGAATTGCGGATCGTGTGTAAGGCCAATGCCCGGCCTTATCAATTTCCCAACATCCTGGCGAAGGGTCAATTGGCGCCGCGGGATAAACGCGTGAGTCGAGTGTGGGTTTTCGCTGCGCCATACCTATCACCGCGGATGGCACAGTTGTGCCAGGAGAACGGCTGGAGTTGGTTCGATCTCGCAGGCAACTGCTATTTGAGCGTGCCAGACGCATTTCAACTAGAGCGCACAGGCCAATCCCCGATTCACAAGCTCCCGAAAGCTGGCGCTAATTTAAGCACCCCTCAAGCGGCGCGCGTTCTCCGCGCCCTGCTCGCCACGGACAATGCGGGCCGGAGGTGGACCCAACGAGACCTGCAGGTTCATGTTCAACCGAGCGTCAGCCTCGGTTTGATCAACAAGGTCATCCGCCATCTCCAGGACGAGGCGTTCCTCGAAAAGAACTCGGACGGCGGTTTCAAATTGCGGGCACCGCTGGAATTGCTGACCGCATGGCGCGACGCGTATCGCTTTGACCGGCACCAACGCCGCAGCTATTTCACCCTGGGGCAGGGCCAGCGGTTGCAGCAGGCATTGGCGAAGCTCCAATCGCTGACGAGTGGGCAAGCGGTTTATGCGGCGTTTTCTGCCGCGGATTTCCAAGCGCCGGATGTCCGACAGCACAGGACCTGGCTCTACGTTGGCGCCGAATGGGAAGACAACTTTCGGGAAGTGGTCGAAGCGAAACTGGTGGATTCGGGAGAGAATATAATTGTTCTCATTCCCGAAGACGATGGCGTTTTCTTTCTTCAGGAAGGAGGCGGCAAGGGTCAGCAGCGATTATCCTGCACCAACCCGGTCCAAACTTACGTGGACCTGTTTCATTGCGGCGGGCGGGGCGAAGAGACTGCGGAGGCGTTGCTGGAGCAGAATCTCAAACGTGCCTGGAAAGCGCGGGTTTTATTGTGAATCCCGAACCACGCCAGCGCGACGACTATAGTCCGCGCCAAATCGAAGCCGTCCATCGCGTTCTTGTTGATCTCGGGCAAGTATTGGTGGCGTTTCAAGATTGTCTTGTGGTCATCGGGGCCTGGGTGCCGGATTTGCTTTTGAAACACGTTGATGGCGCCAAGCATTATCCCAATTTCGGCGTTTGTTGGTGCCATTGGCTCCCGACAAGGAGAGCCGCTTGGTGGTCACTTCAGGCATTGGCAGTGAGCGCCTTAAGCACCAGCGTGACTGCCCATGACTCTGCTGTGTGGCTTCCGCATTTTTGCTCCGTTCACGGTTTGGGCAGGGAAACATCGCTGAAGCGGCGATCGAGTTCCGACCAGGCCGGGTTGTGATCGGGCCAAAACGACGCCCGCTGGCACGGTCGCTGAAATAGGTGCGAGTCGAAGCGAAGCAGGCGATTCATCTGATGCATTGCCAGTCCGTCCAAATTCAACTCCTCTTCGATCTCGGTTCCGGTCTTGGACACCAGCCCGCCGCGATTGCTTTTTGTCCGGAATGCGACGTGGTTCATCAAGTTGATGACGGCAGCCTGCCAGTCCAACTGTTGGTGGTAGTAGGAGCGCATGATCTGCGGCCCCAGGTCCCTTTCTGACTGGCTCAATTGGTTGGCCAGGCACATGTTGCCGCCCAGCCAGGATTGGGTTAAGTGATTGGCGAGCGGATACGTGCGGAAATCCGGGTCCTTGGACAACTTTTGGATCGGGCGCATGAAGTTGGTGTAATAAGGCTCGACCCGTTGGAAATAATTGAAGCCTCGAATGGCCGCGTGCTCCGTATAAACGGCGTATGAAGTCAGGTCGCCCGGCTTGTCCAATTCCATTCGCCAGTGGGTGAGCACGATGGCGCAGACCATTGGCTGCATTTCGACCGGGAGTTGGAACGGAAGACCGTCATGCGTGCAAGCTCCCCGCACAAGGCAAGTAGCATCCTCGAATCCTTCCCGATCCAATTCAAGGACCGTTTTGAGATCGGGATCCAGTGTCGCATAAACATGGCTTTCGCTGTGCCGTGCCGTCACTCTCGAACCATTGGGCAAGAGCATGGCGCCGCGCTCGTGATCTTGGAGGCTGAAATCGTCCGAAGAATCGTTCACGTTGCGGAATGGGTAACCGTAAAACCGATCGCCGTTCCCAAACCGGGCCAGCACTCTCCAGGGATCAGGCTCGCAATCAACCGTCGGATAGGCAAACCCCCCGGTGGCCGGCAGGATGTCGGCGAATACTGGGGCAGGAGCATCACCCAATTCGCCCAGTTTTGTCTGCGGGTACAGATATTTAGCTGGAAACAATTGCACGGGGCAGAGTCCCCGCGCCAGGGATGCCAGGAATAAAAAGCTTTTTTCCAGTTGGATGTGAGGGGTCAAGGCGAACCCGATTTGCGGCAGCCCCAGAATCAAGGTGGTCACGACTCCTTGGAGGACCTGCGGCTTCAAATCCTGCCAGAGCTGGTAGTGGTAGCGCACATGGCGCGCGTTCATGCCCAGCCAGGCGGACTGGGACGCCGACTGGAACCACGGCACCTTCGTCAAAGAGGCGTGTTCGGGCGGAATCGCCATCATCTGCGGGAGCTGCGGCACCGCCCGAATTTGTGGCGTGTGTTCCCAGTCGCGCAGGCATTCCGGAACATTTCCGGTGGCAGAGGCCTCGGTACATTGCTGGAAGGTGAGTCCCTCCGGCAGGGAAAAGTCAGTAAGAGCTTTCGCGCGCGTCAGAGGAATGGCGCAGTTAAGAACGCGGTTGGTGCGCCGGGGGCCTTGGAGAAATGCTGAAAGAGCGTTCTCCGTGTGCTCGCCGCCCGGGAGCGCGACGACGTCCCATCGTTCTGACAACTGCCTGTTCTGCTCTAATTCACTATAATTCATTGCGCCTGTTGGTGCTTTTACGCGGAGCGTCTTGGAAACTTGGGCTTGGGTGTCCTATCGAAAAAGACAGTCATGCCGGGGCCACGGGCGGGCATGAAACGTGACAGACGCGCGTCATGTCTTCGCTCGCTTGGAAATTTCTAAAGCCTTGAGGGTAACGGAGCGTTTGGGCTGACTGCCCGCGCGGGGAGAAATGGGTCGCGGAAAAGCGGCCAGACCAAAAAGCGGAGTGGAGCGCCAGCTTTAGAAATTTGCCAAGGGAGCATCAAAGGCGGAGCCAGGTTTTGCCGTGTTTGGCGGCAGCCTGTCCACCGTAGCCTCCTGTCCTCCAAAGTTTGAACGACGGAGGATGGCGAAGGAGGATATTCTCTCAAGGGGATGCCAAAGCCGGCAAGTCTTGGCGACGGGGCGGGGCAATGGGGGCATAATTCCAGGACCCTTTTGGCCTTTCTTGGCCTTTATTGGATTGCTGCCTATGATCTGCGAACGACAATTTCCAGCTATCATTTGCCAAGAATTGTTGACCCGAAAACGTCACGAATTCGCTTGTCCTCCGCCGACGGGAGGCTTAAAATGGTTTCTGAAAATTGAGAAACATGATATAGAGAGAAACATGAAATCACATATTTAGCGTAGCACGGCTACGGTCTTCGGGAAAACCGCGAATTTTCACTGATGAGGACGCAGCCCAAGCGCGCGCCAAACGGCGCGGCTTGGAGCATTCCTCATCCAGGCGCTTCGCGGTGCCTCCCGAAGGGTGCGACAAGTTCGCGCCCTTTTGTCTCTTCGCAGCCGGGAGTGCCTACCAAGAAAAGCGAGATATGAATAACGCCCCCCTCACTATCGATCAGATTAAACTCGACGAAATCGCCGCTCAACTCCGCATACCCGGCTCCCTGGCCGTACTGCTCTCTCTGTTCCAAGAAATCAATCATGGCCGAACGGTCAAAATCATCGAGAATGGAGCAGTGGCCTTTGAGACGAAGTCTTGCGATGAGCTTTCCAACCACATCCTCAGCAGAGCGCAGCCGGTTCCGAAAGACTCGCCTCTCCTGAAGAACCGCGATCCAACCAACGAACCATCGTCGGGCTCAATATGAGTCTTTTGTATATGCATGGACAACTGTGTGGAGGCCCCCTGCTCAATTCGCTTCGCAAGTGGGTTGCGCATTCGGCACCGCTCGGAGTGCTGTTTTTCACGGGATGCCTTTCCCCGCCGATGGTCTCTACGCCCGCGCCCGAAAACAAAAGCAGTGGTTTCGGAGAGACAAAGGGATTGGCGGCGCGCGAGGCTTCCACGGCTGGAAAGTTAGCGACCGCGCCACGCGAGCGGGTTTTTTGGGCTGGTGTGTCTGCCCACGGCGAAGCCGCGAACCTTGAGAAACGCTTCCCGGTCACTCACACATTGATCCCCGAATTCGAAGGCGTTTTGAGTTCAGCACTTCGGTCAACGCATCCGGAGGCATTCGATCTGGCCAATGTGGCGGGGGAGCCAGTGAGTTTCGAAGGCCACGACGCCCTGGTGATGGCGGCGGCCATGGACCGGGAGAGGCTTCGAGTCGAGCCCGTTGAGATTAACGGCCAAAAACAATACCGGGTTGAGTTTGGGATTCAGGGTGAGCTGGTTTTTGTGGATCTGAAGGAAAAGGTGGTCACGTATTCGTTTCCCATAAGCTGTAAAGCTGTTGATTTGCTGCCAACCAGGCCAAGCTCGGCAGACCTTCAGAAGATGGCCAGAGTTGCACTGTTCGAGGCGGAAAGAACCGAAGGCAGACCGGTCAGCCTCAAGGACCAGTTCTTGGACCGAATGGCTTCCAGGAAGGCTGTCCCCAGGTCTCCTATCCAACCATTGGCGGTTCGCAAGATCAGCGTGGCTGATCCGTGCTCGATCCCTCATTTCGTTGGAGTCGCCTCTTCTCAAACATTCCCGGCGGATCGCATCAGGGAATGGGAAGACGAAATCGGCAGTGAATTAGCCTCGTATCTCGCCTCGGCGGTTTATTTGGGAGTCAACCCGTACAGCCGGGATCCGGGTGGCACAGGAGATTCTTCGATGGCGAAGTTCTCGATGCAATTCATGAACGGCAAGGTGCTGAATGCGCAGTTGCGGCCTCCAGCCAGGGTTTTTGACCTTGAGATCGAATCGCTTTGCTGCGAACTGGATCCGAGCAGGAGCAGTGAGTTTATCTCCTGCCTCAATTACGGGTTCAAGGGGCGGGTGACGGTCACGGAGCCTGAACGAAGCACCGTCAAATTGTCTCAAGAGTTGGATTTGTCCTTAGCGGGATTGCAGAAACGGGCTTCCAGTCAGAACGAACATCTATCGGGAGTCCCGCCGCGTCTGCGGGACAACTATCAAAAGCTCGTTTCCCGGCGCGTTTTGCCCGCGCAATTGGTCTCGGACGAAGTGGACCACTTTTCGGGGTTCGCGAAGTCTTTGGAAAATTATCTCTTCCAATTGAAGGACGAAATGTTTTTTGAGGCGGAGGACGCGGCCAAACGTTACGGCCCGTTAAGAGAAGATTTTTCACGAGCACATCTCTTAAACTAAACTAACAAACCTTGCCTATGCGCCGCTCATTGATTTTGCTTGCGTTCCTGGTTTCCCTGGCTTGTTCGCTGCCAGGTCAAAATCTCCCCGCCGCCGAGTCGCTGAGGGTTAAGACCTTCGGTTCAGCCAGTTGCAAGGGGAAATCCAAGCCCACGAAAGCAGAAGAAGCGACGGCGCTGGCCGCCCTCAAGCGGTCGCTCCTCCTCGAATTCATAAACGAAAGCCCCGAGCCGCGAAGATCGCTGTTGAACGCAAAATCAGACGAGCTTCTTGCGTCCGTAGACCTTTATTTACCCCAGTTGACGATTCTGGATTCCCAATTCGACAAGGCGACCAGGACCTACACTTTGGTCGGGGAGGCCGACGTGGATCCGGGCCGGTTTGATAAACTCATTGATCAGCCAGGAAAAAGCGGAAAGCAGAATGCAGCGCAATCTAATATTTCATGGATATTCGTCGCACGGCGCCAGGAGACCGTGAAGGAGATCGGGCCCAAGGTAGCGATCGGCAGTTCCAGGCTGAAGTCCGACGAGGCCGCCGCCAGCGCGAGCCAGCAGCCCGGGTCTTCCAGCGTCATCGCCACTTCCAAGTCCCAAGACGCGACCGTTACTGAAACGGCGGTAACGAAGACTGCCGATGATGTCGTCTATCGTTTGGAGGACAACAAAAAGGCCAGCATTGACGCCGCCATGTCCAAAGTCTTCGTTGACCGAGGCTTCGACGTGGTCCCTGCTTCCGAGCTGGTGCGGTTGTCGAGCAACACCTTCAATCCAGATAAGCTCCAGGCAGATTTTAAGACCAGTTCTCAGTTCAGCCTCGAGAACCAGCAAACCGCCACAACCCTTTGCCGGGAGGCGGGTTTGCCTTTTTTGGCTTTCGGCGCACTGACCATCGGGGTGAAGGAAGCCGATCCCGTGACAGGCATGACCCGTGTATCGGTCATTATTGACGCTCAAGTGCTGGATTGCCGGAGCAAATTTGTGATTAAAGCCGGCAGTATTGGCGCCTTGCAGGTTTCGGCATTGGGTCCGAACCAGACGGAGGCCGAGACTCTGGCCCTCCAGAGAGCGTCTGAACAAGCAGCCACAATAATTGCGGATCAACTACGGCAGAGGTTGAACCGGTAGTTGCAATCTGCCGCCGATAACAACAAAAAACAACAGAAGGACATATGAAATGAAGCTAAATCAAATGACCGGATGGTTCAGTGTGCTGACAACAGCAGGTTGCCTTCTCGCCGCCTTGCCGGCTCAGGGCCAATTCGGTGGTCTCCTCAATAAGATTCCAGGAGTCGGAGGAGGCGCGGTAGTGGATGGAGGGGCCTTTTTGAAGCAGCTCAGCCCGGGAGCGGCTGACTTCGCCAAGGCATACTCCCTCTATTACGAGGGCTTGGGGGAATCAGATAAGGCCACGAAATTGGCAACAAAGGCCAAGGCACTAAGAGACGGTGGCGACCAATTTGACAAGGCGGCCAATGTTCTGATGGAAGGGGCTCGGACGAACATCCAAGAGATTCTTAAGCAGAAAACGGAGTTCGACGATCAGGCTCGCGCCAAGTTCTCGGAAGGCAACAAGGCATTCCGCGAGGGCATGGTCAAGTGGACGGTAGTGTCGGCTGCTGTTTCCTACGTGCTGGCGAAGAATCCCAAGGCGGCCCTCACGAACCCGGACCTTGCGTTGGCGGCCACAGCCTGCGTCAAGGGCCTGGGTGAAATGACCAAATTCGTGGGGGTCATGGAGGAGGTGAGCAAGGCCAAACGCGAGGCCAATAAGTGATGAGAACCTCCACGCTTTTCCGAAGGCTTGTTGCGGTCCCCGCCGGGCTGGGTTCGCGCGGAAGGCGTTTTGCTGGAAGCCTTCGTGCGGCCAAGGTCCCCCGCCTTTGGCCAGCAGCCCTCGCGGTCGGTTTGGCACTGGGAACGGCAGTCGCTCGCGCACAGATGGTGTGTGTCCACACCTCCGGCGAGGGCAAAGGGATCGAATATCGGGACGCGCTCGACGACGCTCTGTCCGACGCCGTGGCCCGCGTCAACGGCATTGAGATCGGCACGACCACGAGGGCGCAACTTGCCGAATCGGTCGTTGGGCAAAATGGGAAACTCACCGGCGTTACCGCGGAAGCTTATGAGAGCTCGGTGGATACTCGGACCAAGGGCGTCTTGAAGAGTTACAAAGTGGTCTCCAACCGGACCGATTCCCGTGGTTTCACCCGGATTCAAGTCGAAGCGGAGGTTTCCCAGTATGAGGCAAAGGAGAGCAACCGTCTTCGTTTGGCGGTTCTTCCCTTTGCTCTCAATGATGTCGGCACGGCGCCGACAGCTGGTACTCCGAATGTGGCGACGATCAGACGACGTTTGAGCCTTGGGTTGGTCAATCTTCTGACCTCGTCGCGAAAGTTCGCAATCCTTGAGCGCGAGTTTGATTCCTCCCGGCAGGCCGAACTCCAGCGCCTTTCCGCCGGCAGGGTTCCCGCCACCGAGCGCGCACGGTTGGGACAGGAGATTGGGGCGGACTATGTTCTGGTGGGCAGCATTGAGGCATTCCAAGTGTCCGAGCGGCCCATGTCTTTGGCGAACGGGGCTGCCGGTATTACCATTTCCGTCAATCTGGCAGTCTCATACCGGGTTGTGGATCTGGCATCGGGCGCAACCGTGTTGGCGCAATCCGCAAAAGTGGAGGGTGCAACGCCCGTCTTAGGTGGGATCCCCACCATGGACGGCGTGATTGACGACACCTCCAAGGAAGCGTCGGCCCAGATTTCCTCCCGGATATTGGAAACTATTTACCCGTTGAGGGTCATTTCTACGGGTGAGGAATTGACCCTGAGCATGGGAGGCGAGGCCCTCCACGAAGGGCAGAAGCTGAGGATCTATAATTTGGGAAGGCGATTGGAAGACCCTGATACGGGAGAGTACCTGGGCCACGAAGAGATTTTTGTGGCTGACGCCCAGGTCACGAGGGTGCTTCCCAAGGTCGCCTACGCCTCCGTGCAGGATGGCAAAGAAGCCATCACTCAGGGCGCGATTTGTCGGCTCGCTAGACCTTTGCCATCCAAACCTGAACCAGAACAAACTCCATCGAACATCAAAAAGGAACTGTATGATCTTTTCAAATAAGCCCCACTTCGCGTCCCTGATATTGATTCCATTTTTGGCGCTGCCGGCAGCCCTCGCCCAGGACCCGGGCCCGGCACCGCAAAGCGCCACGCCGGTTAACGGCGTCGAGTTTCAGCAAAAGACGGTTTCCGCCGTTGTCAGACGCGGTGGGGTCCAAGCTCAGATACAAGCTTTTCTCAAGCAGGAGGGCATGCACCAGGGCGTCAACCACAGGCCGGAGGGTGGTGACTATTATGTGGCTGTTGGGGTGGCCTCCATATCTGGCAACCGGACCGCGTCGGATTGGTCCATCTCACGCTCAGTTGCCTTTGACAAGGCGATGAGCGCAGCCAAAGAGGATTTGGCCGGCACCCTTACCCAGGATATCCAAACCCGCACCCAGCAGACCCAGGCCGAGGGGACCGCCGGCATTGCAATGCCCGGCCAAAGCGCAGGCACCCCTGCCAAGCCCTTGCGCCTCAGCGACGAGTTGGTCCTGCTGGCGCACTCCAAATTGGACTCTTTGCTTCCGTCACAAGGCAGAGGTGCCGCTTCCGGGCAGGCCGCGCAACGATTGATGCGCAACGAGGAGTTTCAGAGCTTCGTCCGCTCATCCAGCCACGCCATGATTGCCGGTATGCAGTGTTACCAGAGCTTCGAGGACCTTCCGAATGGACGCAATGGTGAAATTGGCGTCATTGGCATAGTCAGTGACAAAACCCTGGCCTTGGCCGCAGCGGTCGGTTCCGGTTCGCCGCTGCCCAAAGGAAAGCCCAATCTTCCCATCGCCCAGCAGATTCCCAGCGCGGACACCGAGGATGGCGCTCTCCAACTTCTCAACACATTCGGCGTTAGGACGCTGTACGATGAAAACGGTGACTTGGTCTTGGTTTCCTTTAATCAGGCTACGCCAGTCAACGATTCGACCGATGCCGAGCTTTCGGCCAAGCGGCGGGCCGGCACCTTTGCTCAGGGCGAGATTCGCAAGTTTCTTGGAGAACAAATTGCGCTGGCCGACGATGTTCTCCGCAGCGAATCGGTCAAGGACTACGAGGACAACACTCGTGCGACCGAGGCCATCGAGGGAGGTATCCATCGCTTTGATGCCTTGGCTGAGACTATCAGCATTACTGGCATTGCCTCCGTTAGCGATTGGGTGGCCAGACACCCCGTTACAGGGCATATCATTGTGGGCTCGGTTCAGATATGGTCCCCTTCCGGGAGGGATTTCGCCGGCATGTTGCGAGGTAAAATCGCCAAGGCCGCGGCCGCAGCAGCTTCCAGCGAAAGGGCCCGGCCTGACGGAGTCGGAGTCGGTGGCCGTGTCCCAATTAACTCCGACCAAAAAGGCGCAACTAACGGCCAAGGCATTAAAGGGGATAAAGGAGCGTTCTGATTCGCTCTAACGAGAATGTGCAAAGGCTCCTGATCGGCATCGGCTGTTCGCTCATCGTTGCGGCGTCTTCCGCTGCCTATGCGGCGCAGACTCCCAATGCCCGGGTCCTCGGCATCCTCAACGGCAAATTCATCGGTTCGACGAACATCTCCGAAATCCTATACGGTTTTGATGAAGCGGCCATCCTGAACGACAGTGCGGACGCCCTCGAAAGCGCCAGATCCCGCGCTAAAACTTTTGCTGTCGCCAGGTTGTCGGAGTATGCGCTCCGAAAAATCGTCTGGCCAAAAGGCTTGAACCCCGACGTGGCCGAGGCCCTCCGAGAATCTTTTTTTCGAATCCAAGATTTCCACCTCAAATTCCACGGTGTGCAACTGATTGACAGCGAGGTCCTCCGTGGCAATCGCTTGCGCGTTGTCGTGGAACTGCCGGATCCCGACCAGCAAATCCCTTCCGTTTCCTCCGAGGTTCTTAAGCAGGAACTTGCCGACGCCCTTGATCGCCAGTCTGACAAACTCGATCTCGCGGCTTATTTGGAGTTTTGTGCCGAATCCGAAATCCCAAAAGTTGTCTTATTGCTGGCGGACCGGCTCCGGCAGTACGGGGATGGCGCGGGTGCAACCTTCGCCGGCAGAAGGCTTCGAACAGCGGCGGATTTCCTCCAGGTTGATGATGCCCGGGCAGTTGTGGTCACTAATTACTCCCAGGGGTTCGCGCTCTTAGGCGAGCACCCGTATGACCCCCGGATCTGTCTCTCTTTAGGGGATTTCCTCCAAAGGTCAGGCCATCCTCGTTCAGCGCAACTGCTTTATAGCCGTGGGCAGGTTGTGTTCGCTGACTGGCCGCAAGCCGCCGAGTGCAGGCGCAAGGCTCAACCGTCCTCATGGCCGCTCGCTTTTTCGTTTCCCCAGCCTGCTTTGCCTGCTGGGTTGATCAGGCGGCGTCTTGAAGAGAAGTCTGCCACGCTAAAAGATATGTCGCCCGCTTGTCGCCTCATACTCGAAAGCTCCGGCCATCTTCCAGTCGACGCTTCGCCAGAGCCGAACGAAGCCTTTCGTGAGGCATGGGGTTCTTTCACCGACCCGCATCCCAACCTCACTAATGCGCTACAGTACGCCATGGAATCTCTCATCGATGGATTCGGCGCGGATGCCGCAAATTTGGCCGGGCGGATTTTTATGTTGCAGGACGAATACGAACTGGCCATACCCTTTCTTGAACAGGCTCGCTTTTTGGATGCGAATCACCCCTACGCGGCAGGCAATCTCGCCTTGGCGTTGGAAAGTATTGGCGAAAACCAGCTCGCCGCGACCATCGCAGATGCAGCCATAGCGAGTTCCAGGACCCCCGGTTCTTTCCGGATTAAGCTGGCGCCATTGCAACAGAATCGCCCACCGGCAACGTCCAACCCAAGGCAATAAAGGCACAAGTCGTTGATTCCGGTGTTCACTCAAGGCAGGTGATTTAGAGAGCATGAATTGGATGCACTGATAAAGCGTGAATGTCTTTCGGAGAAGGAAAGGGCGGATTTGATCGCAACGATCTCCGCCATATCGGCCTAGCATACCCAGCACCCCAAAAAAGGCGGTTAGGTTTGGGGCCGCGACCGCTCGTGCGTCAGAACGCACCAGCGGTTGAACAGTGACGATTATTATTCCCCAGCCCGAAGAAGAATTGTCATTGACCAAGCGGTGCCGAAAATCGCGGCAGATCCGCAGCAATGTCGCAATGTTGCATCAAAAAGCAGACACGTTTGGGCCCGCAGCTTCGCGTATTCCAGAAGGCGTGAAAAACCGGGAAATGCTGAGGGATTGATGGATGCATTGCAGCAGCCCCAGAAAAAGCGGCTAGGTTTGAGTCTGCACCCCGCTACGCCCCAGAACGGAAAAAACCACCATGAAATCTCTTGAAATCGTGCCCGATTCTTGACGGGCCGCTCATGGCCTTGTTTCCGCATAGTACACGGCGCACGCAATAAGCAGCCAGCAAACGACACAAATCACATACGATTTGCGCCGGAACGGACCGCAGCCCATTCCGCGAAGCGTCCAATCATGGTGTCGAAACACGGGATGGCGGCGAACCGGCAGAACGACCAGCCAGAGCGGCAGGAGCGTTATCGTTTTAATCACCCTGAAAAGCGCACGCCCAATCAGGGTGAGTGGATTTGTGGACATACGAGTATTTTAGCGGAACGTGGCTCCCTGAACGTCGGACTGCGCGAGCCACAAACTTCGGCTTAAAATGGGGGGGCATCCCGCGATGGGCCGCCCGGCAGCGGCGTGGCCCGGTTGTTTTCCGTGCCGTTGGGCGAAGGTGACGAACTCTGTGCGCGCGGTTCCGGGGTGAAGAACTGGACCGAATCAACGACCAACACCAACTGCGAACGCGTCGTGCCGTCATCGCTCCACGTCTCCGTGCGCCAACGGCCCTCGACCATGAGGGTGTCCCCTTTTGCGTGGCGAGCCACCGCCTCGGCCCACCATCCGAAACTCTTGCAGGGGACAAACGCCGTCTCTTCCTGCCACGCGTCTGTTTTGTCCCGATAGCGCCTGTTGGAGGCAATGGTGAAAAAGGCCATTTTCGAGCCGTTATTGCGAACGACGGGGTCGCGAACCAAGCGACCGCTCATGACTGTGATGTTGAAGTCTGCCATAATTTATCTTTTGTTGATTTTTATTTCGTTATTGCCGGTCGTTGTTTGAACCGACTTCGCTCTTTGTGTTTGGCGGCATTTTCCGCCGAGGCACTGGCAGGCCGATTTGCGCGGCGCGTCAATGATTTGCCTGGCACGAAAGGGAATTGAAAACACCTGATAAGGCGGGGCGCAGGGCCGTGCGGTTTTAGCTCTCCAGTGGCACGTCGCGAATTAGAGTATTTGGCCAGGCCCCCGGGCAGCAGTCAACGCTGCCCACATTTGAAGGCCAGAGGGACCTCTTGGCCTTCGGCAACCAGCCCGTCATCCCTCCGAACGAAGAAAAATTCTGTCCAGTCGTTGAGCGCGTCCGATGGCGCGAGAAGCACCTTAACGCTGATATTGATCCGGAGCATGGAATGGCTGATTCAGATCATAAAGCCTCAGCGGCCGCAATCGCCTCGAATTCCGGGAAAATATCATGAAAATTGGCGTTCAAAAACCGCACCACCTTGGCGTTGTCGAGCAGTTTTTTGATGTACCCGCGAGCACAGGTCAGGTTCAGCATGTTCTCCCCATATGATTCCTCCACGGCTTTCAGGTCGCGCTCCAGAGATTCCATCTCTTGCTCCAGCTTGCCAATTTCTTCGGCTGTCAACCCCTCTTTGACTTTCGGTTCCTCCGGGTGGGCCAGTTGAGCTTTCGGTGTTCCCAATACCAAGGCTTCGGCATATCCCGCCGCGAAATTATTGGCGGTGACCATTAGTTCGGCGATTTCGATCTGCCGCACGCACCCAACTTGTTTCAGCAATTGGATGGCCTTTGGGCAGATGGCTTTGTCTTTCAACAAATCGGCGGCTTCTTTGTGAATTCCGTCCAACAGTTTCATGGAGGCACGCACATTCCTGACGGAAATGTTCAGTGCCGCCGCGATTCGCTCCGGCTTCACCCCGTTCCGCACTGCGCGCACGATCATTTTGTGCTCCTGGATCGGCGCCAGCCGGCTAATGCGCGCATTATATGTGAAACTTTCGTCGTCGTTGGCGATAACGCAGTCCGCCTCCGTCTCCCCCAGTTCCTTCAGCGCGCAGAGCCGCAGATGGCCATCCAGAAGCAGGTATGTTCCTTCCCCACCTTTCTGCGGATGCACTATGAGTGGTTCGACCAGCCCGACCTCCTTGAGGGATGCGCGGATGGTGTTATAGCGATGGACGGTTTTCTCAGGGTCCTTTATCTGCCGGACGGGAAGTATGACGGTAAGCGAAAGCCGAATCTTCCGCATCTCGAATCCTATTTTTACGTCATTCATGCAGTTTCCTTATAAAGTGAAATTCTCATTGTTGTTGGCGATGACGCAGTCCGCCTCCGTCTCCCCCAATTCCTTCAGCACGCAGAGCCGGAGATGACCATCCAGAAGCCGGTATGTTCCATCCCCGCGTCTGTGTGGATGCACCAAGAGGGGTTCGACCAGGCCGACCTCCTTGATTGATGCACGGATTGGTTTATAGCGATGGACCGTCTTCTCCGGGTCCTTCACCTCGCGGACAGGAACTATGACGGCGAGTGAAAGCCGAATCTTCCTTATCTGGAATCCTGTTTTTAAGTCTGTCATGCAGTCTCTTTGTGTTTGGGGTTGAGTTTTGCCCATAGGTATTTTGGCATGGTGGAAAGTGATTCGGCTCGGAGGAGGGTCATGAAATTCTCATCCCGGACAAGTTTGTCAAAGGCCGTGACGATGAAGAGCAATTTTGCATCGCAAATCTTGGCTTTACGTATCATCAGCTTCTGCTTCTGGCTCTCGCATCGGTATGCATGCACCAGGCTTTCGGCACTGGTCAGCCTCTTCCGCCCGGCACCATTACGGATATCACGGTGCTTGCCGGCGAAGCGTCGCTGGTCAATTATTCGTTTCACCGTGCGAATGGACAACTGGTTGAGCTGTTTGGTCTCGTAGGCCTTGAGCAACTCCCTTTGCGTCTCGACATCGTTTGCCTTGGCGATGTCCATCGCGACGCCGAGAGGAATCCTCCCGCTGGAGGCCGCATCCAGAAGCCGCTCTTCGCCGGCGTTCTGCAGGGCAATCAACCCGGCGACCATGTTATTATCAAGATCCAGCTTTCTGGCGATTTCCGTATTGTTGTAGCCCGCCGACTTTAGCCGCTCAATTTCACGAATCAGGGCCAAGGGTGCCGGGTATCGGCGCGCCATGTTTTCAACCAGGCTGCGCAGCAGGCGTTCCTCCTTCGATATTTCCACGATCACCGCCGGGATTTCTTTGTACCCAAGGGCGATAAATGCTTCGACTCTGCCCTGGCCGCACACCAGGTCGTAGCCAATCCCCTCCGCCTCTTCGGCAGAGCGCAAACTGACCTGGATCGGTTTTTTCAGCCCCAAGTTTTTTATGCTCTGCAAAATGGCTTCAAACTTGTTCCTGTCTCGATGTCTCGGATTCAGTATTCGAATCTGGTCAATCGGAATCATTTTGATTTCTTCATTCATGCAGCCTCCTCAAGTTTGATCCGTTCCGCCATGCCAAGAAAATAATCCAGCGTTTCAAAGCGGTACGAGTCCAGGTAAACACCATTCTCTTCTGCAACGCGCAGATTTTCCCACGTCATGTCAATGGCCGGCAGTAAATAGTAGTCGCGGATGCCCTCATTCGTGGAATCCATCCGAACGGCGACCGTGATGTCCGGCTTCAGCTCCTCATCCAGCCGCACCACCCACCGCGATGAACCGGAGCCTGTGATGCAGTGACGGCAGAGCACAATGGACACGCGCAGTTCGTTGTTGAGGTGAAGCAACTGGGTTTTCTCGTCCAGGGTCATGATCGCGCCCAGACCCTCAATCTGACGAATCACCGACGCGACGATTTTCGGGTGTTCTGCGCGCAGCTTGCGGTTGATTTCAACAAAACCGTAATCAATACCGGGATCGTAGCCGATCAGATGATAAGCGGAAACCAAGCTGCCGAAACGAGACCGGAACGCCGTGCTGGATGGAAGGTCGGCGGTTTCGTCGATTAAAATTCCGCTTATGCGCCCGTGCTGTTTCAGCACGCCACGCAGTTTCTCCAACATTTCATCATTGGAGAGTTTCCGGCTACGGGCCAAAATGATCCCTTGCGCCGTGTGGAACAGGCTTGCCTCGATAATGCCTTCAAATTTGCCGTCCGCTCGAATCCATTTTTCCTGCGGATTCACCACATGCTTGCGTTTCAGCTTGAATGACGTGCGATGATAAACATTGTTGCCAATATATTTTTCGTTAGTGAGCACCTGATGAATCGTGGCACGGGTCCATGCGCGCCCAAAGTCCGTGAGCACCCCCTGCTCGTTTAGTGCCCTGGCAATTTCCAGTTCATTTTTCCCTTCGTTGACAAATGCCTGGTAAATCCACCGAACGATTTTGACTTCCTCATCCGGCCCCGGGATCAAGATCACCCGGTCCGTTTGAATGCTTTTGTGCTCCCCGATTTTGAGCACGCCTTTATGCTGGCGGTTGTGGTCAATCAGGGCGCGCCGCAGGCCGAATCCGGCACTACCGCCCTGTTTAAACCCCATTTGGATCAACCGGCAGGCGCCTGCGAACACTTTGGTTGATAATTCGCGGCTATATTCACCAGCCATCGTCCGCTTCATGGTCTTCATGACCGAAGACATCGGGCTTCCGTCATTTTCAAATTGCTCCGCGCAGTAATGGACCGAAACCCCGGCTCGGCGGCAGACGTATTCGTAATAGGCGCCTTCATCAGCATCCTGAAATCGCCCCCACCTGCTTACATCATACACGAGGATGGATGAGAAATTGATTTGGCCATTTTGGACATCCTCAATCATCTGCCCCAGGGATTCGCGTCCCTGGATATTCAAGCCGCTCTTGCCCTCGTCCGAGTATTCTTTGACAATTTCCTTTCCACGACGTTTGGCATATTCCCGGATGACATCCATCTGGTTGCTGGTCGAATACTGCTGGTGCTCCGTGGACATCCTCACGTAAGCGGCGGCATTGTTGGGTGGCAAGACTGTTCGGGCGGTGCTCATGGAAAATAAAGTTCGTTGCCGCGAGTGCCGAAGGCGAAATCGCGGCTTTCCCATTCCCTGGTTTTGCCGCGGTCGCCTCCAGCGGTGCGGTGTTTATCACTCCGGGAAAATTCAGTGACCATTTTCATTTGTGCGGATGGAGTCTTTGTCGCTTTTGATAATCGTTGAGGCGGAGATGCCATCGCTTTCAGAGTGGCCAGCGCAATAATGAACCGAGACTCCGGCCCGGCGGCACAGATATTCATAATAGGCGCTTTCATCGGCATCCTGAAATCGGCCCCACCGGCTGACGTCTTGCAGGAGGATGGCGGAGAATTTGATTTGCCCGGTTTCGACGTCCCGAACCATCTGCTCCAGTGCTTCGCGGCCCCGGATGTTCACACCGCTCTTGCCGACGTCAATATATTCTTCGACGATTTGCATTCCATGGCGTTTGGCATACTCCCGAAGGACATCCATTTGATTGCTGGCCAGGTGCTGGTCTGTTCTGGCCGTTCTCACGTAAGTGGCGACATTGTTGGGAGGCAGGTTTGTTTTGGTAATTTTCATAAAAAATAAATCTGGTTCATCTGCGCTTAGAATTCGCGGCCCTGGTCATTCACGCCACTTTGGTTCACATCCGAATATTCTTTGACGATCTGCATTTCGTGGCGTTTGGCATATTCCCGGATAACGGCCATTTGGTTGTTGGAGTGCTGCTGGTGCTCCGCCGACATCCTCACGTAAGCGGCTCCATGGTTGGGTGGTAAGTCAGTTTGTCCGGGGCTCATGGAAAACGATGTTGGTTGCCACGAATGCCGACGGCAAAATCGCAGTCTTTCAATTCCCTGGTTTTGAAACAGCTGCCTCCAAGGGGAAGCCGTTCATCGCTCGAACATAATTCAGAGACCATTTTCATTTGCGTGGACACCTTTGCACGCGTTGGTTTTCAGGGAAATACATAAGTTGTGTGGAGCCCCTTCAGCTCACCGGCGGCCCGGGGGACCACGGAGAGTGGCAGCGATAACGACCAAACAGCGTGACGCCGAATCGGGCCACCAGCACTGCCGTAATCTTCTCAAGGTCTCCAAAAGTCGCGGCCAAGAGCTGCCACCATCCAATTGCATCCGGGTGAGGCGGGGCGCGTGCGACCACGGATCTGACGATGCGATCGATCTGTGGAAGCCATTCTGAAAAGCGGTTCCAGTACTGCTTTAAAAGATGAAGCCACGAAAGCGCGTTGGTGCCGATGGTTCCCCCGAAAAACTCACTTGTGGTGACGTTCGAAACCAGCCGGTATGGTTGCACAAATGAGGGAAGGATACTGACCGTTTTGCGGCAAGCGCGACATCGAAACCGCCGCACGGAAATGCGGAGAACACCACTTTCCACGTTCGTAACATTGCGGAAATAATAGAGCGCTTCAGTGTATTTAGGGCGCGGCAATGAGGGCATTCATCCGGGGGCTCGATATTCCGCTGGAAGTTCCTGCTTACGTACTGAATGGCGCTCACGGGCACCGCGCGAATGATCTGCATATTCAAAATTCATCAACGACACGGCTGGCAAATGCCTGCGTTTCGAAAGGGGTTTATGTTGCAGCCCAGATGCCCCGAGCACTCACGAGAGATCCCCAATGTGCCATCCTCAGTCCAAAAACGACACCTCCACCCTGCTTGCCGCGCGTTTTCACCCATCGTGCGCTTACCCTGCTGCGCACCGCAGAAACCTCAAAATTGAAGGGGCGCGAACTCAACGCACCCTGTCCCGAGGCACCGCGAAGCGCCTGTTACACAAGCACGCCAAGCCGCGCCCGATTGGGCGCGTGCTCGGTGGATTGTGTAACGGGCTTGGAAAATTCGCGGTTTTCGGGACAGCCCGCAGCCGAAGCTACGCTAA
>Ga0224555_1002640_pt1 | contig 20398 bp, 11 predicted proteins | sample 714S23034metaG_FD_180687 | JGI IMG/M metagenome (GOLD analysis project Ga0224555, IMG submission 180687) | Peat soil microbial communities from Stordalen Mire, Sweden - 717 S2 30-34 | ecosystem: Environmental > Terrestrial > Soil > Wetlands > Peat | place: Sweden: Norrbotten County, Stordalen...
ACCTGTCGAATCCCCGCCTATCATCCCGCCCCAGTAGTAAAGGAGAGGGGCCTTGGTCCGGGCCCGCGCCAGACGCGACATTTCGTCCCACGTCTGGACGACGCTCTGGTAACGAAAGCCTTGATAGACGGGGAACAGCGGCTCGCCCGGCTTGGCCGCTGGAACCTGGCTCCACTCCGTATAGGAGGTATGCCACTTATCGTTGAAGGCGGCCAGAGTCTTGTAAGTCCGGGGCAGCCATTGGTAAAACTCCTGGATGTCTGCCGGAGCGTAGCCCGCGATTCCACGGGTCGGTTCCATGCTTCCATTTTTGTAATTTTGGGGCCCCCACATCGCGTCCAGCCATCCGTAGTTGGCGAATAAGCCCCCGAAGCCGGGCTTGCCATTCACATGTTCGATCGTCCGGCCGATGTAATCGAAATACGCCTGCCGAAAATCCTTATCCCACCAGGATGGCTCATTAGCGGTCATACCTGCGCTTGTCAGCTCGCGTCCCGTGACCCATAGCGGGGGGTTCTTGCCCACTACCTTGGGTGGCGCCTCCGCCCAGACGCTCTGCCAAAAAATCAGGTAAAGCCCGATGTGTGCCTTGGCGGCCGAAGCCAGGTAGCTGTCCAGCAGTGCAAAATCGTACTCACCGCGGCGCGGCTCAATGCTACCCCACACCAGGTTGATCTCCACGCCATTTAATCCCGCTTTAGCAAAAGCTGCAAAATCCTCGTCCGTCCAAGGCGTGCTAGCAGCCTGACCCTCGCCCGACTTCTGATAGTCAATTTGAACCCACCAGTACGGGTTCCCAGGGCTCGGAGTGGCTCGCTCAGCTTCGCTCCCTTTCTTCACGTCAGTGAGCGCCGAGCTTTCCGAAAAGCCGATGGAGGGATAAACAGCAACCAAAATAAAAAGGATGGCTGTGAGAACAAGAGGCTCTCTTCGGTTAGAAATCCACTTTCCTTGCGCGGTCATCATGTGATCGATTCTCTTTCTCTCTAAAGTTGAACGCCTGTTGGCGCCAAAACAATCTTGTCCGCCCTCACCGGTGAGTGCGACGGGATGTTGCAAGCGTGACTGGATCTTCCAATGCGCCATTCCGAATGACACGTCACTAGGCGTAAAGGGCATTCCTACGGGATAACAGGCAATATCAAAGCCGAGGGATGCGTTTTGTCGTGGTAGATCAGATTGGTCGCTGTAATGGGTGTTGTTGAAGTTTCGGGGCTCAGGCCGTTATTCAGATTCCTGTCGAAGCGAGGAAAATTGCTGCTCTCAATCTCCAGACGCAACTTGTGCCCGGTCAGAAATACATTGGAGGTTGACCAGAGATCGATGGTTAACTTGTACACCTCGCCAGGATTCATCAGCTCAGGCTTTTCCTCTGAGACACGATAACGCGCCCGCAATATGCCGTCCGTGAGGTTTTCTGCCTGTCCGTTCGGTGACACATCAATCAGCTTACCCACAAAATCGGTATCGACGGCCGAAGAACTCACATAAAGCTCCAGGGTCACATGCCCTGTCACCTCGGTGTCGTGATTGAAGACAGGCGTCGTGTAGACGAGCACATCCGGTCTTGTCTCTACTGCGCGCTGGTCAAGAGGGCCAGGAGGGTAATGGTCGGTATCGCCTAGCACTGGCCCGCCGTGTGTTGGTACCGGGTGATTAGGGTCGTACACATATTGATCGGCCGGTTCAGTTCCCGGAGCAGTTTCGTTCAGTATTCCGTCACCGGTAAGGGCGTTTGCTTTACCCTCTGAATGTAGGTAGTAAGAAGTGCTCCTTGTGCGCTGGAGCGGCCAGTCCGCCTCGTCGCGCCATATATTCTGTCCCATAACAAAGAGTCTTACGGGCAGGCGCTTAGCAATTTCGTTATCAATACCCTTGAGTAGGTGGTCATACCATTCGATACCGAGCCCGGTTATATCCGGAATCGACGCTTTCCCAAAATCCACATCGCCGATGGTCTCGGTCGCTCCTGCGTGTCCCCCAACTACCATCATTAAGCGGGTCTCGTTCCTTGCGGCTTCACTCCCTCCCTTGCTCTTAATGCCAATATATGTTCGGAGCGAGCCATCCTGAAACAAGTCATACCAGCCGCCAATTACGAGTGCTGGAACTTGAATTTTGTCAAAATTTCGTTGAATTGACCATTGCTTCCAGTAATCGTCGTCCGTTGGATGATCGATCCAGTCAAAGTAGTAGTTGGCCAGGCCTACCGAACTGGTTCCTGGATCCAGCAAAGGATAGTCGACGGGTGAGTTCATCAAGTTCCAATGCGTCGGCAAAGCGGTTGGAGCAGTTCGCCGCGTCAACCCGTCGAGGGCGAGAGCGCTGCTCCACGCCTGGGCGAGCAACTGCTCGAATGCCCCCCCGTGATACGCCCAATCCTCGTGGTAGTCCGAAGCGGTCACAAACGGCATGATTCCAGCCAGGTGTGGTGGAGAAGCGATTGCCGCCAGCATCTGCGTCGCACCCACATATGACCCGCCAAACAAGCCCACCTTGCCGTTGGAATAAGGTAGTCCTGCTACCCATTCCACAGCGTCATAACCGTCCTGTGATTCGTACTTGAACGGATACCAATCACCTTCTGAGGCATTGCGCCCCCTCACATCCTGATCGACGAAGATGTATCCGCTGGAAGCAAACCTCAGTCCGGTTGCCACGTCATTTCGCTTGTCGTATGGGGATCGCTGCAGGATAACTGGAAATTTCCCGGGGTCTTCGGGGCGATAGATGTCCGCTCGCAGGGTAATGCCGTCGCGCGTTTTCATCGCCACATTGGTTTCAACCTTGACGTCATATTGTTTTCTAGCGTAAACACTTCCGGTCAGCATTAGGGATCCAATGATGACAACTAGGCATCGACGGTAAATTCGCATGTTTTGCACTCCTGAAACTTGGCCAATGCAGAAGAAAACGAGCCACGAGCGGTTGAGCTACGTGAAAAGGCAGCAAGCGGATGGCGCGCAACAGCCATGTCCAACGCGCATACCGCAAACCGTAAACGGAGACCCAGTATTCTCAGTTTCCATCGCAGTACTTCCAGTTTCTCGCATTTTGATGGACCACAAATTGAGCTACTTTTCAATAGCGTAAAAGCTGCGCTCATAGTCTTGAAGAGGATCGCGTCCACTCCAGAGCCTATTCGACGATCAAGCCTGGATCACTCGAACTCAGCAAGTAAGTTGAGTAAACAACTATACTCATGGGCGGAATGCGGTCCGAGAGCATGTCGCTGATGTCAAAACTGGTTTGTGGATGAAGATCCACTTGGCATCTGTCTTCATCCTCTTTCCTGAAGGCATAGCGATGCATGCGCACTGTCTGAGGCAAGCCTGTCAACTCAAGAGACAAGTCGGCTGCCTGGTGGTTTTCATTCACCAGCACTACCGTCAGGTTTCCTTTGGGCGTGCGAAGCGCAGCGGCTACGACTTTTCGATCTTCCTCAAGGTACGGTGCCTCAACGTGTGTTGCCAATACTGCCGAGTATTTCGGGAGGAAACGAGAGAGCATCGCGAACTGATAGTATGCGTTCGGCTGAGGAGAGAACACATCGAGCAATCGATCTCTGCTAGTGTCCCATGTACGTAGCAGCTGCCACTGTCCATCCAAGTCTCCGCGGTTCGTAAAGCTCCAGCGATTGAATCCATCGACCCCTGCATTGATTCCACGCACAACCAGCGACGCGTTTTTCAACCCAGATTGATAACACGCTGGCCCTGCGTCGTTATGCCCTCTACCGTAGGCCATAGTCCCAAACTCTGAAATGAAGAAGGGCTTGTTTCTTGCGTGGGCCCATTCTGCCCATTGGCGCATGCGGCGCTCTGCTTCAGCTAAGTTATAGCCCCAGCCCATCGAGTCAAATACTGCGTTGTATGAGTGGAGATCGAAGGCGCCGATGTAGGAATTGAAATCTATCTCCTCCGGTTTAAGTTCTGGCAGGTCGGTTCGATCAGGCCCGGAAACCGGCACGTTCAGGCCGCGGCGGTCAAAATCCTCCCGCACAGCTTTCAGGCTCGGGCTGAATGGGACAGCTTTCAAATCGGAGTCTTGCCACCACGAGAAACTGTCATACCCCGGCTCGTTGGCAACCGACACCCAGCGGATGCAGCTGTACCCTTTCACCCGTATCAGATGATCCACGAGTTCTCCGATCCCGTAAGCCCACGCCTGGATGGAGTATGGGGCGTTGCGCAGCCGCCTGATCGAGTCTTCCGCATTGCCGGGATAGGCGTTCCATGCGACGTTCCCCCACATTTGCTGCAAAAAGACGTCGACACCGCGACGCTCCGCCCAGTCCAGGACGCGATACAACACGCGCATCTCGGCATTGTTCCAGTCAAAGACTCGACGTTCTTTCTCATACATCCGCTGTTCAAGCTCCACGCGGCACCAGTTCATTCCGAGCCACTCCGCATGCTTGAATAGCTCGTGCCAGTGCTTGTCGTCGTCGGCCTCGGGATTACCGCCCCATGCGCTGCCTGACCACGAGCTTCCGTTTGGCTCCGACCCTAACAAAGCCGTGCTGATAGTATGAAAAGATGCTCCGATGCCACCTCGCATTACATGAACCGGCTCAACCGCTGACACATGTATCTTTACAGGAACTGGCGGTTCAGCCTCACCACAGGCGGGATGTGGCTCCGGCAGAGACTGCTTGTAACTGGAGTCATTTCCTGGCGCGGATTGCCCTTCCACCGATCTCGAAGTAACGATCGCAGACCCAACACTCACGGCACTCGTCACCAGAAATCTTCTTCGCGTCAGGCTGCTCATTCACTCTTCATTCTACAACCGGAGGTTTTGGAATTTCATGCGCTCGTAAATCGTATCCATCCACAGTAAACGCGGTTTCTTGATTTGATTCCCGTCAAGGCGCACTTGGCCGATTATCGACCCTCGAATAGGGAATATCGAGTATTGTCAAGCCGCATTCGCATGGTACTTCAGGAGTACTCTCGTGGTCACAAATGCTGGAGTTGCAGCCTTCGCGCCATCCTACAGTCGCGCGGATGGCGCAAAGGCTGGTTAGGGAAATGTCTTAAAAATGATCTTGGCCGCGACCTGAGCAACACGGCTTGGATCTGCGCTGACGCGCCCAAATTGTGAAGCGGGCGTATACGTAACCGTTGGTGTTGTGGAGCTGCCTGACGGAGGATTAGCCGATTCCGCGAGCGATTGCGACCCCAACTGGAATTGGCCATGGTTAAAGGCGTTGAACATCTCTCCGCGAAGCTGGAGTCTCAGGCATCCTGAGTTCCCGGATCATGGTTGCGGTGCGGCGTTGTTGGGACTGTTTCGACACTGCAGGGCCGCGTTCTTCATACGGAACGCAGTTACGCAGAATTATCCAGATCAAATGACAGAGGCGATTCGCAACTACGCCGATCGTTTGGTTATGTTGATCCCTGTGGCTTTTCGGTGCTTTGCCCGCTACAAAATCGACGACAGTGCTGAATTTGGCTCCGGATTCCCGCTTCTCTCCCGGCTCAAGACATTGCCCATGCAAACAGCGGTTAGTTTCCCCCTGTCGAAGCTAATTCCTCCGCCCTCAAAGTGGCCGCTTTTGACTGACCCCCGAGATGAACTCGCCGTGATGGCTGGCCGCACTTGGGACAGCGACTCTCCTCTCCAAACGCTGCGCTGGAGGCTGCGGAAAATGGATCGAAGTGACATGCATATTTAGGGGATACTTGAGGCAAATGGATACAAACTTGCCAATCGCGCAATCTCGGCGCGACTGCGACGACGAACAATTACAGACTCTCCGCTCATGACTACAGTCCATCACAGACAAGGACCATTTCAAAGGTGCGGTTGCTCATACGGATACACCTTAGCGGCGGTCGGTGTTGTCTTCGGCGATGAAGGCTTGCGGCGAGCTTAGATGCAGAGGTTCTCCAAACTCGTCTGCAAACAAACGAAGCATCCACCTGCGATGGCTCGCCAGCCAGGAAGAGAACCTCTCCGGGCGCGCCGGATCGAAGACCGGTTCCTGCCAGTGGATATTCGCAGCATGAAAATGTGAATCGACGACAGCCGCTGGGTCGGTAGGTAAATCCACGTTCCTGCCGAAGTAGCGGTTCCCTTCAAAGCGAATGTCCCTGGCACCGCCCCATCCTGGCGCGATACGGTAGGTTCCGTCAGAGTTACGCAGCACTTCATGGCCATAGCGCCCTGTCCCAGCTACGTCGAAAGTGTTGTCACGGAAGATTGCCCCGTTCGACCAGCCATCCCAATTACTGACAAGCAGCACCTGCACGTCATCCTGCGGCGCAATATAAATCGCATTGTTCTCCACTGTCGTCTGATCGGCTCCGCTTAAATTGAAGATGCGCGCATGATCGTTCCGGCTGATGTTATGTTGAATCACGGTTCCGGTGTTGCCGATGTTCTCCTTCGTGTTGCGTTTGCCGGGCGTGCAGATCAGCATGAAGCCGCCCTCGTTGTCATGGCTGTAGTTATAGAGGAAGCGGGTATTCCTGGAATTAAAGTCGGAGTCGAACCCTTCACCGTCAAGCGTGGTATGAGTAAACGCCGCCTCATTCAGCTGAAAAAGCGAATTGTCGGTGCTCCATGGCCAGATGCCGGCGTTATAGCTGCCGGCGCGCTGATTGCAATGAAGCACGACATTATGCTCGATCAAGGCGCCATCCGTCGCCCAGGGGACAATGCCGTCGCCGCCGATATCTTCCGCGAAGTTGTCACGTATGACGACGTGCAGGCTGGGATACCACTTGGAGCGGGCAAATTCGGAGCTTTGGCCCACAATCGCCGATCGGTCGACTTTCCACACGATGTTCCGCTCGATGGTCAGGCCGTCGAATCGGCTGGGCACTTTATCCCCGTTCGTCCGGAAGAGTATGCCTCCGCTCTCTTTGCGTTCATTCGTCCCATTGACATCGTGGATATAGAGATCGGAGACAAGCAGATGATGCGCCGTGCCAAAGTTTGTTATGGCAATCAGTACGCCTCGCCGAAGCCCAGGCTGCGCTCCATGGTTCGTGATCTCAAGATGGCGTACTTCGACCTCTTCAACATTCAGCAGTTGGACTACATCTTGGACCTTCCCATTCCCGTCGATACGAGGCAGCGATCCTTTTCCAAACCGGTCGATCACAATGGGAGCGCCCTCCTCACCCGAGCTTGACAGCACCAACTGCCCCTCCCATCGAGATCCGCAACGAAGCAGAATGCGGTCTCCGGGAAGGTAGCGGCTTTCGTTCACCTTTTGCAGCGTATTCCAGGAACTGGACGGCGAAGTACCCGAGTTGGAATCGTTTCCGTGGAGAGAGTCCACGTAAAATGTAGTCGCATGCAAAGAAGCAGGGGCGGTGAATGAGAGTCCCATTAAGAGCAGGACGTGCAACGATTTCACAGTAAACCTCCACGGGCTGGTATCTACTTTGTCGCTGGTGAAGCGATTGCCGACGCGGACTTCCGAAAAGAAGCGAAGTCGCGGAGCTGCCAACGGTCTCTCCAGCGGATCACGAGACCGCCGTGAGCGAATTCGACCGGCAACCACACATAACGTCCATCGATAGGGTTTTCCGGATTCCAGCGATCAGCTGCGAAAATGAACGCGCCCGGCTGGCCGTGAACGGGTAACAGATAAGTTCCCTGGGCTAGAAAAGTGCGGTCCGCATCGGGTCCTATAGAGGGATTGCCCAGAGGTTTCCAGGGCCCCCAGATCGAGTCGGCGACAGCCGCGTAGGCGGGATTCGGCGCCCATCCCGTGCAGTGTGAACCCACAAAGTAGTACTTCCCTTCGAAACGGAGAACGGTGGGTGCTTCGAGGGCTTCGCCGATAAAGATTCGCTTCCAATGGCCGCTTGTGGCAAGATAGTCATCGCTGAGTTCAGACACATGCATTGTCTGATTTTCTTCGGATGCGGCAAAAAGGTAAGCCTTGCCGTCATCATCCTCAAACAAGGTCATGTCGCGCGCCATCTCGCCGTCTGGACGGAAACTCTTAAGATAAGTGAATGGCCCTGCAGGCCGGCGACTTACGGCCACTCCTACGCGGGCCGCGCGATAGCCTTGGCCTTTCAGTTCGAGGTGGAACCACATCACAAACTGCCGTGTGCGGGAATTATAAAGAACCTTCGGGCGTTCGAGGATAGCGCCTTTCACGATATCGCTCGATGGATCTCCAGAGACCTGAAGCGCAATCCCCTCGTTCTTCCAGTGGTATAAATCGCGGGAGGAGTAACACGAGAATCCGACATTGGCGACATTGCCTTCCCGCCCAGCAGTTTTAAATTCTCCGTACCAGTAATATTTTCCCCCGTGATACAAGAAGCCTGCCCCATGCGCGTTGATGGCCACGCCTTGCGAGTCAAGCCATACCGCTCCAGGAGAGAAGGCATCTTCGGCAAAAAACAGCTGGGCTGGCGCCACGGTCAGAGCCAGGAGCGCGCACGCGATAAGCCAAAACGCTCGAAACGATCTTTGCATCGGCATAATCGGAATCCTCATTTAGGATGCGCGCCGGAGGTATTCTCTGGCGACAATGAACCTGCCGGAAAAGCAGCAAGCGGTCCTCCCACTATCTGCTCGATGGCCCGGGCCAGGACTGGTGTTCGTGTGAACCCTTCCCATCGTCCGAGTTCTTTTCCGTTCGGAGAGATCAAGACGATGGTCGGCAGCGTGTGAATACGAAAGCACTGCGAGCCGAGGCCGGCAGGGTCTTCCAGGACGGGAAATTGCAGGCTCCAGTCCGCTGCCGTATTCACAAGATCCGCACGGCGCGAGATCCGGTGCGAGACGACCGCGGTCGCATCCATGGCCGCGACGCGCAATCCCCTGCTGCTGTACTGGTGGTCCAGGCTCTGCAGGATGACGGCTGTCGCGCGCGATGTCGTCTCGCTCCCGTTTGCCGTCAGCGCCAGAAAGGCAAGCAGCACCGGCGAGTGTTCTCGCCCCTGCAAGACGAAGTCGCCGCCATTAACCGCCGGGGCAGAGAACTCTCTGCTGCAGTCGGAAACCGGCGGTTTGCACCAGGCGCATACCGCGAGCAGCAGGGAGAGAGGAACTACTTTGCTGTGCCGCATCTTTGCCTCTACTGATATGCGCCGATGTTGTATCCTGAGCCGTTCGCCGGTAGAGGATTGCCAAAGAAGTCCTGTGAACCCATTGTGCATCCAGTGATTCCGGTACACACATTGGTTCCCGCGCCGATGGCTGGAGATCCGGTCTCGAGCCTAAACGCGGAGGTGGGCATGCCGGTAGAGTGGCTCGTGGGGTTGTCCAGCATGGGATCGGCGACAAGGCTGTGGGCTTCCTGGGTGCTCGCCGCCTGATATGCAGCCACGCTGTTATAGGTGTTGCCATTCCACGACCATTGCGGAGAGCCGCTCCCGGTTGTCCAGTAGATGTTGTAATCAAGCGCAAAAGCGGATGTTGTCGCAACCAGACCTGGTACAGCGGAATACACAATATTGTTTTCAAAGAAAGTTGGCGAAGAGCCATTGTAAGTTGCCGCCGCGGTGTTTAGCAGAGACGCCGGCGTTGCCGGATTCCAGTAAAAAGTGTTGTTGTATATCTGCACACCATTGAGCGATCCCCCATCCCAGGTGGAAAGAAACACATCGCCCTGGTAGGAAGTTGCGGGGTTTTGGGCATTGTTGGAGCAAACGTTATAGCGAACAATACTGTTAGTGTCTACGCTATTCTCCGCTCCGAATACCGAGATGCAATAACCGGCGGAATCATGCCCGTAATTGTATTGCACGATGTTATCGCTGTTGTAGTAGTCGATGTCGAAATCGCCTCCGTCGTGTGCGCTCCATGTCTGGTTGTCATACGATTCGTTGTTCTGGATAGTACAGGTATGGCACCACCATTCCCACAGGCCACCCGGAGTGCTGCTGCCGCAATTGGGGCACAGACCCGTGTGATAGACCACACTGTTCTCAATGGTTCCGTTGGTAAGTTCCAAGATCAGTATGCCGTCGCCGTAGACGTCGTGGGCGGTTGAGCTCTGCACGGTCACTTTGCTTCCCAGTGTTTGCGTGCTGTTTCCCGTCCAGGCGCCACCGGCGTTCACATATATCCCTTCGGAAACATTGCTGGGGCCAGCCGTAACGCCATCGATCGAGATATCGTTCATTGTCTGACCAAGCCCATTGGCACTGAAAAACACCTCACCGGAGTCGCCCCGCGTAGCCGATGTGCCTGTCGCGTTGTGAACATTCAGATTCTTGAGGTAGATGTGATACAGCGGTTCACCAGCTTCATTTCCGGTGGCATAGACGCCATACGTTACTCCCCCGATAATCTCCAGGTCATTGATCTCCCAGTATGACTGGTTGTTCAGCAGGATGACCTGCTGGTTGGTAGAACCGCCGTTCAACACCGGCAGGTTTCCGGTGCCATAGGCATCCACCACGATGGGGTAGCCGTTTGCCCCGGAGCCCAGGGGCGCCAACATGCCATTGCAAGTCGTTCCCCGGTTAAACAATAGCGAATCGCCGGCGATGAAAGCATGGGAATTGACATCGCTCAGACTGTTCCACGGAGAGCTCTGTGCGCCGTTTCCGTCTGAGGCTGCAGAACAATCCACGTAGTGCGCCGCCGCGGTCAGATTGATGGTGTAGGGTGCTGTGGCAACCGCGCTGTTCGAGTATCCGGTGGCTACCGCGATGGCTTCAAGAGTCTCAGCCGCCGACACCGTGATTGCGCCTGTGTACTTGGTCGAAGAACTTGTCGGCGTAGTCCCGTTGCTGGTGTAGTACATGATCGCGCCCGTCACCGTATCCGCAATAGTCACAGTCTGCGCAGAGGAGTACGTTCCGGCTGCGGGCGAGAACGTGGGCGTGGGCAACGTGGGCGTAGACGTCGCCCCGCTTCCGCCACCATCGGAAGAGCATCCGGAACTGACCAACGCCAGAAAGAGCAGAACTTTAGCTCCAAGAAACGGCAGCGCAGGCAAGAATACAACTCTGCTCAACATGCTGCATGTCCTCAATTCAAGAACTCTGCGTCGCAAAGGGCTGCGCCGGTAGCGATCCTTCACTGCCGGCGGCCCGTTGTTGGCATTACCATTCGAAGCGAGCGCCGAGCTGGCCGGTGCGGTTGCCGTAAACACCGTCTACGTGTCCGAAATACCCGGTGCCGAAACTCGTGTCGGGATTGTCCCAGTAATGACGGTTGAAGACATCGAAAAACTCCGCACGTAACGTGACGACATAACGGCCATCGGACCCAAACTTGGTCTTTTTCAGCAGGCTTGCATTCTCCGATGGAGCTGCCCAGCCGCGCCAGTTGGTAAACAGCGTCGGACTGTTGCCGAGTTGGCCGTAAGTCGGATTGGTGAAATTGTTTGGATTTACAAAAAGGCTGTCCGGATCGGGGGCTGTTCCGGCAACGGTTGGATTCCATGACGGATTGTATTTCTTAAACTGGTTCTTGAAGCTCGCGCCGGGGGCGACATTGGTATAGACGGCGCTCCATCCGGGGTAGTAATTTGTTGAACCCACCGCGCCCATCTCACCCGCGTTGCCATAGGAAACGATTGTTCCCGCAATCCAGCCGCCGACCAGATAGTCCAGAATGCGGGAGTCGGAGAGGAACCGGCGTCCTTGGCCCAACGGCAGACCATAAGTGAGATAGCCTTTCACCGTGTCATAAATATTCGGCCATCTTGCTTCCTGCTTGTACTTATAAGGATCCTGCCACCAGTAATTCATACTCCAGGTTTCGATAAAGGCCGACCCGGTGTTGCCGGTGGTGCGTGACCGGTTATAGCTGACGTCCAGGTTCAATGACCCGTGCTGCTTCATTCCCTCGACAGTATAGGCGTTGTATCCCGACTGGCCAAGCGGCGAATTCGTAAAGAAGATGCCTCCGTCGTAGCCGGCCTGGATCTGCGGGTACGGAAAGATGGCAAAGTAAGCTTCGCCTGCGAAGCCGGGATATGGATACGGAACGCCGGCACTGGCGGCTGAACCGGAATCATAGACCCAGTCCCATTCATTGCCGGAGTTCAGCAGCGCCTGATAAGTCGGCCATGTCGGATAGTTGGTCGGGACGAGCGCCCCGTCGTGGAGATTCCGCCCACTGTTGCCGATGTAACTGACTTCGATCTTCGCGTTGCCGGGCAACTGGTACTGCACTCCTGCAAACCAGTTCTCGGTGAATCCGAGTTGACGCGTGTGGGGATCGACACTCGCAGGTCCCCAGGGAATGTAGGAGGAACTGGGGTCGGGGCCGGTGGGAGCGACGTATACACCGGGATATCCGCTATCCCATTGAAACGCCGGCGCCTTTACCGAAACTTCAGTTACACGGTTCACTGCGGTATAGCCAACCTCTGAACCATACGGAACAGCGTTGTAGACGTTCCACCCCAGCGGAACGAAGTTGATGCCAACCGAGCCACGGGCCACGATCTTGTCTGTGATCTGATAGGCGCCACCAAGTTTGGGAGCGATCTGATGCCAATCGGTGTAGGTTTCAAAGCTGGCATTGGTTTTGGGTAGCCAGGTAATCGCGCCTGGGATGCCGCCATAAGGCAGGCTGGGAGCGGTTACGTCGAAGTTTGACCAGTAGCCCCTCAGATTATGCAACGGGCGAGTCAGTTCCCAGCGCAGGTCGGCGCTGACCGTGAACCGCTTGTTGACGCGGATGTCGTCCTGTCCGAAGAACGCCAGTTCCTTGCGGCGGCTGTACGTATTGAAAGCGACTCCCTGGCTCGCGGACTGCACCTCGCCGAGCTCAAAGTTGGCAAAGGCAGAGCCCACGTACGGCTGAATACTGGTATTCGTCGGAGCGAAGGTATTGTTCGAGAAACTGTACTGCAACTCGCCCGCCTTACCACTATCTTGATTGAAGCCCAGTTCCCGGTACTCCATGCCGAATTTCATCATATGACGGCTTTTTGTCCACGATAGCGTCTCGTTGACGATGCCGTTATACGCGTCATATCCACCCCCCGGAGCGTAGTTGTTGCCGATAGTGGTTTCCCCAAGTCCGTTCGGCGATCCACCAAAAGTGATGTAGGGGAACACATTCGTTGGATCCTCCGAGCCAAGACCGATCTGGCCCGGCCAGTTGGTCGAACCGGCGATGGAGGTTATGGCAGTGCTTTTGTTCTCAAAGGAGTTGAAAGTGTAAGCAATGACGTTCAGTAGGCGAGGCGAGAAGGTATGCGTCTCGCTCCCGCGGTATTCGTTGCCGATTACGATCTGCTGCTGACCATCGGAAAGTGGGCCGCCCGTCGTCGTACCGGCCTGCCACAGCACGCTGTTGCCGGCATCCCCGCAGGGACCAGTGCAACTGCGCGGGCGCAGAGTGTAAATGTAGGAAACGGCGATGTGATCGTTATCCCTAACCGCCCAGTCATACTTGAAGCTTAACTGCGTCTGGTGAAACCACGGCACACCGCTGCCGAGTGACGGATAGTTATTGACCAGCCCGCCGGAGGTCGGCTGGTAATCCTTTTGATAGATGGAAATAACCTTCTGTGCGATCGGGCTGATTGGATCCGTAATGATGTTGCCCGGATAAACATTCCCGCTGGGAGCAAAGATCGAGCCGTAATAAATCGTGTTTCCTGCTGAGTCCGCGTAAGGCGCACCTCCCTCCTTGGTCAGGATTGGGCAGGGGCTTGCGGTGCAAATGGGAGTGTGGTCGGAGTATTGACCCTGCGCCGCGGCGGCTGCGGGCAACAACTCGCTGAAGTCGCCCGTGAGCATTTTAGCCGAGGGCACCGTCCCGCTGGCCGGAGTCTCCAGCCAGTCTGCCTGCATGTACTTTTCATAGGCGACGAAGATAAACATCTTGCGTCTTTTCCAAAGCGGGCCACCGCCGCTGGCGCCGTAATCGAAGTAGCGGTCCATGGCGCGGCGATAGTCCTGAGTGCAGCTGGTGTCGCCGGATGCGCACTGCGAAAGATACCAGTTGTTCTCCCAGGTATTGGCGTTCAGAAATTCGTTGGCCAGGAAGCCGAATGTTGCGCCATGAAATCTGTTCGTTCCCGATTTCATCTCATACAGGAACGCGCCGCCGCCGCTGCGCCCATCTTCGGCCCGCAGGCCGGTGGTGTCTACCTGCGATTCCTGGATCGCATCCATACTGGGCTCTTGCTCCATCTCGTCGCCGACAATGCCCGAGTCCGTCGATGTGCCATCGATCATGACGTTCTTGGTAAATGCCTGCGAGCCCGCGATATAAGAGGTCCATGAATTTCCCCCCACGTTCGGCGTAACGGCGAATGCGAAGGTCATTATGTCCCGCCCGCCGTCGACCGACAGCGGGAGATCGGTCATCTCCTGGGCGTTCATGTTGGTGCCGACCTCGGTCTGCAGTTCCAGCACCGGCGTTCCAGTCACGGTCACTGTTTCCGACACGTTACCGACATGAAGCACGGCATTCAGCTGCACCGTATGTTGCGCTTCGATGATGATGCCACTCTGGTCAAGGTCCTTGAATCCGGCCTTCCGGAAGCTGACGCTGTAGGTCCCAATCGGAAGGTTGAGCAAGGAGAAGAAGCCAAGGCCATTCGACGTTCCCTTGAACTGCTCCCCGGTCGATACATGGGTTGCGATCACGTCGACTGACGCGATCACTGCACCCGAGGAATCGCTGACCGTGCCGGTAACTGTGCCCCGATCCACCTGTCCCTGCATCGTCAGCGGAACAGCGAGCGCGAGCAAGAGGACTCCCAAAATCTGTAAGCGTTTGCATTTCATTGCGTTCACCCCAATCCTCCTAAGAACTCCCATTCTTCGTGCGGATGTGCGGCGCCAAAGCAGCCACCTGAAATCAAGTGCATTGACGCGGGTGTAAAGCCCGCAAGCACCGCTGTTCATGCCGACAACAGCCTATGCCCAAAAAGAAAAGGCTGACAATCATACAAACGTATGAGGAGACTTCCCCGGCGATGATCCCGCTCAAGCGATGCCGGATGCTGTATATCATGATTCCTTGCTGAGCGAAGAAGATCCTGGCTAACATGCGTACCTGACCTCCAGGTTAGATGGAGGAAAATCCCGCTACGCGCCAACCCGGAGATAATCTGCCGGAAGCGAAACCGGCCCACAATATCGGGCAGTATGGAATGTTAATTGGGCGCAGTATGTGACCTATATCACTCAAAAGAGTTCTGATTGCCGCATTTGTTCCGCTGAACGAGACTACCGTGACCATCGAAACCCCTGAACGGCAGCAGCATTCGCCCGGAGGAGTTTTGAGAGCGGGTAGACTTAGGAGTGCACAAACTGGCTTGAGGAGAGCTCCGCACCCAGGACAGACCCTTTTCGGCAGAGCTCAGAGGCGCACCAGTCCGCGTTGCGCGGCGACAATGATCGCCTGCGTCCGGTCGGTTACTCCCAGCCGGAGAAAGATCATGCTTAAATGGCACTTCACCGTCACTTCGGCAATGCCCAGAGCCGTGGCGATCTCCTTGTTACACTTTCCGCTGGCCAGGAGCGAAAGAACCTGGCGCTCTCTGACACTCAACTCTGCTTCCGGTTTGTGTGATGCCAGGACCTCGGTGATCATTGGCGGCAGGAATCTTTCGCCTTGATAAACACGCCGCAGAGCGTCCAGCAAGAGCTGGCGTGGCATTCCCTTGATGAGATAACCGCTTGCGCCGGCTTCGAGGGCCTGGTGGATGTCCTCATCGCCCCGATAGGTAGTGAGGACCACAAAACGCGCCTCTGGAAACTCCTTACGAATCTTTCGGATGCATGCAACTCCGCTCATGTGTTCCAGACGAAGATCCATCACCGTCAGATCGGGAACATATTCGCGAAAGAGCGAGATCGCTTCCTCCCCGCTTCCGGTCTCCGCCACCACTGTCATGTCCGGCTGCGTATCGATAATGGTGCTGATGCCGACGCGCACAACGGGATGGTCATCGACCACCAGGACCTTCATCTTCGTGGGAGCCTTGGCTTGCATTGCCAGTCACCGCCCTTTCCATCACCCTTTGCTTGCGCGGGACGGAGATGCCGACCGTTGTGCCACGCCCCGGATTACTCTCAATATTCAAATTGCCACCCAGAAGCCGGGCTCGTTCCTGCATCCCGAGAATTCCATAATGCCTGTTTCCGGACTGGGCCACGTTTGGACCGAAGCCGCGCCCATCGTCCCGAACCTCGATCTTCAGATCGTGCTCCGTGAAGCATACATCCATGCTGATGATCTTCGGATTCCCATGTGCGATTGCGTTCGTAAGAGCTTCTCTGACGATCATCATAAGCTCGTGGGTCGCGGAGTCGCCAAGCACGAATGGCACACCCGAGACACGGCAGCTGATTTCGATACCGCTGTCCGATTGGAGCTGCCGTGCTAAATCCTCACACAACGATCCCACGTCGGCTGCCGAAGTGGAAGTGCTGCGCAGCGCCCATACAGCTTCACGCGCCGCTTCGATCGTCGCACTCACCTGCTCGGCGGCATAGTTGAGGAGTTGCTGGCGCAGAGGCTCCTCTGAAGCTTCCACTCCCAGGGCGGCCTCGAGCAAGGTGGAAACGCCAACGCATCCCTGGATCACCGTGTCGTGCATTTCGCGCGCCAGCCGGGCTCGCTCCTCGTTGACCACGCGGAAGCGAATTCTCATCTGGCGAAGTCGAAGCCGATACGCCAGAAAGCCCGCGCCCAGCAATGCAAGGATGCAACATCCCAGGAACCAAAACGTCGTATAGAAGTGAGGCTCCTGCACAATTAGTATGGTGGCTTCCGAAATAGCGTCGGGGCTGTCAACCTCGAAGGCTTGTACGCGAAATAGGTATTTGCCGGGGGGAAGATGGGTGTAATAAGCCGTTCTCCGGGAAGATGCTTCGTTCCAGGGCTCCAGACCCTCCATTCTGTAACGGAAACGGAGGCCTTCCTGCGAGCGAAGCTGAATAGCAGCATAGGAGATTTCAAGTCTTCCGTTGCCGGGCTTCAGAACCAGCTTTTGGCCTGGCGGCATATCCTGTCCGTCGGCGGTCACCTGGTCAATAACGACAGAAGAAGAGATCCGTGGAACGATCCGATCCAATGCGATATGAACGGCTCCTTTATTGCTCGGAAACCAGACGTCTCCATTCGGAGTAACTGCTCCTTCCGGCTGCATTCCGCTATAGAACGCCGCTGATTCAAGATCGTGCGAATCCTCATAAAGGGTCAGATTGACCCGGTGCCGGACGCCATCCGCAAACCCATCGAGATCGCTGAGTCCCAGGCGGGATACGCTGTTCGGACCGCTCAGCCAGACATTGCCCCTGGAGTCATCCAAAATCTGATAAATCGTATCGTTGGCCAGGCCTTCGGCGGTGGTGAGATGAATAAGCTTTCTGCCCCTGAGTCCATAAAGTCCACTGCTGGTGCCAAACCACAGTTTGCCAGTCGAATCCTGGCTAATGCTCCACAACTGCTCCTGCCGCAGGCTCTGAGTGGTCACGTCCTGCACAATTCTCCCTCCGGATATGTGGCTCAGACCGCGACTCGTTCCCACCCAGAGATCGCCCTGACGATCCTCGAATAATGCAGTGATGCTGAAATAGGCCAGCCCATTCAGGGTGTTGAAATTCTCAAATCCCTTGGTTCCAATGTGCGTGAGCCCCCCATCTGTGCCCACCCATATACTGCCGTCACGACTTTCCAGGATCACGCGGACGAAGTCATTTATCAGCCCATGCCCGATGGTAAATCGCCTGATTCGTTGGCCTTCTATGTGCAACAACCCCGAACCATCGGTACCAATCCACAGGTTTCCAGTCCGGTCGCGGAGCAAAGTCCGCACGCGGAGGCCGGGCAAGCCGCGAAAGAAAAAGGGACTTGCAATCCTGTTCCGGATATGAAAGAGATGTGTCGAGGCGGCCACCCAAATCGATCCGTCTGTATCACGATAGATTGTCTCGAATTCAGAGTCCACGCCACCGGGAAAAGGCACGATACTGACGGGCGTCTTGCTCAACCTGAGGATCCCTGCGCGCGTACCGAGCCAGACATCATCCTCACGATCCTTCAGCACAGCCTGAACTGTCCTGCTGGGCAGGTCTGTTGAAGAGACGTGGACGAGATGCTGTTGATGGTAAAGATAGAGTCCCTGCCCCACAGTGCCCACCCACAGTAGTCCCGTAGCGCTTTCCTGGAGCGCCGCGATCTGCGCTGAAATACCGGCAACACGCGACAAGACCCCCGAACTGGTGAGCCTGAACAATCCGGAGAGCGTACCCACCCAAAGCACGCCTTCCTGCGTGGTAAGCATGGAGGTAATCAGATTGTCGGCCAGCTCTCCGCTTAGCTGGCGCTCTCTTGCGAACGATGTACCATTGAATTCGAGAAGAGTCGTACCACCCACCCAAAGGTGTCCCTGCCGATCCTCCGCAATTGCTCGTACGAAGATGGACGGCGTTCCATTGCTCCCATCAACGCGCGTGATTGACGCCTCGGAAACTCTAAAGAGCCCTTGATCCGTGCCTGCCCAGACCGTTCCGCCGCGGTCTTCGAAGATGGTTCGGACAAACTCATTCGTAAGTCCATCCGTGGTCGGATAGCTCTGAAACCTCCGGTCCCGGTAGCGGACCAGCCCCACTCCTTCGGTGCCGATCCACAAACTCCCGTCCCTCGACGCAAGCAAACAATTCACTCCGCGTTCCAGGAGCGCCGGAGCGATCTCGCGGTTGTAGATAATGAAGCGCGCCCCGTCAAAACGCAACAATCCGCCTTTAGTTCCGATCCAGAGGCTGCCGTCCTCTGTTTGCGCAAAAGCCTGTATTGTCTGATCAGGAAGGCCGTTCTGTGCTTCCCAGAGCCTCTTGGTATAACCCTGAAATCCCACGTCCCGCGACTCTGCCACAGCCGAACTGAGAGCGACAAATAGAAGCAGGACGAAAAGAGCAGGCTTCATGAATGGCTTCTGACTCCGATCGTTGATTATACGGCGATCATACCTAGATTGAATCCAACCGGACACCGGTTTTGGACTAACGGTACTTCGCCAATCATGCCTTCTATCTCGCTGAAAACGAAAGGTAAACTTGCTTGAAAAGAGCCGTTTCAAAAACTATGCATAAAAAGACGGATGAACGCGGGCCGAAATCCAAAACAGTCGAAGACAAAACCGGAGACGCCTTACAAAGGCCGAATGGCAGTTTGGCCGACCCAGACCATCACCCGAATGCGAACGCTGGTGACGACAGTGGGGCGTTCCAGGGTCTCGACCGCTGGAATGTCGGGAGTTGCCACGCGGCTTTGCCCTCTCTACGAACGAGCGAACGCAAGAAGTGGCTCTATGTCGTTTTTGTCGGCCGCTTGGAGGGCGTCGATATAGCGGTGCCGAAAATCTCCCTGCGCCACGATGTCTGTTCCGCCCCAGGTGAATACAGGTTTGTCTTGCGTCCGCGCCAGCACATTAGCCATGAGCCTTGCATGACGACCGTTGCCATTGGCGAAGGGATGGATCGAAACTAGTCGATGGTGAAAGCGGACGGCGATTTCATCAGGTGGAAAGGTCTGGTGTTCGAGCCAGTAGCGGGCGTCGCCCAACAGAGCGCCCAGTGCGTCGCGGATTTGGTAGTGCGCGATCCCAATGCTTTTTTCGGTGGTCCTGTAGATGCCCGCCCACTTCCATGTCTGGTCGAACATTCGACGGTGCAGGTCTCGGAGATAAGGTTCGGTCAGAGGATCTTGTCGGCTAATATTCCGCGGAGCGAGGGCCCAGCCATAGGCCACAAGAATATTCGCCCGCTCGAACTCGTTAAGCTCTTCCTTCGTCGCGAGGTTGGGAATAAGGTCGGCTTGTTCGTCGGGAGACAGCGGTGTATTGCCATCTCCCGTGGTGAAGATCGTCATGTCCGTTTGCGCTTTCTCGTGAGCCGCTGCGCCTCCGCTTCAATGGCCTGTTCCAGATTGCCGCTTGCCTGGTTCTCAAGTGCCATCGTGTGCTCGACGCCCAGGACGCTTGCTTTGGCTGCGACGCGCGCGCGCGCATCCACGAGTTCTTGAAGGGTGTCGGCGCGGGGGACGAAAGCGTAGATCAGGTCACAGTCGAGCGCGTTGGCATAGGCGCGCAGGCTTTTGAGAGTGATCCGGTCCTCAGCCTCCGCCTTCTCCTGCTGCACGACCAGCGACCGGTTCGTCTGCATTCTCTCGGCCAGTTCCCCGGAAGATACGCCGAGCGCCTCGCGGATGGCGCGAATCCAGCCCTTCGGAGGACGGGGGAGTTGCGAAGAGCGCAATGGGGCCAGGGCTCGGTCGAGCTGCTGGGATCGAAGCTGCCGGAAGTGGTCGCGCATCACAGTCACCTTTTTTGTTTGGCTATGTAAAGATAGCAGAACACTAAAATTTTGTCTATTTATAGATAGCGCAATTCATTCAATAAAGTTATCTATGAATATCCGATATGGGACAATCTATCTAGGACGATCCATTATTTGCAATAACTTCCAGACAGAATCCCTTATCG
>Ga0224555_1002642_pt1 | contig 20392 bp, 20 predicted proteins | sample 714S23034metaG_FD_180687 | JGI IMG/M metagenome (GOLD analysis project Ga0224555, IMG submission 180687) | Peat soil microbial communities from Stordalen Mire, Sweden - 717 S2 30-34 | ecosystem: Environmental > Terrestrial > Soil > Wetlands > Peat | place: Sweden: Norrbotten County, Stordalen...
AGGAGAACCTGCAGTCGCGCATCCGCGGGACGCTGCTCATGGCGCTCTCCAACAAGTTCGGCGCGCTGGTGCTGACCACGGGGAACAAGAGCGAGATCTCCACGGGCTATTGCACGCTCTATGGCGACATGGTGGGCGCGCTCGCGGTCATCGGCGACGTGTTCAAGACGCGCGTTTACGCGCTGAGCCGCTACGCCAACCGGGAGCGCGAGGTGATTCCGCGCAATACCCAGGAAAAGCCGCCGTCCGCGGAGCTTCGCCCTGGCCAGCGCGACACCGATTCGCTGCCGCCCTACGACATTCTGGATCCCATTCTTGAAGCCTACGTGGAACGCTATTGTTCCGCTGAGCAGATTCTCGCCGAACAGACCGCCGCGGGGAAGAGTGTGGACCTGGCCCTGATTCGCCGCGTGCTGTCGCTGGTCGAGCGCAGCGAATACAAGCGCCAGCAGGCCGCCCCGGTTTTGAAGGTTACGCAAAAGTCATTCGGCAGCGGCCGCCGTTTTCCGATCGCAGTAAAAGTCGAGTTGTAGTCGCTGCTGCGTTACCTGGCGCGGCGACGGACGTCAAAACTATCGGGCGATCGATCGGCAATTGACCGGACGAAGTGCGTCCGCCTCGATAGAATGGATGGAGCACCAGATCGCCACCCAAAACAGAAACCCTAGGAGAAGGAATCCATCTTGAAGAGCATCGCTTCTACGTCGAATTCGGTTGCAGGCCTGGTTCCGGCAACGCTCGCCATCATCCTCAGCTTCGGCGCGGCTGTTGCGCTTGCCCAGGCGCCCGCTGTAGCCCCTGCGGCCCCCGCGCCGCAGACGCCCGCTCCCACACCGCCGAGTCCGCTGGCGTTACCGAGTCCGATTGCGCCCCCAGCCGCGCCGGCTGATCCGTTTCCTCCGGCCGACCCGAAGTTCTTCACGGCCTCGTCGCCTTCGCCGGAGACGGTGAATGCCTTTCTCCACGTCATATGGGGCTATAACCAAAGCCTCCAGTGGCGCGTGATGGGAATTCAGCCCACCGCCGCGCCGGGAGTCAGCAAGGTCGTGGTGTATGTCACCACCAAGGCTCCCGACGCCAAGGTTAACGCCGCCACCTTTTACACCACTCCGGATGGAAAACACGCCATCGGCGAGGGTTCGGGCGTGGTTCCTTTCGGCGCAACACCCTTTGCGGATGTCCGCGAGTTGCTGAAGGAGCACGCCAACGGGGCGTCTCGCGGCGCCGCCAGCAAAGACCTGGAGTTGGTTGAGTTCGCCGATCTGCAGTGCCCGCACTGCAAGGAGGCGCAGACCACCATGGATCAGATCGTCAAGGACTTTCCCAAGGCTCACGTGGTCTTCCAACTCTTACCGCTGGTCGATATTCATCCCTCGGCCTTCAGGGCCGCGTCCTACGGCGTATGCGTCCAGCAGCTTTCGAACGATGCCTTCTTCAAGTTCGCCGACGGCGTCTTTGACACCCAGGACGGACTGACGCTTTCCACTCAGGAGACGGTTTTGAGGGCAGCCGCAAAGCGTGCCGGGCTCGATGACGCCGCGATTGCAGCTTGCGCAGATACTGAGGCCATCAAAGACATTGTCAAGGCCGATATCAAGCTGGCCCAGGATGCCGGAGTGGATCAGACGCCTCTGCTTTTGGTCAATGGCCGCATGCTTCCTCTGACCGGAACCATTACCTACGATCAGATCAAGCAGTTGATCCAGTATCAGGCGACGCTGGACGGAGTGGACTCCGGCGCCACCGCCGAGACGCTGACGCCCAAACCCGCCCAACCCACGTTGAGCACCCTTCCCAAGTAGGCGAATTGGCAGGCGCATCTACCCTTGGTCAGCCTGTCTCCAGGGAAAACTGAGGGACAGGAGACGGGGGTGGCGCGCCCGCGTCCCAAGAAACGAGCGACTCGCTGCTCCCTCGTAAGGGGTATGGACGAAGCGCGGCGCACCGGGTAGTGTACGGCCACAGATGCGATTGTTGAGAAAGCGAATCCGCGGATTCTTCGCGCTACAGGCTATCGTCCTGCTGTTGTCTCTTGGGGCCAGCCTGGTCATCCTGCTGCGTGCGAATCCTGGCTGGCGCCTGTACGACCGGGTCGTCCTGATCTCCGCCTACTGCGGGCTTTCCCTCATCTTTTTCAAGGCGTGGGCTACCACCCGCAAGAGAAGCCCGTTCCGAAATCGATGGGCAATGGCTGCGAGCAGCATCTCGTTCGGCGGGGGCACCTACTTTTTCTGGGTGGGGCACTCCAGCCTCGGCCTGGCCTGTCGCGGACTGATCACCATCATCATCGGCGGTATCGGCTTCTTCATCTTCTGCCAGGGGCCAACCTGGCGTGAGGGTGCGGCCGAGCCGGCGGCCGAATCGCGCGAAGAGTTGAAGGACGTTGGTGAACCCGTGGCAGAGTAGGGGTTCCTGAGGCTCGCGGACGCGCCAGGTCCGCCGCAATCGCCTTCTGCGACTACACCATAAGGGTGATTTACCCTCCGCCGGTGCGCGGCTAATCTGCGTCCAAGATGCGAATCTTCCGCAGACGAATCCGCAACCTCTTCGTGCTTCAGGCGGTCCTGTTATTTGCGGCAGTCGTCGCCACGCTGGTGCTCCCACGCTACTCGGCGTACACGGTATCCCCGCTGCGTCATTATGGCATCCTGGTAGGCTGCCTGGGCTTCGGCCTGGTCTTCGGCAGGGCCTGGTGGAGCACCCGCGGTCCCATCCCGGGACGAAACCCCTGGGCAATTGCCGCCAGCGCCCAATGGGTTGCAGTGGGCGTTCCCTTTCTGTGGTTCTTCCACTCCAGCTTCGCGCTCGCCGGTCCAGGATTGCTCATCACGGTCGTCGGACTGGTCGGCGTACTCTCGTTCTCCCGGAGCGGAAATCCAGCGCAACTCCAGCCATCCTGCGAGCTTTACCTTTCGCCGCCAGCACGGACCTCCGTTGCCGGCGACCGGACCAGCACCTGGACTAACCACGGATTTGCCGCGCTGGCGGTGATTGCGGAGTTTGCCGCCATCTTCCTGTGGGCACACTGGGCTCGGACCCACGGCCTTGGCAGAGGACCTCTTCCCTGGTACCTGGTGGTGCCGATCGCCGTTCTCGGCGCGACGTTGTTGCATGAGAGCGGTCACGCGCTGCTGGCCTGGGCACTGAAGAGGGAATTGCTCAGCTTCAATGCGGGCCCTTTTCAGTGGCGCAAGCGGGAAGGCAGCTGGAAGTTCAAGTTTGACGCGGAGGGTTTCTACAATGTCGGCACGGCCATCCGCCTGACCCCGAGCGATCCGGACCAGCCTCGCGCGCGCGATCTCTGGGTCATCGCTGCCGGTCCGCTGGCGAATCTTGTCTGGGGATCGCTGGCGTTGTGGGCCGTCACCCAGGCCAACTGGCCGTTCTATCAGCAAACGTGGCGGCTGGTCGCCTTCACTGCGTCATTCTGCCTGATCGCAGCAGTCACGAACCTGCTGCCGTTCATGACCGAAGACGGTGGCTACTCGGATGGCGCCAGAATTCTGCAAATGGTGACGAACAGTCCGCTGGACGACCGGCGCCGCACCACGGACCGCCGCCCCTCCGCACTGGCGCCGCCGCTGCTTCAAGCCCCTGAAATGTAGATAAACCGCAGCAAAAACAAGGCTGCGAGGAGATACAGCATCCAGTGCTGGCGATGTCCGCGCCCCGTGACCAACTCCAGCACGGCATAGCTGATCAGCCCGAACGAGAGACCGGTGGCGATGGAGTACGTCAGCGGGATGCTGATGATGGTGAGGAACGCGGGAATGGCGAAACGCGGCTCATCCCATTCGATGTTGCCAATGCCCGCGAGCATCAGCGCGCCGACCAGGATCAGAGCCGGCGCGGTGGCGAAATCGGGGATGGCCCCGACCGCGGGCGCGATGAAGATCGACAGGAAAAACAGCAGACCGGTGACAATCGCGGTGACGCCGGTCCTGCCCCCGGCGGCCACGCCAGCGGACGACTCGATGTAGCTGGTGACGGTCGAAGTGCCGGCCAGCGAGCCGATGACCGTGGAGGTGGCGTCTGCGAAGAAGATTTTGTCCAGTCGTGGAATGGTGTGGTCCTCGGCGATCAGGCCGGCGCGCTCCGTCACGGCGACCAGCGTGCCGATGTTGTCGAACAGATCGACGAACAGGAAGACGAAGATAATCTCGAGCGCATTGAGCTTTAGCGCGCCGCGGATGTCGAGGTGGAAAGCAGTGTCGCGGATGGCCATCGGGTTGAAGGTGGACGGCATGTACTTTACCTGGTGACACAGGATCCCGACTGTCAGGGTGCTGAGCACGCCAATCAGCATCGAGGCCTTCACCCGATAGGCCTGCAGCACGGCGATCAGGACAATGCCGAAGATGGCGAGTTGGGTGGAATGCACGTGCATGTTGCCCAGGGTGACGGTGGTCGCCGAGCTGGGGACGATGATGTTGGCGTTGCGTAGGCCAATGAAGGCAATGAAGAGGCCAATGCCTGCCGCGACCGCCGCGTGCAACTGGTGCGGAATGGCGCCGAGCAGCCGCTGGCGAATCCCGCCGATGGTGAGCAGCAGGAAGATCACGCCGGAGAGGAAGACGGCTCCCAGGGCAGTCTGCCACGGCACCCCCATTCCCTTGACGACGGTATAGGTGAAGTAGGCGTTCAGCCCCATGCCCGGAGCGAGGGCGAGTGGGTAGTTGGCCAGCCCGCCCATCAGGATGGAGCCGATGCCCGCGCACAGGCAGGTGGAGGTGGTGACGGCAGCAAGCGGCATCCCGGTCTGGGAGAGGATGGCGGGGTTGACGAAGATGATGTACGCCATGGTGATGAACGTCGTCAGGCCAGCCAGAATCTCCGTCCGCCAGGTGGTCTGGTGGGACGCGAAGCCGAAGTATCTTTCCAGGCGGGAGACCATTGTGTGCAGAGCCGCGGTAGATTTGGTTTGAATGGATTCAATCCAGCATAGCGCGAGAGGCAAGCAAATGACCGCAGACGAAGTGAAGAAAATCCTCGGCCTGGCGCCGCACCCCCGCGAAGGCGGCTGCTACATCCGCACCTACCAGTCGGGCGAGATGCTGCCGGCCGCAGCGTTCGCGGACGGCCGCTACGCCGGTCCGCGTCACACGGCGACCGCAATCTACTACCTGCTGGAGCCCGGCGCCTTCAGCGAGATGCATTGCCTGAAGTCCGACGAGGTATTCCACTTCTACGCGGGCGATGCGGTCGAGATGATGCAGTTGCACGCGGACGGAAGCGGGACCATGGTGCGCATCGGCAATCGTCTGGACGAGGGCGAACGCCCGCAGGTGGTCGTTCCGCGAGGCATCTGGCAGGGTTCGCGCCTGGCCGACGGCGGCGCATGGGCGCTGCTGGGATGCACGGTCAGCCCGGGCTTCGAGTTTGCAGACTACCAGACGGCCACGCGGGAAGAACTCTGCGCGTGGTGGCCCAGGTTCGAGCAACAACTTCGCTTGCTCACCCGCCCCACGCCTACGGCCTGAGCAGGCTGCCAGTACTGCAATCGACGTCAACAATTCCACGCCACCAAGGGGCGCGCGCCCCGGGAATTGGGCTGCTGCACCGCGGTTCGGCTGTGCCTGCCTTGGTCGACTGACGCAAAAGTCGTACGTTACCAAAGGTCTGAGAGCCCGCCGGAGGCTCATCTTTTCCTCGTTCACTCCGATAGGTGAATCAAAGCCCGCATAGCCAAGAGTGTCAAATGACGCTCGCGGACACGAGGCTTGAACGAAGTACAACGGGAGAAAAATCCATGATGAAGAAAATCAAGCAAGCGGTTGTCGCCTTTATGAACGATGAGTCCGGCCAGGACCTGATCGAATACGCCCTGGTTGCTGGTTTGATCGCTCTCGGCGCGGTTGCCGCCATGACCGGCCTCAGCGGCAAGATCGGCACTGCATTCAACACGGTCGGCAACAACCTGAACAGCAGCATCTAGGCCTGCGAACTGGGGATGCGCCAGTTGAAGTGTTTTAGGGGTCGGGGTGAGCTGTGAAACCGCGCGGTTCATCGTGCCGTTTTGCCGCTCAACCCCTTCAACGCCGCCTCAATAGGCATGCGCCTGCTGAAGCTCGCAGCGCCGACGACTAATAGACAGAGAACTGGTGTCACCGATGGAAGCTCTCGACCAGCAACTCATATTCGCGGGGGCTGCGCTGCTGTGCGCGAGCACGAGCTCAGTCCTGGACATCCAGGAATGCAAGGTTGCAGAGTGCGTCACCGCTCCGGCGATCGCCGGCGGCCTGATCCTGCATGGCATGGCCGAAGACTGGTACGGGCTGTGCATTCCCCACGCAGTGGCCATGGCTGCGGGCTGTCTGTTCCCCTGCAGCAACCTTGACTGGGGGGCGCAATGGTGAACCCCAGGCGCGTCCTCATTGCCCTGATGCTCGCGCTGGTTGTCTCGGGACTGGCCACCTGGCTGGCTGCCAGAAAGCTGGCGACGCCGATCCAGATTCTGAAGACCGCGGACACCATGTATGCCGCTCCGGCACACGAGCTTCAGGCAGGGGAGTTGCTGAAGCCCGACAGCATGGAACTGGTCGCCTGGCCGGGCACAATTCCGATCGACGGCGCCTTCTCCCGGACTGAGGATGCGGTTGGCCGGGAGGTGTTGTTTCCGCTGGAGAAGGGGCAGCCCATCCTGGAGCGCGACCTCTCTGCACCGGGCACTGGGACCGGCCTCGCCAGCAGGATTCCGGACGGCATGCGCGCCGTGGCATTGCGCTCCGACGAGGTTGTCGGAGTGGCGGGATTTCTTGTCCCCGGCTCGCATCTCGATGTGCTGGTCACGTACCACCCGGAGAGTTCGCCCGAGTTTCAGACGGCGACAGTGCTGCAGAATGTCGTGGTGCTTGCCGCTGGGCATCAGAGTGAGCCCGATCCGGCGGGCAAGACGTCGGACGTCACCATCGTCACCCTTTTGCTGAATCCGGAGCAGGCGCAGCGCGCCGTTCTGGCAAGCGCCCAGGGAAGCATTCATTTTGTCCTGCGCAATGGCGAAGACAGCAATCTGACCGAGGAGGCCCCGGTCCTGATCTCGCAACTCGCCGGGCATTCGATCGCTCCGCGACGCGCGGCGTCCGTGGCCGGAACCTCGCCCGCTCCGGCAGCGCCCGTGCGTCACGAGATTGAAACAGTTCTTGGTGGCTCGGGCGAATCGCAGTCAACGGGAGCGCAGAGTGGAGGCTCCGCACAATGACCATGCTGACGAAGCACGGGGCCAGCCCGATGCAACGCCATTCGGGCAATCGAACCTTGCGCTGCGTGCTCTTGCCGGCGTGCCTCCTGCTCGCGTGCTTCTGCGGTGTGCAGTCGATCGCAGCCCAGGCCGGCAATCCTTCGGGCGAGCCCGCGGCCACTCCGCTGGGTGCAGCCGCGGTGCCGCTGGCCCTGCAATCCGCGACGGCCGGCGATGTGCTTCACCTGGTCGTCGGCCATTCCATCCTGCTGGTCTCGGCGGCGCCGCTGCGCCGGGTTTACGTGGGCAACCCAGCCGTGCTGCAGACGTACACCTCGGGCGTGGCTGAGATCGTGCTGACCGCCAAAACTCCCGGGGTGAGCAGCATGGTGTTGTGGGATGACGCCGGCGGGCATCGCCTCTATACAGTTTTCGCGGATCTCGATCCCTCTTCGCTGCAGGCGTCTCTTCAGCAGGCATTCCCGGGCGCATCCATCCACGCCGAGGCTGGTGAGGGCAGGATATTCCTCACCGGATCGGTCGCCACCGACGCGGCGTCCGACGCGGCTGTCAAGATGGCGTCGCAGTATGCCAAAGACGTGGTCAATTCCATCCGCATCGATCCCGTGCATGGCAAGCAGGTGCAATTGAAGCTGCGCATCGTGGAGGTGGACCGCACCCGCCTGGATCAGCTGGGAATCAACATCTTTGCCGGCGGACGGACCGCAGTGGCGACGACCACCGAGCAGTTTCCCAGCACCGCCACCGGTAGCGGCTCCTCCCTCAGCGTCAGCGATCCGCTGAATGTCCTGCTGTACAACACCAAACTGAACGTCGGGCTTACGATCCAGGACCTTGAGCAAAAGCAGATCCTCCAGGTGCTGGCGGAGCCCACACTCACCACAGTCAGCGGCATGACTGCCCGTTTTCTGTCCGGAGGAGAATTTCCGTTTCCCGTCATCCAGCCCGGCGGCGGAGCCGGCAGCGCTGCGTCGGTCACCATCCAGTTCCGGCCATACGGCGTGAAGGTCGACTTCACTCCTACCGTCAGCGCGGACGGCATTATCCATTTGAAACTCTCGCCTGAGGTCAGCGCGCTGGATTACAGCAACGCGGTCACCATCTCCGGCTACACCATTCCTGCGCTTTCGACGCGTCGCGCCGAGACCGAGGTCGAAATCCGCGACGGCCAGAGCTTCGCCGTGTCCGGCCTACTGGATCACCGCACGACGGAGATCATGAGCAAAGTTCCCGGCATTGGCGATGTTCCCATTCTGGGCCAGCTCTTCCACTCCAAGAACTTCAATCATTCCGTGGTCGAACTGGTAATAGTCGTTACCGCTTCTATCGTCGATCCACTGAACTCCCCTGCGGGGTCCACTGCGGAGCCGAAGTTTGTGGTGCCCAACCTTGACTCCGATAGCTTCGATGCATCCACTGTGGGTAAATCGCGGTCGGGAGCCGCGCAGCCGGAATCGCCTCCAACCCAGCCCGCGACCCAGAAAGGGCCGGATAGCCAATGACAGTCGATATCAAGGAGCGCCCGACCCAGGCAATCTTCAGCGTTTGTGCAGACGAGGCGGTTGTCAATATCGCAACCGTCGCGGCATTCAAGCTCTCCGGCACGCAGTTTGCCGGCGAGTTTCGCGATTACATTTCCGCTGAGAAGCGCCCGCAGTTCTCGCCGATACTGAAGAGCGCAGCCTCCTGTGTTGCCCTGATCGATTTCGATCGGGACCCCGAACTCGCCCTGGAGACGACTGCGCGCCTGCACCAGATATTCCTCAACCGCATCTCGATCGCCGGCGTCGGCACCCGCATGGATGCAGGCATACTGCTGCGCGCGGTGCGCAACGGGTGCACCGAGTTCCTGACCAAGCCGGTGGGCCTGGTTGAACTCATGGCCGCGCTCAACCGCTTTCACTCGATCGTCACCATCGACCCTGACGCGCCCAGCAGCATCGGCCGCGTGATCGCTTTCCTGGGCGCTAAGGGTGGCGTGGGGACCACCATGCTGGCGGTGCACCTGGCCACTCACCTGGTTCGCCAGCACGGCAAGAAGACGCTGCTGATCGACCACAGGCAACAACTTGGCCACGTTGCGCTGTACCTTGGGCTGAAGGACACCCTGTACCACTTCGACGAACTGCTGCGCAACGCGGACCGGCTCGACGCCGAGTTGTTGAACGGCTTCGTCATCCGCCACCGGAGCGGCCTCGACGTGATTGCGTCGCCGGAAATGGCTGCCAGCCCGCATGAAGCCAAGGGCGACGAACTGGAACGGGTGATGGACTTCCTGCGCCGCGAGTACGACTACGTGCTGATTGACTCGCCGGCCGCCTGCCAGGACTTCAAGTCTTCCATCATCGACCAGTTCGATGAAATGTACATCGTTTCCACGCCCGACGTGGCCGCGCTGCGCGACCTTGCCCGACTGGTGGAAAACCTTTCGCTCACCGAGTCGGCCGTAAGCAAACTGCGGGTCGTGGTCAACCGATCCACCGCGACCGATTCAATTACCCCCGACCAGATCGAGAAGGTGGTTCGCTTCCCCATCTCCATTGCCGTTCCCAACAACTACTTTGAGTTGCTTCGCGCCATCAATGATGGCGAGCCCATTCCGCCGCAGCGCCGCAGCGACTTCAACCAGGCGATCGCACGCTGGGCCAACCGGATCGTGCACGGTTCCGGCGTCATGGAACCACATGCGGCGAAGAAGGGATTCCTGTCCTTTCTGCGCTGAAACCCGCTCCAGTAACCATCTCCCGGAGTTTTCGAGGTGCCTGCAATGTCTGAAGTGTCGATGTTCATGACTCAGCCGGCCCGGCCCGCAGTTGCCGAGACTCGCCCCAACGAGGTGCTCGGCGATGCTGCACGCCACGCGCTGAAGACCTCTGTCCATCACGAGCTGATCCGCCGCATGGATCTGGAGAAGCTTGCCGAGGTCCAGGCGGACGATGTTGGCGGGCGGCAGCGGCTGCTTGCCGTCATTCTGCAATTGGTCTCGGAACAGAACGCTCCGCTCAGCGCTCCCGACCGCGATCGCCTGGCGCACGACATTCTCGACGAGGTCTTCGGACTGGGTCCCCTGGAACCGCTGCTGCACGATCCCACGGTGAACGACATTCTTGTGAATACCTACAAGACGGTCTATGTCGAACGCCGGGGCGTCATCGAGAAGACCAACATTGTCTTCAAGGATGAAGCCCACCTGATGCACATCATCGACAAGATCGTCTCCGCGGTGGGGCGCCGCATCGACGAGTCTTCGCCGATGGTGGATGCCCGCCTGCTGGACGGCTCCCGCGTCAATATCGTCATTCCGCCGCTGGCCGTCGACGGCCCGCTGCTTTCCATCCGCCGTTTCGGCTCGGTTCCGCTGACTGCCGAAGACTTGCTGCGGCATCGGGCGCTCACCCCGCAGATGCTGGAAATCCTGCGCAGCGCGGTTCGCGCGCGCCTGAATATCGTAGTCTCGGGAGGCACCGGCTCCGGCAAGACCACGCTGCTGAACGTTCTTTCCGGATTTATTTCCGCCGCTGAGCGGATCGTCACCATCGAAGACTCCGCGGAACTCCAGATCAAGCAGGAGCATGTCGCCCGCCTGGAGTGCCGTCCCCCCAACCTGGAGGGCAGGGGAGCCGTCCGCCAGCGCGAACTGGTGATCAACGCGCTGCGCATGCGCCCCGACCGCATTATCCTGGGCGAGGTCCGCGGCGAAGAGGCATTAGACATGCTACAGGCCATGAATACCGGCCATGACGGCTCCATCACCACGGTCCACGCGAATAACCCGCGCGATGCAATCGCCCGCATTGAGACCATGGCCATGATGGGAACGATCTCGCTGCCGGAGAAGGCTATCCGCGCCCAAATCGCCTCGGCGGTCGATCTGCTGGTGCAGGTAGCGCGTATGAGCGACGGAACCCGCCGCGTCACTCACATCAGCGAAATCACCGGCACTAGCGGAGACATCGTCAGCATCCAGGACATCTATCTTTTTGAGAAGCTCGGACTAGGGCCCAGTGGCAGCGTCAAGGGCAGGTTCTACTCCACCGGCATTGTGCCCAAGTTTGGCGAGCGCCTGAAGGCCGCCGGTGTGCCGCTTGGCCTCAGCCTGCTCGACCATTCCGTTGAGGTGTAAAGAGATGGAGCCCCCAAAGTGAACCCGCTCATCGTTACATTCTTCGCTGTTCTAGCGCTCAGTTTCACCATCCTGATGATCTCCATGCGCCCAGCGAAGCCGAGCAAAATCACCTGGCAGCGGCTGGTCAGCATTCACGAGTCGATTCCAGCTCACGCCGGTGCCGGTGGAGCGGAGTTGGAGAAGGCGACGCCATGGGGCTATTCCATCCCCTTCGACTTGTTCCTGCAGCGCTACCGATTCGGCAAGAAACTCAAAGTGCTGCTGCTCCATGCAAACAGCAAAATGAGTCTGGGCGCAGTTGTCTCCACCTCCGCGGGTGCGGGTCTGGGCTTTGGGATGATTAGCTATCTGATACTGCAAAACCCGCTGACTGTTAGCGCCGCAGCATTGGCAGGCGCATTCATGCCCTACGCCTTCCTTCGCATCAAACGCAACCGCCGGCTTAAGGCATTCGACGCGGCCTTGCCCGATGCGATCGACCTGATGGCCCGCGCCCTGGTCGCCGGCCACTCCATCGGTTCCTCCATCGAGATGATCGCTGAGCGATCGCCGGAGCCGCTCGCCTTTGAGTTTGTCCAGGTCTACCAGCAGCAGAGGCTAGGCGTCCACTTTCGCGACGCGCTGCTGCAGATGGGATCGCGCATTCCGTCGCGGGACCTGCAGTTCCTGATCACCGCGATTCTCGTACAAAAGGAGACAGGCGGCGACCTGACCGAGATTCTGGACCGCGCCGCGCACGTCATCCGGGACCGGGTCCGCATCGGAGGCGAAGTTCGCTCGCGCACGGCCCAGGGACGGCTGACCGGCTGGATTCTCGGCCTACTGCCGGTCATCATGCTGGTGCTGATCAATATCGTGAGCCCCGGCTACTCCAACATTCTCTTCCATGATCCCCTCGGGCACCAGTTGCTTTATACCGGAGCAATCTTCATCCTGATCGGGGCCGTCTTCATTCGCAAGATCGTCAATGTTCAGGTCTAGGCGCTACCATGAATTCTCTGTTTTATCTCAGTCTCGGCAGCACGATCTTTTCCGCTCTCGCGATCGCCGTGTGGCTATTCTTCACGCGCGTCTCCCGCGCCACCATGCAGCGCATCCGCGAGGTTACGTACCGGGGAAGAGCTTACCGGCGCGCCAATCCAATATCCAGTGAAAGAGGCCGCAGGTTTTTCGCTGTGGTGCACTGGGTCCGCGCGCGGCTTGGCCTGGCGGATGCCGAAGACCTTCCCGCCCGGCTCGCCAACGCCGGATACAAGGGGCACTTTCCCGTCGACGTTTATGACACGGCGCGCGTTGTCGGCCCGGCGCTCGGGCTGGTCGCCGGCTCCTTCATCCCGTTTGACCGGGTGTTCTGGATGGTCGCTCTTCCCGCTATCGCCTTCATCGCCCCAAATATTGCGCTGACCCGCCTGGTCAAGCGTCGCCGCGAGAAGATCCGCAGGAGCATCCCCGATGCGATCGATCTGTTGGTCATCTGTGTTGACGCGGGCCTGGGCATCGACCAGGCGCTGCTGCGAGTCGGTCAGGAACTCGGAATCAGCCACCCGCAGATCACCGAAGAACTGCTGCAGATCAACCGCGAACAGCGCGCGGGAAAGCCGCGCATTCAGGCCTGGGCCGACATGGCCGAGCGCAGCGAGCTCAGCGACATTGACGCGTTCTCCAGCATGCTGATGCAGACGGAGCGATTCGGCACCCCAATCGCCCGCGCCCTGAGCGCCTTCGCCGACACCATCCGGCTCAAGCGGCGTCAGCTTGCCGAACAGATGGCGGCAAAGACCTCTATCAAGATCATCTTTCCGCTCGTGCTCTTCATCTTCCCCAGTCTGTTCATTGTTCTGCTCGCGCCCGCCGTTATCAACATCATGCGCGGCTTGTCGGTAGTGGCGCAGTAGGGCAGCGAAGCGCGGCTACTGGGAAGAGTCGATGAAGCGGCCGGTAATGCCGGCGTAGGCGTCGATGCGGCGGTCGCGCAGGAAGGGCCAGTGCTGGCGGGTAGTTTCCACCAGGGAGAGGTCGAGGTCGGCCGTCAGGATCTCTTCGCGGTCGGGTGAGGCCTGCGCCAGGATGCGGCCGAAAGGGTCGGCGATGAAGCTGCCGCCCCAGAACTCCAGGCCGGAGGCGGGGGTGTGGTCGCCGGCGCCGCGAATCTCGGTGGTGGCGCCGTCGGGGTTGGTGAGGACGACGTCGCCGTGCTCGTGGCCGACGCGGTTGACCGCGCAGACAAAAACGCCGTTGGCAATGGCGTGGGCGCGCTGCATGGTTTGCCAGGCGGAGTACTGCGCTTCGCCGAACTCCGATTTTTCGCCGGGGTGCCAGCCGATGGCAGTCGGGTAGAAGAGGATGTTGGCGCCCATTAGCGCGGTCAGGCGGGCAGCCTCGGGATACCACTGGTCCCAGCAGATGAGAGCTCCGACGTTGCCTTCGCTGGTGGGGATTGCGCGGAATCCGAGGTCGCCCGGGGCGAAGTAGAACTTCTCGTAGTAGAGCGGATCGTCGGGGATATGCATCTTGCGGTAGATGCCGACGATGTGGTCGGGCGCGGGGCTGGCGTGGTCAAGCACCGCGACGGTGTTGTGGTAGAGGCCCGCGGCGCGACGCTCGAAGAGACTGGCGATCAGGGTAATCTTTTCGTCGCGGACGATGGCAGCGAGGCGCTCGGTGCTGGGCCCGGGGATGGACTCGGCCAGCGCGAAAAGGGCGTGGTCCTCGCGTTGGCAGAAATACTGGGAGCGAAACAGCTCAGGCAGGCAAACGATCCGGGCGCCGGCGCGGGCAGCCTCGCGGACCATGTCCGAGGCGTGGTCGAGGTTCTGCGCGGTGGAGGGCGCGCAGGCCATCTGGATGAGAGCGACGCGGGTGCTTGGCGCTGACATTGCTGGGACCCCCGGTGCAACAGAAAGGCGCCGGCCGAATGCCAGCGCCTCCCTTATGGTTGCAGGTTCAGGCTACTTGTCGTCGAAGAGGAGGATGGCTCCGGCGATGGTTGTGGTCCAGCGGCCGTTCTTATCGCCCACGGCGGACTGGGTGACGTTGGAGGTGCGAACGATCTTGTTGGAGATGCGGTAGATCTCCTTCTTCTCGTCCCAGCTTTTGTCGGGGTCGAATTCCACGTCCAGCGTGGTAGCCAGCATTTCGGCGGCGAGTTCTTCAGCGTAATCGCCGGCCTGGTCCTCAGTCTCGCCGAAGCTGTGGTGCTCTGAAAGATAGCCGTAGGTGTTGCGGTCGGTCGGGATGGCCACTCCGATCGAGGAGACCACCAGGCGGTGAGCTTCGCGGGTGGAGTTCTCCGCGATGACGGCGAAGACCACTTCGCCCGGGTTCAGGTACTTCAGTCCCTCTTTCCTTCCGATCAGCTTGCACTGCGGCGGGAAGATGGAGGAGACGCGGACGAGGTTCTGTGCGGCGATTCCGGCGTCGCGGAGAGCCAGCTCGAAGGAGGTGAGACGTTCTTTGTGCTTGCCCACGCCCTTGGTGAAAAAAAGGCGCGTGGGAACCATGTTCATGCCCAATTTGGAAGACCCTCCGAAGGGAAGCGGGTTGCGGCAGCCGGCGATTTTCTGCGCGCGACTGAATGATGAACCTTGTCAAACTTATCACAACGGCGCGGGTGTGTGGTTACAAATGGCACTCCCGATTCAACTCCCGATTCCGCGGGTTTTTTCCCAGGAGCCCCTGCGCCGGTGGTATCCCGAAAATGCCCTTGAGCTCGGGTTTCCCGCCGCCCGTTTGCAGCAAGGACGCTGCTTCGGAGACGGGCGATATTCGGGCAAACCGCGTCCCGGGGAAGAGCCCTCCGGGAGGGTGGGAGGCCGGCTGACGAGGCGGCCCGGCTAGGCCCCGGCGACCGGGAATACCTGGGAGATCGCGATAATACGGCGGACCCAACCAGAAGCCGGACGAAATCTGTTATTTTTGGAGACGACACGCGGCGACTGTTTTCCGGCTCTGTGAACTCACGTTGTCTGGTTCCAGACCACCTCAAATCGCAGGTGCCGCGTAAAACTAATTCACCCCCAACCTTAGAAGGAGCGTCATGGCGAGCGAATATCGTGATTTTCTGGAACTTTCGTATGCGGAGCTGGAAGACCTAAACCTGAAGGCGAAGGAGCAGCGCCAGAAGCGAGTGGCTCCCGAGGTCATCCGCGAAGAGCGGCTGAAGTACCTTGCCGGCGAGCCGCGCATCAAGGCTGTCACCGTTATGTTCAGCGACCTCGAAGGCCGGCTGCACATGCTCGACTACGACAAGAAGTTCATCGTGAAGAGCTGGGACAACCTGACCTTTGACGGGTCTTCGATTCGCGGCTTTACCGCGCAGAAGGAGAGCGATCTTCGCCTGGGCATCGATTGGGCAGCGTTCTACTGGGTTCCGGCGGATGTGTTTGGGCCGGGCAAGGTGGTGGTCTTCGGCGATGTCATCGACAAGAACGGCGGCACCTACTCGGCCGACATCCGCGGAGTGCTGAAACAGTTCTCGAACGAGATGTTCGCCAAGCACGGCTACACCTTGAATGCGGCGAACGAGATCGAGGGCTTCCTGTTTGACGGCGTCGACGCGGAGCGGAAGTATCACGAGACCAGCGCCTTTGAGTACGTGAATACCGGCGGCTATTACCACTCGCTGCCGGGAGATCCGCTGCGTGAGTTCATCGACGCGACCGCGGAAGTGCAGCGGGCGATGGGATTCCAGAACGAGAAAGACCATCCCGAAGTTGCACCCTCGCAGTTCGAAATCAACTACGGGTATGGCGAGGTGGTTGCCGCGGCGGACCAGATCCAGCTCTACAAGCTGATCTGCAGAACTGTGGCGACCCAGATGGGAATGACGGCGAGCTTCCTTCCCAAACCCGTGGTCGGCGTGAACGGAAGCGGCATGCACACCAACGTGTCGGTCTCGAAGGGCTCGAAGAACCTGTTCTGGGACCCCAAGGGCGAAGAGAAGATTTCGCACCTGGCCTGGCAGTTTGTGGACCGCATCCTGACCCACGGACTGGATATCTGCCTGACGATGAACTCGAGCGTCAACGCGTACCGCCGACTCGATCCCCATTTTGAGGCGCCCAACCAGCTCAACGCTTCGGCGGTCAACCGGGGAGCGATGGTGCGGATTCCGATCGGCAACGAGCGGTCCGCGCGCACTGAGGTGCGAGCGGTGGCGCCGGATGCGAATCCTTACCTGGTGCTGTACGCCATCTTCAGGACCGGCCTGGAAGGCGATACCTCGAAGGTCAAGAACCTACGCGACGCGAAGCGCTTCCTGCCGGACAACATCTACACGGCGATCGACGACTTCCGGAAATCGGCCTGGACCACAAAGCTGCTGGGCGGGGATGTCAAGGAGCGCTATGCAGAGCTGAAACAGGCCTCGGCCGACCGCTGCCCGCGGTTGCTGGGGACGATTGTGAAACCGGCGGAGCTTCAGTTCCATCACGAGATTTACAACCAGCTCTTGTGGAACAAGTTCTAGAGAAGATGCAGAAATGGAAGAACTGGGGGTCGCGACGAGTGGCCCCCTTTCTTCTTTTGTGGCTGCCGCTTCGTTGCCACGCGGCTTCTGCGGGTGATAGCCTTCGAAGGCTGGCCCATTCTGGTTTATCCGTGGAGTTACCCACTACATGCAGAAGAGTTACAACGACATCCCCGTCCCGGCGAATGGCAAGCCGATTGAATATGCCAATGGCAAATACACCGTTCCCGACCATCCGATCATTCCATTCATCGAGGGCGACGGCACCGGGCGAGACATCTGGAAGGCTTCGCGGCGGGTCTTCGACGCGGCGGTGGAGAAGGCCTATGGCGGCAAGCGCAAGGTGGAGTGGTACGAAGTGCTCGCCGGCGAGAAGGCGTATCGCCAGACCCAGAATTGGCTTCCGGACGACACCGTTAAGGCGACGATGGACTTCCGCGTGTCCATCAAGGGACCGTTGACGACGCCGGTGGGAGGAGGAATCCGCAGCTTGAACGTAGCGCTGCGGCAGTTGATGGACCTCTACCAGTGCATTCGGCCGGTGAAGTACTACGCGGGCGTACCCAGCCCGGTGAAACATCCGGAGAAGCTGGACGTGGTGATCTTCCGCGAGAATACGGAGGACATTTACGCGGGCATCGAATTCCGCGAAGGCACGCCGGAGGCGAAGAAATTCATCGCGTTCGTGAACGACGAGATGCTGAAAGGGACGAAGAAGAGCGTCCGGCTGGACTCGGGTGTGGGCGTCAAGCCAATCTCGATTACGGGGTCGAAGCGGCTGGTGCGCGCGGCGATTGCGTTTGCCCTGAAGGAGGGCCGCAAGACCGTGACGATAGTGCATAAGGGAAATATCCAGAAGTTTACCGAGGGCGCCTTCCGCGAATGGGGCTACGAGGTGGCAGAGCAGGAGTTCCGCGACCAGACCGTGACCGAGCGCGAGAGCTGGATCCTGGGCAACGTCGAGTCCAACCCCAAACTGACCGCGGAGGAAAATGCGGCGCTGATTGAACCGGGGATTGAGTTTGCCGCGAAGGAGTTTGGCGCGCAAGTGGTCGCAGAGGTCAAGTCGGTGCTGGCTTCGATCGGCGAATCGCACGGGGCGGGGAAGTGGAAGTCGAAGGTTCTGGTCAACGACCGCATCGCCGACTCGATCTTCCAGCAGATTATCCTGCGTCCTTCGGACTACAGCGTGCTGGCCACGACCAACCTGAACGGCGACTACATCTCGGATGCGGCGGCAGCGCAGGTCGGCGGGCTGGGAATTGCGCCCGGCGGAAATGTCGGCGATGGCTATGCGGTTTTCGAGGCAACGCATGGAACGGCCCCAAAATACGCGGACAAGGACGTGATCAATCCCGGCTCCGTGATGCTTTCGGGCGTGATGTTGTTCGACTTCATAGGCTGGAACGAAGCCGCGCGGCTGATTGAGGCCTCGATACAGAAGACGATTGCGCAGAAGTACGTGACCTACGACTTCGAACGTGGAATGCAGGGCGCGACCAAGGTGAAGACCAGCGAATTCGCGACGCGCATGATCGAGAATATGTAAGACAGCGAGTCAGCAGGTCAGCAGAGGGAGAAGGGACGAGTCGGATGCGGAAGAAAGTAACCATCGTTGGTGCAGGAAATGTGGGCGCGACGGCAGCGCACTGGATTGCAGCGAAAGAGTTGGCGGACGTGGTGCTGATCGACGTGATCGAGGGCGTGCCGCAGGGCAAGGCGCTCGACCTGCTGGAGGCGATGCCGATCGAGAAGCGCGACGTTTCGATTCTGGGCACCAACGACTACGCGGATACGGCGAACTCGGACATCGTGGTGATCACCGCGGGCATAGCGCGCAAGCCGGGAATGAGCCGCGACGATCTGCTGAACACCAACTTCAAAATCATGTCGGACGTGGTGGACAAGGCTGTTGCCGCGTCGCCGAACTGCATCCTGATCATCGTGGCCAACCCGCTGGACGCGATGGCGCAGACGGCCTACAAGAAGGCCGGTTTTCCGCGTGAGCGAGTGATCGGCATGGCCGGCGTGTTGGACTCGGCGCGCTTCCGGACGTTCATCGCGGAGGAGCTGAACGTGTCGGTCGAGAATGTAACAGCTTTTGTTCTCGGCGGGCACGGCGACACCATGGTTCCGCTTTCGCGCTACTCGACGGTCGCCGGCATTCCGATTACCGAGCTGATCGAGGCTGGCCGGCTGAAGGAACTCGAGACCCGCACAGCCAATGGCGGAGCTGAAATTGTCAAATATCTGAAGACCGGCTCGGCGTACTACGCGCCTTCGGCTGCCGTGACCGAGATGGTCGAGGCGATCCTGAAAGACAAGAAGAAGATCCTTCCGTGCGCCGCGTATCTCGAAGGCGAGTACGGCATCTCGGGCCTCTACGTCGGCGTGCCGTGCAAGCTGGGCGCGAAGGGCTTGGAGCAGATCATCGAGATCAAGCTGACGGCCGAGGAGCAGGCTGCGCTGAACAAGTCGGCGGATGAGGTGAAGGAACTTTGCACTGTGATTGGAATGCAGTAAAGCAACTGTGATTGGAATGCAGTAAAGCAGTTGTTAGTTGCTGGTTGTTAGTTGTTAGTTGAAGAACAAAAGCAAGTGCGAGGGCCCGCTCGATGTGAGCGGGCCTTCTCCGTCAGGTTGCATTCGCCTTGTGAAGCTCAAAAACGATCTCTTTGCGGCGATGAACTCCATTGTGAAGTGGTGTCCAACTAAACGCCTTTGCTTTGCTGCCGTCGAATTGAACGAAGATATACTGCTCGGTCGTGTAATGAAGGGCGATGCCGAGTAGATAAGAACGAAATATGGATTCGACTTCAAAGTCTGCATCGAATACCAGTACCTTCAAATCGGACTTCACCCCGCGCAACTTGTCGAATGCCCACCCGACCCCTTCCTTACCGGGGTGGCGCCAGTGCAACCACTGACACTCACATGCGAGTCGCGGTCCATAACCTTCGTCCCAAAGTACGAAGTCAACCAGGTACTCGCCCTTGTACGGACCATCCGTTGGGCGGATTTTCAGATTGAAGTCTTTGCCCAACGCGACGAGTGCCTCGAAGATAGCGCGGGTCCATTCCTTGTTTGTGCCGGATCCGGAATTGCCCGGCGTAGCACTTAACAGCGCATCAATCGTTGCCTTCGGAAGTCGGTCGATTTGCTTCTTATTTAGCATCACGCCACTCTTTCGATGGTGACGGATTCGAGGACGACGGGGGATTTGGGGCGGTCCTGGGAGGCGGTGGGGACGGTGGCGATTTTTTCGACGATGTCGTAGCCTTCGACGACTTCGCCGAAGATGGTGTGTTTGCCGGTGAGCCAGCTGGTGTCGGCGACGGTGATGAAGAACTGGCTGCCGTTGGTGTTGGGGCCGGCGTTGGCCATGGCGAGCTTGCCGGGCTTCTGGAAGTGGTGGGGCGAGCCCTTGGTCTCGTCGGCGAACTTGTAGCCGGGACCGCCCATTCCGGTGCCTTCGGGGTCGCCGCCCTGGATCATGAAGTTGGGGATGACGCGGTGGAAGACGGTGCCGTCGTAGAGCTTGGCGCCCTTCTTGGAGCGGCTGTTCCACTCCTTGGTGCCTTCGGCGAGGCCGATGAAGTTG
>Ga0224555_1002644_pt1 | contig 20368 bp, 19 predicted proteins | sample 714S23034metaG_FD_180687 | JGI IMG/M metagenome (GOLD analysis project Ga0224555, IMG submission 180687) | Peat soil microbial communities from Stordalen Mire, Sweden - 717 S2 30-34 | ecosystem: Environmental > Terrestrial > Soil > Wetlands > Peat | place: Sweden: Norrbotten County, Stordalen...
CTGCGTCACGGACTCCAATTTTTTCAGCAAGGGCTTTTCAACCCGGCAACGAAATAGAACTGTCATGTGCTCAAAAGTAGCTCATCTGTGCGCCGATTCAAGCTTTTCGAATGAGATATTTAAAACACGCTCTAAGTTGCGCCTTGAGTTTTGGTTGCCTAATTCCCTCGCCCACGACACAGGATGGAGGGCCAAGGGATTCTTTGCTGGCTCTCCCTCCTAATTCCAATCTCATTCCTAATCGCTCGCGAGATTGATCAGGGTGGCGTCGTTGGTGTGGACGGGATCGTGTCAATCTGGCAAGTCAGTCTGGCGGCCGAAACCGCCTCCATACCGCGGCCGATCGGACGGTAAAAAATGGCTGGGGTTTGCCAATGGAGGGTGAGCGGAAGAACCCGGAAGACGGGAAAGTTAACCCGAAATGAGTCAAGGTTTGATTATCGGCATCGCTGGCGCGGGCGGGGACGGAGTCATCACGGCGGGCGAATCTCTGGTCACTGCTGCGGCGTTGGAAGGCTACCACGGCATAATGACCAAGAGCTTCGGCTCGCAAATCCGCGGCGGCGAAGCTTGCTGCCGACTGCGCCTGTCCACTGAGCCGGTGCTCAATCCCAACGGCCTCCTCGACGTGGCGGTCGCCCTCGATTGGGATGACTTCCGGCGCTTTGGCCACGAACTCCAGGTTCAACCATCCACCATCGTAATTTACGAAAGCAACACCGGAGTCCTCCCCGACCATCTGCCCTTGGAAGGCGTGACGCCGTCAGTGGCAATCAGCGTCCCAATCACCGAAATGGCGGAACAGAATGCCGGCACGGACAAGGCGAAGAATATCATCGTGGCCGGGTTGCTGGCGGGTTGGTTCGGGATCGGGCGCGAGACCATGCTGGCGGGGATACGCAAGAAATTTGCCCGGAAAGGACCCGCGGTGGTGGAGGGAAACGTGCGGGCTTTTCAAGCGGGATTGGATTTTGCCAACGCGCATCCGCTCGGTCAGGACCGCAAGCTGGCGGTCCCGCACAAGAGCCGGGGCGCGAAGCTCCTGACCGACGGCAACGACATGTGCGCGGCGGCGGCGATTTTTGCGGGCTGCACCTTCTTTTCGGGATACCCCATCACGCCCTCCAGTGAGATCATGCAATTTCTCGACCGCGAGATTTGGAAATATGGCGGGACAGTCCTGCAAGCGGAGGATGAAATTGCCGGAATCGGCGCGGTGGTGGGGGCGTCCTTTGCAGGCAAGAAGGCGATGACGGCCACGTCCGGCCCCGGCATGTCCCTCAAGACCGAGATGCTTGGTCTGGCCAGTGTCGCCGAGCTGCCGCTGGTGTGCGTCAACGTCCAACGCGGCGGCCCCTCCACCGGCATGCCGACCAAGGCGGAGCAGTCCGATCTTTTCCAGGCGGCGTTTTCCGCCCATGGCGATTCCCTGCGGCCGGTGCTCGCGCCGACGTGCGTGGGCGACATGTTCGGCATCACCGTGGAAGCGTTCAACCTGGCGGAGCATTACCAGACCCCGGTAATCATTCTGTCCGACCAGGAAATTGCGCAGCGCAAAGAAACCGTCGAGTCAATTGACGCCACGGCCTTCCCGCTGGTCGAGCGCCGGCGCCCAACTGACGCGGAACTGGTCAGATACTCACGTTTCAAGCTGACCGAGTCCGGCATCAGTCCGATCAGCCAGCCGGGAATGGTCGGCGGAAATTATTTGGCCTCGGGCATCGAGCACAATGAATTCGGGCGGCCCACCGCCAGCGGCGAGATGCACGCGAGCATGAACGAGAAGCGATTTCGCAAATTCAATCCGCTCAAGGAACGCCGCGATTTGTTCGAGGTGGAAGGCGATGCGGACGCGCCAATCGGCCTGGTAAGCTGGGGCAGCGTGGCAGGCGTGGCGAAGGAAGCGCTTCGCCTGGCCCGCGCGGAAGGTTTGCGCGTCAAATTGCTCGTGCCCAAATTGCTCTACCCCATCGCCGAGCCGGTGTACCAGGACTTCTTCGCCTCGGTCAGCCGGGGATTATTCGTCGAGCAATCATTCCAGGGCCAACTTTACCGGCTGGTGAGGATGTACGTCGATCTTCCGCGCCAGGTCAATCCGTTCGCCAAGAGCGGATCCAACCCCATCCAGCCGCGGGAAGTTCTCGAACGCCTGCGCGAAATGGCCGTCGCGCTCCAAGGTGACGCCAAACAACGCCAACCCGCCGCAGTCGCACACTGACCAGGAGAATCCATCATGACCACACTCGACCCCATTCCGACCGGCAAGTTCCAGCCCGGTGTTTTCAAAAGTGATCTCAAACCCATTTGGTGTCCGGGCTGCGGCGATTACGGCGTGGTCGCGGCCATTACCCGCGCCCTGGCCAACATCGGCCGTCCGCCCCACGAAATTGCCTTCATCTCGGGCATCGGTTGTTCGAGCCGCATTCCAGGCTACACGACCGCCTACGGTTTCAACACCGTGCATGGGCGCGCCCTGCCCATTGCGCAAGGCATCAAGCTGGCCAACCCGGACTTGCTCGTGCTGGTGGCGAGCGGCGACGGCGATGGTTTCTCCATTGGCGGCGGGCACATCGCGCATGTCATCCGGCGCAACATCGACCTCACCTACATCGTGATGGACAACCAGATTTACGGCCTGACCAAGGGGCAGTTGTCGCCCACTTCCCGGGCCGGACGCAAGACTGTCACATCGAATTTTGGAAGCCTGGAGGCGCCCGTCAACCCGCTGCTCTACGTCATGGGCTACGGCGCGTCGTTCGTGGCCCAAGGCACGCCGGCGGATATGCCGGGCCTGGCCCGCATGATCGAGGAGGGCATCCGCTTTCCGGGATTCGCCTTCATCAACGTTCAATCCCCTTGCGTGACCTATGGGGGCGAAGATCAACAAGTCAAAGCGCAAAAAACCAGAATGCAGAACCTGGAATCAATCGGTCACGACACGGCGGACAAGGCCAAGGCGGTTGAACTGGCGCGCGAATACGGGACCAAGCTTTACACGGGAATCCTCTATCGCAACCCGAACCCGCCGCCGACCTATGGCGACGGCATGGCCGAGCGGCACGAAGTTCTCAAAAAACAAGCCGTGCCGAAGCAAGAAATCCTAAAAAGATTCGTCCCAAGCCTTGCCGCTTGAATCATAAGCAATTGCTGTACAGTAAGATACAACCTTGCAAATAAAGATTACTAAATCTATTGACATGCTATTGATTATTGCTATAGTTGCATCAGTTGAATGAACAACATCACGAAGATCAATATGAAGAACACGAGTATAGCCCGGCCTGAGGCCGCGGTAAAAGTTGAAAGCCGGGTCCAGCCCGCCCGTCGGAATATTACGGATCTTTTCGCATCGTTAGACTCATTGGTTCAGAATTCTCCCAACCTGGTCGTCAACCGCGAAGCGCACTTTGTCTCGGGCGGAGAATCATACGTTCTGCCGCGTTACCTCTTCATCGGCCCCAAGAGCGGGGATGCGCCGATCCGGATTGGAATTTTTGCCGGCATTCACGGCGACGAACCGGAAGGGGCGCACGCCGCCGTTCGTTTTCTCAACTTTTTGGACAATTACGCCGAATTGGCCGCCGGTTATGCGCTGTCCGTTTATCCGGTCTGCAATCCCACCGGTTTTGAAGACAACACGCGCCTTTCGCGGCGCGGCAAGGACCTGAACCGCGAATTCTGGAGAAACTCCGCCGAACCGGAGGTGGGATTGTTGCAGGCGGAGTTGGCATCGCATTCTTTCGACGGCATTATTTCCCTGCACGTGGATGACACGTGCGATGGGTTCTATGGTTTGGTGGGCGGGGCGACGCTGACCAAGAATCTCATCGAGCCGGCGCTGGCGGCGGCCGACAAATACCTGCCGCTGGACAAACGGGCGCGGATCGACGGCCTGCCGGCGCGCAACTCCATCGTGCGCAATACCATTCCCGGTGTGCTGAGCGCGCCGCCGGTGGTGCGGCAGCGTCCGTTTGAAATCATCCTGGAGGCGCCCAAGGGCCGGCCCGCGTATTTGACGGAATGGGCCTTTGTCGCGGCGTTGAATACAATACTTGACGAATACCGCAAGTTCATCGCCTACGCCCGGAACCTGTGATGGCCTGAACAAATCCCTCACGCCATGGCGAATACATCCATCGGCACGGTCTTGACCGGGCGGCCTGCCCCGTGAACCATCTGACGGATTCGCTCCGTAGTCTCCCGTGAAAAAGTGACTTCCCCGCAACGATCGCACACCAGCGCAGGAATGCCCTCCACGAGCACGCGACGCTCTCCCAGGTTGAAGACCTCGCTGACCAATTCCGATTTTGCGGCATTGTGGCCGCAGACATGCGCGTCCGACTCACCAAACGATACTTGAAAATGCAACGCCCGTCCAGCGCGGGTGAAACCCAGCAGCAATCCGCCTGGAGAATACTTGTCCTGCGGATACTGCTCGATCACTTCCGCCTTTGCCCCGGCCTCGCGGATTTCCAACTCGCTGATATTGCGCTCCACCACACGACGAAATGCGTGCCGGCTGAACTCGAATTGTCCGGCTGCCAGCTCCTTCTGCACTTGTGACAATGTTTTCATTTCACGCTGCCTTCGTTGCAGAGGAATCTTTCGCGCCGTCGGAAGAGAATGCCGCGATCAGCCCAATCTGTTCACCAGCCATCACGGCTCTCGCCAGGCCCGTTATCACAGGGTCGAAGGATGGTGCGCAAGTGGAACGGCGGGTTTTGGTGCGGCCAGCGGGACCGGCGTCCCGGGCGGTTTGGTCAACATCGCCATCAAGGCCCCCAGCACCAGCATCGCCGCCGAAATGACATAGGCCCAGAAATAGGATTTGAACTGATCGTTGATCCGTGCGCCGAGAAGCGGGCCGACTACACCCGCGACGCCAAACGCGGTGAAGACCAAACCATAGTTGACACCAAGGTTGCGGATTCCGTAGAAATCCGCTGTTGCCGCAGGCATCAGCGTAAAGATCGTTCCATAGCATAGGCCGGTGAAGGCGGAACCGAATACCACCAACCCCGGAGTGGTGTAGTAATTAAAGGCCAGCATGTTCACCGCCTGCAACAGAAACGCCAGCGTCATGGTCCGGGTGCGGCCGATTCTGTCGGAGAGCCAGCCGCTCACAAGACGGCCCACGGTGTTGAAGATGGCCAGGATGGCGATCGGCACGAAGCCCCACTTCCAGTTCGCCTGCTCTTTGGCGATCATGGCCACCTGCGTGATGATCATCAGGCCCGCCGAGGCGGAGAGGATCATCATCAACCACAGTTGGTAAAACTGCCCCGTGCGCAGCATTTCCGGCCAATCTGACTCGCGTCGGGAAACGGCCGCTGTTTGAGCGATGGTCGCCGCCGCAACCGGCTGAGCTGGCGGGTTTCGCAGAAGCTGCGCGAGCAACGGCACCAGAACCAGCGTGCCAACGCCCAGCCAGACAAAGGTCATCGAAATGGTGTTTTTGCCCAGGAGAAATTGGGTGAGTGGAGAAATATAAACCGCCGCAAGGCCGACGCCGCTGACCACAATCCCGGTGATAAAACCTTTGCGCGAGGGCGGAAACCATTTGATGGAGGGCGGGGTCGTTGCTGAATAACCGATGCCGATTCCCATGCCCGCGCCGATGCCAAAGGTCAGAGCCATGGCGATGGGCGAATGAACCAGCCCTGAAGCGGCCAGGCCTAGACCCAGTATGATGCCTCCGATAGTGGCGACAAGCCGTGGGCCGAATTTGTCCTGGCATCGCCCGGCGAACACCATCATCCCGGCAAAACAAACCGTGGCCACTGTGAAAGGCAGGGTGGCGTCAGTCTTCGTCCAATGCCAATCGCTGACGAGCACCTTGGCGATAACGCCCCAGGCGTACAAAACGCCGAGGATGAGATTGATGGACAGGGCGGCAATGACAACCGTCCAGCCTTTGGCGGCGTGGGAAGCATTTGAATTCATGGGCGTCTCCCGAATCAAGGTTGCTAAATGGACAGCGTTTCTTTTTGCGTCAGAACGTGCAGGCCGCCTTTTTTGAGGACTTCGCCGGCCTGGACCGGATCTTCGACTTCAATGACCAGAATGGCGCGGTTGTTGGCCGCAAAACCCGAGGTGTTGAGGAGGTTGATATCATGGGTGGCCAGGCATTGTGCCACCGAGTGCAGCGCGCCCGGTTTGTCCGGCATTTCCACCGCGACCACATCCGTCAACGTGGCGGCAAAGCCCGCCGCTTTCAGATCGCGGCAGGCCGTATCGGGGTCGTTGACCAGTACTTTCATGACGCCGCAATTGCCGGTGCTGGCCACGATGATGCAGCGGATGTTGATGTTGGCGTGCGAGAGAACTTCGGTGATGCGGGCGACCTGGCCCGGCCTGTTCTCAGCGAATATCGCCACCAGTTTTACGGTATTCATAGCGTTGATGATGCGGGTCACAGGGACCGCTTGTCAATAACACGTTTGGCCTTGCCCTCGGCCACGGGCAGCGAGCCGCAGGCCACCAGTTCCACCTTCGGCCGGACGAACAGTTCGGCCCGCAGTTTTTCCACGACTTCGTTCTGCAGTTTCACCAGGTGCCCAACCTGCCCGTCGAAACCGGCCGGCGACAATTCCACCTTGACCGTCATGTCGTCCAGGCCTTCCAGTTGGATCACGTAGTTGCGCCCCACCTGGGGGATCGACATCAGCACCCGCTCGATTTGCTGCGGGAAAATGTTCACGCCGCGCACGATCAACATGTCGTCCGACCGCCCGGTGATGCGGTGGATGCGCCGATGCGTGCGCCCGCAGGCGCATGGCCCGGGGATGATGGAACTCAGGTCGCGCGTCCGGTAGCGCAACAGGGGCATCGCTTCGCGGTTGATGCTTGTCAAAACTAATTCTCCGGTTTGGCCGTCCGCCACCGGCTCGCCGGTGGCGGGGTTTATAATCTCCAATATAAAGTTATCCTCCCAAAGGTGCATGCCGCATTTGCCCTCGCACTCGAAGGCCACGCCCGGGCCGTTCATTTCGGTCAAACCGTAGGAGTTATAGACGTCGAGGCCCAGGGCGGCCTCGATTTTGCGCCGGGTTTCCTCGGTGTAAGGTTCGGCGCCCACAAAGGCTTTGCGCAAGGCCAGGTCCCTTCGCGGATTCAGCCCCTTTTTCTCCAGGAAATCGGCAAAGTAAAACGCGTAGCTGGGCGTGACGTGGACCACCGTGGTGCCAAAGTCCTGCATCAGCATCAACTGGCGTTCCGACGTGCCCGGGCCGGAGGGGATCACCATGCAGCCCACCTTCTCCGCTCCGTAATGCATGACCAGGCCGCCGGTGAAAAGTCCGTAGGTCATCATGTTCTGGAGGACGTCGCGCTTGGTCACGCCGGTCATGCAAAGCGCGCGGGCGATCAATTCCGCCGCGTTATCCACGTCGCGCCTGGAGAAAAACAGCGCCTTGGGTTTGCCGGTGGTCCCGCTTGAGGTGTGCAGCCTCAGCACTTCATCCCGCGACCCCGCCAGCATTCCGTCAGGGTAATTCTCCCGCAAATCCGCCGCAGTGGTGAAGGGCAGCCGCTGCACGTCGCAGGTTGTGCGGATCTTCTCCGGCTTGAGGCCCGACTCCAGGAATTTTCCCCGGTAAAACGGCACCCGCTCGACGCGCCGCACTGTTTCCTGCAGTCGTTTGAGCTGAAGCGCCTCCAGTGCCGGACGGTCCAGCGTTTCCATTTCCTGATGCCAGAACATTTGATTAAGCCACGATCATACAACGCGCATTTTCCATATGCAATTCTTATTATTTGCCTGAAAAACTTGCAATTTGCATGAACACCAGGCCGTTGCGATGCAATTTGCGTTTTCTTGACTGGGCGGCCCCGCGGCGAATCACTCTTCTTGCTTGGCACGGCCATTGCTAAATGAAAACCATTATGAAACAGATTATCGGAATCGCATCTCTCGCAGTGGGGATCATCCTTCTTGTCCTGGCGTGGAGTTCTTACCATTCCGCCGCTTCAGGCGTGTCGCGGGTGGTGACGGGGACTTCAACTGACAAGACGCTTTGGCTGGTGGTCGGCGGCGTTCTCGGAACTCTTGTCGGCTTGGGCGGTCTCCTTACCGGCTCGCGAAAAGCTTAAGGCGGCGGAAATAAAGAAAGGTGGCAGGATGCCGCCGGGATTTTGCCGTCCGCCGAGGCGTGAACGAGGCGCATATCCGCACCGATCCGCAACGAGTGAACAACGAAGCTGGGCGGTAAAAGACTGAGGCAGGTTGCCAGCTTTATTTATTTCCATCGCCTAACGTCAGGGTTTTGGCAAAACCCCTGTTTCACAAAGCGGGCATAAAAGCCGTGACTGGGAATCGCGGCGGCGGCATTCTTCAGGACATCAGCAAGCCATTATGAAACCCACGAATGCTTCACATGTTCCCAGCCGGGAGGAATTGCAACATTGGGAGTCAAGAGCGCCAGGCTGGCAGATTCGCTGCCGCAAATGCGGTTTCACTGAACCGTTTGGAAAATACGGCATACGCCTGGCAGGCGTCGGCACTCAATACACGATTGGATTCTGTTCCCGGTGCCGCTGGCTGCGAATTCAGGTCATCGAAAAAAGAAAAGACGCGTCAGGCGCCGGCGCACACAACGAGGAGCCGGGGCAGTTCCACGGCCGGCTGTGAACGATTTGCAAAAATGGCGTCTGCCTTTAGTTTGTGGCGTGGGGAGTTTTTATGCGAAACACGTTTAAGGAATGGGCCGTCATCGTCGATGCGCTGATGCGCGGCCAACAGATCATTATACTGCGCAAAGGCGGCTTGATCGAGGGACCCGGCGGGTTTCAGATCGAGCACCCGGAGTTTCTGCTCTTCCCGACTTGGTTTCACCAGCAACGCCAGTCCGTCCTCCCGCAGGCCCAGGCGCGCTTTGATGAAATCGCCCGTTCCATGCCCGGGCAGGATGAAGTCCGACTGGAATGTTTCGCGGAGGTCGCAGCCTGGAAGCGCCTGGACTCCCTCGCCGCGGCAGGCGCGTTGCGCGGATTGCATGTCTGGCGCGAGGACGTCATCGCAGGACGCTTTGATTGGGGCCGTGACAAACATATACATGTCATGGCCGTGCGTGTTTTCCGCCTGGACGCGCCGGTGGAATTGCCCATGCGCCAATCTTATGCCGGTTGCAAATCCTGGATCGAAATGGCGGAGGACATCGCCACGGCGGATTGCCGCCCGGTGCTGGATGACGCCGCGTTTTCCGCCCAACTGCAGTGCTTTAACAATGCCCTCGAACCTGTTGCAAACTCTACCGGCCTGTCTTAACATTTGCCATGGATTCGGCGCCCCGAATCCCCGGAAAAACACCAGTCATGAATTCTCCATTGCTTATCCTGGCTTCCGCCTCGCCGCGCCGCTCGGATTTGTTGCGGCAGTTGGGATTCCAATTTGTTGTCGTGCCCAGCCCGGCTGAGGAACTCAAATCCGGGGACTTCAGCGCCGGCGAAGTGGCGCAAATGAACGCCTACCGCAAGGCGCGGGCCGTTTCCAAAAAGCATCCCGATGCCGTGACGCTCGGGGTCGATACGGTGGTGGCCCTCGGCTCGGATGTCTTTGGCAAGCCGGCCAGCCTGGATGAAGCGGAGCGCATGGTCACGACGTTGCTGGGCAAGACGCATCAAGTGGTGACGGGAGTTTGCTTGATCCACCTGCGCGGGCATCGCCAGAGGATTTTCTGGGAGCAGACCGACGTCACATTCCGGACGCTGACCCTGCCTCAAATCCGCCAGTACCACGCCTTGGTCAACCCACTCGACAAGGCGGGCGCCTACGGCATCCAGGAACACAGCGGTGTCTTGGTGGAATCCATCTCCGGTTCTTTCAGCAATGTGGCGGGGTTGCCCATGGAAAGATTGCAAACCGAACTGGCGGATTTCGGCATCGTGCCTTCGGCGGCCTAGCTGGTTTTTTGCGAAATGGAAAAGTACTGGCACGTCATCAAAATCGGCCTGGCCAACACCCTGGTCTATCGAATCAATTTCTTCTTCCGGGCCGCCTTCAGCTTTATCCCGCTTCTGGCCACCATCTATTTATGGCGCACCATCTATCGTGGCCAACCCGGCGCGGTGGCGGGTTACAGCCTGGCGGGAATGATCTCCTATTATCTCATGGTGACCATCGTCGATACCCTCACAGCCGTAACGGAGGACGACTGGCAAATTGCGGCCGACATCAAGGACGGCAACATCAGCCAGTTCCTGCTCAAACCGATCAACTACCTGGCTTACCGCCTTTGCCTGTTTTTCTCGGGAAGATTGATCTTCACGGTGGTATCACTCCTGCCGGTCGGCATATTCATATTCTGCTGGCGCCAATATTTTGTGGGGCCGGCGGGCGGGATGGCCCTGGGGTGCTTTTTGCTGTCCACTTTCCTGACGGGCCTCCTGCAATTCTTCATGTCGTTCACCATGGCCCTGCTGGCTTTCTGGCTGCTGGAAATCTCGACCTTCATCTTCATCGTTTTTGCCTTCGAATACATCGCTGGCGGCCATTTGTTTCCCTTGAACATATTGCCGCCGGTTTTGGCCGGGATCCTGAATTACACGCCGTTTCCCTATCAATTATATTTTCCGGTCAGCATTTATTTGGGCCAGGTGAAAGGGCCGGCCTTGTGGCAGGGGCTTCTCATTCAATCGGGCTGGGTGCTGTTCTTTTTTGTCCTGGCGCGCGCAGTCTGGAGGCGGGGCATTCGAAAATATTCCGCCGTGGGCGGATGACGTATGGCTCCTAATCCCGATCCCAATCTCCGTTCCAGCTTCGCGGAACGGGTTCGCCGCCATGCGGCCATCTATGTGGCGCTGTGGCGCAATTCCGTCGTGCGCGAGATGAGTTTCAAAAGCAATTTCCTGCTCTGGATCTTCGTGGAGTTTCTGTGGTTTGGTTTGCAACTCAGCTTTATCGGCGTCATTTATCTGCATACCGACCACATCGCCTCCTGGAGCAAATGGCAGGTGGTCATGCTGGTCGGGGCCAGCCATTTTATCCAGCAAATCTTCCAGGCATTCTTCTTGACTAATTGCGTGCAACTCTCCGACTTGATCCGCACCGGCCGGCTCGACTTCATGATGCTCCTGCCCATGAACACCCGTTTTCTTGTCTCGCTGCGACAGGTGGATTTGGGCGGGTTTGTCAACGCCGGCTCCGCCCTGGGCGTCATCGCCTATGCGGCGCGGCAATTGCATTTCGTCCCGGACGCGGCGCAGCTCGCCGGTTTCCTGATGTTGTGCGCGGCAGGAATCCTCATTCACTATTCGCTGATGTTTCTTCTGGCCAGCGTGGCGTTTTGGACGGTGCGCGCCCAGGGCATCGTGTGGGGATACTACAGCTTGTTCAACATTGCGCGCGCGCCGGACGCGGCGTTTCAAGGATTCTTCCGCGCCTTCTTCACCTTCGCCATTCCGATGCTGCTGGTGGCCAATGTGCCGGTGAAATTGCTTCTGCGCCTGGCGTCGCCCGGCGAGATGCTGTGGCTTCTCGGGATGGTGGTGATTTGCTTTGTGGCTTCGGAATTGTTCTGGCGCTTTTCCATGCGCCATTATGCCAGCGCCAGCGCGTGACCATTCAGTGTTTGGCCCCGCCGCGCGCCCGCAAAACCGCGGTCAGCGCCAAACATCCGCCCAGCACCACTGCCACCGCGCAAAACAATTCCCTCCGCCACGACAATGGATGCGGACTTTTGCACACGATGATGAGCGCCAGGGCCGCCAGCAGAATATCCGCGCCCAAAAGATACCAGCCCGGCACGACCAGCTTTTGCGCAGGCTCGGCCTCCTGCGCGCAAGTTGGAGTCGTCGGGTGCCCGCGCATGAGAGAGCGAACGCCCGAGCCGGCCGGCGCCGTTTCCGGCGAGAAGGGATTAGCCTTCCCGGCCTCCTTCGGACCATCGTCCAGGAGCTCCTCCAAATTTCGACCCAAGACCTGCTTTGCCATGACACCCAGCGTGAACAAAACACGTCCCGGAAACAAATCTTATTTCCAACCATCACAACGGGAACTACGGCCCCGGTTTTGAAGCGACGGCTTTGAAGAAGGTATAACAAAAGACGCCGTACGCGCCGGCGCTGGCTTTGAGGTCTGCGATGCCTTGCTTCCATGCGGTCTCGTCGATCAGGCCGGCGGAAAGGGCGAGTTCGCGCACGCCTTCGACCATCGCGATGTAGGTGTTGCGGGTGAATCCCTCGACCCAGGCTGGCCGGCTGGAGTCAACATAGACGAACCTCGGCGACACGGTTACTTGATCAAAGCCGGACATACGCAGAAGCGGATAAAGTTCGCGGCCGATCAGCGCGTTGCCGCCGGCCGCCGCCTGGAGGTCGATCAGGCATTGGATCGTCCGCCACGCCGCCGCGCTCCGCGGATGAAAGAGCGTCGAACCATGGTCTCCTTCGATCACAGTTAGAGTCCCGCCAGGCTTCAGCGCCGCCTTGAGGCGCTGCAGCGCTTCGCCGGGGTTTTTCAGGTGTTCCAGCACAAAGCAGACGAAGACGTGGTCGAAGCTGGCTTCCGGAAACGGCAAGCTGAAAAGGTCGGCGACTTGGAAGGTGACATTGCCCAAGCCGGCGTGATCAAGGGCCATGCGGGCCGCGTTGAGGGAGGCTGCGGAAATGTCGATCGAGGTGAAGTGAGTGCGCGGGTTGTTGCGGGCCAGATGAATTGTTTGCGCGCCGACGCCACAGCCGGCCTCAAGCACGCGACTGCCAGCAGGGTAAAGAGTATCGTGATGGAGCAGGCCGGCCAGCGTCCCAGACTGGTCGTGCAATCGCTGGCGCTCCCGCTCCGAATAGCCGTGGACATAGTCGCTCATCAGTTCACCAATTGTAGAATCTTCGTCTTATGTCCATATCTGCCGGTCCAGCGAACGGTACTGAATCGCCTCGGAGATGTGGTCGCTGGCGATTGTTTCGGAACCGGCCAGGTCGGCTATCGTCCGCGCCACTTTCAACACCCGGTCATAGGCGCGCGCGCTCAAGTTCAAATCGGCCATGGCGAATTTCAGCAACTCCTTGGTCGCTTCGTCCAGCGCGCAATAACTCTTCAACTCACGCGGGCCCATGCGCGCGTTGCAGGTGATGGTCCGCTTGTGGGCAAACCGTTCCTGCTGCCTTTTCCTCGCGTCCACCACCCGCCCGCGAATGGTGGCCGAATCCTCGCCCGTCCGTTCGGCGCTGATGTCGCGGAACTTCACCTGTGGCACTTCGACGTGCAAATCAATCCGGTCCAGCAACGGCCCGGAGATGCGGCCCAAATAATTCTGAATCTCGCGCGGAGAACTGCGCGATTCGCCCGGCATTTTGCCGTCGGGCGTCGGGTTCATCGCCGCCACCAGCATGAATTGCGCGGGGAACGTCATGCTGCCGGCGGCGCGGGAAATGGTGACATGGCCCTCTTCCAACGGCTGGCGCATGGTTTCGAGCACGCCGCGTTTGAACTCGGGCAATTCGTCGAGGAACAACACTCCGTGGTGCGCCAGGGAGATTTCGCCGGGAGTCGGATTGGCGTTGCCGCCGAGCAGGCCGGCGTCGCTCGCCGTGTGGTGCGGGGTGCGGAAGGGACGGCGCGTAACCAGCGCCTGTCCGGGCTTGAGCAATCCGACGATGCTGTGAATCTTGGTCGTCTCCAGCGCCTCCTCCAAAGTGAGGGGCGGCAGAATGGTGGTCAACCGCTTGGCCAGCATGGATTTGCCCGTGCCGGGCGGCCCGATCAGCAGGACATTGTGCCCGCCGGCGGCGGCGATTTCCAAGGCGCGCTTGACCGATTCCTGTCCCTTGACTTCCGCCATGTCGATCTCTTCCGTGAACGACTGCTCGAAGATTTTGGTGAGATCGACTTTGGCGGCGTCGATTTTTATTTCCCCTTCCAGAAAAGCGACCGCTTCGCGCAAGTCGCGGACAGGAATGACCTGCAAACCGTCCACCACCGCCGCTTCCGCCGCATTTTCCACCGGCACCAACAGTCCCGCGCTGCCCTCGGCCCGCGCACGCCAGGCGATGGGCAGGACGCCTTTGACCGGGCGCACCACGCCGGTCAGGGCCAGTTCACCCACCATGACAAAATTGTCCAATTGATCGGCCTGAAGCTGGTCGCTGGCCGCCAGCATGCCGATGGCAATAGGGAGATCGAAGCCAGGGCCTTCCTTTTTCACGTCAGCGGGCGCGAGATTGATCGTGGTGCGGCCCATGAGAAACTTGAAACCGGAATTGGTCAAAGCCGTGCTGACGCGGTCCTTCGATTCCTTCACCGCCGCATCCGGCAACCCGACGATGGCGATGACCGTATCGCCCCAACCTGAATTGACCTCCACCTCGACGGGGAAAGCTTCGATGCCATTGACAGCGGCGGACAAAACTCGGGCCAGCATGGGGGGATGTTGGGGGAACACGGGCGCAAGGGCAATGCGCTTTTGCAGCGTTTAAGCCGGTGAGGCCTGACTCACGATTCGGCGTCAATCAACATTCAAAAAAGTCGCCAGTCATTTTGCGACTTTCAAAAACTTCAGTTCCGCCGCAGCGCCGTGGTATTCAAAAAAAGTTTTCGCCCCCGTGCCGAGGCATTTCTGGAAATAATCCGTCGCAGTCGAACCGTCGCCTTCAACAAGCCGCTTTGATCCGGCATAAAACAACGCTTCGCAACGTTGCCCGGCATTCTTTTTTTCATCGATATTGCCGGAGGCCTTTAAAAAATCGGATTCGCTCAATTGGCCGGTGAGAAAGCGCGCGACTTTCGACGGCCAATCATCCGGCTTTCCGGATTTGCGATTTTCCAGAACCGTTTGTAATTCCTCGTTCGCAGCCTTCTGTCCGCCCAGGCGCGCGCGAATCAGCCAAATACCGAAATGGGAAGAGACTTGGCCCTCCGGGTCCAGTTCAGAGGCCTTGTGAAAATCAGCCAAAGCATTTGTAAACGCGCGCGAGTCATAATAGAGAAAGCCCCGGTTTTGATACGCCCCTGCATATTTTGGATTCAGTTGTATGGCTTTGGTGTAGTCGGCCAATGCGCCATCCAAATCGCCCATGGTTCGCTTGACGCTGCCTCGACCGATACGGGTTTCAGCCAAATCCGGCTTGAGTTCAATGGCTTTATTGTAGTCCGCCAGCGCGCCGTCCAGGTCGTCTTTGGCTTGCTTGATGCTGGCGCGGCCTCCGTAGCCTTCCGCCCAATCTGGTTTGAGTTCGACGCCCCTGGTGTAGTCGGCCAGCGCGCCCTCCAAGTCGCCCTGGCTTTGCCTCGCATAGGCGCGACCGCTGTAGGCTTGAGGCAAACCCGGCTGGATCTCGATCGCTTTGTCGAAGTCGGCCAGCGCATCATTCAAATCGCCTTTGGCCGCTCTGGCAATGCCGCGATAAACGCAGGCTTCAGCATATTGGGGGTTCATGTCAATCGCCTTGGTAAATTCGTTGATTGCCTCATCCGAAAAACCAAGCGTCCATGCCATCTGGCCGCAGACGAAATGATCGTGCGCGTCATCGGCAAAGGCAGGTGCGGTGACAAGAAATAAAACAGCCACCAAACCGGGTGTTTTTTTCGTCAATCTCAAAACGCGGTTGCGGCTCTCCCTCACTCTGCCCTCACCCCAACGAGAGGGTTGTGAGATCAGGATTAGGATTACGATTAAGATTAGGAACACCGAAAAAAGATGGTCTTCAGCCCAGGACTCCGCCGCTCCATTGTTTTAGGCCGAAGAGGCGCTGGTGCTCCAGGATGGTGTAGCGGTCGGTCATGCCGGAAATGTAGTCGCAAATCGCCCGGTGCCAGCCGGCTTTACGGGCGCGCTTTCGCGATGACGCGCCAATCTCCCGCGGGTGCTGCACAAAATAGCGGAATAGTTCGCTCAACATTTCGCCGGCGCGGCGGTTCGGTTCCATGACGCCCGGATTGAAGTAGAGGTTCTTGTAAAGGTAAGCCCGCAATTCCGAGTTCATGCCCCGCCGCTTGCGGCTGTGCTGGACCAGCGGGCGCGGTTGTCTGCGGACTTCGTCCGCCGTCTTGACACCCGAAGCCAGAATCGCTGCCTCGCTGGTTTCGACGACGTCGCGCACCTGGAGGTCAATCATGCAGCGGATGATGAAGTAGCGCCTGATTTCAGCGGACAACTCGCCGTGTTTCTGCCGTACTGAACGGCAGGCCTCGGCAAAAAGGCGCACATCGCGCATGAGTTTCTTCTCGGACAACAGGTCGGCGTCCAGGCCGTCATCCAAATCGTGACTGCTGTAGATCAATTCATCGGCCAGGTTGGCAATCTGCGCCTCGAGCGAGGGCGACTTGGCCGAGAATCCCTTGCGCGGTCCCGGCTGATCGTAATTGGTCTGGTGTTTGATCAGGCCTTCCCGTACTTCCCACGAAAGGTTCAATCCCCGGAAACCCGGATATTTTTCCTCCAGTTCCTCGACGATGCGCAGGCTCTGGCGGTTGTGTTCGAAGCCGCCGTGCTCGCGCATCAATCGGTTCAGGACCGCCTCGCCCTTGTGGCCAAAGGGCGGATGGCCCAAGTCGTGGGCCAGGGCGATGGTTTCGGCCAGGTCCTCGTTCAAGCGCAACGCGCGAGAGAGACTGCGGGCCATGGCCGCGACTTCAATGGTATGGGTCAGGCGGGTGCGCAGATGGTCGCCTGTGCCGTTGAGGAAGACCTGCGTTTTGTATTCCAACCGCCGGAAGGCCCGCGAATGGATCACCCGGTCGCGGTCCCGCTGATATTGAGTGCGCCACAAGGGTGGCGGCTCGGAGAAAAGACGTCCGCGCGTTTCGGAACTGAATTGCGCGTAACTGGCCAGGGTCTGACGTTCCCGTTGCTCAAGCTCCTCTTTGGATGCAGGCATAAAGCCTTTCAATTCGACAACAATTCATGCACGGAGATGCCGCGCAACTCGAACAAGCGCCGGATGGCGTCCTCGATCAAATTGTTGGGACAGGAGGCGCCGGCTGTGATGCCCACGGTGATCTTTCCATCGGTCAGCCAATTCGTGGTCTCGATTTCCCTCTGCTCGTGCAGGCTGTAATGGCGGATGAGTTTGTCAGACACCATCATGGCCGCGTTTTTGATGAAGTAAGTGGGCAGCTTGGCCTCACCCATTTCGGCCAGATGGGAGGTGTTGGAGGAGTTGTAACCGCCAATGACGAGCAGCAGGTCCATCGGTTCGCGCAGGAGTTTTTCCAGCGCGTCCTGGCGATCCTGGGTCGCCCCGCAAATGGTGTCAAAGAAACGAAAGTGCCTGTCCTGTTCAGCGACGCCATAGCGCTCGGCCATGGCGGCCTTGATCCGCCGCTGCACTTCCTCCGTCTCGCCCCGCAGCATGGTGGTCTGGTTGGCCACCCCCACCGCCCGCAAGTGTTTGTCCGGGTCAAACCCCGGCGAATAGGCGCCCTTGAATTGCTCCAGAAATTTGTTCTTGTCGCCACCGTGCAGGATGTAATTGCACACGTCGTCCGTCTCGGCCAAATTATATACGACGAGGTAATGTCCAGGACCGTGGGCGGTGGCCTGGGAGGTGGTGGCCTTGGTTTCCTCGTGTTTGGCCTTGCCGTGAATGATGCTGGTGACGCTTTCCTTGGAGTATTGCCGCACCCGCTTCCAAACGCTCATCACGTCACCGCACGTCGTGTCCACCAGTTCGCAGCCTTTGGCGACCAGTTTCTTCTTGGTGTCCACCTCGGTGCCGAAGGCGGGAATGATGACCACGTCCCCGGCCTTGAGCCGCCCCAGCTCCTCCTCGCCCGGTTTGGGGGAAATGATTTGGATGCCCATGTTGCGGATCTGGTCGTTGACTTCCGGGTTATGGATGATTTCGCCCAGGAGATAAATCGGTTTGGGGGCGGGAAAGACCTTGCGGGCGGCATAAGCCAAGTCGATGGCGCGCTCAACTCCATAGCAGAAGCCGAACTTCTTGGCCAGTTTGATGGTGAGCAACCCGTCCGCTGAAAGGACGTGGCCCTTGTCCAGAATGCGATTAACGAGGTCGCTGCGATAATGCGAAAGCACCTGGGCTTGCACCGCCTCCATCACATCCGGCCGGCGGAGGTTGATCTTTTGCGGCGCCACGCCGCTTTTGCCATTAGGGTCCGGGTTTGACATACCGGAAGGATTTTAACACGCGGTTACAGCCCGTCCAGCCCAAAGCCGGGACAGAACTACGGGGCGAGGCGGAAGAAAAGATTGCCCGGAGAAGGTGTGAAAGTGACGCTGCACGTGCCGTTGTTGGTGGTGACGGTGTAGCCGCTGGGCGCCCAACCCGACGAGACAGAGAGATTGTTGTTCTTTTGCAAGAGGTAACTGCCAGTGTCCGGCCAGGAGACAATGATACTGCTACTGGAGCGGGTGATGGCCAGAGCGGGTGCGCCCGGGGTTTGCAGGACCGAAATCATGCTCCAGAAACCGCCGGTCAGGGAATAAGCGCCGCCGGTCATCGGGGTTCCGGCATCCTGCTGGCCGATGGTGCCGCTGAGGGAATAGACGGTACTGCCGTTGGTGCCGGCGCTGACACCACCGCCGCCGGCGACTCTATACCAGTTAATTGAATAAGATTGGCCTTGAGCCGCCAACGCCGCAAGCAGCAGCAGGACCAGCAAGCAAGTTTTCATAGTCTTTGCAATCATGGAACGACGCTGTTGAGAATCGATTGCAACGGCCAGCCTACAAACAAATTGTTCGGGGTCAAGATGTTTGTGCCGATGACGCCGGCGAAATTGGATGCGACGAGGGCGTTCCCCATGATATTGGGATGAACCACCCCGTCGAAATAGGCCAGGTTTGTGTAGTAATTCGTTCCCAAGAGCTTGAAGAACATGGTGTCATTGTCCACCACGCCGTCTGCGCCCGATGCGCCTGACAGTTCCCATGCTTTTAGGGCAACCCGCCCGGCTTCGTAGGCGGGGACCGTCGTTACACTTTGCGATTCGGTGGGGGTGGAGATGTAAATCTGGCTTCCGCAGGAGTGAACGGCATTGACCTCCCACTGGATGTCCGCCTCGATTTGCGCCGCAGTGTCGCTGGCGAGGCTGTTTTGTCCGCCCCAGAAAATGACAGTGGAGGGGTAAATAATGTCCAAGCCATTAGGCATGTTGGTGGCAAGGGCGGGATAGAACCGGTTGATGATTTGCTCAATGGTGGTACCGCCGACGGCCGTGGCTATGTAGGCGCAATTCCCCCAAAAATAGTTGACCCCAGTGACCGACACGTCCTGGAAAAGATTGAACGCGAGGGAATCGCCTTCAAAGATGACGCGCCGCCAGGGCAGGACAGTGTTGGCAGCCAGATAAAAGACCTGTTGGATTTGGGCCAGGGAAAGATAGTTGCTGATGGCGACGAAGCCGTGGATGACGCCGACGAGGTTTTCAGAGTAGTTGCCGTTGGCGCCGAGCAAGATTTCGTTGACGACGGCGCGGGTGGGCGGGTTCATCACAATGTTGCTGGAATTCCAAGCGGTCGTGCCAGGGTTGAGCGACCCCCATTGGATCATGCTCAAGTTGGCGCCGTCCGTAGTGAGGGCAACACAGTGCGGGTTTGAATCAGTGAGGCTCCAGCCGCCGCTGTAGGACGGGGTGACGCCGTTTGCGTTCGCACCATCATTGTAAATGGTGAATTCTCCGCCGGCGCTCACCTGAAGCCGGAGATAGTCAAGAGTGTTGGTCGTGCTGGCAAATCCGCCCGCGGTGTAAAAAGCCGTGTTGGTGCCCTGGTAAACCGGTTGAAGCCATCCTTGCTGGGTGAAGAATATGATCAAGGTCATCGGACCGGCTTGAGGGGGAATGTTGGAAAAGACGATAAAGGAATTGGTCCCGCTTAGAAGAAGTCCGCTGGCAATTTGCGTGCAATTGGAAGCCAGACCAAGGTTTTGCGGGCAGCCATTCGGGCCGTTGGCCAAGGGATTCTGAACAATGCCGATGAGATTGCCGGAAGGACTGAGCTGGCTTGGAGAAACGTAGTTTTGGCCGGGGGCAAACCAAGCGGCTTCAATCAAGTTGGTCCACAGGCCGATGTTGTGCAAGCCGGTGACGAATGAACTGACGCCGCGCTGGACCGATTGAGGCGTCGTGTTGGTGAGGTTGCCGCTCAAAGTCACCCCGGCCTCATTGTTCGTCAACACAGCGGCAGGCAATTGCGCCAGCGAAAGGGTGCCCGTAATGTTCGAGGCCGCCACGGCAGGCAATTGCGCGGGCGGGATGACTCCAATGATGTTCGTCGCGGCCACAGCGCCGGCGCTGGCCGCCACACCGGCGCTGGGCGCGTACATCGCATAGGGCGTGGGCGTCAGTTCCTGCAACGGACTGAGGGCGGTGAAGCCGGCTCCGCCGTTGGAGCGCACGCCGACGGCCAGCCAGGCGGCGTTGCCGGCAAAGACCGGGCCAAAGTCCAAATTGAGAGTGAAGAGGCCGTTG
>Ga0224555_1002645_pt1 | contig 20352 bp, 21 predicted proteins | sample 714S23034metaG_FD_180687 | JGI IMG/M metagenome (GOLD analysis project Ga0224555, IMG submission 180687) | Peat soil microbial communities from Stordalen Mire, Sweden - 717 S2 30-34 | ecosystem: Environmental > Terrestrial > Soil > Wetlands > Peat | place: Sweden: Norrbotten County, Stordalen...
GCCATCGGCAAGGCTCCGGGAGCAGGGTGCCTGAACCGTGGTTGCGGGCGCCGAGAGCCTCTGACGGGCGCCCGCAAACCCCGATGAACACTGACCAAACGCGCGATACAGACAGATTTCAACTCGGTAGAGATGCAAATCCCCAGTCAATTCGCCGCGCCGCAGTGAATTTCAACAAGCTCCTAGGTCTTTCTCGGCTTCATAGGCGTCGAGGAGACCATTGCCATAGACGAGGTCCTCATCCATGTAGAGGTCTCCGAATGCCACTCCTCCCCGCACAAAGAAGCCATGCTTCAACAACGTGTATTGATACATCCCGATCATGGAAATTGCGCGCCCAAATTCACTTTCTCCGTCATCATGAATAGGAAATCCGAGCACGATATTGTCGGTAAACACCTTTACCACGTATGGGTCGGGAAACTTGATGTCCAGACCCTTAAAAAGCTCAACCCCTTCCATGAGGTCGGTCTTGGCCTCAGATAGCGCAGAAAGAATCTTGGTTAGGTGTTGCGTCTGGCCCCTTGCCTCAACGGCTCGCCGCATCTCTGACACAAAGCCAAGGATATCCAAATAGGCGACCCACGACGGGCGCAGCCACGCTTTGCCGGTTGAGCTGATGTAAGGATTCCTCAACAATCTCTCTCCTCCGATTTATTCGAGGTCGTCCTCGGCCGCTGCGGCAACCGGAACGCCGCCCTGCCGCTTCATGAGCAGGTAGCCGCGAATGAACGGATCGAGATAGCCGTCGAGCACCTTGTCGACGTCGCCGGTTTCGACTCTTGTGCGAAGGTCCTTGACCATGCGGTACGGCTGCAGCACGTAGTTGCGAATCTGCGACCCGAAGTTGATGTCGAGCTTTGAGTCCTCGATTTTGCGCGTCGCCGCGTGCTTTTTCTCGAGCTCATACTCGTAGAGCCGCGAGCGCAGCATCTTCATCGCCTTCTCGCGATTCTTGTGCTGCGAGCGCTCGTTCTGACACTGCACCACGATGTTGGTGGGAAGATGCGTGATGCGGACCGCCGAGTCGGTGGTGTTCACATGCTGGCCGCCCTTGCCGCCCGAGCGGTACGTATCGGTGCGGATATCGTCGGGCTTGATGTCGATCTGGATCGAATCGTCGATCTCAGGCGAAACGTAGACCGATGCGAACGAAGTGTGCCGGCGCTTGGCCTGATCGAACGGCGAGATGCGCACCAACCGATGCACGCCCGTCTCGCCGCCCAGCAGTCCGAAGGCATACTCGCCAATCACGGTGAAGGTCGCCGACTTGATGCCGGCCTCTTCGCCGTCCTGGTAGTCGTTCATTTCGGTTTTGAAGCCCTGCTGCTCGGCCCAGCGCAGGTACATGCGCATGAGCATCTCGGCCCAGTCCTGGGACTCGGTGCCGCCGGCGCCCGGATGCACGGTGACGATGGCATTGAGCGGATCGGTCTCGCCGGAGAGCATGGTGCGCGACTCCATCTTCTCGGAAAGGTCGGCGAGGGCCTTGATCTCGCGCTCGAGGTCTGGCTCGACGGCCTCGCCCTCGCGCGCCAGCTCGAAGTAAGCGTCAACGTCGCCGGTGCGGCGCTCCAGCTCGGCATCGTCGGCCAGCTGGGCTTCAACCCGTTTGCGATCGCGCATCAGCGGCTGCGACAGCGCAGGATTCGACCACACCGCCGGGTCGGCGAGCTTCTGTTCGAGGGCAGCTAGTTGAGTTTTGAGCCGGGACGAGTCAAAGATACTCCCGCAGGCCGCGCACTTTTTCGCGGACGGGAGCGTAAGCGAATTCGAGATCGGAGAGCATGGTTCTGGAGCAATTCTAGCTGATAGGTGAGGAGAAAGCCGGGAGCTGGGAGCCTGAGATCGTTCAGAGCCCCAGTTCGGTGAGCCCGGGATGATCGGCGGGCCGCTTGCCCAGCGGCCAGTGGAATTTGCGGTCGGCTTCGCGAATCGGCGCCTCGTTGATGCTCGCTTCGCGCCGCCGCATCAGGCCGTTTTCGTCAAACTCCCACAGCTCATTGCCGTGGGCGCGAAACCAGTTGCCGGAGTCGTCATGAAATTCGTACTTGAACCGAACGGCCATCCGGTTTTCGCGAAACCCCCACAGTTCTTTGATCAGCCGGTAGTCCAGCTCGCGCGCCCATTTGCGGCGGAGGAATTCGACGATGGCCGTGCGGCCCTGAAAGAACTCGGCCCGATTGCGCCAGCGGCTGTCTTCGGTGTAGGCCAGCGCCACCCGCTCCGGATCGCGCGTGTTCCACGCATCCTCGGCCATGCGGACCTTCTGGGTCGCGGTTTCGACGCTAAACGGCGGAAGTGGAGGACGAGGTTCGGCCATGGGAGGGTCTCCTTGCAGGCAGCACTCCTACGATGAGCGCGAGGAGGCAGACGGCGCAACAGAGCCAGGCAAACACGTCGCCGTAGCGCGTATAGAAGGTCAGGTCCGACTTGTATCCATAGCGCGCCACCAGCGAGGTGATCGTATGCCGCGCCGCCGACACCGTCACGCGCCCCTCAGGATCGATCACGGTCGTCACGCCGTTGTTCGTGTCCCGCAAAATCCAGCGATCGTTCTCGATCGCGCGCATCCGCACCATGTTCAGATGTTGCCAGGGAGCGCTGGTGTCGCCGTACCAGCCGTCGTCCGAGATATTGACGAGGACCTGCGCGCCGTTCTTCGCGAACAGCCGTACCTCGTCGGCGAAGACCGATTCGTAGCAGATGAAGACGCCAAAGGTGTGGCCGCCGGTCTGGAAGACGGACCGCTTGCGGCCACGAGTGAAATCGCCCACCTGGCGCGTCAGGTGGTTGGCGAAGAAGAGGAGATCGCGATAGGGAATGTACTCGCCAAAGGGAACGAGATGGATCTTGTCGTAGCGGCCCGCAACCGCACCATTCGAGTCGACAAAGACCGCGGAGTTGTAGATGCCGGCCGGGTCCTCGCCCTCCATACCGGCGATGAACGGCGCGTTTGCGCTGGTGGCGACTGTGCGCAGCAGGGCCAGCGTGCGGGGGTCGTCCGACCGCATCCAGGAGCCGACCTCGGGCCACAGCACGATGCCCGGGGGCGGCGTGTTCTCGGGGCAGGACTGAGCCGGGGGCGGCGTCTCAGGCACGGGCATGCCGGCGAACGCCGGCGTGCAGGTCTGGCGGGCTGCAGCGGTGAGCCAACTGATGTTGCCCTGCCATTCGGAGCCCTTCCAGTTGTCCGGTGGCTCGACATCGATGTTGGGCTGCAGCAGGACGGCGTAATCCGAAGTGGCCGAAGCACCGGGCTCGCTCCAGCGCGCGTTCAAAGCCAGCAGCACCAGAATGACGATCGACACGCCCACCCGGACGCTGTCGCGCAGTTGTTTTCTCGCTAGCCAAACGCCGGCAAACCAGACGTTGGCCAGCACCAGCACAAAGGAGATGCCGTAGACGCCGGTCCAGGGAGCGAGCCGCGTCAGTATGAGGTTGTCGACCTGCGAATATCCGAGTTGGTCCCAGGGAACGCTGGTGATGCGAGCGGCGGCCAGTTCGAGCGCGGTCCAGAGGAACGGCGCCAGCGCCAGCGCAACCACAATCCCAAATCGCTGTCGAAAGAATGCCAGCCCCAGGCCAAACAGGCCGAAGTACAGGCCCAGTACTGCACTGAAGAGGACGACGATGCCCGCCGAGCCGAACGGCGGCACGTGCCCGTAGTAGAGCATCGTCTGATAAATCCAGTAGCAATTAAGGATGTACCAGACCACCCCGCACACGTAACCGGTGAGCGCGGCACGGCGAATGTAACGGGGATGCTGAACGGCTCGCTCGCGGAGAAGCGCCCACAGCAGGGGAATCAGCGCGACCCAGGCGATGAGCGCGTGCCAACGCGGCATCGGGCCGGCGACCGGAAAACAGAAGTCCAGCAGGACCGCCGTAATGATCGCCAGGGGAATGGAATTTCTCAAAGCGGAGCGTTGGGAACGGGAGGGGAGCGAACCTGGGGTCTTCAGGGGAGGAGTCACGTCCGTTTCCGGAGCTAATCCTTGCCCACGAGTTCGGTGAAGTCTTCGACGAAGCTGATGAGGATCACCAGCAAAGACCCTGCGCACCCAACCAGGAACATCCAGGTCAGAGCCATCATGGCGGCGTGGCCGATTGCGATCACAGCACCATTCTAAATCACAGGCATGTCCGTTCAGGCGATCGGAGACGCATTCATGTGCATGGCGCATGGATGCAGCCTCCACTGCTGCGATCGATGGAGGCAGGGTTACCCGGGAGCCGCATGGTAGGATGAGGCGAGTCCGGGCCATAAAAATGGCGAGATGGTTTTCCGCGGATGCCCTGCGGGTTCGCAGCGGGCGGATTGCGGCGCAGGGATGCCGCCCCGGAAAAAAGGAGCCCATCGAACGGCTGTGCATCAACAAATATCCATTGCGGTAGTGGGATCGGGCTACGTGGGACTGGTGGCGACCGCGTGCTTCGCGGAAATCGGCCACCGGGTCATCTGCGTTGACAACGACGAAGCGAAATTGCGCACGCTCGAAGCTGGCGGTGTTCCCATTCATGAGGAGTATCTGCCCGAGTTGCTGAGCCGGCATCGCGGCCGCTCCATCGAGTTCACCAGCGATCTCCGGGCGGCGACCCGGGCCGCGCAGGCCGTCTTCATCGCGGTCGGAACACCCCAGAGCCGGACCGGCAGCGCCGATTTGTCCTTTGTGGACGCGGTCGCCAGCGAAATCGCCCGTTCCATCGACGACTATAAGGTGATCGTCGAGAAGAGCACCGTGCCGGTTTACACCAATGAGTGGGTCCGCCGGGTCGTCGAGCGCAATGGCGTTCCCCGCGAGTTGTTCGACGTCGCATCGAATCCGGAATTCCTGCGCGAAGGAACCGCAGTCGCGGACTTCATTCACGCCGACCGCATCGTGATCGGTACGGATTCGGATCGGGCAGCTGATCTGCTGCGGCGGATCTATGAGCCACTCACATCGGGCGCCTATTATCGCTCGGGTACGACGGTACCCGGCTGTTGCAGCGACGCGAATCGGCCGCCGCTGCTGCAGACTTCAACCAAGGCGGCGGAGATCATCAAGCACGCCTCCAATGCCTTCCTTGCCACCAAAATCTCCTTCATTAATGTCGTGGCGAATATCTGCGAAGCCGCGGGCGCCGATATTGAGGAGGTTGCACGCGGCATGGGCATGGACACCCGCATCGGTCCGAAATTTCTTCGCGCCGGTGTGGGTTACGGCGGCTCTTGTTTCCCCAAGGATGTCGCCGCTTTCCGGCACGTTGCAGAGCAACTCGGCGTCGATTTCGGCCTGCTGAAGGAAGTCGAGAAGGTCAACGAGGAGCAGAAACGGCGATTCTTCCAGAAAGTGCGCTCCGCGCTATGGACCTTCCGCGGCAAAAAGATTGGAGTGCTGGGCCTGGCATTCAAAGGCGGCACCGACGACATCCGCGAATCTCCGGCGCTCGATGTGGTCCGTCAGCTGCTGCATGAAGGCTCGATCATCACCGCATACGATCCCGCGGCCACCGAGCGCGCCAAAGAAGCCATTCCGCCAGCGCAGAACATGCGCTACGTGGACGACCCGTACGTCGCGGCGCAGGACGCCGACGCCCTGGTGATTCTCAACGAGTGGCAGGAGTTTGCCGAGCTCGATCTGAAACGCCTGCATTACACGCTGCGCTACCCGATTATCATCGATGGCCGCAACCTCTTCGATCCGGCAAAGATGACGGAGCACGGCTTCACGTATCTGAGCGTCGGACGCCCCGGCCTGTCGCACACGCGCGATGCGGCCGTGGGGCAACGCGTCAACTAACGGTCTTTTCCGGCTTGCTTTTTGCGGCGCCTCATGCGTCTACTGACATATTGGCGGGCTGATGTCTTTGGAATGGCTTAGGGCATGTCTTCCTGCTTCGCGTCAGGACCAGATTGACCTTCTATGGATTTCCACCGCGTCAGAAGAGTGCTGATTTACCGTCTGGGCAGCCTCGGGGACATAGTCGTCGCCTTGCCTGCTCTCCATCTGATCGAGAGCACTTTTCCGAACGCCCGGCGCGTGTTGTTGACCAACCTGCCCATCCACAGCAAAGCGCCAGCGGCCCAGGCTGTCCTCGATGGAACTGGCCTCGTTCACGGCTACATAGCTTACCCGGTTGGCACACGCAGCCCTCGCGAGTTACTACCCGTCTGGTGGCAAATCCGCAAATTCCGTCCGCAAGTCCTCGTATATCTGATGGCTTTCCGCAGCGACCGGGCGACCCGTCGCGACGCGCGGTTTTTTCGCCTCTGCGGAGTTGAGCGAATTATTGGCCTTCCCATCGGCGAGCTCGCGTCAAATCATTTTGACGCGGCGACCAATCTATGGGAATCCGAGGCAAGCAGATTGCTGCGATGCATCCGTCCTCTCGGCGAGTCCGACGTTGCCGACCTTAGAAACTGGGATCTGCGCCTCAACCTTGCCGAACAGGAACGAGCTTCCCGCGAGCTGGCAGTTCTGGGTGGCAGCCGTTTGATCCTCGTTGCCGTCGGTGGAAAGATGCAAGCCACAGATTGGGGCACGGAAAACTGGCAGTCTCTGCTTCAGCGTCTCAGCCAGCGGCTACCGCTGCATGCGCTGGTCATGATTGGCGCAAAGGAAGATTTCGCAGCCAGTCAGGCTGCATCGGCGCGCTGGGAGGGTAAGACGCTCAATTTGTGCGGTCGTTTGACCCCTCGCGAGACTGCTGCTGTGGCCGCCAAAGTCGAACTCTTTCTGGGACGCGACAGCGGCCCCAAATACCTCGCTGCCGTTGCTGGAGTACCGTGTGCTATCGTCTATTCCGCCCGCAACCGTCCGGGGATTTGGTTTCCTCCCGGCCGCGTGCACCGCAATATCCTCCACAACGTGGAGTGCGCCAACTGCAATCTGGAAGTCTGTATTGAACAGCGAAAGAAATGCATCACCAGCATCACAGTCGATGAAATGCTGCAGGCCGCGATGGAGGCATGGAAGAATGGGCGACCGGCGCCGGTTTCCGTCTGGCACGATGGAAGATAAGGGTCGTTGAGCATGTATATCGTGACCGGCGGGGCCGGCTTTATCGGCAGTAACCTCGTTCATGAACTGAATCGCCACGGCATCAGAGACATCCTGGTGGTGGACAATCTCGCCGATCCGCATAAGCTGGTCAACCTGCACGGCGCCCGATTCGTCGATTTCATGGACAAGCGGGAATTTCGGCGCGCGCTGGCGGCGAAAAGCCTGGGAATTCCGCGGGTGGAAGCCATCTTCCATCAGGGGGCCTGCTCCAACACGCTGGTGGACGATGGCGTGTACGTCATGGACAACAACTTCACCTGCTCGAAAGAAGTGCTGGAGTACGCCATCGAGCAGGGCGCGCCGCTGGTCTATGCCTCCACGGCCGCCGTCTATGGGTTAAGCGGACCCGGTCACTTCACGCCTACGCCGGAGAACGAGAAGCCGCTCAACGTGTACGGATTCTCCAAGCTTGCGTTCGACAACTATGTTCGTCATCGCATCGAGCAGCAGTCTCTCCCTGTCACCGTTGTCGGGCTCCGCTACTTCAACGTCTACGGACCGCGTGAAGCCCACAAGGGGCGCATGGCGTCTGTGATTCACCACTTCTCAAAGCAGATGGTCGAAACGGAAAGAGTGCGGATGTTCGAAGGATCGGGAGGATACAGCAACGGCGAGCAGCGGCGGGATTTTGTGTTTGTTAAAGACCTGGCGCGTCTGAATCTGTTCTTTGCCCAGGCAGGTCCTTATGCACCTACCGGCGGCAAGCCTGCAAAGACCTGGCATGCGGTGGTCAACGCCGGCTCGGGCCGCGCACGCACCTTCAACGAGGTCGCCAGAGCCCTGATGCAGGTACACGGCGAGGCCATGATCGAGTACATCCCTTTTCCGGCAGACCTTAACGCGCGGTATCAGCACTTTACCGAAGCCGATCTGACCGGGTTGCGGGAGACGGGCTGCGATCTGACTTTCACTTCCCTGGAAGACGGCGTGCGTCAGACGTTTGCTGAGATACCGTTGTCGGCCTGATCCTGGATCGGCTGGATCAAAGCAGATGCTGCTGAACGGCGGCGGGCAGGGATTCAGCCGTGAAGTCGGCAAGTTCGGCTGCCCGGTCACCGCCCGGCTTCTGCGTCGACGGATCTCCGCTGATGAAGATCGACGGCATCTTCAGTGCCCGCGCCGCTTCGATATCCGAAGGCGAATCGCCGATCGCAATGCTGTTGGCCGCGGAGGCCTCGGGGAAATCGCGAAAGGCCTGCAGGAACATCCCGGTTCCGGGCTTGCGGCAGTCGCATTCGCCCTCGTCGTGCGGACAATAGTAGAAGGCATCGATATGCGCACCGTGCAAAGCGAGATGCTCCTGCAGTCGCCTGTGCAGCGCCTCGACATCGCCGCCGCTGTAGTAGCCCAGCGCGATGCCACGCTGATTGCTCACGACAATGACGCGCCGCCCGGAGCGATTCAGCGCGGCGATGGCCGCCTCGACTCCAGGAAGAATGTCCAGCTCACTCCATTGGGCAACGTATTTCCCCTCCGGAGCCTTGCGATTGATCACACCGTCGCGATCCAGAAAGACATACCGGACATCGCGGAAAGTCGCCGTCATCGAAGGGCGTCCGAGCCGCGAGGAGTGGGTGCCATGCGTGACTTGTATCATAACGAAGAAGCTCATTCGACTCGCTTCCCGAGAGGGAAACCACGTTGATCCAGGACCTGCACCGGATAATCCGCCTTATCGAAAACGACTGGCGCAATGCGCGCGTCCTCGTGGTTGGCGATGTCATGCTCGACCGCTACATCTGGGGCAATGTCGAGCGCATCTCGCCTGAAGCTCCGGTCCCGATCGTCCACGCCAGCCATCGCAACGAGCGTCCGGGCGGCGCGGCCAACGTCGCAATGAATATCGCCGGTCTGGGAGCGAAGGCGGTTCTCTTTGGACTGGCGGGGAGGGACCCCGACTGCATGCAGTTAGAGGATCTTTTGCGGGATGCCGGCGTGGATTCTCAGCTGACTCAGGTTCCGAGCCATCCCACTACGGCCAAGCTCCGCATCCTGAGCGGCCGGCAGCAGATGTTGCGTCTCGATACAGAACAGACCGCCGGATATCCGCGGGAAGCGTACGACGCGATGATCGCGAAGGTCGAAACGGCCATGGCGAATGCGGATTCCATCGTGCTCTCGGATTATGCCAAGGGCTGCCTGACGGAGGATGTCTGCCAGCGTGTCATTCAGGCTGCCAAACAGCGCGGCATTCCGGTCCTGGTCGATCCCAAGCATCGCGACTTCTCGCGATACCGCGGGGCAACAACGATTTGTCCCAACCTGCAGGAGCTGTCGGCGGTGGTTGGTATTCCGCCCAGTGAAACGGACGCTTTGCTGGCTGCAGGACAGAAGCTCGCGCTGGAGCTGCAGCTAAGCTATCTGACCGCCACCCTGAGCGAGAAAGGAATTGCGGTGCTGAAGGAGGGATCGCGGTGGATCGCCCCCGCCGTGGCGCGGCAGGTCTTCGATGTCTCCGGCGCCGGCGACACCGTCATTGCAACGCTGGCGCTGGCCGTCGCCAGTCAACTCCAGATCGAAACGGCGGTACAGCTTGCCAATGTCGCTGCCGGCATTGTGGTCGGCAAAGTTGGAACCGTGCCCATCAGCCGCGACGAACTCCTCACCAACCTCACGCCGGAAATTGAGCTTGCAGCCGAGGAGAAGGTCCTCGGGCTGGAATCCCTGAAGGTAAGGATCGCTGCGTGGCGTTCCTCTGGTCAAAGCATCGTCTTCACCAACGGCTGCTTCGATCTGCTTCACATCGGACATATCACGCTTCTGGAAGACGCGCGGCGGGAGGGCGACAAGCTGATCGTCGCCATTAACAGCGACGAATCGGTTTGCAACCTGAAGGGCCCGACGCGCCCCATTGTCGGCGAACGCGAGCGAGGGCGCATTCTCGCGGCACTGGCGGCCGTCGACGCCGTCATTGTGTTCAATGAGGCCACGCCCCTCCGGCTCATCACCGAACTGAAGCCGGACGTGATTGTGAAGGGTGGCGACTACAACCCCGACACAGTTGTCGGTGCGACAGAGGTACGGTCGTGGGGCGGTCGCGTGAGGATCGTGCCCACGGTCGAAGGCTTTAGTACAACGAAACTCATCGCGAAAGCGATGAACGAGCCAGCCACCTCGATGCCAGGCACGAAGTCCCCGTTGGACTGAGTCGCGGCACCGAGCGCGGTAGCCTTGTCCGGAGTGCACAAAGCAGCCCGAGACCTCTCTGTTTTTACCGAGCTGCCGCTGCCGCGGAGATTCCCTCGCGCTGAAACATCTGCCGGATTCCACGCAGGGCCTGACGCGTTCGCTCTTCGTTTTCGATCAGCGCAAAGCGCACGTGGCCATCGCCGTATTCGCCGAACCCGATGCCCGGGCTCACCGCGACTTTCGCTTCCTGCAGGAGCCGCGTGGAGAACTCGAGGGAGCCAAGGTGCCGCCACGGTTCGGGAATCGGCGCCCAGACGAACATCGTCGCTTTCGGCGAAGCCACTTCCCAGCCGGCCTTGTTGAGTCCGCTCACCAGAGCATCGCGGCGGCTTTGGTAGTTGTCGCGAATCTCTGCGACGCACTCCTGTGGCCCTTCCAGGGCGACGATGGCGGCCACCTGAAGAGGAGTAAACGTCCCGTAGTCGAAGTAGCTCTTGAGGCGGGCCAGCGCCCCCACCAGCTCCGGATTGCCAACCATGAATCCAATGCGCCACCCAGGCATGTTGTAGCTCTTGGAGAGCGTGAAGAACTCCACGGCGATTTCCCTGGCGCCGGGTACTTCGAGGACGGACGGCGCACAATAGCCGTCGAAGACGATGTCGGCGTAGGCAAGGTCGTGCACCAGCCAGATCTCATGCTGCCGGCACAGAGCCACGACCCTCTCAAAGAAGCTCAGGTCCACACACTGCGTCGTCGGATTGGCCGGGAAGTTCAGGATCAGCATCTTCGGCCGGGGATACATGAGCGGGATCGCCTGCTCCAGCTCGGCCAGAAAATGGTCGGCGTTGTGGATGGCGACGCTGCGGATATTCGCACCCGCAATCACCGGCCCGTAGATGTGGATTGGATAGCTGGGGTTGGGAACCATGACCACATCGCCCTGATCGAGGGTCGCCAGGCACAGATGAGCGATGCCTTCCTTGGAACCGATGGTGACGATCGCCTCCGTGTCGGGGTCCAGCTCGATCCCATAGCGGGTGGCATACCACTTCGTGATGGCGCGACGCAGGCGGGGAATCCCTTTGGAGAGCGAGTAGCGATGCGTCTCCGGCCTGCGCGCGGCCTCGATCATCTTGTCCACGATGTGCTGCGGCGTCGCTCCGTCCGGGTTTCCCATGCCGAAATCGATGATGTCTTCTCCGCGGCTGCGCGCGGCGGCTTTAAGTTCCCCGGTGATATTGAAGACGTAGGCTGGCAGACGGCGAATGCGCTGAAATTCGTGCATTGGGTCCTCGAGTGGAATGGTTCTGTTCCAGAGTCGTTCAGAAACGGCAGGATTGCAACGGATCGAAAGTCACCGCTGTGGCTCGGAGTGATGACTCCGATCTTCTTCAGCGATGCATCGAGCTCGACCTCGCCCGAACATCTCAATAGAGACTGCAGCCGGCCTCATCATCGACGGCTCGCAGAAACTGTTGCAGAATCTCGATGCGTGGCTGGGCCAGGCGCTGGGTGCTCGCGAGCCGGATCTTGCCCGGCAACTCTTCGAGGTTGCGACGCAGCATGGTTACGGCATCGGTGAATCGGGGAAAGCGGGTATCACGGCCCACCTTGCTCACCATGCGCAGGATGCCGACTGCGCCCAGCTGTTCGAGGATGTCGGCATCGCGAAGAATGGTGGCCTCAATCGTTGCCGGTTCGTCTTTCGCCTAGTGCTCCCGAATGGCATCCAGGACCGCGGCCATCTTCGCTTCCGGAAAACCCGCCCCGTGCAGGATCTGCGGACTGCGGGTACACGCATAGGCAACATGGTCCCAGCCAGCCAGTTGACTCGGATCCTCTGGACGATGCCCGATAAACACACCCAGGTCGTGCAGCCATGCAGCCGCCAAAACGATGTCGCGGTCATACGCGAGGCCGGCACCGACGGCCTCGGTGAGCGCCGCGAGCCGCGGCTGGTGGCCAAACTTGTCAACCGGACAAGCCTGGGTCTCAACGTAACGCGCCAGAGCTCCCATGTAATCAGCACCCATGAGACTTTTGTAACGCGAAAGTCATGATCTCTGCCGCCGATTTGCCGATACGGGAAACCTTCCGCGCCATGGGGGATTCCATTACCAGAAACCAATCGACACGGCGGTTGTGACATTTTAGGATCGGTACCGGAGGAGGCTCTGTGGAATCCACCAGCCGATTCGCAACCTGGCGCATAGTGCCCTTACCGGGGTAATGCAAAGGCGAGCATTTTGATGTATGGTGCTTGTATCAGGTTCAGCCCTTTACAAATCCGCAGGCTCTCAAAGCGGGCAAGCCGGGTTCCGCCGGACCCATGCACGGTTAGACACAGAATGCGGTGTTGGCTTCTGTAGTAATGCAAATAACAGTTTCGCATCAGAGCATCGAAACCAATTCAGCATTTGCCAGGTGTTCTGAAAAGCACCTGCAATCGGAACCGCCGCGGCACGCTGCAGGCGGTTTCCAGCCCGGATCTTGAGGATATGGCCACATCGGAATACCTGCGTAACGGCAAAGGTGGACAAAGATCGCAGGCCCCGGTTTTGCAGATCCCCCCGCCCTCGCGGCACGCCGTCTTCGGATCGGCGACCGTTACGTCGGCCGTCATGATGTCGAACGACATTCTGATGGTTGTGCTGGCCTTCGTGATCGCACTGACGGTGCGCACCCTGATTTTCGCAAGGATCGTTTCCTCCGTTCTTCCTGCACCCTCCCTTTGGCCTTCCGCTATCGACCTCGTCTCCCTGGCCTGGTTTGCATTCGCTTACGTGATCGCGGCTCGCCGGTACGGCCTTTACGGGCCTGTGCCGGCGGCTGCCGGCGCCCATGAGCTGCGCCTGGTGATTCAGGGCTGTCTCAACGCCGGCCTGTTGCTGTGTGGCGCTCTTTACATGTTTCACGCGGTCGGCATTTCGCGCATTCTCATCGCTCTTTTGGTGGGCGCAGCGGTGGTAACCCTGAGCGTTCGCAGGGTCTTGTGGCGCTACGCACGCTACCAGCAGTATGAACAGGGCGTCGAACTGCGCAATGTGATGATCCTTGGTACCAACCAGCTCAGCTATGCCTTGAGCCGTCACATCCGCGACTATCGCCGTCTCGGTTACCGCTTTGTGGGGTTTGTCACGGCTCCCGGCGCACCGGTGAGCTCCGAAATCGCCTCGAACCAGATCCTCGGAGGGGTGGACAAGATCCGCCAGCTCGCGCGTCAGCATTTTGTCGATGAGATGGTCATCGCGGAGTTCTACCCGACGGAAAGCGCCATCCGTCTCGTCCAGGATGCGCGCGAACTCGATATCGACGTCCGTGCGATCTCGGGGTACTACAGCGAGCTGACCACTAATGCTCCCGTGGAATATCTCGGAATCTTTCCCGTGTCCTCCCTGCACCGCAGCCAGCCTCGCGTTATCGGTTTGTTTTGCAAGCGGGTCGTGGACACCGTGCTCTCGCTGATAGCGCTCATCCTCACGGCTCCCCTGATGATCCTCACCGCTCTCGCGATCAAGATCGAGAGCCGAGGACCGGTCTTTTATGTCTCCGACCGCATCGGAAAACGCGGACGCGTCTTCCCTTGCTTCAAGTTCCGTACCATGGTCGACAACGCCGACAAGATGAAGAAGGACCTCACAGCGTTCAACGAGCGCGACGCTGTCCTCTTCAAGCTTTCCAACGACCCGCGCGTCACGTGCCTCGGCCGCATCCTCCGCAAGTATTCCCTCGACGAGCTGCCCCAGTTCCTGAACGTACTCCGCGGCGAGATGAGCATCGTCGGGCCACGTCCTCCGATCGCTTCAGAAGTGGAAAAGTACGAGCTGGAGCACTTCCGCCGGCTCGAAGTGCTGCCCGGCCTGACCGGCCTCTGGCAGGTCCAGGCGCGGCACGATCCCTCCTTCGCCAAATACATCGCCCTCGACACCGCGTACGTGGAGAACTGGAGCTTCTGGCTCGACTTGCGGATCCTGATCCAGACGGCCAACGTGGTCGTTCGCGGGACGGGGGCCTGAGCGGCGAGGCCCGATCCGAGGGTTTTCGGGCTCTTGCTTCTAATTTCGATCTGCGTGAGACTGTTTCCGCGACTCATTCGTCACTGGATGCACGGTTACCCCCTGACCGAAATCCACACCCTGCTGTCACTTATCCGGAGGTCGAGTTGACTCAGTTCCACCGCATCTCCTGTGCCCTCACGCTGGGCGCAGTGTCTCTTATCTGTACAGTGCCGGCGCTCCGCGCCCAGGAACAGCAACGCCCCCCACGCTCCGAGGAGCCCCACGCCGGGGAGAACGCGAACAAGCCCGAATCCACGCCTGCGATCCCGCCCGAAAGAACCTCCGTTACCCATCACGACCTCAATCTCGATGGCAAGGTCCTGCACTACACGGCGACGGCCGGCACGCTGCTGATTCGCGACGGCGAAGACGATCATCCGTACGGCAGCATGTTCTCGGTGGCCTATACGCTGGATGGTGCCGACCCCAACACACGGCCCGTCACCATCTTCTATAACGGCGGTCCTGGCTCGGCTACCGTGTGGCTGCACATGGGCTCCTTCAGCCCGGTCCGGATTGAAACGGCCAGCCCCAAGGCCACAAGGCCAGCGCCGTACCACCTGGTTCCGAACGAATACAGTCTGCTCGATAAGTCGGATCTCGTCTTCGTGGACGCCCCGCTGACTGGCTACTCCAAAGCCGTCGGCAAAGGCACCGACAAGGACTTCCGCGGCGTCGATCAGGACATCAAGGCGTTCGACAAGTTCGTGCTTCGCTGGGTGACCGTGAACCAGCGCTGGAACTCGCCCAAGTTCATCTTCGGCGAGTCCTACGGCACGCCGCGCTCCTGCGGCCTGGCCGACGCGCTCGAGGGCGACGGCGTCTCGCTGAACGGGGTGGTGCTGCTGTCCTCGATCCTCAACTACAACGTGATGGCGCCGGGGCTCGATGAGGACTTCATTGGCAACCTGCCCTCCTACGCGGCCATCGCGTGGTTCCACAACAAGCTGCAGAACAAGCCTGCCGACGTGAAGGCATACCTCCAGGAAGTTCGGACGTTCGCGCGCGGCGATTACGCCGAGGCCCTTCGCGAGGGCGATCAGCTTTCACCGGAGCGGTATGACGCGATTGCCGCCAAGATCGCCGGCTACACCGGGCTCAGCGTCCAGTACGTCAAGGAAGCGCATCTGCGGATCAGTCCCACCCGCTTCCGCAAGCAGCTCATGCGCGACGATGGGGACATCCTGGGCCGGTACGACGCGCGTTTCGAGGGCACGGACGTCGACGACGCGGGCGAGTTCCCGGGCTACGACCCGTCCGACACCGGCATCGAGGGCGCCTTCATCAGCGCCTTCCATGACTACCTGACACGCGAGCTGAAGTACGACACCACCGACACGTACCACGTCCACACCGAGTCCGAAGTGCCATGGGACATGCACCACGTGATGCCCGGGCAGCGCGGTTTCGGCGGTGGCGGCGGCGGGGGACGGGCTTCGCTGCCCTATCTGGCGGGCGACCTGGCCGATGCCATGCGCAAGAACCCGAAGCTGAGGGTCTTCTCGGCCAACGGCTACTTCGACCTGGCGACGCCGTTCTTCGTGACGGAGTACGACTTGGCGCACATGATGCTGACGCCCGAGCTGGCGAAGAACGTCACGTTCGGCTACTACCCGGCTGGCCACATGGTGTACCTGAACGTCGAGGCGCTGAAGACGTTCAAGCACGACCTTGCGGACTTTTACGCCTCCACGGGCCAATGATGGGAAGGGGTGCCCGGGCAACCGGGCACACCGGCACTCGTGCCGGCTACGACGGCCAGATTTTCGCCCGGAGGGCGGTTGAGGCCGATCGCTGGTGATTTCCGGATCTCCCGCTTCCGGAATCGGCACCGCTCTCCCGTTTGAGGAACCGCCCTCGCAGCCAGCCCAACTTCCCGGTTTCCACCGACTCGCCCGGCGCTATGATCCAGTCGGCATGACCGGCGCCCTGGCAAGCACACGCACTCGCAGCATCGCCATCACGGCGTTCGTAGCCGCGGTCGTTGTTGTGCTGCCAGCTGCCTTTTGGCCTCACCTGTTCGGCCAGGCTGCGAATACTCCCGGTGCCCCTTCAAAGCCCGAGGACGCCATCGGTGAGTATTCCCTCATTACGAGCGTTTTCCGTCCTTCCCCCACCACGCATCTGCTGAACCCGCCAATCACGATTGCCGTGGACGGTGGAACCGATCGGGCCCCCGGCGAGTTTTCCGGCACCAAACCTGTTCCCGCCGAGGTCGCTCTTGAAGATTTCGGGATCCCTCGTTACGAATGCACCTCCACCAACCCCAGGCTGCACGGATGTGACGCGCTCGATCGCACGGACTTCACCATCCGCGACGCCAACACCGTCGGCTACCACATCGTGAGCCACGGGGCCGCCGTCACGCTCAGCGTCAATCTCGAGGTCCATGACATCGTGCCGGTTTCGCAGTCCACTCCGAACACGCCGTGGCACCCACGCGAGATCATCTTCGTCGCCGTGCCCAAAGCGACACCCGTGTTTCGATTCGCATCGGAGGTTCTGGTCGGCGAGTGGAACGGCGAGCCCATCGTCTTCGAGGTGGGCAAGCCCCTGCCCGATTCGGCACGGAAGGGCCTCGAAGACCTTGGCGTGAAACAGGATTTGGGAGAGGGGATTCTGTATAGCTTCCGGGTGAAGGAGGTGGCGAAGAAGTAGGGTCACCCTGATCCGCGTGGCCCGATTCGCGTGACTTGGAGAGGTTCGATTTCGTGCTCGGGACCTCTTGTCCTTCCAGCACGGCTGGCCCGTTTCTATGCGCGCGTAAAGAGCGCATCCTATTGATGATGATTGAACTGTCGCAGCAACGGCTTCGCATCGGATGGCTGGCAACCTTGTTCTTTCCGTTCTTCGGAATCATGCTGCTGCCGGCTCAACAACCCGACGCGGCATCCGTGATCCAGAAAGTGGATGCAGCGGTCAAGGCCAGAATCGATCACCTTGCTGCGTATACCGTGACCGAGCACTATGCCGTTTACAGGGGCAAGGACGAAATCCATCCTGTAGCCGAAATGACCGTCAATACGACCTACAAGCAGGAGTCGGGGAAGAGCTACGTAATCGTCTCGCAGACCGGCTCAGCCCTGATGCGCGATCTGGTATTGAACGCAATTCTGGACAATGAAAAGCGCCTGAACCAGCCGGGCGTCCGAGAGGGCGCATGGATCACTTCGGCAAACTATGAGATGAAACTGAAGGCCGACGGACCCCAGTCGGTGGATGGACGAGACTGCCTGGTTCTGGCCCTGACCCCAAAGCGGAAGGCTACCTATCTTATCGAAGGAAGTTTGTGGGTGGACTCCAGGGACGGGTCGATCGTTCAGCTTGAGGGGACAGCGTCGAAGAACTCGTCGTTGGTGACCGGACCGACGCAGATGGTGCGGCAGTATGCAAACATTGGCGGCTATCCGGAGGCCACTCATCTAAGAGCGGAGTCCAGCAGCTTTATGTTTGGCGAGACCATCGTCAAGGTCGACTACCACGATTACCATGTTGAGTTGCGTCCTGCCGGGTAGGCTGACTCGGCGGGCATCGGTGGGGGGCGACTTGGGGCCAGGAGGGGGGTCTGCCCCTCCGGATGTTGTTGATTTTATTCACGAGGATCGGGCTGCGGACCCCATGGTGTTGGCAAGTTAGTTATCCAGCGTCTTCCCGGGCTGGGGTCCACTCCGGGTAGCATTATGCTACCATTTGGCTATGAGTCAGCCGGTGAAGCTTTCGGACGGCCTGGTGCTGGATGCGCGGCTTGCGGGTGAGGTCATGGAGCGGTCCATTGCCGGGCAGGTGGAGTTCTGGGCGCGGCTGGGGCGGTCGGTGGATTTGCTGCTCGAGGGGCACCAGGTTCTGGCGCTGTGCGGGAGCGCAGTGGCGCTGTCGGAGCTGCTGACGAGCGTGGATGGTCCGGTGGGCCGTAAACGGGTGGCGGAGTATCTGGAGACGCAGCCGTATCCGCACTTTCGGCCGCATCCGGAGAAGCCTGGGTTTCTGGAGCGGATCGAGGCGGACGGGACACGGACGGTGGGGCGGTTCGTGCAGCGCGCATGGGTGCCGGCATCGGAACAGAAGACGGCAAGGCGGTCCGAACCGGCGAAGAAGTCCGCGGCCGGCGACTGATGGGTTCGCTGCCCGTGTCCGTGCTGGATCGTCGACCAATAGTGGTGGCGCTCGCCGGGCCGAATGGAGCGGGCAAGACGACGTTCTATCACGCGCACCTGCGCAGCGCCGGTTTGAGACTGGTGAATGCGGACGTGCTGGCGCGCGAGCTGAAAATGGATCCGTACGCGGCGGCGCGCGTGGCCGGCGCGATCCGCGAAGAACTGATTCGACAGCGCGAGAGTTTTGTTTTGGAGACGGTGTTTTCCGATCCGGTGGGCGACGAGCTGGGCTTTCTGCGGACCGCGGCGGAGGCGGAGTACACGGTGCTGCTCTGCTTTATCGGGATCTCGGGGCCCGAGGTCAGTGAGGAGCGGGTGGCGATGCGGGTGCTGCAGGGCGGGCACGATGTGCCACAGGAGAAGCTGACGGCACGGTTTGCAGAAAATGCGGAAACCCTGGGCATCCTGGAGAATTTGCGGAGGGCGATGCGGGAGGTGCCGCATGTTTGGGTGTTCGACAACGACGATCTGCGGCGACCGTTTCGGCTGGTGGCGGTATGCGAGGGTGGGAAGGTGGTGCGGGTGGAGGAGCCGATACCGGGGTGGCTGCGAGGAGTATTGCCTTGAGGAGAAACAGGGACCTGCCGGGAACGGGTGAATCGACCCGGCATTTCTGTAAAGACAACGTCTTTACGATCTGCTATGATGGAGGAACAGGAGGTGCTCTGTGGCTCCAGCAGCGATACCGCGTCGAGCGGGGCATTCGAAGAGAACGCCAAAGCGCACGGACGCACGTGAGGCGTTGAATATGCGAATCCGGCCGGAGTTGCGCGCGCTGATCGACCAGGCGGCGGAGCTCGCCGGCAAGAACCGGACGGATTTTGTGCTTGATGCCGCACGGCAGGCTGCACAAAACACGTTGCTGGATCGAGCGGTGATTCAGGTGAGCGATAAGGCTTATGCCGAGTTCGTGGCCCGGCTCGAAGCGTCGCCGAAGCCAAACGAGCGTTTGCGCAAGACCCTGCAAACCCCCGCACCCTGGGGAACTTAGGTGGCCCTGTCCGCGCCAGCCTTGCTGGCTGAACGGCACGAGATGGACCAGTTCGATTCCGGCGAGGCCTCGCTGGACGAGTGGCTGAAGAAGCGGGCGCGCGCGAACCAGGCCAGCGGGGCCAGCCGCGTCTTTGTGACCTGCGACGGCAACCGCGTGGCCGGATACTACTCTCTCTCGTCGTCCTCGATCATGCCAGCGCTGGTCCCGGGGCGCTTCCGGCGGAACATGCCGGATCCGATTCCGGTGGTCCTTCTCGGCCGGCTGGCCGTGGACAAGGCCTGGCAGAAGCAAGGCCTTGGGCGTGGCCTGTTCAGAGACGCCGCCCTGCGTGTCTCACAGGCGGCAGAGGCCATCGGCGTTCGGGGGATCGTAGTCCATGCCATTTCCGAAGGCGCGAGAAAGTTCTATCTCGGGCTGGGCTTTACGCCGTACGTCGATGAGGCGATGACATTGGTGGTGACGTTGCAGGACATTCGGGCCGCGCTGTGAATGGCGAAAGGCGGATCTCCGGCGATCGCGTCGGGACGACGCGATCGCTGGTCGGAGATCGATGCCCCGTCGCGCCGGGTCGGCGCGACGGGAGGCCCCAACGACGGCCTGCGGCAGCAAGGAGGCGCCTTGCAGGCGCGTCTTTTTCCACGGCCTGAAGGCTCGATTCGACTCGCCGGCTTATGCCGACTCGCTCAGGACAGGCTGTGGCTTCGACCGTCGTCCTCCTGCGGAGAACCTGATGTGCAGTGGGCCAGAGCTTTGGCGGCGGTCCGGGCTTGAGACACGTTCTGCGCCCAGGATGAGGAGAAGCATCCCTCAGCGGCTGAAGCCGAACCTTTTCTTCAAGGCTGTGTCCAGCCGGGGACTTACTTTACACATCAGACCGGGGACATGGTTTACAGTTTGTTCCGGTTTTAGGGTTGTGCTGCCGATCCTTCCGGCAGCGGTAGTCGTCGAGCCTGTGGGAAGTATGCAAA
>Ga0224555_1002647_pt1 | contig 20346 bp, 16 predicted proteins | sample 714S23034metaG_FD_180687 | JGI IMG/M metagenome (GOLD analysis project Ga0224555, IMG submission 180687) | Peat soil microbial communities from Stordalen Mire, Sweden - 717 S2 30-34 | ecosystem: Environmental > Terrestrial > Soil > Wetlands > Peat | place: Sweden: Norrbotten County, Stordalen...
CTTGCGAGCCCAAGCTCGCGCCCCGCTGCGGTCGACAATCCCCGCTATAAAACTGTCCTCGATGTCTTGTCACTTTTCTGTCCTCGATGTCCTGTCACCGTGCCTGTGACCCGCAGCACATTGAACATCCCGGCAACCGTGGACGCTGCCGTAACCGTTCCACATCACAGGTATCGCCGATGTGCCGGCGTTGGACGCGGATTACCGCGAAGGCCTGCGACAATCGGCGGGAAGGGAGGGCACTTGTTCTGAAGGGATGAAGTGGAGCAAAGGACGGGGATCTGCTCAAGGCCGCGCGCCGGGGGCAGTGTGATGCGCTGCCCGGCGCTCGGGCGCTTTAAAAACCTTTGTGTCCTGGCGAGCCGCCGGGTTAATCTCAGGTCATGTTTTCATCGGACATACGATCCGTTCACTTCGTCGGGATTTGCGGCACCGCCATGGCTTCGGCGGCGGCGGCCATGAGGGAAAAAGGTTTCGCGGTCACCGGGTCGGACCAGAATGTTTACCCGCCGATGTCCACGTTTCTGGCGGAGCGCAAAATCGAGGTGATGAACGGCTACGCGGAGCGGAACCTCGGGCATAAACCGGACCTGGTGGTTGTGGGCAACGCCATTTCCCGCGGCAATCCGGAGGCCGAGTTCGTGCTGGACCACAAGTTGCGCTATTGCTCGCTCCCGGAACTGATCAAGGAATTCTTCATTCGCGGCAAACGCTCGATCGTTGTCGCCGGCACGCACGGCAAGACGACCACGACCTCGCTTCTGGCGTGGGTTTTCGAGCACAACGGGCTTAACCCGAGTTATCTCATCGGCGGCATTCCGAACAACCTCAGCCAGGGCGCGCGGTTCACCGACAGCCCATGGTTCGTCATCGAAGGGGACGAATACGACACCGCCTTTTTCGACAAGCGAAGCAAGTTCGTCCATTACCTGCCGGAAATCGGCGTGGTCAACAACCTGGAGTTTGATCATGCGGACATTTTCGAAAACCTGGACGCGATCAAAAAGTCCTTCTCCCACTTCATCCGGCTCATCCCGCGCAACGGCCTGCTTCTCGGCAACGGCGACGATCCCAACCTCTCCTCGCTGCTGAATGTCACGCATTGCCCGGTCAAGCGGTTCGGCCTGGGCGAGGGCAACGCCGTCGGAGCGTTCAACATCCGTTACGGCCCGACGGCGACGGAGTTTGAAATTCCGAGCTTCAAGTTTCACCTGAACATGGTTGGCGAACTGAACGTGCGGAATGCGATGGCGGTCATCGCGTGCGCCAAGCATTGCGGGCTGAAAAATCATCAGATCCAGTCCGCGTTCGACACGTTCAAAGGCATCAAACGCCGCATGGAAGTGCGCGGCATCGCCGGCGGGGTGACCGTGGTGGACGATTTTGGGCATCATCCGACGGCGATTCGCGAGACGCTGAAGGCGCTGCGCCTGAAATATCCGCGCGAAACAATCTGGGCTGTCTTCGAGCCGCGCAGCAACACGACCCGGCGGAACGTTTTTCAGAAGGAACTGGTGGCCGCCTTCGCTGATGCCGATGCGGTGGTGGTGGCCGAGGTGGCGCGGCTGGAGCAATTGGCCGCCGACGAGCGGCTCGATCCGCAAAAGCTGATGCAAGATTTGAAAACGTCGGGCAAAAACGCGGCGTATCTGCCCGACGTGGATTCCATCGTCGCGCACGTCTCAAAAAATGTTCAAGGCGGCGACATCGTCTGCGTATTCAGCAACGGCGGGTTTGGCGGGATACACGGGAAATTGCTGGAGCGATTGGCCAGACCCTGATAAAAGAGGGATCAAGTTTTATGAAGCGATTGGTGAGCGTATTGGTGGGAGTACTGTTGATTGTGACCGGAGCCGCCGGGAATGGCGGACTGGCGAGGGTGGCCGCAGGAGCGGCTGCCAAGGCGGAGGCGGACCGCTCGAACCAGCCTCTTCCCCTGAAGGTGGTTGGGAATCGAATTCTCAACAGCAGGAACGAATCCGTCATCTTGCGCGGTGTGAACTGTCCCGGCCTCGAATGGTCGAGCGACGGCCAGGGGCACATTCTCCAAAACGTGAATACGGCCATTCGGGATTGGCACGCGAACATTATTCGTTTGCCGCTGGCGCAAGACCGCTGGTTTGGGAAAACGCGCGACCAGCAGGACCGGGGTCTGGCCTATCGCGCGTTGGTGAAGGAGATCGTCGAGACGTGCGCTGCGCAGTCCTGTTACATCATTTTGGACCTGCATTGGTCGGATTGCGGCGAGTGGGGTGCCACTATCGGACAGCATTCCATGCCGGATCGGAACAGCGTGACGTTTTGGACGGATTGCGCCTCCGACTTCAAGAATCAGCCCGCGGTGATCTTCGACCTCTACAACGAGCCGCACAACGTCCCGTGGAATGTCTGGCTCAATGGTGGAACGATCACGGACCGGCCCAACACGCGAAGCGGGGGGCCACCGAAAACCTTTGAGGCGGTCGGGATGCAAAAGCTCCTGGATACGGTGCGCGCTACGGGCGCAAAGAACGTCGTTATCGCAGGTGGCCTGAATTGGGCGTATGACTTTTCCGGCATTCTGGAAGGCATCCAGCTTTTTGATCGTGAAGGAAACGGCGTGATTTATGCCAATCACGCCTACGACAACAAGGGCGAAAGCGTCGATGCCTGGATCGCCGAAATGGAGAAAGCGACTGCGGCATTTCCCGTGATCGTCAGCGAAGTTGGCGGTTCAGGCGGCCCGCACCGCAGGTTGGGCAGAGGCGGTGGCAGCGCCAGGACCACGGGTGACGATTGGCTCCTGCACGTTATGCAAGCCCTTCAGGACCACAACTGGTCGTGGACCGCCTGGAGCTTTCACACTTCCGCCCGTCCAACGCTGATTTCAGACTGGACCTATAAGCCCACGCCGGATTTCGGCGTTTTCGTCAAGCAGGCGCTTGCGGGCACTCTGCCGCGGTACACGCCGCCGGCGCCGACCGAACCTCGGCGGACGGCTTCGGAAAATCCGACGAACACAACCCAGGCTCCACAGGGGCCGGCCCCAGCGGCCAGGTGAACCTGAAGGCCTGCTTTTGCTGTGTTCTTGAAAACTGCGACGCCGACGTCCATGCTGTCGCTTGTGAATTGTGCCGGCTCAGTCTGGGTTCATGGCAAACCGGGATGGTCGGCACAGGAAAGATGATAAATGGCATACCGAGCCTGGTTTCAATGCATCAACCCGGAGTGCGGGGAGACTTACCCGCTCAACTCGATCGTGTACCAATGCAAGCGCTGCAATTCACTGCTCGAAGTGCAGCACGACCTGAAGGCCTTGTCACGCCGCAACGCCCGGAGCTGGAAGACGCTGTTCGAGAAACGCTACAAAAGCAACGAGTGGCCGGTCGGCTCGGGTGTCTGGGGCAAAAAGGAATGGATCCTGCCGCAGATCGCCGACGGCAACATTGTTTCGCTGTACGAAGGCGGCACCAATCTTTTCTGGGCCGAGCGCTTTGGAAAGGTGATCGGGTTGAACGAACTCTGGGTCAAGCTGTGCGGCAATACGCACAGCGGCTCGTTCAAGGACCTCGGCATGACCGTCCTCGTCTCGCAGGTCAAACAAATGATTTCGGAAGGCGCGCCAATCAAGGCGGTCGTGTGCGCCTCCACGGGCGACACTTCGGCCGCGCTGGCGACCTATTGCGCCGCGGCAGGGATCCAATCCATCGTCCTTCTCCCGCGCGGCAAGGTTTCCATCGCCCAACTCGTCCAGCCGATCTCCAACGGCGCGCTGGTGTTGTATCTCGACACGGATTTCGACGGCTGCATGAAGCTGGTCCAGGAGATCACCCGGGACGAAACGCTGTACCTGGCCAATTCCATGAACTCGCTGCGGGTCGAGGGCCAGAAAACGGTCGGCATCGAAATCGTCCAGCAGTTTGATTGGGAAGCGCCGGACGTGATCGTCATTCCCGGCGGCAACCTTGGCAACGTGTCGGCGCTGGGCAAGGGGTTGATGATGATGAAGGATCTCGGCTTGATCACAAAGCTGCCGCGGATCGTGGTGGCTCAAGCCGAACGGGCGAACCCGCTGTACCGGTCCTATTTGACAAACTTCGAAACGTTCAAGCCGATCCAGGCGCAGAAAACGCTGGCCAGCGCGATCCAGATCGGCAATCCCGTGAGCATCGAGAAGGCCATCCGCACGTTGAAACAGTTCAACGGCATCGTCGAGCAGGCCACCGAGGAGGAGCTGGCCGACGCCGCCGCGCTGGGCGATCGCACGGGGATGTTCAATTGCCCGCACACGGGCGTGGCGATGGCGGCTTTGATCAAGCTGCTCAAGGCCGGCAAAATCGACAAGGCCGAACGCGTGGTCGTCATCTCGACGGCGCACGGCCTGAAGTTTGTCGAGATGAAGGTCCAGTATCACCAGCGCAAACTCGGATTTCCGAGCCGTCATGCGAATCAACCCATCGAACTGCCCGCGCAGCTCGACGCGGTGAAGGCGGCGCTGCGGAAGGCGCTCGCGGCGAGGAAACAGTTCAATGTTTGAAGAGCGGCGTTTCAAGGCTTTGCGGCGGCCAACCCCTGCAGGAGCGCAACCATGCTGAATCAATACTCGCTCCCGCCATTCTTTGGCGCCGGCTGTCCGGCTTCCAACGATCCCCAATGCTTTTTTTATGGCCAAATCTAAACGTCTCATGACCCACAAATGGAGGCCGGCCACACTGGCGATTCATGGCCCGGTCAAACGTCGCAAGGCCCACCACGCGGTGTCCACGCCGATCGTCCACACCTCGAACTACAGCTTTGAATCCACCTCCGAAGTGTACGAGTTCATGAAGGCCAAAGCCGAGGGCCGCATCATCCGCGAGCATGAATACGGACGCTATTTCAATCCCACCCAGCAGGAGGCGGAACGCAAGCTGGCCGCCATCGAAGGCGCCGAGCGCGCGATCCTGTTCTCGAGCGGCATGAGCGCGGTCATCCTGGCGCTGATGGCCTGCATGAAGAAGGACGGTCACATCATTTTCACCGGCGATTGCTACCGTCAAACCCGCGACTTTGCGACCAACCTGCTCCCCCGCTTCAGCGTCGAGACCAGCCTCGTCGAACCGAACGCCCTCGCTATCGAGAAGGCCATCCGCCCGAACACCAACATCATCTTCACCGAGTCGCCGACGAATCCCTACCTCCGCGTCCTGGACATTCCCGCGATTGTGAAAGTGGCCCGGCGCCGCAAAATCCTCACGATGATCGATGCCACGCTGGCCACGCCGTTCAATCTCCGTCCGCTGGATTCGGGCGTGGACATCGTCCTCCATTCCGCGACGAAGTACCTGGGCGGCCACAATGATTTGCTCGCCGGCGTCGCGCTGGGCCGCCACGCGCTGCTGGAAGACCTCGGCAAGCTGCAGCGCATGATTGGAGCGACGCCCGGGCCGCTCACGTGCTTCCTCCTCGAACGCGGTCTCAAGACCTTCGGCCTCCGGATGGAACACCACAACCAGGCCGGGCTCAAGGTCGCGCGCTTCCTCGAATCCCATCCCAAGGCGGTGAAGGTCTGGTATCCGGGGCTGAAGTCCCACCCCGACCACCGCATCGCGCGGGCGCAGATGCGCGGGTTTGGCAGTGTGATCAGCTTCCTGGTAAAAGGGAACGACAAGGCCACGCGCCGGTTCATTGACTCGCTCGCCCTGTTCCTCATCACCCCAAGCCTGGGTGGATCGGAAAGTTTGGTGACGCAAATGTCCATGATGTCCTTCTTCGACTATTCGGTCGAGGCCAGAGAATCCATTGGAATTGTGGACAACCTCGTGCGCATCGCTCTCGGCCTCGAAGACGTCGATGACCTGATCGCGGACCTGAACCAGGCGCTGGATCGGGTTTGAACCGCGCGCGGCGCGCGGGTGCGGTTCCGGGAAATCCTACAATCCCAAAAATGGGGGCGCATGGGGACAATAAACCGGTGTGAAAGGAACGCCGGCTTCAGCCGGCAGCAGCAAGCAGCAGCAGGGTTGGGGACTGGCGCCGCCGCATGAATGCGGCGTTCCGCTCTGCGGTTCAAGGAGCGTTTCTTGTTCTTTTCGGACCTGCTCACCGCCCATGAACCTGATAGGGACGCGCCGCGCGCGTCCAGGTCCCGCCGTGGCGAGATCGGCCCTACCGAGTTCGTGGGAAAGGGGTCAGCGGCCGGGACTGGCCTCCACCGGCGGGGCGTTCGTCTCTTCCGCCCGTTTTTGTTTCTCGACGAGGTTGCGCGACAGCCGGTCCTTCAACTCCGCGTACATCCGGTTCGTGACGGCCTCCAGGTGCGCCCGGGCCTCGGCGAAACGGCCGGAGTTTAATTTGAATCGGGCGAGGTGGATGTAAACGCCTTCCCTCTCGACGTCGTCATGGGCGGCGCTCAACGCATTGGTCCAGGCCCGGAGGGCATCTTCGGTGCGCGTGGGGCGGATGAGGTAATAGGTTTGCGCCAGGTCGGTGGCGAGCGGGAAATTACCCGGGTCCAGCTTCAGCGCTGTCGCATACAGGGCCAGGGCTTTGTTAAACACCTCCTGCTCGTCGATGCGATAGTATTCGCGGGCATCCTTGCGGAACAGGGAGACGGTGGTGGCGAAATTCTGGTAGTACACCGGCTCGGTTGGGTTCAAGGCGATGGCTTTCTCGTAATATTCGAATGCCTTTGTGAGTTCGCCGTCGTGGCCGTAGAAGTTGGCCAGGTTGTTCCAGATGGCGGGATCCTCCGGGTCGAGCTGGCGCGCCTTTTCCAGTTGCGCCGCCTGGCCGTCTTCATCGCCCATATCATTGAGGAAACTCGCATAAGCAACGCGCGCGTCCGCGTTGGTCGGGTATCGCAGGATCAAGTCCTCGTACCCCTTGCGGACGGGCTCGAAGCGCGTGAGGATCCGCCGATTCAACTCATTGCCCGGCGCGCCGGCGCCCGCGGCGGCGAATTTCTGGTTTTCCCGGATCCACTCGTCCACCTCCACCTGGGCGGCATCGTCCTCCTCCATGAGCTTCTTGAGCTCCCTTTCGACGGGATCATTCGTGGCGGCGACGTTGATGGAGATGCCGGTGGTGGTGGCGACGAGGTTGCTGACCGCCGCGGGCTGGTTGGTGGCGACGAGCGCGCCCAACAATCCGATGAGAAGACTGCTCACGGCGGGGAGCTAGAACGGCCAGTTGAATCCCGCGGAAATGTAGGCGGCGCCTCTCAGGTCCAGCCGGCCCTGGCGGCCCTGGCCGCTGAGGGTCGCAGTTCCCATGGGCATGTATTGTCCGCCCAAGTAGATATCTCCGTTTTTCATCACGTGGTACATCACGGTTGCATTCGCGTACCAACCATAAACCAGATCGGTTCCGTTTACCTGGCCTTTGTTCTCCGCAACCGTGCTGGTCTGGATAAACTCGTCAAACTTGAGGTCTCCCGACACCAGCCCGAGGGCGGGACCGGCGCCGACCGACATCCCCACATACCGGCTGAAATCCCAATAGACGGACGGTCCGAGGCGGAAGGTGTACAGCATCACGTCGAGGGATTGGGAGCCGGTGAGGGTGGCGTTCGGATTGGCGGCGGAGTTGCCTTGTGTTGGCGTGCTGAAGATGCCCGGGCCCGGGTTAGGGGTGCCCTTATAGCCCGGAGGCAGCAGGCCATTCGCCAACAGCACGGACGTGTCGGGTCCAGTGTTGAAAGAGAACGTTGACTGGTTGGCATTTCCCAACTCGGATTCGTTGACGGACAGGTTAATGGGCAACAACCCAAATCCAAAATCCCATCCGATCCGCGCGCGGCCCCAGTACCATAGATTTCCACCATACGCCAGATCGAAGCCGGGCAAGGGCGGAGCGTTCTTGTTTTCGCCCGCGCTGCCGTATAGGGAAAAAGAAGTGGTCCGATGCATCAACAGCGTCTGGCCGCTGACCTGGGTGCTGTTGTTATAACCCCAATTGGACGTGACATCGTCTGCGCTGCCGGGCGGCGGCGGATGGACGTAACCATCATCATAAACTCCCGCCGCGTGGTTGATGGGTATATTCCCAACTGTCGAAAAGTCCGCTTTGATGTTGAACCCGACCATCGGTCCGATCCGAAAATGACTCGCCCAATCGGGGTCGTACTGACCCTGGGCCGAGCACGCTGCCACAACGAACCCGGCCATGCAGAAAAGCCATCGCCAGGGGGCGGATTTGTGCAGCAAAATTCTTACCATGGAAAGTGGTGTTCGGTCACGGTTAGGGATTGAGTATTACACGATAAAAACGCATGAGGGTATTGGTTGGGGGGCTCACAGTTGTGGGCGGCCCGTAATCAATCCAAAGCGTGCGATTCGCATAGGCCGGCACTACGGGTTGAGCTGCAACGCCGTTTGAGAGGGCAAGGTTGTCGCTGTAAACCACGGTGTACGTCCTGTTCGAGATGGAAGGGAAACTGAGAATGACACTGCCAGGCAGTGAAGTGCCGGAAGGCAGTTGCAGGCTCAGATTGCTGACAGCTGCGCCCACAGTCGGGGGCGCCAGGTTAAATGCCGGTACTCCATACGCCTGCAGGGATGCAGTCACAGAACGGTGGGTTGGGACGTAATACTGCATCAGGAGTTGAACGGTCTGATTCGTATCGAGCGGAGCGCCGTACACCACAAAAGGTTTGCCATTGTTCGTGCCGACGGCGTTGTACAACTGGTTTGTCAGACCCGCCACGACGACGCGCGCGGAGTCCACGGAGGCCGGGCCCGCGTTTGACAGCACGAGCCACTGTTCCATTAATCCGTCCAGCATATCGAGACGTTGCGTGGTGAGAATGGAGATCACCAGATTAGTGGAGAGGTAACCTCCAACATCGAAGTTGGTGCTGGCCGTGTTGTTGGCGGGGTTGGGGTCCGTGATGTTCGCCGAGTTGATCGTCGCGGAGAAGGACCACGTCCCGGCGTTCGTGGGTTGAACGCGGAGAGAGAAGTTTTCAAACGCGCCGGCCGGGAGGGTGCCAAGATTGAACAGCACGCTGCTGCCGGAGGTGGTGTAGGTCTGGCTCGACGGCAGGACGCTAATGAACCGGACGCTGGGCGGCAGGGTGTTGGTGAGAAACACGCCGGAGGCGTCGCTCGGCCCCAGGTTGCTCACCGTCACCCCGTAAGCAACGAAGTCATTGGTGATGACAGCCTGCGCGGGGCCGGTCATCGAGACGGCCAGATCCGTCTGCGCCAGGGGGGCGTTGGTGACCTGGGTGATCATGTTCGTGGCCAGAACGTTCAGGGACACCTCCGGCACGATAACGCTGATCGCATTGGTGATGAAACCGGCAGTCGTGGACTGCACCGTGACCGTTAATTGGACGAAGCTGCCAAAAACGGTCGGGTCGATGTCGAAGATGGCGGTGGTGGAGTTTGTAAGATAGACGCCGCTCGCAGGGGAGGCGCTCACGAGTTGGACCGGGCCGGACAGGGCGTTTGTGACGAAGGCAAGCAAGCCCGTCCCATTGGTGAGGGAGATCGTGTAGGTCAGCGAACCGTTGGTCCCGATGGTATTGGCGGAAGCGGCCGCTGAAAAGCTGAAGCTCTGCGCGTCCGCTCCAGGGGAGACGGTGACCAACCCGAGCGCAAGAAATGCAATCAATCGAAAGCCGGGGGCAACCTTCATGTTCGGTAACGTTTGCTGTTTAGTTCCGGTCGCATTATTTGCGGCCGCTGCGTCGATGTCCAGAGCAGAGTTCGGTTTGGGTGGCGATTGGGTGTGAGGGGCAACACGCATGCCGGACCGCGGCTGTGGCGAAGCCCAGCCGCAGCACGCCAAGCCATTTCACACCCGGTAACAAGCTCCCGGGCGCCATCGACCTGATTACCCTTTGCGGCTGATGCTTCGCATACCGCCGCGCTCCTGAGGTTCACATTCAATCGTCCCCCTTCGATTTGTGTGGTCCCAATCGGAGGCCCGGATTAATTTTGACCCTCCGCGCAACTTTCCCTAATTTTGCGTGTATCTAACAAACAAAGACCGACGGTCGGAATCGTAATTGAATGGCGTTCGTATCGCTCAAAGAGTTCTTTGCCCGCATGGGACTGGTGACTTCCGCACAGTTCGACGAGCACAACAAAGCCTGGCGCGTGGCGGTGGAAAACGGCTCGCAAGAGTCGTTGCTGGTGTTTATTTGCCGCGAGCGGGGCATCGCCGAGGATGTGTTCCTGCAGAAACTTGCTCAGGCGCTCAATTGGCCTTATCTCGAACTGCCAAAGCTGGAGATTCCCGCCCTGGCGAGGACCCGGATTTCCACGAAGGTGGCGTTCCAGCATTCCGTGCTTCCCACGAATGTGTCCGACGGCACGGTGCAGGTCGCGGTGAGCAATCCGTTCGACACCGCCATGCTCAATGCCGTCCGGTTCGACGCTCGCGGGCCGGTGCAGTTTGCGCTTTCCCCCAGGGTTGAAATCGAAAAGGCGCTGAAAAAATACTACGGCGTGGGCGCCGAGACGCTCGACGAAATGGGCACGGGCGACGAGGAGCCGCTCGAGCTGCTGATCGGCGACAAGGAGATCACCGAGGGCGAACAGGAGGCGAGCGTCATCAAGTTCGTCAACCAGGTCATCTGGGAGGCATACAAGGACCGCGCCACCGACATCCATCTGGAGCCGCAGGAAGACGAGTTGCGCATCCGCTACCGCATCGACGGCATCCTGCACCAGACGCCGATGCCCCCACAGCTCAAGCGATTCCAGGCTGCGATCATTTCCCGCATCAAAGTCATGAGCGGGATGAACATCTCCGAGAAGCGCCTGCCCCAGGACGGGCGCATCAACGTCCGCATCAAGGGTGAGGAGATCGACATTCGTGTTTCCACCGTGCCGACGGTTTACGGGGAGAGTGTTTCGCTGCGCCTGCTTTCGCGCGGCAAGATTTTCCTCAGCCTCGACAAGCTGGGATTTTCGCCACGGGACGAAAAGGCGATCCGCGAGCTCATCATCAAACCCCACGGCATCCTGCTCGTCACCGGCCCGACCGGTTCCGGCAAGTCCACCTCGCTTTATGCGATGCTGAGCACGATCAACTCGGTGCACAAGCGCATCATCACCATCGAGGAGCCCGTCGAATACGAACTCAAGGGCATCAATCAAATCTCGGTGCGGCCGGAGATCGGGCTGACCTTCGCGATGGGGCTGCGGCACATTTTGCGCCAGGATCCGAACGTGATCATGGTGGGTGAAATTCGCGATCTGGAAACGGCTGAAATCGCCATTCGCGCCGCGCTGACGGGCCATCTGGTCTTCAGCACGCTCCACACAAACGACGCGCCGAGCGCCTTCACACGTCTGATTGACATGGGCATCGAGCCGTTCCTCGTGGCTTCGTCCGTCGAGGCCGTCATGGCCCAGCGCCTCGTGCGCACGATCTGTCCGATCTGCAGGACGGAGCAAAAAGTCGAGCGCAGCTACCTGAAGAAGATCGGCTTTCCCGAGGAGGAAATCGACACGACGAAATTCATGCGGGGCACCGGGTGCGGGGAGTGCCGCCAGTTGGGCTACCAGGGGCGGCTGGCGATTTACGAGCTGCTGCTCCTGAACGAGGCGTTGCGCCCGCTGATTCTGGGCCGCGCCGCCGCCACCACTATCGCGCAAAAAGCGATGGAGCAGGGGATGCGCACGCTGCGCACGGACGGATGGAACAAGGTCAAGGGCGGCATCACGACGATCGAAGAGGTGTTGCGGGTCACGCAAATCGAGGAACACCTGGACGCGTTGGTGGGGGACAAGGCCGCCGTGGCCGCCAAACGATAATGTCGAGAGTCATGGACCATTGGATCCAATGCGGAACGCGGAATGAAGGACACCGAACCGGCGAGGTGACGCCGTTCATTCCTCCCGCCTCATCCCGCCTTTTCTGATATGGCGCGCTGGCATTCCTGCAATGTGCTCCAGGTGGGCGAGGATTCGCGCCATCTCTGGCAATTCGACGCGCAGTCGTTCGTGTTGAGCCGGGAAGAGGTCGTCCGAACCGGCGAACCGTTGCCGGCCATGATGGTCGGCAAGAGTTGGAGTTCGCTCTGGCGAAACAAATTGAACGTGGCCTGGCTGCCGCCCGAAAACGTCTTCATCCGCGTGGCCCACTTTCCACCGAGCAGCCCCGAGGAGACCCGCGCGATGGTCGAATTGCAATTGGAGAAGCTTTCGCCCATCCCCGTCACCCAGGCGGTCTGGACCATGCACCTGCTCCCGCATTCCGCCGCCGGTCCGGGCGGCGGCGAAGCCGAAGCGAGCCCCATGCAGACCGTGGTCGTCACCATCGCCGCTCGAAGCGCGGTCGAGGAATTCCTCGGGCGCCTCGAAGGGCAGCGGTATATGGCCGATCGCCTGGAGGTGCCGGTGCTGGATCAATTGCACTCGACGACGGTGAAGGGGGATGGAGCCTGGATTTATCCCAGGCCCGGCGCGTCGAACACCGCGTTCGTGGCGTGGTGGTACGGCGGCTTGCTGCAGAACCTGGATCTGCTGGCATCCCCCGCGGGTCCCGGCCGCGCCGCCGGGTTGAAGGATCAACTGATGCAAATGGCCTGGGCCGGCGAACTCGAAGGCTGGCTCACATCGCCTCCCTCCTGGCATCTGGTCGCCAATCCCGTCACCGCGAAGGAATGGGAGCCGGCGCTGCTCGAGGGCTTGGAAGAGTCGATCGCGGTTGTCGCTCCTTTGTCCGATGCCGAACTGGCGGCATTGACTGCCCGACGGGGCGCGGAGGCCGATTCGGCCGACAATCTGCTGCCCGCCGAGTTTGCGGCGGGTTACCACCAGAAGTATGTGGACCGGCTTTGGATGACCGGGTTGGGGGCGACGCTCGTTCTTTATATAATCGGGTGTGTGATTTACTTCATTGCGGTCGGATTCCTGAGTTATCAGACTACCGGCGTGGAAAAGCAGGTGGTTGATCGCAGCCAGTCCTACACGAATGCCCTTCAGATCAAGGCGCGCTACGCCGTACTCAAGGATCGGCAGGATCTCAAGTATGCGGCGCTGGATTGCTGGGAGGCGATTGCGGAAGCCATGCCCGAAGGCCTGACGCTGGATGCGCTGAATTTCAGCGATGGTCGGACGATCACGCTCAGCGGGACGGCGTCGGCCAATGAAGTGACCGGGGTCATTGATTTCAGCGGCAAGCTGCGCAAGGCGACGGCGCAGCGCCTGCCGCTGTTCAATTCCAGCGGTGGCGATGCCCTTCAGACCCACGTGAATGGAGGACTTGGGACGCTGAATTGGAGTTTCGGGCTGCAACTCCAGCGGGGAGAAATGCCATGAACGAGTATTTCTCCCGCCTGAACCCTTCCGAGCGCCGCTTCGTCGTCGTCGTCGCCCTCTTGCTCTTTATCGTCGTCAACCTCTTCTGGGTGTGGCCGCATTTCTCGGATTGGGGAGACCTGAAAGGCCGCCTCGATGGCGCGCGCCTGAAGCTGGCAAATTATGAGGCTGCGATCCAGCAGTCGGATCGGATCAAACCCGAGTTGAGCAAGATGGAAAGTGAGGGGATGTCCGTGCCGGCGGAGGACCAGTCGCTTGAATTCATGCGGACGATCCAGTCCCAGGCGGGGCAATCCGGTGTTGGGATCACCGGGTACGGGCACCAGACCTCGCGGACGAACGACCAGTTTTTCGCCGAACAGACTCAGACCATTTCAGGAGTCGCCACCGAAAAGCAGCTTGTGGCCTTTTTGTACGAACTCGGTTCGGGAACTTCCCTGGTTCGCGTCCGGTCGTTGTCCGTGCACCCCGACCAGAACCGGCAGCAATTGAACATCAACGTCACGCTCGTGGCCAGCTACCAGAGCTACCAGAGGAATCCCAAAACGCAGGCCACCGCCCCCGCCAGGAAAGCGCCGCCGGCCAAGACGGCGGCGCCACTGCCCAACCCATCGAGTTTGAACCAACCCAAGCCGAAAAAACCATGAAAAGAATTTTACCCCTGATCCTGTCGCTCTTTCTGGCTTCCTGCGCCCAACCCCCGCCCCATAATTTCGCGCCGTATCGATCCGAAACCCGGCCCCGCCCGGCGTCCCCGGTCCCGGCCCAGACGGCGACGGCGCAGAATGCGACGGCGCCCGCCGGACCGGGCGCTGCCGCCTCGATCCTGGCGGCGACTCTGCCCGCCGTTCCTGCGCCGCCGACTTCATTAAAGTCGCAGGGCCGACCGCCGTCGATTCTCGCGGCGACGAACGTCCTGGCAGGAGCTGCGACGATGGAGACGAACGAGCCCTCCGGCGCGGGTCGAACCGTCGAAGAATTGATCCCCGCCGGGACCATTAATTTCCCCGCCACCGACCTGAACCAGGTCCTCCAGATTTATTCGGAACTCGTGAACCGAACGGTATTGCGGCCCGCCAATCTCCCGGCGCCGCTGATCACGCTGAAGACGCAGACGCCTCTGTCGAAGAAGGAGGCTATCGAGGCGTTCGACGCCGTGCTCGAGATGAACGGCATCACCATGATCAACATTGGAGACAAGTTTGTGAAGGCCGTGCCCACCACCCAGGCCAACCAGGAAGGCGCCCCCTTCAATAAACTGGATGCCGCGCAACTGCCTGAGGTCGGCCAGTACGTCACCCACGTCGTCCAGTTGAAATATGTCAAGCCGAGCGAAATGGTGCCGGTGCTTCAGCCCTTCGCCAAACTTCAGGGATCGATCCTGCCGATTGACACCAGCCAAATCCTCGTCCTGCGCGACTACTCCGAAAACATCAAGCGGATGCTGGAGATGATCAAGGAGATCGACGTTGTAGTGCCATTGGAATTCGTCTCCGAGGTCATTCCGATCAAGTATGCGAAGGCGTCCGACATCTCCGAGGCGTTGAACAGTCTGGGCGGCGGGGGCGGCAGCACGAGCATCGGCCGCAGCAGCAGCACCGGTGGCGCCGGGCGTTCCGGGGGGGCGATGTCGCGTCCGGGTTCACCGGGCTACGCGACGGGTGGCGCGGGCGTGAACTCGCAAATGGGTGCGCAGGGAACGACCACCACGCCGGGCGCCGCCGGCCAGACGGCGGCCCCAGGCAGCAGTTTCACCGATCGATTGCGCAATATTATCAAGGGCGCCTCAGGTTCGGGCGCGGGCGACCTGCAAATCATCGGGCAGAACAAGATTATCGCCGATGAACGCAGCAATTCGCTGTTGGTTTTCGCCAGCCGCCAGGACATGGACATGATCAAGAGCATCGTGGCAAAACTGGACGTCGTCCTGGCCCAGGTGCTCATCCGAACGGTCATTCTGGATGTCCAGTTGAACAACGGATGGAATTACAGCCTCAGCGCTGGCCAGGACCCGAGGACGACTGGCGCTTACACCGTGGGCGGCACCGCCAATTCGTCGGATGTCGCCGGGAATACGCCGCTGAACACGTTAGCCCAGTTTTTCAGCGGCGTCGCCGCCACCAACCTGACGACTGCCCTGCCGACTTCGCAGGGTTTGGGCTATTTTGGGCGCTACAAGGGAGGCGTCGATATTGCTTTACAGGCGGCCGCCAGCGACTCGCGCATCAATGTGGTTCAAACACCCCAGATTCTGACCACCCACGCCACACCCGGCTCGATTTTCGTAGGCAGCACCGTTCCTTACATCACCAGCAGTTATTATGGCGGCTACGGCGGTTCGCCGAGTTCCTCCTACCAGCAGTTGCAGGTCGGCGTCGGATTGACGGTCACACCCTACATCAATCAGGACGGGCTCGTGGTGATGGAGATCAACGAAACCATCGATGAAATCAGCGGTTCCATCGCCATCGCAAACGTCGGCAACGTTCCGACAACCACCAGCCGTCAAATCTCGGCCGAAGTCGCCGTCCGCGACGGGGAAAGCATCGTGTTGGGTGGATTCGTGCGCAACTCGGACAACAAGTCGAGCTCGGGCATTCCGATTCTGAGAGATATCCCGATCCTGGGCGCCCTGTTCGACAGCAAATCGGACACCAAGCAGCGCGAGGAACTGCTGGTTTTGATGGAGCCCAAAGTGTTGAGGACTCCGGACATTGCGGCGCTTGAGGCTACGAATGAGAGAAAGGGCATGCCGGGCGTACGAAATGCGGAAGCGGAAATAAAGCGGGACGAGAAAAAAGCCATGGAACTGCAGGACAAAGACGAGCGCCACTGGAAAGCGTTGGATGCCAAGGAGAATAACAAGCTCGACTCCGAGCCGCAGTCTTCGACTCCGTCGCCCTAGAGCAATTCCCGGCGTGTATCAAGGCCCGGCTTGCGGCGGTGGGTTGGGGGGCTGAGGTCCCGGATACCCTGGAATGGTGCGGGACCCCGCCCCGCCTGGCAGGGGCGTCATCCGAAGTGTTCGCGTGGGAATCCTCTTCATGTCGCCGCCCTGAGGCCGGGGTTCGGGATTCTGCCCCGTTGGCGTCCGGTTTGGCAGCTTGGGCCCGGATGCCTGCGGCGAAATCGGAGTGTTCGAAGGCTTCACGCCGTCTTCGGCCAAATCCAGCGTCTGAAGCGTGCCGTGGTTGTTGAATTTGGCGACACCGGCTGTATCGTTGATCTCCAACACTTCGACGTCTCCGTCCCGCTGGCCTTCACTGAGGATGTAGAATTCCTCCTTTGCGGGCGCCGGCGGTCTGGGCGGCAATTGGACTTTGAAGAGCACCCGCTTGTTGCCGAGAATCGTGGTGAAGCCGGTCAGCGTGATCTTGGGCGGGGACAGGGTCGGGGGGACCAACGACGCAGGGTCCACCGGCGGCTTCAGGTCAAACACATTGCGGTCCACAATTCCCTGATACGGATTTTCCGGTGCGCCGGCGCTGAGCACCTGTGTTCCCATGCCCAGGAGCACGCTGACCCCAATGCGAACCATCGCTCTTCCACCCGGCATCATAGCAGGAATATAGCAAACATCACTCCAAACACCATGGCGAAGTTTTGGTTGCGACGCGACCCCTCTGCGCAACGGGGCGCCGCGACCGGGTGATGGAAAGAGCGGCCGTGGTCGGACAGAAAAGCGACGACCCAAATCAACGGGCGGTCAACGGGCGGTCAATAGGCGGTCAATAGGCGGCCTGCGCCCCCTTGATCGAGCGCTTTCGCATCCAGGGCATCAAACCGCGCAACCGCGCCCCGACTTTTTCTATCGAATGATTTTCACCCCTCTTGAGCAGCGCGTGGTACTTCCGGTATCCGCCTTTGTACTCGGCGATCCAGCCCCGAGCGAATTTGCCCGATCGAATATCTTTCAACGCCGCCTTCATCCGCCTTTTCACGCTCGCGTCGATGATTTTGGGTCCCACGCTGACGTCGCCCCACTTGGCGGTCTCGGAAATTGAAAAGCGCATGCCGCTGATGCCGGATTCGTTCATCAAATCCACGATCAGCTTCAGTTCGTGGAGGCATTCGAAATAAGCCATCTCGGGCTGGTAACCGGCTTCGACGAGGGTTTCATAGCCCGCCTGCACCAGCGCCGAGAGGCCCCCGCACAGGACGGTTTGCTCGCCGAACAGGTCGGTCTCTGTTTCCTCCCGGAAACTCGTTTCAATCACCCCGGCACGGGTCGCTCCAATGCCTTTGGCCCACGCCAGCGCCACTTTCTTCGCACGACCGCTCGGATTCTGGTACACGCCGATCAACGCCGGCACGCCTTTGCCCTCGACGTACTGCCGGCGCACGATGTGGCCGGGCCCCTTCGGCGCCACCAGGATGACGTCCACGTTCTTCGGCGCGATGACGGTCTTGAAATGGATCGCAAAGCCATGCGAGAATAGCAGTGTCTTGCCCGGAGTCAGGTTCGGCGCAATGTCCTCCTCGTAAACCCGCGCCTGTTTCGTGTCCGGCACGGCGACAAAAATGACGTCGGCACTTTTCACCGCCTCCGCCGTCCGGACCACTTTGAATCCCTTTTCCTTCGCGGCGGGGATGGACTTGCTGCCTTCGTACAGGCCAACGATGACATTGAGTCCGCTGTCCTTGAGGTTGAGCGCGTGGGCGTGGCCCTGGGATCCGAAGCCGAGCACCGCCAGTGTTTTGCCTTTGAGGACACCTAAATCCGCGTCTTTATCCGAGTAAACTTTTGCAGGCATTGATAGTTCCAATATGTTGGTTTCAGCGTCCGCCTTCCCCGCTTCCGGGCAGGCCGGCATCGCGACCGGGCGCGCCGCGCGGTGAAGACGAATTCGAGCCGAGTGTGAAGTCTTTGCGACCGGCGCGCAAGAAAGTCTTTCCGCTGCAGCTCAGGCTTCTGTCTGCACGCGCGCCAGGGCGACTTTGCCTGTGCGCGTCAGATTGGCGATGCGGAAGGGCTTCATCAACTCGATGAATTTCTCCACCTTATCCTCGGTCCCGGTGATCTCGATCATCAGGCTTTTCGGCTGCACATCGACGATTTTGCCGCGGAAAATGTCGCTGATCTGCATCACCTCGGCCCGGCTCTTCGAGTCCACGGTGACCTTCACCAGAACCAGTTCGCGGTCCACATACTCGCCTTCTTGGAAGTCGTGGACCTTGATGACATCGGGCAGTTTGTTGAGCTGTTTGACGATTTGCTCCATCGTGGCTTCGTCACCGTGCGTGACAATTGTCATGCGCGAGGCGGTCGCATCCTGCGTCGGCGCGACGTTGAGCGTGTCGATGTTGTAACCGCGGCCGCTGAACAGCCCGGCCACGCGGGTCAGCACACCGAACTTGTTTTCCACCAGAACCGAAATTGTATGTCGCATAAATCCCCGCCGAGGAGGGGAGGTGGAAGCTAGCAACCTGCCTCGCGGCGGTCAATTTGCGATTTTTGATTACGGATTCGCAATACGGCGACATCCCGCCGCATGAGTCGCAACCCGGCAACTCAAAAAAACGGATTGTGCTGCTTCTCTTCCGCAACGGTTGACACCGGTCCATGCCCGGGACAAAGCAGGGTGTCGGCGGGCAGGGAAAGGATCTGCTCGCGGATCTTTTGTTTTGCCAATTCCCCATGCTGCGGCGCGCCGCCCATCGATCCCGCGAAAATCGCGTCGCCCACAATCGCCACGTGCGGCGCGTCCTCGGGCCAGTTGCCAACGAGATAGGTCACGCCGTCTTCGGCATGGCCGGGGGTGTCCCGGTTCGTGATGCGCAGGCTGCCCAAATGGATGCAATCGTTGCGGCGGTTCCGATGTTGCGGCGGGGCGCTCCGGGCGTCCGTGTGCAAATGGATATTGGGAAAGTGGTCGCGGATTCCCGCCATGCCGGCTACGTGATCGTGATGTGTGTGCGTGATGAACAAGTGTTTGAGCTGAAGCTGGTTTTCCTCCACCAGCTTCAACACCGGGCCGGCGTCCCAGCCGGTGTCGAACACCGCCGCCTCGCGCGTGACTTCGTCCCAGACCAGGTAACAATGCACCGTATTGCCGCCCTCTGTCGTGCTGATTTGCCGCAGTTCCCGCCAGGCGCCCAAATCTTTCCCCTCAGGCAACCAACCTTTCGCAACCGCCTCCAGCCTGCCCGGGTTCAATTGAAGGAGCGGAGCCAGCGCCGCGAATTGGATGCTCCCGGCAACCTCGCCCGAATCCTCAAACGCGGCCAGTCCGGCCTCGCTCAATCCCGCCGCAGTCGCGGCGGCTCCGGCGGAAACGCCAGCCATCGCCCGGGCCTTGCGAATGATGTCGCCCGCATGATCTTCCAGGTTCATGACCGAAACGGTATCCGGGCTGTGAGGGAGTTACAAGTTGCAGGTTTGCAAGGAAAGAGTTGCCAAATCCGACGGCTGTGGCAGGTTACAACCATATTTTGACATAAGAGCAGCAATAAATGGAACATTATGAATAAACCGACAATTGTAACCTATCTGAAGCCGACTTGTGGGTGGAGCCAAGGTGTGCGGGCGGTCCTGCACAAGTACGACCTGTCCTTCGAAGACCGTGATATCATCAACGACCCGCTGCAGCGCCAGGAAATGATCGAGAAGAGCGGCCAGATGCTGAGCCCCTGCGTCGAGATCAACGGCCACATGCTTGCGGATGTGAGCGGCGATGAAGTGGAAGCTTACCTGCTGGCCAAAGGGCTGACGCAACCTTCGGACCGGGTGGCCGACGCCCCCACGAACCAGCCGTGCGCTCACGAGATGCCGGAGTCCGCACCGCTTCAGTTCCGGAGCTGAACTCGCTTTGTTTTCAGATTTCGGCCGCGAAGGTCATGCCTTCGCGGCCTTTTTGTTGTTGCGCGAGCGGGGTGGCGACGGCGGCTGGCCTGTCTCTCTTGAGTTTTTGGAAACTTCCCATGGCGACGAGCGTCGCCACCCCGTCCCGTCGGGCGCATCTTGACACTGCCCCCGACGCGACGGCATTCAGTGGCTGTCTCTGGAATGGGTGGAACGGGCGACCCGCCCGTTCCGGTCGGCGACTCGCCGACCGGAAGAGCTTGACGAGGGGCGACACTTTGGCCTGAATTTCAACGGGAACGCCCC
>Ga0224555_1002648_pt1 | contig 20329 bp, 24 predicted proteins | sample 714S23034metaG_FD_180687 | JGI IMG/M metagenome (GOLD analysis project Ga0224555, IMG submission 180687) | Peat soil microbial communities from Stordalen Mire, Sweden - 717 S2 30-34 | ecosystem: Environmental > Terrestrial > Soil > Wetlands > Peat | place: Sweden: Norrbotten County, Stordalen...
TCGTTCACCTGGCCGCGAATGGAGTCGGACGCCACGCTGCGCTCGGTGCGGATGCCCTGCATGATGAAGTTTGTGTGCGGGAAAATCACGAGGCCATTTGCCCAATCGAATCGTTCCGTTGAGGTGCGCTCCATCACCGGACGGCACGCCTTCATTTTCTTTTCCATCTCCTTCCGCCAGCGATCGCTCGCGGCGAGATCGTTCGGCCAGTTGTATTGGATGCTGCCGCCGGACCAATGCGCCAGCCAGAACAGGATCGCGATTTCACCCGCTGCCGATCCGCCCGACTGAATCGGCTTGATGAAGGTCATCTTCCGGGTGCCGTCCGCGGCGCACTCAATCGGCTGTTGAGTCCAGGGCGTTATCTCAGGCCGGTAAGCGTCACCGCGCGCCGATCCAACGAGCTTGACGTTGCGCTCGGCCCACCGCACCACGGAACGCGGCGGCGACTGCGGAAGCGCGGAGAGCAGCGTCCCGAATGTCCAGCCGGTTGAGTTGGCGTCTGCAACCATCATTTCACAGTCTCCCCATTTGCGGCGATCGGACGCCATTCCTTTTCAAGAATCGTTTTCAGCGCATCAATGGACGAGACCAGCCGGCTCTCGATCATGTCTTCCGGCAGGCCCTTGAGATCCGGTGGCAGCTCGACGTGCGCCAGGTGGTCAAGCTCGGTGAACATCTTGGACATCCCGCGCCGGATCGCGTTCTCGACCTCGCCTTTGATAAGCGTCTCGCCGGCCTCGCGCTCGTAATGCAGCTTCTCCCGCAGGCCCCGGAAGTGATCGTAAACCTTCCGGCCACCTTCGCTCTTGGCCTCTTTGGTGAACAGCCATGTGAGCACCCCTTTGAGTCCTACACGATTGGAATGGAACGCCTCGCAGCCGGCCTTCTTCGCGTCCTTGAGCACGGACTGCGGAATCCCGCTCGCCCCGGTGCACGCCGCGATGCTGTCGTAAATCGGCAGGCCCTCGGACTTCTGGCTGAGAAACTTGATGAGCCCGACCAGGGCCGCGGCGACCGGCCACCTTCCACGCACAGGCGGCGGGATGAACCCCTCGCGGGCGGCCCGGCGGATCGCCTGCGGGCTCAATTCCGTAATCGCAACCAATTCGGCCAACGATTTCAGGCCGCTATTTTCAGGTTGCTCCATAAAGAACGTGAAACCAATTGTTTACGGATAATAACAGTTATCACAAAAGAGTTGACTTGCAAGCCGTTGTGAGTCAATATGTTGTATAGATAAACAAAGCCCGATGTCAGGCGGGAAGAACAGGAATCCGAATGAAAACGACAACAGAACGAAGTGCGGCGGCTCAAAAGGCGTGGGAAACCCGGCGTGCGGCAACCGCTGAGGTTAAGACTGGAAATCCTCTGCGGTTTTCGGCCAAGCAGTTCAAGGTGGTTTGCCTTCGCGAAGCTCCTCTGCCTGAGGACTTGCGGCTTATCGACGTGCCGGAGAAGGCGTGCGAATTTTGGAGGCAGGCGATTGAGACCGATCCGCGCCACCAGCCCGAGGTTGAATCGTTTTACGTGCTGATGCTGAACACGAGGCGCCGGATCATCGGATTCAGGCTCACCAGCACCGGAACCTTGGACACCCTGCTTGTCCACGCCCGCGAGGTGTTCCGCGCGGCCATCGTCGCCAACGCGGCGGCAGTCATCCTGATGCACAATCATCCGAGCGGCGATTCGACCCCCAGCGAAGCGGACATCAAAGTCACGCGCGACCTGGTCCGCGCCGGCCAGCTTTTGAAAATCGAGGTGCTGGATCATGTCATCGTCGGCAGGCCCAGCACTGACAACAGCGAGAAGGGGTGGCGGTCGCTGCGGGAGCTTGGATATTTTTGTTGAGCGGTTCGGATGGGCAGGAAAGCGCGCCCGGCTCACTGCCCAGAAATCCGAAACAATGAGCGCGGGTGTCAGCCCGTGGGCGCGCCAGAAAAAGCAAACCAGAAATCCATGAAAAAGAAAATCGCAATCGAGTTCCAACAGATGCCGAACGAGTTCAAACCGAAGTCCCCGGAGGACCTGCTGGGTCCGGCGGGCGCGCTCGCGGTGGCCGTCATGGCGCACACGATGCGCGTGAAGCCGACCTCTGACGGTCATTTGAAGGTCTGTTTTTACGGCCCGCCCGGCACTGGCAAGACCACCATCGCGAACATGATCGCGGAGGCGCTGGCAAACAACCGGATGGACATTGAAAGCCTCAACGGTCGGAACGTGACCATCGAACTGGTTCGCGACTGGCAGAAACATTCCGCCTATGCCTCGATGTTCGGCGGCTGGACCGTGAAGGTCATCAATGAACTCGACCTGGTTCCCATGGCCGCGCAAGAGCTGATGCTGAGCTTCATGGATGAACTCAGGCCGCGCGTGGCCATCATCGGCACGAGCAACGAGCAAACCAACACACTCTCGGAACGGTTCAAGAGCCGGTTCCAACTGGTCAAGGTTCCCGCCGTGAACGGCTCCGCCATCAAATCCTGGCTGGTTAAAAAGTGGCACGTCAGCGAGACGGCAGCCTCCTGGATCTCCGTCGCGTGCTGCGGCAATGTCCGGGAAGCGCTTCTGCAGGCCGGCAGCTACCTTCAGTTCGGTATTCTTCCGGAGAAATCCAAGCCGGTGAAATCCTACACGATCCCCGGAGCCAAATGCGCTCACCGGGTTGCGGTCGCCCGGCAGTATTGGTCGGACGTCCGCTCTGGATTGCGGCCCGCACCTGGAAGCCAAGCAGCCTAACCCATCAACCCTGAATTCAACATCAACACCATGAGAACAACAATGAACGGCAAGCCGGTTGTCACCGTGCCCGCCAAGTCCGTGATAAACTTCGATTCTGGATTCCGCCACAAACTGCTGTGTGACGGGCCAACTTTCAGCACCGGCTCGGCCTGCGCCTACAGTTGCGCATTCTGCTACGTGCCGGACCTCATGCGGAAGAATCCGCACGCGCAACACCTGCCGGCGGCGTTCGAGAAAACCGTCATCCTGCGCGGCGGCGCCATCGCGGCTATGGAAAGGCAACTCCTCTCCGCCGAGGGCCGGCGGCTGTCCACTCAACACCTCACGGCTTACGCATCGCCCCTGGTGGACGTGGCGGCGAACATGGATCTCGTCCACGAAACAATCCAGGCCTGCAAGTTGATCCTCGATAAAACCAAGTGGGACATCCGGCTGCTCTCCAAATCCAACCTGCTGCCGAAGGTGGCCGATGGGCTTCTTACCGGATGGGCAGGCCACCGCGTCGGCGGCATGCCGGAACTGAAGCGCCGGATGATCTTCGGCGTCTCGACCGGCACTTTCAACGAGGGACTGGCCCGCGCGTTCGAGGTCGGAACACCCCTGGTGTCCAAGCGGCTCGCCTCGCTGCACTGGCTCCAGGATCACGGCTACCGCACGTTCGGTATGCTCTGCCCCTCGATCCCTCAGCATGACTACAAGGCGTTCTCTGAGCAGGCCGCGGCTGCCATCCGCGCCGATCTCTGTGAGCACGTCTGGGCGGAGGTGATGAATATCCGCGGCGAATCCTTCACCCGGACAATCCAGGCGCTCACTGCGGCCGGGTTCACAGACGAGGCGACCGGACTTGAAGCCGTTGGCCGCGACAAGGTCGCCTGGGAGGATTATTCCCGCGCCACTTTCGAGGCTCACGCCGCCGCGCTCCCGCCGGGCAAGCTCCGATTCCTGCAATACGTCACGGCGGCGTCGAAGCCCTGGTGGGCGTCCAATGTCAACCGCGGCGCCGTCCTGCTTTGAACCCTGAAAAGAGAAAGCAACACAATGAAAACACCTCAAGATGAAGTCGATGACTGCTACCGCGAGTTCATGGCCCTTCGCCACGGCTCCTCGCACTGCATGATGATGCCTGCCCATCGGAATTGGTTTATCCGTTTTTGGTTTTGGCTTCGCGGCGCATTCTGACGCCGAAATATCTGGCGGTGCCGGGTTTGTCTGGCACCGCCTCTTTCAATTCCTCAATGGACCAGCCGGCGAGCTTGGCGTAGCCGATCATCTCAAGGGTGAAATCAGAGTTGAGCCGTCCGCAGATCGCTGGTGGGATTTTCAAATCTCCAAAGCCAACCACCTCGCGCAATTCCCGGCACAAGCCAGAGCCGCCCATGACGACATTCCCGACCGTCAAGAACACCGTCAACGCGCCGGCGCCATTCCGCAGGATGCCCAGCCAATGGCCCCACGGCATCCCGTAGGTGTCAACGTCGATGACATCAAACTTCCAGCCCGGCATTGCCAAAACTCGCTCGGAATCCACTTGGACAAAGCCACGTTTTGGTTTCACGTCCACGCCCCAATAGCGCAACCGCCTCCCAACCCGCAGCCGGCGCCACAGTTCCCCGTTCCCCATGCAGGCATCGAACACAACCGTTTTCCCCTCATGGTAGGAATCCAGAAATCCTGCTCGCAACGCGAATTTCACTGACAGCGAATGGTTGTCGGTCTTTGCCGTCATTCGCCAGCCTCCGAATTGATCGTCGATTTAACATACACCTCAGGCAACGCCGAAAGCTGGTCTATGATCGGTTGCAGGTCCGTCATTTTCACCGTTGGGAATCCAATCAGGAACCAGGTCCTTGTCGGAGGTGGAAACGCCGTCCGTGAAACCACCTTGCCGTCGATTGGCTGATTCACGTCCAGGCCGGCGACGCTGAGATCCAGGCCGGCCCCTGAAAGGTCCGCTTCGATGGCGCGCACGGTCGCCAGGTCCAATTCTGACAGCCGAGACAGTTGATTGTCGGCCAGCATGTGGGCCAGTTCGTCTGCGGGGTTCTTGAAGTCCTGGTATTCGACCGGCACCGTCGACCAGCCCGCCCGCCTGGCCGCCTCGATGGCCCCATGCCCGGTAACCACGAGGCCGCTCTGCTTGCTCACCACCACCGCCCGGCGCCAGCCCTGGTGCTTCAGGATCTTGACGTAAACCTCAAGCTGCCGGTCGCTGTGCTTGTTTGGGTTCCTCGGGTTCGGCTTCAGGTCGCCGAGTGGCAGGGTGGCACTGCTCGAGCACCGGATCGCCGGCTCAACGTTTTTATCCGTGGTTCTGTTTTTCATAATCCTGTAGAAAGTCTCCCCGCAAGTCGTCGACCCCTCGGCATTTTTTACCTAGCTAAGAAATTGTTTTTTATTCAAACCCATTCCCACCCGTCTGGCAACTGTGCAAAGTCCCCGCGCTGCACGTCGTGATGCAAATAAGGGTGTGTGCAATAATACACCCCTGTAAGGGGTGTATTTGCACACCCCATTTTGCACACCGTGCAAAGTGCCGTTTTGCACACCTGTTTTGCACACTTTGCACACCTTGAATTTTCATCAGGTTTTGCCCTTGAAATATAACCCGTCCGCAAAGCTGAGCTTGTCGTTTGAAACCATGCAGCCGAGCGCGGACCTGATGGTGCCTTCGCTCGCCGTGTGGAGTGTTCTATTGTCGCAGTCCTTGGATGCCAGCCACGACTTTAGGCGGCGGGTAATCCCGCGGACGCCCTCACCTTCTGGCCTGCAGGCGGCGACAAAGCTGTGGGAGTTGAGGGAGGCAATCTGCTGGGGTTTGGTCAGTGGTTTGGCTTTCGGTCCAGACGCTTCCGCACTCTCTTCCGGCGGCTCAGTCTGAGTCCAGAATATCGTGCCATCTGTGGCGTGCCGCAGCCAGACTGTGAGCGTTTTGTCGCCGTTGGGGTGTGTCGCCCAAGCGCGTGTGCCGCGCTTCGCCAGAGCCAGCCTGTAAGTGTCTTCGCCGGCATTCTGCAAGATCATGACGGCTCGAGCCCAGTTCACCAGCTCGGACGATCCAAGGCCCTCATAAGCGAGATCGGTGAGCGTCTGCGGACGGCCGGGCTTGCCGTTCTGTTGGCGCTGCGGCTTGCCGGTATGGTGAGCGGACAAGAGCGCGGCACCGGTTGAATGCAAGACAGGATCGAGCCAGACGCGGCAGAATTGGCTGACTTGTTCCTGGCGGGAAACGTCGATGCCGGCGAATGAAAGGAGTGGATCTACCAGCACCAGGTCGGCTCTGAAATCCTCAATTTCACGCTGCAACCAGAGGCAGAAAGATTGGCCTATTTTGCCCTTTATCGAACGGAATCTTATGTTCTTTTCGACTATATCAGGATCAAAATCCAGATTTAAGCCGCTGTTTATTCCGCGCGCCATCTCGGCTAGATCCCCTTTGTCGTTCTCGGCCTGGATGAGCAGCACGCGGAGCGGTCGCGATGGCGTGATGCCGAACATCGCCTGGCCAGTGGCCCAGGCAAGGCCGAACTGCAGGAGCAGGGCTGATTTGCCTACGCCAGATGGTCCGATGAGCCATGCGGCTTGGCCGCGGCAGAGGTAGCGCGTTGTGCGGCCGTCGTGAACTCCGATCAGGTTGTTGGCATCGCGCGACGTGTCGAAGTTCACCAGGTCGGCCCATTTGAGCGTCTCGCCGCCTTTGTGGCCGGCATCGAAGATGTCAGCGAGGTCGGAGTGAATGGAGAATTTGAGGTCGTCAAGATCTCCGTCGTAATCGTAGATGCGTCCGACCAGGTCGGTGCACGTGGAAATAATCCGGCGCAGCTCGTGCTTTTCGGCAACGATGTCGAGGTAAGAACTCAGGTTGGCCGCCGATGGTACGGCGTCGGGGAGTTTGGACAGATAGACCAGACCGCCGGCCTCGTCGAGCTGCTGCCGATCCTTGAGCCGTTGCTGAAGCGTGATGACGTCGATATCGGTTCGATTCCGGCGCATGTCGATCAGCGCGGAGAATATCGTCTGGTGGCGCAGATCGTAAAACGCCTCTGGGCGGGCCTTGAAACGGTCCAGGCAATCCTGCAGGCAGGTCGGGTCAAGCAGAATGCAGCCCAGGACTCCGCTCTCCGCTTCGGGTGAATGCGGCGGCAGGCGGTCGGAGGATTCGCCGTTGACGTGGGGTTTGGATTTTCGTTTGGTCACGCGATTACCTCAAGACCCCTGATGACTTTCAACGCCGCCAGAGTGGACGCCTTCACCTCGTGGAGCATGGCGAGGTCGTGCTGCTTGGCGTGGACGGCACCGGCCAGGATGGACAGATCGCAGCCGGCAACGTCGATGCGTTCGGCGGGAGAACCGGCTTTGAACTCCGAGGGATCGCGATCCGCTATCAGACTTTTAAGCGGGATAATTCGCTCGGGTTGATGCGTGAATTTCTGCTTAATATGCAAACCGTCCGGCTGAAAAGTGATGACATAAGGTGTTTTTTCATAGGTGATCTCCGCTCTGCTGATTCGATGTCGTGTCTTCATTTGGGGGCGACGAATCCGCGATGGTTAGGAATTGTGGGAACGACCAAACGATGTGATACTCAAATCCGAGGGACTCAGCCCAGGCTTTGACGCCCTGCTGATCTGGGGTGAGCTTGCCGGTCTTGGTTTTGCATTCGACAAGGAGCACGCGACGGCCATGGCAGAGCAGAACAAAATCCGGTTCGCCGGGCGTGCGGAAGGTTGAGTGCGCCATCGAGCCGTGGAAAGGGAGCCAACCGCGGCGTCGGCATTCCTTCAAAATGTCTGCGTGCAGGTCGGACTCATCCTCCACGGCATCGCGGGCCAGCTCCTGGTCGCCTTCGGAACGCAGCATCGTCTTCCGGGCGTTGTGCTGGGCTACGTCGCGATCTGTCCAATGGGAAAAGAAGCTCATATGTCGTGTCCGCATTCGTCGCACTTGAGATCGTCCGGCTGGCAGGTTTCGCCGCAAGTCGGGCAGAGCTTTGGATTTGCGATTGAAAGTAAAACATCGGCATGGCAGGGCGACGACTTGCACCAGCAGGCAAGGTTTTTGCCGCGTAGCTCTCGCCGCACTTCTTCGACCGTTATCGGCAATTCATCGGCCAACAGATGCGCCCGGAAGTGGTCCACAGCCTGGAATACGTTGCAATCTTTGCCGACACGAAACGGATTGCCCCACTTCGACGGGCGCGCCACGCTCACAGTATTCGGCGGCATCTTCCAGCCCTTCGCTCGCGACAGTTGCACGCGGACCGGATTCACTGTGACCTCTCTATGTAAAAGTAGAGCGCGTGGTTGCTGCACTTCGGGTCATTGCATGTCCATACGTCGGTGTCCCCGTTGGCCAGGTGCCTCACCCGGACATGGCTGGCTCGCTGTTTGCATACTGGACATCGGAAATCCGAACCAGCCGGTGCATCCATTGTCGGCCTCTGCGGCACTGGCGGCATGGGTCCAGGTGGTTGGCCTTTTATCATTTCAGATTTCTTTCGCCTTGTGCCCATTCCTCCTCAGCGCCATGGCCTCGGCCTCTTCCAACGTGGAACCAAATCCGACCAGGTGGAACACCGTGACCTCGCCGGATAAATACCCATCCTGTTGCATAGGTCGCCTCCGGATCTCGCCGACCTGGAATCTCAGCCATGGATTCAGCGTGGCTTCTTCAATGTGACGATTGAATAATGGCATGGTTATTATTAGTTCTTTGTGTCGTCGAGTTCCTCGATCAATCGCTTGCGGCATGACTCTTTAAGCGCGGATATTTGCCCGGCGAAAGCGGCGTCCGTTTCGATTTGATCCCTTACGCTCCTGTAGCCGTGTGTGATGGTCCCGTGATCCTTGCCGAAGATGCGGCCTATTTCAGAGTAGCTGACCTGGTCCAGCTCCCGCGCCAGGTAGAACACAATCTGCCGTGGCCGCGCCACCGTGCTGACCCGCGTCTTCATCAAGAGCTGGTCGATGTTAAGCTTGAATCGCTGGCAGACTTCAAGAGCCACAATTCGCACGGTGACTTTGCCATCGCTGCCGCACATCTTTCCCTTTTCCAGTTCGGAAACCTCCCGCCTCAATCGCGCAAGTTTCAAGAGCTTGCACTTTCTGGCCTCCAGCGCCTCAATCTCCGATTCCAACGTTAGACTTTCGCCGTGTGTTGTCATGCTTGGCTTCTTGGCCGCGCCGGTTGTTTCCCGGCGCGGCCGTAGTCGAATACCGTTTACGGCTGTTCGGTCGGCGTGTCCGCAGTGACGGTGGCGCTCACTGCTTCACCGGCAACCACGTTGACCGTCAGCGTGCCGACGATCTTCGTGCCATCCTTGTCCGTCGAGGTTACGGAGAGCTGGACACCATCACCTTCGGCGACCGCCGCGGCGACCGCTGACAAACCGTCAGCAGCCGGAGTCACGGCTACCTTTGTCGGGTCGGACGATGTCCAGGCTGGAACGTCATCTGGTTGGGTCGGCTGCCCCTTCTTATCCAAGAACGAAACCGCTAGGCCGGCTTGCTGCGTATCGGTCAAAACTAACGTTGGATTCATGATTTTACTTTCGTTGTAATGCCTGCTCAGACACCGGCCCGATCACGAGCCGCAGAGACGGCAGGCGTTGTTCTCTTACCGCGATTGTCAACAGGACACGCGGCTGTTGTTCGCTGCACCCGGGACGATGGAGGAACCACGCCCGGAGATTGAAAAAGCGTCTGTTCATAAAAGCACCGCCTCCTTCGGCTTATTCAGGTCCGCAAAGAACTGTCGCGCCTCGGCTGCGGTGGCGTGCCAGGCGTCCGGGTGTCCCATCTGCGCCATTATCTTGCGCTGCGCGTAGCTGGCCATATTGATTGGCTTGTGGGCGAAATAGAGCGAGAGCAGTTTCGAGGCGTGTCCCTTGCCGCGAATCGTCGAAAGGTCGATGTGCGCCTTGCTGAGCCACTTGGTTTGCTTCTCCGTGATTGCATCGCTCTCCCATTTCATCGTCGGCTCAAACTCAGCCGTCTCCATCGAGTGATATTGCATGGCGAATTCCTCTGCGGAAACGGTCTTGGCCTGCTTGTTCTTGTTTTCCTCCAACCGCTTCCGCAGCGCTTCTTCGCGTTGGGACGTGGCCGTTTCGACCAAGCCAACCAGGTCCAGCTCGGCCACAAGCTCGGCGGTCAGGCCTGCGGCGTCCTGGGTGAGTTCCGTGATCTGCTCGGCTTCCTCTTGGGTCTTGGCGACCAGGTGCGCCGGGCGGCAAACGAGTTTCTTCGATGCCTGATAGAGAAAGTCCATCAGCAGACATTCGGTCTTTCCAGCAGCGATGCGGGCTCCGCGGCCAATCATTTGACAATTTCCGACGATGGCGACTTTCCCGTTTCGTCGGGTAATAAGCGTCCCGATCTCGTTCTCAACACACCAACACGATTCCGGCTTGTATCCTTCAGCCTGCCAAGAGGGGCGGTCACCGGAATGTCCTCCGACGCGGGAAAATGACTGCTTCTTGAGATGTAAAACCCAGATTGCATTTTGAGCGTGCTGGAACGATAGGTTTGCGCGGTAGCCATTGAGTATGGCCAGAATCTGAATCTTCTCAGCTCGCTCTTTCTTCCCAAAGCAAATGTGATATGATCGGCGCGTCCAGCCATCTGTGTTTAACTGTTTTGCTCCGTCCCCAAGGTGCACAGCCTCAATGAATACGTCGAACTGGCGCTCTGTCATCTGAAAGAGCAGTGGCGAAACGTCTTTTGAAATCCACGTCTCCAATCGCCCCCATCCAGTCAAATGCCTATCCCTGCCGCGCGGCTTTCCTTTTGAAATTGTCCAGCGGACACAATCACTGCTACTTTTATATGCATCGGTCCTCTTGTATACAGCACGGGTAAACTTGAAACCGCAGCCCCTGATGCAGGCCTCGATCTGCTCCAACCACGGCTGATGTTCGCCTTGCGTAATGGTGATTGCGTTATTCAGTTTGTTGATCGTCCCATCGGTCAATACCCATCCGATGAAACGCAGGTCGTCGTCTGATAGCGGAACACCTGCGGCACGCTGCCTGCCAGAGACTGGGATGTATGAGGTGTCCCTTAGTGCGGCCAGTTCCGATGCCGTCTTAAACTTCCAACCCGTCTTGCCTTTGTGATCGTAAAGCATCCTATGCTGGTCTGTGACGCGAATATCGACCGACTGAGATCTGAGTGAAATGAAGCGCTCATCGGGTTGTAGATGTTGGCGAATCACCCCCGTTGCTGGCGTGTAGATTATCTGCCCAGTCTTTGGATGAAATGCTGCCACAGAGTCACCAACAGCGACCGTCTTCGACCATCCGGCTTCGGTCAGCACTTCGGTCTCACTGTCGAGGCAATAAAGAGTGACGCTCTTGGTTGGCCGGCAGGGCACGATGCAGTCCACCTCTGGGATGTCCACGCCGCGCGTGAGCAGCATCGAGTTTGACAGCACGTCGAAATCGTAGCGTCGGAACCTGGCCAGCTTGGAATCGCGGTCGCCATCTACGCCGAAGATGTATTCGCTCGACAGCCCGATGCTCCGGGCGACGTCGTTGAACTTCTCGCATGTCTTGATGAGCGGCAGGAAAACCAGCGTGCGGCGGAAGGCCGCGTGTTCCTGAATGGCCTTCGCGATCTCCCCCAGGTGCGGGGTGATTATTTCGTCCGCCTCCTCTTCGGTGAAGTCCTTGCCGGCGCCACGGCCGGAAACATCGAGCGTGATCGGCAGCATCTTGATGGAGATGGGCGACAGGAAGCCTTTGCCGATGAGCGAAACCAGATTCTCGCGCTCGATGCAATTCTCGTAATACTCGCCCAGGTTGCGGCGGTCGGTGCGATTGGGCGTCGCTGTGAAGCCAAGCACCTTGGCCGTGCCGTCGAAATGCTTCAGCACTGTTTGCCATGAAGTTGAAACTGATTTGTCCGCTTCGTCCGCGATGACAAGCCCGAAGCCATCGCCGGGCCAGCGGTCCAGGCGCTTGGCCATGCTCTGAACAGTGGCGACAACGACCTGCGCTTCTGCATTGGCTCGCCACTCGGCTTTCTCAACTTCACTGTGAATCCCGGCCACCTTTTGGAGTTTGTCCTTTGTCTGCCACACCAGCTCATCCTGGTCCACGAGAATCAGCGCGCGGTGGCCGGCCTCGGTAAATTCCTTTGTGACCCATGAGAACATGCAGGTCTTGCCGGAGCCGGTCGGAGAGACAACGAGTTGCTTGGTGAAGCCGTCCTTCCACCCTTTGCGGATGTCGGCCAGGTAGTCGGATTGGAACGGGTGCGGGATCATTGGGTATCCAGCGGGCTCGGGACACTCAGCGCTGTCGCATGGCAATAGCCTGCCGTTGTCTCAATCTGCTTGTGCCCCATCGCCTCCGATAACGCCTTCATGTTCACGCCGCGATCCAAGCTGTGAGTTGCGTAGGCATGGCGAAGCTCGTGTGGCACAGCCATAATGCCGGTTCGGCGCCGGGCCTCTTTCACGGCGCGTTGTATCGAATCAGTCAGCATGTGCCAGCGCACCATTCGCCCGGTCCTCGGATCGGCACATGGATAGCGGAGTGGAAATAGCCATGCCCAACCGAAATTGAATTCCATCTCCGGGTATTTCTTTGCAAGTTGATGCGGCAGTTGAATTGGCAGCTTGTTCAGCGCGTCCTTGCGCCAGACATGACGAGCGAAGTCCACCTGCTGCGTCAGCGCCGACGTAAGGGAGCATGGAAGTTTTACCACGCGGTCCTTGCCACCCTTCGCTCCCATGATGAACAGCTCCGACCTGTCCAGTTTCAAATCCTTCACGCGAAGACTTACCGCCTCAGAGACTCGCAGGCCGCAACCATAGAGCAGTCGAGTTGCCAGGTTCGTGGGATAGCCTCCAATGTCCTTTATAGCGTCCAGTAAACGCAACGTGTCCTGCCTGCTCGGGCATGTCCTGACATGCGCCGGTCTAACGGCACGCAGCGAATCAATGTCATTCAGTTTGATCCCGAGGACATCCCGGTAAAAGAAAAGGATCGCGTTAAAAGCCTGGTTTTGCGTGCTCGCAGCCACGTCGTGTTTCGTCGCCAGCTCGGTCAGAAACCGCTCCATCTTCTGCTCGCTTGAGATGCTGTTCGGCATCTGACGGACTGCTGCCATGTATTTCCTAAGCCAGAATGAATAGACCTGCTCTGTGGCGATGGCCTTGTGCTGCCTTCGTGCCACTTCCCTCAACCGTTCCAAAGCGCGCAACTCATTCATGTTCAATAGAAATAAATCCTAACCAGTCGGCTTAATCACTGTTAGGGCGCATCAGTCGCGGAGGTATTCGTCCGTGCGATGGGTGGCGATGCCTTCCGTGAGTTCGATAGTGTTCTGGTCCACATGAGCCGCGCAGTGTGGATGGCAGTTTTCGTTCAGCCACTTGATGAGCGGCTTGGCGGCTTCGAGCATTTGTTCCTGTTGGTCTTTCGTGATGGTCATATTTGATTTCGGTTCGTGCGCCCTAACCACTGCATGGAGCACAACGGCGGGCGCGTTGCCGTCGTGCAGATTCGTGCGTCACTTGTGCCCGCCGTGGCTCATGCAGACGTTAGCCTGCTTTCGTGCATTTGAGCGTCAGCACCTTTTTACCTTCGCTTTTGATGCTGTCTTTTTCGTAGTGCTCGCATTGAGATAGCGGCACTGCGCCTTGCACGTTTGTTTGTATGCCAGCCACACATGGCTTTGCTTTCATGTCCAGTGCTTTCAGGTGCGGGAGTAGTGGGCATTGTTCGCACGTTATTTCCCACGCGCCTACGCAGCTACCTTTGTCAGCACGCAGGCTAACAACGCGCTGCACCGCAACGCCCGTTGGACGCTGCGAGTTATCCGCTTTGAGTTCAGGTTTCATAAAGTTTTCTGGTCGGGCGTGGGTGAGCTTGTGCCGTTAGGGCGAAGGGCTGCGATTCTCATGGTATTGTTCCAGAGCCATTCTTCGAGGATGCGCCGTGCCGCTTCGGATGCGTTCACACCGAACAGCCCGCTTCTGACGAGTGTGTTCAGGTCGGCTTCCATGCCTTGCGAGACTTCGACGTGCAGGATTGGTTCGAGGTGGCAGGTTACTTTCACGCCCACCGCGTGTGCGGATGCCACCAAGTCTTTGAGCGTTGGTTTCGCCCTAACAACGCGCTGCTGCGAATCAGGGCTACGCTTTCGGGCTGGTCGTCCGAACACTTGCTCTCGAAGTTGCTTTTTTGTGAAGGTTGGTTTCATAAAGTTTTGCCGCCCTGATCGCAGAGCTTACCGTTAGCGGAATGAGTCTCGCGCCGCTTGGATAAATTCCGCCGCGAGTTGCGGAACGATTGCATTGCCGTAGCCCCGCAGGAGTCCCACTCGATGGGGAATCCCATCAGCCAGCGGGAATGCGCCGGGTTCAAAGCGCCGTGCTTTCCCGTCTTCGCAGCACACGACCAGATTTGTCGTCCCAGGAGGCCATTGGTAGTCACATTCGAGTATGCGCTCGTTCCGTCCTTGTGATCCCGCACCGTTGGAGTTGCCAATCCTGTCAGCACCGCTTGCTGACTCAGCGGGACTCCGGTGTCTTGTGGTCGCGCAGGTAGGTTGCCCCGCGTTCCGTCCTGCGCCGTTGGCGAGCACCAGCCCGTTAGTGCCGCCTCGTTGTTCAGACTCGCCGTTCCCGCTTTGGCGTTCCTTGCCTTGGGATTCTTTTCCACGCCTCGAATTGCGTCGCCGCTGGTTGGTGTGCGCCACCCAGTATAGCCGTTGTCGGATGTGCGGCGCGCCGAGGCCCGCAGCGCACAGATCGGCAGCCCCGACTTCATAGCCCAGACCTTCCAGGTCAGCGCGTATTCCGGCGAGCCATTCACGCCCAAGCGGACTCGCAACTTGTTCTCCAAACGTGATTGTAGCGTCGCCGAAAGTGATGAGGTCGCGGAAGACGGGCCAGAGGTGTCTTTCGTCTTTAGTGCCGAGTTGCTTTCCGCTTTGCGAGAATGGCTGACAGGGACACGAGCCGGTTCGCACTGGCTGGTTGTCAGGCCATCCGGCGAGTCGGAGCGCAAGCGGCCATCCGCCGATGCCGGCGAAGAAGTGTTGTTGAGTGTAGCGAGTGAGTTCATAGGGCTTCACGTCCACGATGCTGCGTTCATCCACATCACCAGCCGAGATGATGTCGGCGCGGATGAGTTCGCGCAGCCATGCGGCAGTCTTCGGGTCATTTTCATTGTAGTAGTTCACGTTTCACAAATTCCGCTAACCAATCACTGGAGCGAACGTGCGCCGCGCACGTCGCTCAGTTCTGCGTTCATGCCTTGACTTCCCCATCCTCGATAACAATGGCCGCCGGGTCCTTCGATCCAACCACCTCGATCCACACCTGCGCGCTGGCCTTCTCCGCCATCTCCGAGACGAGCTTCATGCTGTCCTCGTCCAGCAGCGACCCGTCGCGAATCAGGATCACCCGGATCTGAGGGTTGAGTGCCAGCCCGATGCTGACGGCCGCCTGAAGCTGTCGTGCCTGGCTGCCCTGCGAGAACGGCACGCCGTTGAGCAGCACGCCGCGCTCTTCGTCGAACGAGAGCCCGGGCATCGGGAATTCGGCAAACTCGATTTGCGCGGCTTTCTCGGCGTCGAATTCAGCGATGGCTTGAGTCAGTGCCTTGGCCTCGGTTTCGATCCGGACCACCTCCGCCTGCGCTTCATTGTGCCGGCGGTTGGCTTCAATCTTGGCGTTCGTGGACTGAATGTCGTCGATCTGTTTGCGCAACGCCGATTCGTCGATGTTCTGGATCGTGGCAATCTCAGCCTTCATCCGCTCCGATTCGACCTTTGACTCCGCGTGCGCCTTGGTCTTGGCTTCAATCTGCGACCGGGTATCGGCCAGCATCTTTTCCAGGGTCTTGACCTTTTCTTGCAGGGACCGGATGTCCTCGGACAGATCGAAGGTCTTGTTCTCCTGCTCCGTCACCGCGCGCCGGCGCTGGTTGATCTGCGCGTTCTTGGATTGCGCATCGCCAAGCTGTTTGGCCAGGTCCACCACCTCGACGGGCTTCTCCGGCAGCGATGGATCAAACGGGTAGCCGCCGAGCCTGGCCCGGGCCGATTCCAGCTCGCGGTTCCGCACGGCGCGCTCATCGAAGGCGCGCTTGCGTTCCGTGTTGAGCTGCGTGAAGTCCAGCCCGACCAGCTTTCGCAGCAGCTCCATCTGCTCCGCCGACTTCATGCGCACGAAGCTCAGCGGGTCGAACGTGACTTTGGAGATTACGCTGTCCAGCAACGCCTGCGGCGACTTCTGCGGGACGCCCTCCGCATTGCGCACCTCCAGGACCGTGCCGCCCGGCGTGAACCTGCGTTCGATGCTGCAAATCCCGGACAGCTCTTCCGACAGTTTGAGCCTGACAACGCCGCGCTTCTCGCCTTTGCGCAGAGGTTCATCGCAGATTTCCTTTTCGCCGCGGAATGCGTAGTCGATGCTGTCCAGCGCGGAGGACTTGCCCTGGTCGTTTTTGCCGGTCAAAACGACGGTGCTGCCCTTGGGCACGATGCGGATGGCGCGCAGCCGTTTGATGTTCTCGGCCTGGAGTTCGATGATGGTGGCGCTCATTTGTCAAGTTCAAGGACGTGCATTCTGTTTGTGGCACCCGTCGCGCGTGAAAACAGTTCCGGCCAGAAGTATTGGCCTGAGTCGTCCATCATCCGCTTGGCCGCGATGCACTCCAGCGAGCTGGCACCGCGCCTTTGAGCCACCGCCTTGAACCAACCGAATTCATAGTCGTGCGGGCGGAGTTTCAGAAGCGGACGGCCCAGATCGTCCATCTCACCGGTCGGCACCAGGTGGAACAGCTCGTGGTCCAACAGGGCCTGGCGCTCGCCATCGTTTGCCTTATCCCACCAGTCTCCGTCGATGGATATTTCTGCGTCGGCCCTTCCCAATGCCCTCTCCTTGAGCGAAACCTTTTTCGTGATGCCAAGCGCTCTGACTCCGTGCAGCTTCAAGGCGTCGGATGTCAGTTCACAGGTGATTTCATCCCGGTCACCGAACGCAAACACGAAGTCGATGCGGACCTTTTCCAGCGCCGTGTTGCATTCTTTGATGACGTTCTTGGCCATCTTCTCAACCGACTCATCGCAGCGTTTGAATGTGCTCATGTTTTTTCCTCTCCTGAAAATTGAAGCGCAATCCGCGCGGCGGCCTTGTAGGTTTCGGCGCGGATCAAATGACATTCTGCAGTGAATCTTTTCTTTGCAGCGTCGGACGCGGACGGGTTCTTGAGCACGTCGAGCGCAATCTCTTTAGCCCGTTCGGTAAACCGCACAGCCTCTGTTTCGAGTTTGGCGCTAATGAGGTTCACAGTTGTCCTTTCCACCCGTCAACCATGCGGACGAATGCCGGGGTTTTGGTCGTGATGTTTTTGAAGGCGCTCTGCGTTGTTTGATTCAACGGCTTTCCTTTTTCGAGCCAGCCGCGGTGGACCATGTAATCAATCCCGCGTTTCGGCTGCGGTAACGCGGACAGCGAGGCTTCCAGCTTGGCAACCTCTTCTTCAGAGAGCAGCCCCGTCGAGTCGGCAGGTGGCGCCTGCCCCGCCGGAGGGGTGACTACCGGGGCTGATGTGGTTGGTTCCGGCAAAACAGGTGGCGGAGCCGGGCTCGCTTCGGGTTGATGCTCCGGCTCCGGCTGGGCTGGGGATGATTCGACGGTGACGGCGGATGCTTTCTCTTTTTCCGTCAGAGAGGCGTTCAGACGTTCGGCGCGGACTGCGGATGATTCCTCGCCGATGGCTGCGACAGCGGCCTGCGCCTGCCCGGCTGGCGTCACGTCCTCTTCGTCCAGCAGCGAAAGTCCGACCATCGAAAACGTTGTGCGCCGTTTGGCCTTGGTTTCGGACTTCATCAGGGCGTTCGCCGCCAACTCAGGATTGTTGGCATTGAAAGGCACCGCCCCGATGCCCTCGTCCTCCCGGCCATCCTTTGTGAACGCCTTGACGCGCGTCACGATGCAGCCGAATTCAACCTTGCGATCAAGCACCTGGATGGAGATGCCGTGGATCTGGCGGAGCTGCTCGGCGCAATCCTTTTTGGCGTAGAGCTTCAGCTTGCCTTGAAACGTGATCCACTCGAACGGGAACCCGAGCGGGTTGAGTCCGGTGAATTTGCACAGCGCGTTGTAATACTTCACCTGGCCCTCGGCGGTGAGCCGTCCGAGGTTGCCCGAGATGGCGGCCTGCAGGTCGGGCCAGGAGATGTCCACCGGCAGCGACACGGTGTCCTGCGCCAGGGGTTCCGGTTTTACGATTGATAGAGCTTGGGTTGTCATGATTTAGAGTTAGTGTTTGCGTGCCCACTTGAGGCACATCCGAAGGTGTCCGGCGCCAGCGTCTTTGGCAGAGTTGTATCCCGCTGAATCCACTTCAGAGCCAGAGATACTGGGAATCCCACACTGGCATCCTTTGGCTTGGCACGGCTTTCCAGCGTGAAATACCATCGTCTCGTATTTACGTTGAAAGCCGATGTCCTCGCCTGGCCAATTCTTTTCAAGCCATTCCGCTTCGGCGCGCTCAGATCCGCCATGTCGCGGATGAACGAATTCACCAACGGTCGAAATCAGGTAGCGACCGACTTGCGTTGCAAGATGAAACCGACACCAACGTCCGCAGATAAAATGCGCAGCGCTGCCAAACCACTTCCAGTTGTGGACTGGAATGTCGGATTTTCGTTTTGCTTTTTCGCTCACTGCTCGATCCTCCGCTGCGCATAATCCGGCAGGCTCAACACGTTGATTTTGTCCGCATACCCCGGCCACTTCCCCGACTTCACGCATTCGGCGTAGCGCTTGAGCCAGGCGCGATATTGCAGCATCCCGGTTTGAAGCGATTGATCGTCCAGGACATGCGGCTTCAAATCGTGCGGCGGCTCGTTCTCGACGGCGATGAACAGGTGGAATGGAATCTTGCCGGTGATGGCCTTCACCCCGGAGATGTAGTTCGCGGCCTGCGCTGCGTAACCCATCGAGTCGCAATCTTTGCCGAATGACCAATCAGCCGCATCCTTGGTCGTTTTGATTTCTACGATGGCTGGCAGACCGTCCAGACCGGAGAACTCCGCAATGAAGCGGTCCATCCGACCCTTGCACCACAAGCCAGTCTCCGAATCCTTCCACAGCATCGAGACTTCGTTCTGTCCCGGGCACGTCAGGAATGGAGCCGCAGCTTTCGACGCGCGGATCGCCGTGGCCATGTCCCTGATCTTCTGAACGTCGCTCAAGAGCGGCTCATCCTCTTTGCTGCCCTGCCGAATCAGCAGACGTTTCCCGGCAGCCTCTTCATGCTTGGCATAAACCGCTTTCCCGTCAGCGGTCCTCCGGTCGCACGGCGGGCAGATGTAAAATGACTGCTCGAACCTGGCAGTCTCCAACGTCGCGATGTGAATTGCGGAGCCAAGGACCATTGCCGGCGTCGGCTTCTTCGGATGGTCCATCTCCCATTTGCACTTCGACGCCGTTTTTCTGATGTGCTTCAGCGTCGAAAAGTTCACGGCTGGCCAAGCGGTGTAATCCTCGAAGGACACGCCGGGATGCAGGCCGGCTGCTGGTAGGTCCACGGGGCTCATGCTCAGTCCTGGACCTGTCGTTGCATCTGCGAGAAGTAGTCGTATTCCTGGACGCGACCGACTTCCCAGATGCCGGGAGACAATCGAATCGGCTTGTGCTCTTCGTGAACGACCGTTGCGGCCTTGGTCAGTTTTAGCAGCATCCGTTCGCCGATTTGAATCAGCTCCGCCTCATCGTCCTCGATGACGTGTGAGTGGCCGGATTCGCCGTGCGCGAGGATGAGGCGTTTGTGTGAGATGATCTTTTGTTCACCAGCCGGAAATCTATCCAGCTTGCGCAGCAGGACATCGCCCTGCTGACAGGTCTTTGTTGCGAGTTTGATTTTCATTTTATGTGAGGATCTCGGCATTTTCGTGCCACCGTTGATTTCTCCAATTCAAAGCCTCTGCCACAGTGCCGCATGACGGATCGACGCCTTCCAGATGCCACACGCCGACCGAAGGGTTGAGCATTCGTAAATAGCGGGCATCGGTGACTTCATCGGAGAGTCGAACGGAAAGAAGCTGGTAATCCCCCGATTTGTTGAGTGATTTATGTGGCAGCTTTGAAAGCATTCTCTCGACGCCGATTTTCCTGATTAGCTCCCGTCGCTGATCTGCGTTTGGTTCGGCGAGCACAGTTTGTGGATCTATCTTCTCTGCTGGCGTTAAAACGTATTCGGGATTCATCCTGATCCCGTGCAGCGCGAAGATCCCCCAGCCGTCAGGATAAGATAATGCCATGCCCCCATCCCTATGCAGTCGCCCACGTTCATCACGCTGGAGTGAGTTGTGCCGCTCTGAAACCCAACAAAGTTTTGCGTGCGGTAAAAACCAGCCGGCACCTTTGGCAATTTTCCAAAGGCCATCTAGCTTCGCGGTTTGGTTATCTAGCCCACAGACCTCCTTGAAAAACTCGTAGAATCCAAGCCAGTTGGCATCATGTTGACCGTAGCCGCTGGCCCTCACGCTGGCCCCCACGCTGGCCCCCACGCTGGCCCACACGCTGTCCCCCACGCTGGCCCTCACGCTGTCCCTCACGCTGT
>Ga0224555_1002649_pt1 | contig 20327 bp, 11 predicted proteins | sample 714S23034metaG_FD_180687 | JGI IMG/M metagenome (GOLD analysis project Ga0224555, IMG submission 180687) | Peat soil microbial communities from Stordalen Mire, Sweden - 717 S2 30-34 | ecosystem: Environmental > Terrestrial > Soil > Wetlands > Peat | place: Sweden: Norrbotten County, Stordalen...
CCCACGATCTACAGAACGAGTTTCCCGGCGTCGAGGGCTTCAGCCCGCGCAATCTCCGTTATATGCGCTCCCTGGCCGAAGCCTGGCCCGAGCCGGAGATTTTGCAACAGCTCGTTGCAAAATTGCCCTGGGGCCACAATATCCGCGTTCTCGACAGAATCAAGGACCGTCCCACGCGTGAATGGTATCTCCGCGCCGCGCTCGAATACGGCTGGAGCCGAGACATTCTCGTACTCCAGATTTCCAGTCGGCTGCACGAGAGGGAAGGGAAGGCGCTGACCAATTTCCAGCGAACGCTCCCCCCGCCGGGTTCCGACCTGGCTGAACAGATTTTGAAAGATCCATACAACTTCGATTTCCTGACCGTGGCCGAAGATGCGCACGAACGGGAGATTGAGCGGGGCTTGCTGATCCATCTACGCGACCTGCTCCTCGAACTTGGCCGGGGCTTTGCCTTCGTCGGCAGCCAGGTGCCGCTCGCGGTCGGCGAAGAGACCTTCTATATCGACCTGCTCTTCTATCACGTCCGGCTTCATGCTTTTATCGTCATTGAATTAAAGACAGGCCGCTTCAAACCAGAGTGGGCCGGAAAGTTAAATTTCTACCTTTCGGCGGTGGACGATCTGATACGCACTGCGCCGGATGGCCCCACCATCGGCCTGTTGCTCTGCGAAAGCCACAACAACCCGGTCGCCGAATACGCGCTGCGCGATATTGCCAAGCCCATCGGCGTCTCCACCTACAGGGTAACGCGCGAACTCCCCAGCCCGGTGCGGGACGAACTGCCGACTGTCGAGGATCTGCAAGCCGTCGTCACCAAGCTGCGCAAAGAAATGAAGCAGCAAAGGGACCGTGAGGAAACATAATGAAGAGCGTCGCGCTTGCCGTTTCTTCCCCAGAACCAAACGCCGGCATCCTGGCTCTGTGTCAGATGGTTCTCAAGGCGGTGGTCTCACCGCACACGCGGCGCAACTACGCCAAGGCGCTGGATGAGGTCTTCGCCTTCAGCGAACTGCGCAAGCAGCCGCTCTCCCGCGATCTACTGATGGAGTACCGCGCCCAGATGATGGCACGAGAGCTGAGTCCATCGACCATCAATGTCCGGCTCGCGGCGGTGCGCAAGCTGATCGGAGAGGCGAAGCGCAACGGCATCCTCAATGGAGAGCAGGCCGCGCAGATGGCTGACATACCCAACATCCCTCAGCAGGGAACCCGGCTGGGCAACTGGCTGACTCGTGACCAGGCCAAGGAACTGCTCACTGTTCCCAATCGCGATACCCTCAAGGGCAAGCGCGACGCGGCGATTCTGGCTTTATTGGTTGGATGCGCTCTGCGCCGGGCCGAGCTGGCCGCGCTCACGATGGAAGATATTCAGCAGCGCGAAGGCCGCTGGGTGATAGCCGATCTCCGCGGTAAAGGTGGCCGCATTCGCACTGTAGCCATCCCCATGTGGGTCAAGCTCCTGATGGACACCTGGACGGCTGCCGCCGGCCACAGCGCCGGGCGGCTGCTCCGGCCGGTCTCGAAAGGTGGGCGCGTCGTAGGAGAGGAATTGAGCGATTGGGCGGTGTGGAGTGTGGTTGAAACCTCCGCCAAAGCCATCGGTATCGAGCGATTCGGTGCCCATGATCTGCGCCGCACCTGCGCAAAACTCTGCCGCAAGAACGGCGGAGACCTCGAACAGATCAAGTTTTTGCTCGGTCACGCCTCCATCCAAACGACTGAACGCTACCTTGGCTCCGAGCAGGAGATTGCCGTCGCCGTCAACGACAATTTGGGGCTTTGAACTCTGAATATGGCCCTGAGTTTCGACCCATGCAAGCCCCTGAAAACAAAAGACTGTAGTCGTGGGTCAAGACTTACCCCTTGTGGCCCGAGCCTGCATGGTAACTAAACCAGTATTCCCTTCTGAACACGGGCTGGGCCGTATTTTCGCGGAGGTAGCACCTTCGAACCATAGCCGAGATACTCGAACAACTGCACCATTTGTCCGCGCCCAACCCTCTGGAGATTGTCTAGCACACTCCCCGCTAGACAATCTCATTTTTTACAGGCTTTAATGAGTTCCTGTTGCACAAGTGGCGATGATGAATTGCCATCTATGATGGACGGTACGCACGCTTTTTTCATGAATTGAGATTCGCCGCCGTAAGCTCTGATGGCTCTCGCAAGGCCGTCCTCTATCAGACCACGAAGTATTGCCTCTTCCTCCGGTGACCTCAAGAAATAGTAACAAGACCCTGATGGGCCGTGGTCGCAGATTCTTTTCACCCCTTGTCCTGGAAGTTGGATGTTTTTTGCCCCGTGCGCATATCCGCTTTTTGGAACTACGCCAGACAGCATCCAGGAAGAGTCATACTCTTGGCAGTTGGAACCTTCGATCTTCACTACTGCACCAAGAGCATCTCCATCCTGATGCTTCTGCAGCCCTAACACAACAAAATATTCACTTGCCCCCGATTGATAATGAGCAAATGTCCAGAACGTCCCTTCCCTTAAATCCGGACAGAGTTTTTGAATACTTGTTGGGATCTGCTCATAGTGAATATTGGCGCGCAAATAGCTAATTCCAAACATTGGATCATCCAGAGGCAACTGTCGACCCTGAACACCAGTTTGCGCTTGTGCGCCAATGCAGTTAAACTGCATCACAAGAAAAGCAAGGGTAACGGTTAGAACTCTCAGTAGCATTCGTTTTCCTTTCAGAGCTTCACTCACTTGATCCATGTGAACTAATTACATGGACAACTGTTTCGATAGATGGTTGAATTACCTGCTGATGATTTGACCGCATATGGATTGGCACCTTTGGGCTGGAAGAAGTCTGATACCCATTCATTCCCATCGTATCCTGTGATGTGACCATATGGATGCTGCGTTGTTATATCGAAGACATCAATATCTCCCGTTTGTGGAACATATCCATTCATCGATACCGGGCTGAATCCCTTTTGCTGGAGAAATGGACCATAGTTCCCTGCGGCATTCGGGCGTCCTGTCGTAACTATTCCACCACCCTCCAGTGCCATTCGCACATACTTTGCACACCTTCCGATGGATTTCTGCATGGCATTGTTATCTAACGTCTCAGCAAAAGCTCCGGTGTCGAAACAAGTACATGGGTTCTTTGAGGTGTTTGGCACATTTTTGCCGTTTTGTGAGGCTTTCACATTCCCCTTGAATTGTGGCTTCTGTCCCCACCACCCAAGATCCTTCCCTAGGTCATAAACCAATGCTCCGATGTCAACGGCTAGACCTACATACGGAATGGCGTTCGCCTCGGCAATAAACGGCGCGGCACAGGTCACTGTCATGGTGAACACTCCCGTAACCGGATCAACACCAACCGTAGGCAGACCGGATGGATCGCATGGAAACTGCCCGTTCGGGTCAATCATTACCAGCGGCATCCCGTTCACATACGCATAGCGGTCTAAGCTTTGCGGATTGGTCAAGTCATAGCTTCCGTCATAAGGATCGGGCGTAGTCCATCGCCCGAAGGCCGAGGCATACGACCGGTACATAGCATTGTCGAGACCGGCGGCGCTGTCCCGCTCCAGACCTGCGTACAGCTCTTCCGTTGGTGTGGCGCTGCACGTCTCACCGTTGCCATAGGGAAGATTCGTGCAGGTCTGCTCGACCACGCCTTCATAGTCGGTCTGCACCCGCCGCGAACCATTCCAGTCGTTCAGATAGTAATGCAGCCCGTTAGCGTCGTAGGTGGCGATCAACTGGCCGCCAGCCCTGACATTGGTGTGCGCCCAGGCAACATTGCCGTTAGCGTCCAAGCCCGTTTCCGTCAGTTGCCCACCGGTGGAATCTGGGATCGAGTCTTTAATCGCCTGATAGCCATTGACGGAGGGGTCGCAGCTTCCCCACGTGGCAATCGTGCCCGTCGAGACGCGCATCCCGTCAGCTCCGTAGACATAGCCGGTCATCGTGCCGAACATTAAATTGCGAACGGCGCACAAGCGGCCATCGCCGTCGTACAAGTACTGGTTCTGGTTGTCCTGCGTCACATCACCCGCTGCGTCGTAATTGACGGTGCCCAGACTGGTGGACGAGATACGGTTGTTGGGGGTGGGGTTATTGGCAGTGGCCGTGTAGGACACCGTGCTGCTGGTTGGCACAGATACACCGCTGCTGCCGCTATAGGCTTCGCTCGTGCGATTCCCAAACGGGTCGAGGCCCCAACTGATTTGAAGACCGGAATATGGACCCGAAGTGGCGCTGGCCGCAGTCAACCGGTTGAGCGGATCGTAGCCGCCCGACATGCTCCACGTGCCCATCACCGAATCGGAATATCCTACGATATTGCCGAGGGCATCATAGCCGGTCGGCGTCTGCCCGGAGACATAGCTCGGAATACTGTAACTGTAAACGGTCTGCTGACCTCCGCCCGAACCCGAACCGGCATTGGCCCCGCCGCTCAGGTTGCCGTTGATGGCCGGATACGCGAACGACGGCTGCGAGAAGTCCATCGAATCCCAGCTTGCCGTCTGAAGAGTATAGCTGTAGTTGGTGCCCGCTCCCACCTGCTTGGCCTGGAGGTTCAGTGTGTCGTCCACGGCTGTAATGTTTACCAACGAATTCGACGTGACGCCCGCCGCCAGGCCCTCGGCAATTGAGCTTGACGTCGCTCCGTCGCCGTAACTGGTCTGGGCGGCTACCACGCCGGCCACGGTCAGCGTCACCGTTCCCGTGTCCACATTCTTTGCTACCTGGGTGGCGAAGCCGGAACCCTGAAGCTGAAACGATGCCGTCGAACCTTCCACATCGAGCGTAGCGAACGGTGCTGCGCCTTTTAACTTGAACGTGATCACTGCGCCACTGGCATGGGCGCACAACCCGGCGTGCAGGTAGTCATTCGAGAACTTTGCCCCGAAAGCCGAGGCAATCGAAGCGGGCGTCGAATACGGTCCATAGGTCACAGTCTCCACTAATCCGTTAAACGAAACCGTGATGGTGTTGGAATCTCCCGTCTGCTCGCTTCCGTTCACTGTAATGGTTGCCGTGGAGGAAGCAGAAGACGACAAATTGATCGTATACGTCGCTGTCGCAACAGAACTGCTCGCTGCGCCAAGCACTGCGATAGCTTTGAGCGTTTCCGTCGAGCTGACGCTGATGGGGATTGTGTACCGCGTCGCGGAGGTTGTAGGAGTTGTGCCATCGGTCGTGTAGTAAATCGCAGCGCCAAAGTCGGGGCTGGTAATGGAGACTGTCTCCACGTTTGTGTACGTGCCCGCAATGGGTGAAAATGTGGGAGCACTGCCGATTATGTAAGTTGTTGTTGCAACGCCGCTGCCTGCTGAACTCAAAATAGCGATTGCGTTGATCGTTTCACTGAAACCGACACTGATCGGTCCGGTGTATTGCGTCGACGAGGCCGTCGGCGTTGAGCCATCGATTGTGAAATAGATGGCTGCGCCGCTTGTCGTATCGCTGATTGTCACGGTTTGCGGGGTCAGATATCTTCCCGCGAGAAGCGAAAACACAGGCAACGCTGGCGGAGGCGGTCCTGATGATGAGGAGTTCACTGCTCTGATGCGATTGAGTAGCGTATCCGCAATGTAGATGTTCCCTGAGCTATCGACAGCCACATCCTCGGGACCATTTAATTCTCCCGCGCTCGTCGCGCCTCCGCCGTCGCCGCAGGCAGCCGTGGATGAAGGGCACGCAGTGCCGTTGCCCGCAATCGTGGATATGGCTCCAGCAGCTGTGACCTTGCGAATTCGATTATCGTTCGAGTCGGCTATGTAGATGTTGCCGGAACTGTCGACCGCAACACCCCAGGGGTAACCCAGATTCGCGTTTTTGGCGGCGCCACCGTCGCCGCAGGCTGCCGTTGCCGACGAGCAGGCCGTGCCATTCCCTGCAACGGTGGAGATAGTGCCGCCTGTGACCTTACGGATTCGATTATCAGAAGTGTCCCCTATGTAGATGTTTCCGGAACTATCGACGGTGACGCCGTTAGGAAATTTCAGTTGAGCGCTAGTCGCGACCGCATTATCGCCGCAGGTCGCAGTGGGCGACGAACACGCCGTGTTACTCCCGGCGACAGTGGAGATGGTGGTGCCGGTGATCTTCCGAATTCGATTATTTCCGGTGTCCGCAATGTAGACGTAGCCGGAATTATCGACTGCCACGCTTGATGGCAGAGCCAATGTAGCGCTTGTCGCAGCATTGCCGTCTCCGCCATAGCCGTAATTTCCAGTGCCCGCAATGGTGGCGATAGTCTTTGTAGAGACCGACACCTTCCTAACACGCTCGTTGGAAGTATCGGCGATATAGATATTGCCTGCCCCATCGACAGCTACGCCCTGCGGATAGTTCAATTGTGCGCTGATTGGGCTTCCTCCATCCCCACATGCTGACGTAGGTGCTGAGCACGCCGTGCCGTTGCCAGCGACTGTGGTGATAATTCCAGTCGATGCATTAATCATCCGTATGCGGCTGTTGAAAGTGTCGGCAATATAGATATTGCCATGACTATCTACGGCAACGCCGCTTGGCGCATGTAACTCAGCTTGAAGCGCCGCGCCGGTGTCGCCAATCGAGCCCGCATTCCCGTTACCGCCTATCGTATTGATCAGGCCCGGCGCAGGCAGGACAATCTGTGCGTTTGCCGTTCCCATCGCCGATGCGAGGCAGAAGATAATCTGGATAGCCGAGGATACAGCAACAGATTGCGGTCGCGGCTTCTTGTTGGCGTCGTTCTCAGCGCACTTCATTGTCGTTCCTCTTCGCGTTCCGTAGAATCGTTGCTGTAATCCGGCAGGCATATGCGGTTCTATCCAGCTGCCTCATCTTGCCCGCTCTTGAAAAACACCTAAATCATGGATTCACGTTGCCTCATCCGCATCTAGTCAGGTCACTTCTTTTGTTCTGTCCCTGTGATAGTGACCGTAGCCGAGCCCGGTACAGCCACAATGGAGCCATTGCCTCCGCCGGAGTTCGTTGTATCGGTCTCGGAGTTGGGAAGCAGCTGTGGGTTGAAAACGCGGCCCAGAGTGATCCCATTGCCGAAGATCGCGCCGGTCAGTACGCCGGGTGGCGCATAGCTCTGCGCACTAAAGAGCGTCGCCGGATGGGTGTTATCGCTCCAAGTGCTTGTCACGTTCTGCAGGCGCCCGGCGCTATCGAATATCTGCGTAAAGGTCAACGGAATGGAACCAGCCCCCGGAGTGTTGCTGAGCCCGTTCGTATAGTTTGTTAGATTTCCTGCCAGGTCGTAGCCATACGAAAGTTCGTAGGGTGCCGCGCTGGCGCAGTTGGACGGAGTACATTGCTGTGCGCTTAACGGACGCCCCATTGCGTCGTAGGCAAGATTCGCCTTTAGCGTCAAATAGCCGCCATTGGTTAGCAAAGATGAGTTGCATGGACCGGCGGAAGAGCTCTGCGTCCATTGATTCGTCAGGTGGCCGAGCAGATTCCCTCCTGCTCCAGCAACTGGCGAGGTGTCGTATTGAAAACAGGCGGTCGGCGTTCCGCTTGAATCGTTTGAATAGCTCTTTGACATGATTCGATTAAGCGCATCATAGGTGTACTGCACTTTCACACCGCGCGCGTCCGTCTTGCTGCAAGGCAGGGAGATGTTGCCCGCGCAAGGCGAGCCGTTCGACAAATAGCTGGACGCTGTTGTTCCGCCCTCGGGAGTTGTCACCGAGACCAGACGGCCCAAGGTGTCGTTGTAACTGAATACGCGTTGTCGGTCTCCAGGCGATGTAGCGCCATTGGCCCCGCCCCACTGATCGACTTGCGTCAGCTTATCCAAAGCGTTGTATTGATAGTCGGTCTCGTTCGCAAGCGTCCCGCTGGCGTTCGGTTCGAGTACCTTAGTCAACCTGTGAAACGCGTCGTAGTTGTACTTCACGCTGTTGGAGAGTGCATCCGTGACCGTCTGCGTGCTGCCGTTATAGAGAGCTATTGTCGCGGTTCCGCCGGGAGCTTTGATTTTGGTGGTTCGCCCTAGTACGTCGTAATACATATAGGCCGTTCCATCCGTCGAACTTGTTCCCGTCAAGTGAGGTGTCGTGACGCTGTTTGGCCTGCCGGTGGCGTCATAGGTTGTCTCGGAGCTGATGTTTCCCTCTGGAGCGACGGTCACCGATTGGTAATTCCGCCCGTACGCATCGAGGATCGATTCGTGCGTCACAGTCACGGAGGAGGATTGTGTCACAGCCTGGTCCGTCTCGACACTCGACGGATAGGTGTAGGTGGTGGTCCCTCCATCGGGCCGCGTAACCGTCTCTACTCGCCCCAAATTCGGGAGGCTCGTGTAGTAGGAATAGATGGTCTGCTGCTGATTCATGTCCTTTGTCGAGTTCACCAAACCCGAAGAACAGTCGTAGTTCGTGGTTGTCTGGAGGCTTGAGCCGTTGACGGCCAGGGGATAAGTGACGGTCTGCAAGTAGGCGTCCGAGCACATCGTGGAATAGCCCGTTTTCTGCTTGTTCGCGTCTGTGTCGCTCTGTTTGGCTCCGGCATCATCGAAAACTGATGACGTGGTTACAGTCGCGCCCGTGCCTGCTACAACACTTGTGAGATTGCCGCGGTAGCCAATCGCCCCCAGCGAGTAAGAGTCCGGCCCCAATTCATCGAGAAGCATAAAATTCGTTGAATGATTGGGCAGGCCGAAGGTCTGTACCAGGGCAGGATATGGGCTCGTGTATTGGTCGTAGTTGTAAACGGTCTTTCCCGCAATATTTCCGTTGCAGTCAAGCTGATCAGTTTCCGTGACGTATGCCGCGCCGTTCACGAAGTAGCCGTAGGTATAGTCGGTCTCTTTTGTGGGGGTATTGCCGCCTGTACAGCCCGAGGGCGTCGAGTAGTCCCAGGTCTTCACCTTGTCTGGCTTCCCATATTGCGGGTGATTGTACACGTACTGCGTCTGGGTGAATTGCCCGGTGTCGCTCAGGGTCGCCGTGGTTGACGATGCCGTGATCCACTGTGCCCCGTTAGATCCGCCGCAGATGCTCTGCGGGCAACTGTTCGTAAAGTTGTAATTCGTCGCGGTCGACAGGATGTGAACGAGCGATCCGCTAACGTAGTTATAGTAGTCCGTTTGCGAATTCCACGCGCCATTGTTCAACGTCAACAGATAGTCAACTTCGTTGGAATTTCCGTCGGTTACCTTCATTTTCTCCTGGCAACCGACACTGCTCGACCCGGAGCAATTGCTGACCACCTGCGGAACTAGAGTGTAGGAACCGTTGCCACCGGAATAGGTGGAGATCCATCGATTTTGATTGCCGTAGGAATCGAGGTAGTTCTGATAAGTAAAATGAATGGCCCCGCCCGTGGGAAGATCAACTTCCGTTAGCTCGCCATAGGTTCCAAGCCCCTGCTCGGTGTCGTAATGAAACGTATAGGATGTTCCGTCCGGAAGGTTCAGACTTGATGCAACGGTCAGTGGCTGATTCTTGTAGTCTGTCACCGCAGATTGGTTAAAACCCGTGGTAACGGTGATCGTCTTGTAGTTCAGCGTATATTGCTTTGTCGCTCCGCCAATTGTCATGACATTCATATATGTGGGCTTGCCGCTCTGTTCGGTTTCAACAAGCGATTGCCGCCCAAGTGTGTCGGTCCAGGTCCATGTGTTGACACCAGAAGCTTCCGTGTAGGCCCTGCCGACATAGTTTCCGTTGCGGTCCTCAAACAGACTGGGAGAATTACCGCTCGGATCGAAGACTATCGCGGCACTCGATGTGTTCCCATTAATTGTCAGTGGAACCACGCTGATGTAATAGCCACTTCCATCCACGGCGTATGCCGATCCCGTGCTCGTGTTGCTGATGCCACCTGTGTTGCCGTTAGGACAGTTTGGGGTATAGAGGGAGTAGATTCCCGGCGCGAACATGTGCGCGGTTCCCGATGCGTCCGTCCAGGTGTACGTGGTTTCCCAATATCCTTGGCTTCCGCTTGAACCAGAACATGAAACGGTCTCATTGACCAGATTTTCCTGGAGATTCCCATCAGCATTAGCCGATCCGCCAAGCGTCCAACCGCCGCCGGAAGCAGGCTGGAAACTGTTCGACGTTCCATTATTGACGATGGTCCAGATTCTGCTGTCGTAGACCACAGATTCGGTGAGCGGCAAGCCACCACGCTGCGGCAGATTCCCAACCGGAATCTCCATGTGCACGTTGCCGTTGGAGACATTGATGAAACCGTTATCGATGGGGATATTGATCCCCCACGCCGGATTTCCGGTCCCGTAAAGGTAGTTCTGCGCCATTGCGGGCAGACTCGCGAAGGCCGCAAGCAGCGTAAGTTCGATTCCAACTCGAAGTGCGCGTCGCATGGGATCTTTCCTCAGAACGAAAATGTGTGTGCCGGTGGCGCACTGTTGACGGTGACCTGACTGAGTTGCAGTGTCCACTGGAGTTGGCCGTTCAAATACTGCTTGATGGCCGTGGGAACCTTGATCCCGCTGAACTGCTGGTAGTCTCCATATGCGGTGACCCGGTTAAAGATTTGCCGCGTTGAACCGTGGAACGCCACCGCATCCACGCTGTAGGCGAGGAGATGAGTGCTGGGATCAAAGTAGAGATCGGTCGCCGCCGTCCTGTTCACCAATCCGCTGCCGGTGGCGCTTTCAAGGGGATATTCCATCGTGATCCGATGGAGGCTTTGCCCCGTTCCGTCATAGATGTTTTCGTCCGTCAGCGCAATGCGCGATGATGTCACAGCATCGAACCATATCCGGGAGAATGCCACGATGCCTGCGCACGAAGTTCCCGGCGGGAGAGAGCCTTGATTTCCCTGTTCGTCCTGAAACCTTCCCGCGAATCCGCCAATGCGAAGACTTCGTGTGCCCGCACCCATCTCGATGTCCAATCGCGAGTATTTCGACCCCATCAGATACAGCGTTGCTGGATGAGTATCGCTGTCCGGATAGGTCAATGTGCCGGTTGCTTGAAGGTCCTGCCATCCGCTTGCGGAAACAGTTAGAAGATGCGCCTTGATTTCGGCAAGCGCTCCAGAATCTTTTTTGCCAACGACTCCCGTCGTTGTCGGCAAAGGAAAGCTCTGCTCCTGCGTGAAAGCGAAGCGGGGTGCAAGCATCAAAACGCAACACAGCAAAACTGCCCGTATCACATTCTGCTGCGCGGATTGGAATATTTGATTCTTCATTCGTCCTCGATTCGTTGGCATGGCCTGGACCTCTGTCTTTTGCGCGATCCGTCGCATAGTTGCGGCGAAAAGTTATTGCAGCGTGACCAGCACTTCGATGGTTCCCGTTCCCGAATCGAGCGGTCCCATCGCTTTGCCAACAACCGCGCCGGTCAGCAGGCTACGGTCCGTTCCCTTCATGGCGTAACCAGGAGTGGAAGAAGTAACGAGCAAATCGCCCACCTTGATGGGACCGTTCTCTGCGCTCACTTTGGTAGGAACCCGGCCTACCATGGCCATCGGTACTTCGGTCGCGCTGCTCTCGGGTGTGGCTGGCTGTTTTCTGCCAACGAAACCGGGCTTGGTCGAATAAATGCCCGCTACCAAAGTGGAATATGACTGATTGGATTTGAGGAATTTGCCGGGTGCGTTCGGATCGAGGACCAGAAGATCGCCCGGTTCGTACGTCGTCCGGTCGCCGGTCACATCGATAGCCTCGGCATAGTCCGCTCCGGTGCAAGTAACACCCGTATATGCTGTGCTCTGCTTAGTGCCGTCCTGGAAGGTGATCGCGCCGCCGCTGTTTGTGGTTAGCGTGATTCCACCATTCACTTCCAATTTAGTGCCCGGAACCGTAGCCCCTGGGCTCGTCGTGCCAATGCCTACGTTGCCGCCCGCAGGTTGAAGTATGAGATTATAGGCTGTTGCTGAATCATTTCTCATTACCTGCAGCCATGAATTACCGTCGGCACTTATGCTTCCCTCATAAAGACCGTACAGGTTATTGTCGCCACCAAAAAACACATTGCCTGTGCTTGTCCCTAGAGTTGGATAGTTGCCTGTGGCCGCAGTCGTAATATTCAATTTTGCCTTTGGAGTTGCAGTCCCGATGCCAACATTGCCATTGACTTGATTGATCTGATTGGTGCCTGAGATCACATTGGCGCTGGCGGTGGTCTGAGTGCTGCCGTCAGGAAAGACAATGCCGCCAGTGGAAGAATGAATGGGGCCAGAAACATCGAGCTTGTAGGCTGGGGCTATGGTGCCGATGCCGACGTTACCAGTGCTGCTGACGGTGATCGGGGCGCTCGAATTCCCAATACTTGTGCCGCTGCCGGTGAAGACTGGAACTGTCCCTGCTGTACCGCTGCCTGTCACCTGCGCCGCCGCGCTCATTGCCAACAACGCCAGACCCAATCCAATCAAACTCGCTCGCGTACGCATCGTTCAACGTCCTCTCTGTTTCCATTCTTTGGTTTTTTGTGCGGCCCGGTTCTCAAACGAACACGGCTTCGGTGGAATGCCGATGAAGCAAAAATTACGGAACAGAATTCTGTGAATGAGGTTCCCGACGGTAACTCTTGCAGAGGATACCCTCGGAAGTCAAATGAAAGTTCCTTTACAGCAGCCCGGAATGTCTTTCGATTCATCGTAATACTAATAGTATCAATAGTATGCTTGTGTTTTGCATCCCAATGGTTGATACCAGAAAGGATGATCGACGGCGGCAAGCGGACAATCCAGGTGAATGTAAAAATGAGCGAGGAGGACTACAAACTCCTCCAGGCCGCGGCCAGCGCCCTATGGCCGGAGGCCATCCTCAGCAATTCCGGCATCCTGCTGGGACTCGCCCGCATTGCCGCCAAGGATATACTCGGCAAAACTCCCAAAGCCAAGGTCGCGGCGAAGAAAGGCCGCTAATCCGCGCTTTGGGGAAAGCGTGTTACAGGCCAAGCCTCATCGAAGAGGGGGACGCGAGCCGGAGAAACCCCGGCTCGCGCGCATTTCAGAGGTACGATGGGGCATACATCCGGTACTGGAGCTGGGTGTGCTCCGGGCTGGAGTGGACGTAAATCATGGTTGTCTCCACAAAGGCGTGGCCGAGCTGCTCCTTGATTGCCAGCAGATGCGCCCCACGGTGAAGCAGGTTCGTCGCCAAACTGTGCCTCAAGAGATGCGGGTAGACGCGCTTCTTCAGTCCGGCCCGCTTTGCAGCCGTGCGAACCAACTTGCGCAAGTTCTGCTGCGAGTAGGGCTTCCCACTGCGGAAACACACAAAGAGCAGATCGCCGAGTTGACCGCCACGCTCGCGCAGGTACTCGGCCAACAGGCTCACGCAGGTCGAGGAGATGTGTGTGTAGCGATCCTTCTGTGTTTTGGTAGCCTGGACGTGCAGCGTTTGGCCGCCCAGATCGACATCGCGGATTCGCAGTCGGCAAAGCTCTTTGTTGCGCAGACCGGCATAGGCAAGTGTTGCAATCATCGTGCGCTCACGCAGGGTGCGCGCCGCCGCGATCAGCAGGGTAATTTCCGCCTCGGACAAGGTGCCGCGCACCAGGTGATGGGGTTTCTGCGGACGGCCCAGCTTGATGGGCCGTCCGCAAAAGGCGCAATAGGCTTCGAGAGCGATCGATGTATTGACGATGTGGGAGTAGGAGGCACCGGCTTTATGCATCCGCTCGATCTGCTGCTCGACCGCCTTCGGAGTGGGCTCGAAGCCGATCACGGGTGCCAACCGGCGGATCGCGGAGACGTAGTTGTGGACAGTGGCCTCGGCCAGGCCGCGCCGGGCGTGCAGATGGCGGGCAAAGCGGACAAGAGTGGGTTCGATAGAATTACGGGTAGCCATGAAGCCTCCTGTATAGGCTGATTGGTTAGGGGCGTCGGCGGTGTTGGTAGCACCACGGCGCCTCGGTTATTCGATGGAACTCGCCAAGGCGGAGACTATCGTTTCCGTTGGCCCTTTGCCTCCCCTGTGGCGATTATCACCCAACCCCTCGAAACCGTCTAATTGGCCGCTTCTACTGTGCTGGACCTGGCAGGGTTTTGTCCGCGGTGTGGTGCTTCTGCACCACTAAAAATGGGTGGGGTGCCGGGGGCGAAGCGGGCGGCACCGGCAATGACGCATCCTTCGGCGTTGCCGGAAAAGGTGGGGCCGGATCGCTCCGGCCCTTGGGTCGCAGTCAGTTTTCGATGAGCAAGAGCGCGGTGTTGACGTTGGTTCCCTGGCTGGCAAAAGTTCCGGCGGGCAGGTCTTCGTACCATCCTCCTGAGTTCTCGGCCAGAGGCTTCAAGGTGGTTTGCTGCCTGGGGTAGTTTGCACAAATGGCAACCAAGCGGCCTCCGGGTTTCAGCATATTCATCGCGTGTTGAATGTGCTTGATGTCTGCGCCGTTCTGAAACGGTGGATTCATCAAAATACGGTCAAAGGTTCCAAGATTGCCGTTTTGCTCCAGAAAATCTCCGCAAATGGTTTCGTCTGCGACTTGTTCCAATGATGCGGCCAATGTTGCATTGATCTCGACAGCGGTCACGCTGCCGAACGGTCTCACGTTCGGCAGTGCTGCAAGAATTGCGCCGGTTCCCGCGCTCGGCTCAAGAACGCTGTGACCTGGCAGAATGTCGGCCTCCTCGACCATGCGCTCGGCCAGCGCGGGCGGTGTCGGGAAAAGTTGCGGGGCGGCGATTACCTGCACTCCGGCTTTCAAAGCAGACTGCATTTCCTCGATCTTGGCGCGGGTGTCGGTCGTCGCCTTGGTCGGCTCCGGCGCGGATGCGGCTTCGGCCTCCGGTGTCCGCGTCGGCGTGGGGTCCGTCAAATAGAACCCCTGCTTGGTTTCGCTCTCAATCAAGCGGCCTTCGGCGCGGGCTGCGTCAACTTCCGCTTTCGTGATTACACCTTTCAGGTCGGTAAAGGGTATAGTGCGTGTGAAGTTCGCTCCACCGTTGCCCCAGTTGTCGAGCACGGTCACGGATACCTTGTTGACCTTCTGGATGTAGGCCCAGCCTCGGCCATTGCCGGGGGCGCACCAACACCTGACCGCGCCGCCCTGCTCCGGTCCGGTCTTCTCGGTGACGGTGCCGCCCTGTTCGTCAAGCATTGCCCGCTCATAGGCAATCCGGTTCGATAGGTGGTCAATCCACCGCTGCGTGTTGGCTACAGTGGCGCGTTTCGCGCTGGTCGCCATGCTCAATGCCTCCTCGAAGGGCAATTCCTCATTTTTCAAGCGCGTCTGGTTCTCGTAAGAGAGCCCACCTTCCCACGTCTGGAGTAGAGCCGGGAGCAGGTCGCGCCCGTCGCGTAGCTTCGCGGTGCGGGCCTGTGGGTCTTCGTATGCCTTGAGAAACTTTTGCGCGTCGGTCTGGCTGCGTTCTTCTTTGCGCTTGTCCGCCTCCAATCCCTTGATGCGCCGCGCGCGCACGTCCGGGCGCTCCTTGTACTTGGCGAGCCTGATTGCTCCTTTGGCGCGGTCCTGCCAGTATTGGGCGGCTTTCCAGCATTCAACTGCCTTTCTCATGCCGTTCTCGATCTTCTCGGCGTCCTTGCGGGCGTGGCGTTCGGAGTGGTGGCCGACTAGAATAGGCTGGCCGAACGGGATGCCGTCCGCGAGAGCGTGAACGGCTTTTTGTGCGCGGTCTGCATCCTGGGTGCGGCGTTCGCTCAAGTTTTCCAGCCTTTCAGCTTTCGCCTCGGCTCGCTCAACCAATGTTGTGTCTTCGTCGCCTATCTCACCGGCTAACTCAATACATAGGTCTTCGCGGGTTGGTGTCCACATTGGAGTTACAAATAGTTCTTGTTTAGGTGCCCACTTGAAGCCCGCTTTTATAACTCTGTTATAGGTCTCAGAGTCAAGGCGAGTTATACAGAAAAGCCTGATTTTGTTGTCTTCCGGTGAGTAAGTCGCTGTGATGTTAGTCATTGATCTTTCTCCTTTGTTGTTGCTTTTGAATTGGGGCAGTGTAGTTGCTAACAACTACGCCTTGGCCCAGGCCCACGCCTGCGGGGGTAGCAAGTGCAAGGGGAGGGGAATCTCCCAGGGCTTGTAACGGAGCGCAGCGAGAGTGGAAAGCCCCTTGGTCTGCACAAACGGAGCGCAGCGCAGTGCGGAAGACTGGGGAAACCCCTTGCGGGCGCGGGGGGCGGCGCTCCCTAGGAAGGGTTTTTGCTGTTGCTGTTGCCTTTGTTGTTGTTTTCGGTGGTGCCGGGTATGAGTTGGCCGGTTCGGGGAGCCTTCTGAATCCGCGCCGGCCCGAGTCGGCGCCTCGCGACGGTGTCAGCGTCCTGGTCAGAAACCGCAACAGCTTCGCGGAATCTGCTCACCGAAGATCCGACGCGGAAGTCCGTGCCGGCCCGCCGCGCAAGATCACGGCTGATCGTTGGCTGATCTCACCGGCGCGCGCAGAAACTCGGCTGGACTTCACGAAAAATTAAAGATGACGTTTGGAGTGTGGTCAGAGGCCCTGAAACGCATTAGGGATAGGCCGATGGCCTCCCGACGCCCAGCAGAGCCTCTGGACGGGCATTCTGTTCGATCTACCACGACCGTAAAGGGTTATCCGATGCAGCCAAAACACCCCATCCTCATTTGGAAAGTTCTTCCATCCTCCTTTTTTGTTTTTCCTTCCTCCTTCTAAAACCGCCGCGCAAATTCCACGGATTCACAGATTTTGGGCTGGGGACTACCGGAAAAGACTAGAGGATTACATATAGGTTTCCGTACCAAAGTAGTCGCGGTCCATGCACCAAAGTAGTCGCGGTTTTCGTACCAAAGTAGTCGTGGAAATCTTTGATAATAGGGATATTGCGCACGGCTTATGCACAGGGCGTACCAAAGTAGTCGTGGTAAATCTCAAGGCTCTGCCAGTGGTTGTAGGGAATAGACTTGAATCGGCCTTTTGAATCCTCCGCGCACCAAAGTAGTCGTGGTTTAAGTGACTGAATATACTACATTTTCAGGACACGGAAGAATCAGGCGTACCAAAGTAGTCGTGGTCACGCGAGGAGCTTTTTGACGGGCGGTGGGCTGTTGTAGAGCGTTAGACCCGTAGCCGGCTCTTCCCGCCAGAATGTCTCTCCTTGTATGGAGTAGCGCCGTGCTTGTTTCGGAGTTTCGTCTAGAACGCGGGCGGCTTTGTATATGGAGAGAACCTGTTTGAGTGCGACCCGGAATACCTGCCGGAATTTCCTGATGTGTTCCGTGCTGTAGCCTTGCCCGAATTGTCCGTGCAAGGACGCCCATGTGACGAGGGTTGGCTTGTTTGCAGGTATCCTATGAAGGCGCTGGGCCAGCCATGTGTAAATGTCAAGTGCAAGTGAGCTGTGCGAGAGTGCCGCAATGTGTGTCTCGTCAAGGGGAACGGCATGGTTCACGAGATTCTGAAAATAATCATGCGAGAGTTGGATTGTAGAGGGCCATAAAACACGTTGACGGTCGTCTTTCGGAAACCATATATCAAAGGCTGTGACAATTTGAGAATTGATTGTTGTTGCGTGTCCGTCGCGCACTACGCCGAGGTGGATCGTTGATGCCGAAAGGCGCGCAAGCTGCTCTTTAACTGAATTGATGTTATCGCCTTTGGAGTGCAATTTGAGCATCTTGGAAACGAACGAAGTGAGAGAGTTCTCTACCTCGATGACGGGTGACTGCATGAGAATGGCTTTTTGGTTGAGGCACATAAGGACAAGACGAGCCTTTGGACCGAAGGGCAGGCCAACAGGCACGAATTGTTTTGTGTCCGGGTGCATGGCGATACCAGCGGTGATGCGCAGCCGAACATCGCCGTTTGATCGCTCCCATGTCTGTACGTCGTTGCCTGGATCGCGCGGCGGCAAGTAGGTCTGACAAAATATCGAGTGGTGATAGAGGATCGACTGGGAGTTCTCCTGGTCTGCACTAGAGACAGCGGCCTCAATCAAACGACTCTGCACACGGGTTGGGCCAAGCAATTCACGCCTCTTCCGCTTGATTCCTCTGAGAACCTGGGGAGCTATCTTTTCAAGGGGAATTAGCGTCGATTCTTGTCTCATGCTTATGCCTCTGTCTTGGGGTTAGGAGTCTGCTGAAATGCTGTGAATCAGGCAACTGAAGGCTTAAATACTGCGCTGGCTGTCTTCCGGGTTTTGATACTAGACAGATAGAAACGCAAAGCTTCGGCTACTACATCTTTCAGGTCTACTTTGTTCGCGGCACAGTAGGTTTTTGCCTCGACGTAAATCGGGTGCGGAATGACGGCGCTGATCTTTGTAGTGAGAGTCGGGTTCATCGACATGGCTCCTTGACGGCCAGCCGCATATGCGGCTGCACGGTTATACTCTTTCAGGCAGGGCGCGGAGTGGTCAAGGGAAAAAGCTCGAAGGCTGAACCTGGATAGTCAATGAACCTTGCAAGCAAGGATGGTTTTAAGCGGGTTGCTATGACTCGAATTGGAACTTCGTTCTCCATTCGGTTGCCTCACTGCAAACAAGAAAAGCATCGAAAGGCTTGCCCTGCTTGCTTGTGAAGCCCTTGAGGAGTGCTGTTTTCCCTTTGGTGCATAGGGTCTCGATCTGCTTGTCGGTGAGCTTTTTCTTTGCGATTACGACGTTGACAGAAAAAGAGCAACCCTGGCGGTACTGGTCGCAACCAAAGAAGTCTTTGCCGTTGGGACGGCGCAGATGGCCTATTTTGCACTTTGGGCACGGGATACCGGCTTCGGTGGCTGATGTTGCGCCGCCTGCGGGCCTGTGCGCGGCGAGTTCTGGTTGGCGCTCGATGTGAAGCTGGCCCAGTTCGATATTGAGCAAGCCGTCGAGAGCCGATACCACGCTGAGGTATTGCGCCTTGCCACTGGCGATGTCGTCAAGCTCCTGCTCCAGCGCGCGGGTGTAGTCGTACTCGACGAAGCGGAATTTTCCGGTGAGCGAGTCGATCAGCAGCTTGGCCAGGTCTGAGGCCGTGAGGATCTTCTTGCCCTCTATGAGGTAATTGCGCGTGATGATGTTTTTGAGAATGGACGGATAGGTTGAGGGCCGTCCAATGCCTTCACTTTCCAATTTCTTGATGAGGCTGGCCTGTGTGTACCCGTTCGGGGGTTTGGTCTGTTTATTGAGCAGTCGGGTGCTGGTTGATTGAAGCGCGGTTCCCGCGCGAACAGCCGGGACAGCTCCATTGCTGTCGTCTTGGCCCTCAGCGTTGTCTTCGGCCTCTTCTGCGGCATCCTGGGCCGTCAGGACGCGCCAGCCGGGGGCTGTGAGCGTCCGGCCCGTGGCTTTGAACACGAACGTCTGTGCGCCCTGCTGGGCCTCCATTGTGACCGTGTTCACGCTGTACTCGGCGTCGGCGAGTTGAGATGCAACGGCGCGCTGCCAGATGAGGGTATAGAGTTTTCGCTGGTCGTCGTCCTCGCCGACATTGCGGTCCTGTAGGTGTGTCGGTCGGATTGCCTCGTGGGCCTCCTGGGCACCCTCCTTCGACTTCCACGTCCGGGGCTTGGGCGGGATGGGAAGAAGGTTCGCCTGGGCAAACTCCCGGATTTCAGCAAGAGCCTCGGCTGAGAAATTCTGGCTGTCTGTTCGGTGATAAGTAATCAAGCCCTGCTCGAAGAGTTTTTGAGCGAGCATGGCGGTCTGGTCGGGTTTGTAGCCGAGGGTGACGCTGGCAGCCTGCAAGAGGGTCGCGGTGGTGAATGGAGCGGGCGGCGCCTTCCGTGCCGGCTTGGTGGCCGCGGCGGTCACACGGAAAGCGCGGCACAGGGCAGCTTGTTCGGCAAGGGCATAGTCGAGGATGTACTTCTCATCCTCTTTGAGAAAAGGCGCGGTATCCCACTGTGCCGTCCATTTCCCATCCTCAAAGATGGCCTCCGCTCCAAAGTGCTTGGTAGTCTTGAAATTCTCGATCTCGCGCTGGCGCTCCACAACGAAGCGCACGGCCACGGTCTGTACGCGGCCCGCGCTCAGACCGGCTATGCCGGTCTGCCGGGAGAGGGCGGGTGAGACTTTGTAGCCTACCAGCCGATCCGCGCCGCGGCGGGCCTCTTGGGCATGGACAAGGTTCATGTCGAGCTGGCGAGGCGTCCTGAGTGCCTTCTGAATCACATCCTCGGTGATGGCGTCGAAGGTTACGCGGTGGTATCGCTTGAGCTGCAACGTCTCTTTGAGGTGCCACGCGATCGCTTCGCCCTCGCGGTCGGGGTCGGTGGCCAGGTAGACTTGATCCGCGCGCGCCGCGCGCGGCTTGAGGCCGTCCACAACGCCCTTGCCGCGCTCCGTGTACTCATACTCTAGCCGGTAGTCCGGCGTGGTCACTCCGAGCGATTTAACAGGCAAGTCGCGGACGTGGCCGACACTGGCGGCAACGTCCCAGCCGGGGCCGAGAAAGGTTTTGATCTTCTTCACCTTGTTAGGGCTTTCGACAATCATCAAATTCAAGACGTTCTCCGTGCTGTTGAGGGGG